>Ga0160435_1000031_pt1 | contig 115169 bp, 115 predicted proteins | sample HID1973K_E0MG_FD_108213 | JGI IMG/M metagenome (GOLD analysis project Ga0160435, IMG submission 108213) | Enriched mosquito-associated microbial communities from UW Madison campus, WI, USA - HID1973K_E0 MG | ecosystem: Host-associated > Arthropoda: Insects > Digestive system > Unclassified ...
CCGGATGCCGGATCCCCACCCGCCGATGCGACATCGACCACACCACCGCCCGAGAACACGACGGACCCACCGAACTCCGCAACCTCGCCCACCTGTGTCGCAGACACCACACCCTCAAACACCACTCCGCCTGGAGAGTCAGACAAACACCCGACGGCGTCCTCCACTGGACCAGCCCGACCGGGCGACATCACCCCGACACACCCGCCCGCACCCTCGTCTTCGTCAGTGATGCCAACGCCGAGACCCCACCGCCGTTCTGAGGGTTGGTCGTGCGCGGGCGAAACCAACGACCGGCCTGACGGGCCGGCCGACGGCACCGCGGCGGGACGAAAGGGGCCGCCGACGGCGCGACAACAGCGGGACGACAGGCGCCGTCCGTCGGTGCGACCGCGGCGGGACGACAGGCGCCGTCCGACGGCGCGACCACGCAGAGTCGTGAGTGCGCCGCGCGATCGCGCTCGCGGAGGGAAGTGACGTACCGTGGCACGGCGCAGTCGCGACGGACATGAAGGCGGCCGCGCGCGACGGTGCGATCGCGTCAGAGGAAGATGTCGGGGAAAAGCTCCGAGTCCGGGGTGCCCGGGGTCGCTGCGTAGCCGGAGAAGTCGGTGATGCCCGCCTCACGCAGGACGTCCTCGACGATGAGCGTCTGACCGGTGTACTCGGCGGCCGGACGCAGCATGACCTCGTACGCCGCGTCGGCGTAGATCTCCGGCGTGCGGCTGACCTTCATCATCCGGTCGCCGCCGAGCGCAAACTGCACCGCAGCGGTCGCGATGGTCGTCTCGGGCCACAGGGTGTTGGCGGCGATCCCGTCCTTCGCGAACTCGGCGGCGATCCCGAGGGTCGCCATGGTCATCCCGAACTTGGCGAGCGAGTATCCCGTGTGCGCCCCGAGCCACTTCGGCGTCGTGTTGAGCGGCGGCGAGAGCGACAGGATGTGGGGGTTCTCGGCATCCTTCAGGATCGGCACGGCGGCCCGCGACAGCAGGAAGGTGCCGCGGACGTTGACATCCTGCATGAGGTCGTACTTCTTCGCGGCGAGCTCGAGCGAACCGGACAGGTCGATCACCGAGGCGTTGTTGACGACGATGTCGATCCCGCCGAACTCGCCCTGGGTCTTGAGGACCGCCTCGGTGATGTCGTCGTCGTTGCGCACATCGCCGACGATCGGCAGCGCGTGTCCCCCGACGGCACGGATCTGCTCAGCGGCCGAGTGCACGGTGCCCTCGAGCTTCGGGTGCGGGGTGTCGGTCTTGGCGAGCAGCGCGATGTTCGCACCGTCGCGCGCGGCGCGCAACGCGATCGCGAGCCCGATGCCACGACTGCCGCCCGACATCAGAATCGTCTTGCCGGCGAGGCTCCCGCCGGTCGAGGGGGCACTGCTCATCGGTTCTCCTTCGGGCTGCGGGATGCCGCGGCGAACGCGGCCACGCGCACCTTCGATTCGTCGGTGTCGAAACGCGTGCCGATCGACAGCGCCTCATCGTCGAGGTTCGCATCCAGACCGCGACCGGCACCACTCCGGACGAGGCGCTTGGCCTGGCCGAACGCCGCCGTCGCGCCGTCGAGCCAGAAGCGGGCCACCTCCACCGCACGCGCCGCCGGGTCCTCGGCGACCTCGGTCACGAGCCCCCAGTCGAGGGCCGTCGCGGCGTCGATCGTGACGTCCTGGAGGAGGAGTTGCAGCGCGCGCCGCTGCCCGACCGCGGCCGGAAGCAGTGTCGACACCCCGAGGTCGGGGGTGAGGCCGATGTTCGCGTACTTGCTGACGAACTTCGCCGCCGGCCCCGCCACGATGTAGTCGGCGCAGAGCATCAGCCCGAGGCCGCCGCCCGCGACCGCGCCGTGGACAGCCGCAACGATGGGCTTGTCCGAGCCGACGAAAGCGCGGATACCGTCGTGGATGGTGTGCGCGGCATCCGTCACTCCCGCTCCGGTCGCTCCCGAGGTCGCCATCTCGACCACGTCGCCGCCGGCGCAGAACGCCGGACCGTTCGCGTCGATGAGGACGGCCCCGATCGACGGGTCGGCGGTCACCTCGTGGGCGAGGTCGCGCCACCGCTCGCCCATCTCGAAGCCCATCGCGTTCAGCGACGCCGGACGGTTGAATGTGAGGCGCGCGAGCGCGCCGTCACGGGTGTAGACGATCGGATCGCTCACGCCTGCTCCTTCGGTCATTTCGGCGCCATCCGGATCGCGCCGTCGAGGCGGATCGTCTCGCCGTTGAGGTAGCCGTTCCCGACGATCGAGAGGACGAGCGCCGCGTACTCGTCGGCCCGTCCGAGTCGCGCCGGGTAGGGCACCTGCTGCCCGAGCGACTCCTGCGCCGCCTGCGGCAGCCCGGCGAGCATCGGGGTCTCCATGATCCCGGGGGCGATCGTGCAGACCCGGATGCCGTGACGCGCCAGCTCCCGCGCGATCGGCAGTGTCATGGCGTGCACGCCGCCCTTGCTCGCCGCGTAGGCGGGCTGGCCGATCTGTCCGTCGAACGCCGCGACTGACGCGGTGTTGACGATGACGCCGCGGTCACCCGACTCCGTGGGATCCGTCGCCGCGATCGCCGCCGACGCCTGCGCGACGACGTTGTACGTGCCGATCAGGTTCACGCGCACGATGCGCTCGAAGTCGGCCAGCGGGGTCGGCACGCCGTCGCGGTCCAGAACCTTCGCGGGCGGCGCGATCCCGGCGCAGTTCACGACGACGCGGAGCGGCCCCGCAGCGGATGCCGTGGCGACCGCACCGGCGATCTGACCGGCATCCGTGACGTCCGCCGGCGCGAACGACCCGCCGATCTCGGCAGCGATGTCTGCTCCCGCCGAGGCGGGGAGGTCGACGATCACGACGTGCGCGCCGTCGGCGGCGAGGCGCCGCGCCGTGGCGAGGCCGAGCCCGCTCGCGCCTCCGGTGACGAGGGCGGAGGTTCCGCTGATGTCCATGCGCTCTCCTTCGAACGGTGAAACCGCATCCCAGTCTAGCCGGGACTGCGTATCGTCCTTGCGTTCAGAATCTGAACCGACTACGGTGAGCGCATGCCCCGCCGCGACTTCGCCGACTTCGCCTGTTCCCTCGCTCGCACGCTCGATGTGATCGGAGACGCCTGGACTCCGCTCATCCTTCGCGACGTGTTCCTCGGCGTGAACACCTTCACCGACATCGCGCGCGACCTCGGCATCTCACGCGCCCTGTTGACCACGCGGCTCGACGGCCTCGTCCGCGACGGAGTGCTTCACGAAGTGGAGTACTGCGCTCGCCCCCGCCGCGTGCGCTACGAGCTGACCGGCAGCGGCCTCGAGCTCGTCCCCGTCCTGATCGCGCTGACCCAGTGGGGCGACCGGTGGCGAAGCGGCGGGGTGCCGCCGATGCTCTTCACTCACGATTGCGGCTCGCCGCTCGCCGCGGTCGTCGCGTGCGATGCGTGCGGCTCGGCGATCGAGGCGTCCGCGGTGTCGTCCCAGGCCGGCCCGGGCGGTCAGCAGAAGCCGGGAACCCTGGTCGTCGCGGAGCGGCTCCTGGCGGCGGCACGATGAGCGACGCGCTGGATCTGTGGACGCGAGCCGGCGAGCGGGGGGATGCCGAAGCGGCCCGCGCCGCCCTCGCCGAAGACGTGATGCTCGTCTCGCCCGTGACGGACCGCTTCACCTTCCAGGGCGCCGACGAGGTGGTCGGCCTGCTGCAGGACGTCTTCCAGGTGATCACCGACATCCGCTACCTCGGCGTCGAGCCCGCGAGCTTCGGCGCCGTCGCCCACGCCCGCGCGCGCATCGGTGACATGACGATGCACGAGGTGCAACTGATCGAGCTCGACGCCGACGGCAGGATCGGGCGACTCACCCTCTTCTTCCGCCCGCTCGTCGCGGGCACGCGATTCCTCCGCGAGATGGGACCGCGCGTCGCCCGACGGCAGGGCCACCCTGTGGTCGCCCGCACGCTGACCGCGACGGGAGCATTTCTCGATTCGGTGGCCCGGACCGGCGATCAGCACTTCGTTCCGCTCGGCGCACCTCCGTCCGCATCCTGAGCCGCCCACGCGTCGGCGGGGAGGGGCAGGATGGAGGCCATGTCGATCCCGACGGATGAGGTGACCGTCCCGCACCGCGTGCGCGACCTCGCGCGCGGTGCGGCCCTGGTGCCGGTGTGGCGCAACGAGCTCGGAGGCGTCACGTTCCGGACGGACGACGGCCGGTCCATCAAGCACGGGCCGAGCAACGCCGAGACCAGCATGGCGCGCGAGGCCGACCGACTCCGCTGGGCAGGGCGCTTCACACCCGTGCCCGATGTGCTCGACGAGGGCACGGACGGCACCGACGAGTGGCTCGTGACGCGCGCGCTCCCCGGGCTCTCGGCCGTCGACCCGCGCTGGCGCGAGGAACCCGCCGCAGCGGTCGCCGCCGTCGGCGCCGGGCTCCGCGCGTTCCACGACAGCCTCCCGGTGGCGGAGTGCCCCTACGACTGGGGCGTCCCCGCGCGCCTCGCGAACGCGTTCGCCCGCGGCATCCGCGTTCCCGACGCCCTTCGGACTCCGCCCGCTGTCGACCGGCTCGTCGTCTGCCACGGGGATGCCTGCTGCCCGAACACGCTGCTCGACGACGACGGCGCCCCGCTGGCGCACGTCGACCTGGGCGCGCTCGGCATCGGAGACCGGTGGGCCGACATCGCGGTGGCGGCCATGAGCACCGAATGGAACTACGGCCCGGGCTGGGAGGACGCCCTCATGGCCGCCTACGGCGTGAGCCCGGACCACGACCGGCTGGCGTACTACCGCGAGCTGTGGAACGCCACCTGAATCGGAGACCGAGGCGCGACGATGAGCCACCCGCAGATGTTCGACGACGACGACCCGATCCTCGCCCGCGTGCGAGCGCTCGCCCTGGCGCTCCCCGAAGCGGATGCCAAGGTCAGCCACGGGAGGCCGGCGTTCTTCACGACGCGCGTCTTCGCCTACTACGGCGGCTCGGAGCGCATCGACGGCGAGTGGATCCCGCACGACCAGGCGATGATGGTGCGCGCCGACCCCGACGACGAGCCGGCGCTCCGCCAGGACCCGCGCTTCTGGGTGCCCGCATACCTCGGGCCGTACGGCTGGCTGGGGATCGACCTCGGCGACCACAGCGACTGGACCGAGGTCGCCGAGCTCCTCGACGCGTCGTACCGGGTCACCGCGACACGGCGACAGGTTCGCCTGCTCGACGAACGCTGACCCGCGCGGCGACGGCGGACGTCAGGACGGACCGAGGATGAAGTTCCACGTACCGGCGAGGACGGCGGCGGCCACGGCGACGGCCGAGATCGCCGCACCGATGCCGATGAGGGTCCACTCCCGGCCGCCGAAACGCGAAGCACGTGCCCAGGTCCGGATGCCGGGGGCACCGAAGCCGCGGGCCTCCATCGCCGTGGAGAGTTTCGCGCCGCGGCGGATCGACAGCACGAGGAGCGCGAACGCCATGCCGAGGAAGCGGCGGAGGCGCCCGCGATCGGCGACACCGCGTGCGCGCCGGGCGAGCTCGAGCGCACGCCAGTCGTCGAGGAAGAGCCCGACCATGCGGAGTCCCGCGAGAGCGCCCAGCACGAACCGCGCCGGAAGGCGCACGATCTGGGCGAGGCCGTCCGCGAGATCGGTCGGATCGACCGTCACGAAGAGCACCACCGAGGGGAGCGCCACGGCGAGGACCCGGACGAACGTCGCGAGCGCGAGAGCGAGCGATCCCTCGCTGATCCGGATGACGAACCACTCGACGTAGACCTCACCCGACGCCTCGCCGTACAGGGCGATCGTCAACGCCGTGAGCGGCGCGGCCAGCCACACCGGCCAGGTGCGCAGCCAGAACTCACGCCAGCCCAGGCCGGCGAAGAGGAACAGGACGCACTCGAGGACCAGGGCGACGGCGGCCGACACGACATCGAGCGTCAGGATGAGCGGCACCGCGATGAGGGCGCTCGCGGCGAGCTTGGCGACGGGGTTGATACCCGCGACCGGGCCGGTCCGCGCCCGGGAGTCGAACAGTGTCACGACGTCGACCCCGGTCGATCAGCGAGAGGAGCGGCCGGAGCGGCGAGCGCGAACCGCCGCGCGTGGAGGGCGGACACCACGGCCTCATCGTGGGTGATCGTCACGATCGCGGCGCCCTCGTCGCGCAGCCGCGCGAGCAGTGCGACGAGCTCCGCCCAGGTGCGGGCGTCCTGACCGAACGTCGGCTCGTCGAGGACGAGCATCCGTGGGGCGGTGGCGAGGGCGGCCGCCACCGTCAGGCGGCGCTTCTCACCGCCCGACAGGGTGTACGGGTTCGCGCGGGCGAGCGGGGCGAGGCGCAGGCGCTCGAGGAGTTCGTCCACGCGAGCGGTCGTCACCGCCGGATCGAGCCCGAGCGCACGGGGGCCCACCTCCAGCTCCTCCCGGACCGTGCGGGCCAGGAGCTGATGCTCGGGATCCTGGAAGACCGTGCCGATGCGGGTGAGCAGCTCGCGCGAGCGCCAGCGGATGGGCGCATCCCCGGCGCCGTCGGCGAGCGGCGGCGCCGCGACGACCCGCCCCGCGGCGGGCGGGAGGAGTCCGGCGATCGTGAGGCCGAGCGTCGACTTGCCGGCCCCGTTCGGTCCGACGACGGCGAGAGCCTCGCCCGCGGCGACGTCGAGGTCGATGCCCGCGGCGACGCGCGTGCCCCGCACCCGTTCGACGGCCAGCTCGCGACCGCTCAGCAGCACCCCACCGGGAGCGCGCGCGGGCGGCGGGGGCACAGCAGGCGGGATGCCGGGCACCCAGACCCCGGCATCCGCGAGCTCGGTCCGCCGATTGCCGGCGCTGTGCCCCAGGACGTCCTCGGGAGCGCCGTCGGCCAGGATGCCGCCGCCGCCGAGGACGATGACGCGGTCGACGAGCGGCAGCCACACGTCGATGCGGTGCTCGACGACGATGAGCGTCGCCCCCGTCGCGTCGAGCACGCGTCCGACGGCGTCCCGGACGTCGACGACGCCCGCGGGGTCGAGGTTCGCCGTCGGCTCGTCGAGCAGGAGCAGCCCCGGTCGCATCGCGAGCGCACCCGCGAGCGCGAGCCGCTGCTTCTGCCCGCCGGAGAGCGCCTTGGTCGGGCGATCGAGCGGCACGTCGAGACCGACGGCATCCAGGGCCGCGCGCACCCGCCCCCAGATCTCGCCGCGCGGAACCCCGAGGTTCTCGCACCCGAACGCGACGTCGTCGCCGACCCGGGCGAGGATCACCTGCGAGTCGGGGTCCTGGAGGACGAGCCCCGCGCGACCGCGCGTCGCGCTCGCGGGGACGCCGTCGAGGAGCAGCTCTCCGGCCGCCTCGCCCTCCTCGTCGCCGCCGAGCACCCCGGCGATCCCGTGGAGCAGCGTCGACTTGCCGGCGCCGGACGCACCGAGCAGCAGCACCCGCTCACCCGGGTCGATCCGGAAGGTCGCATCCGTCACGGCCCAGGCCCGGCGGGACGCGTGCCGCCAGCCCCAGCCGCGCGCGTCGACGGCCGCCGGCGCGCCGCGACCGTCGTCGGTCATGGCCGCCGTCAGACGCGCTCGCGGCGCTCGCGGCCGGAGGCGAAGCGATCGAGCGCCCCGGTCGCGGCGAGGCCGCGCGCCAGGAACCACGACAGCGCCCCGGCGATGACCGCGCCCGAGACGACGGTGCTGAGGAGGTAGACGACCGTGAAGGTCAGGTCGGCACCCGGCCACCACAGCAGCAGGTTGTTGATGCCGCCGGCCAGGGCCGCACCCGCCCCCGCGAGGACCGCCACGGGGAGCGACCAGACCCGGTAGAGGAAGAGCAGGAAGACGAGCTCGGCGCCGAGGCCCTGCACGAGACCGGCCTCGATCGTGAGGAACCCGCCCCACTGGTTGCCGACGAGCGCCGACAGCACCGCCGCCACCGTCTCGGTGTAGAGGGCTGCGCCGGGCTTGCGGATGATCAGGGCGCCGAGCACCCCCGCGAACAGCCAGGGCCCGTCCAGCAGACCCTGCAGGCCGGGCAGCAGCGGCTCGAGCAGCAGCTTCGGGCCGACGTAGCCGAGGCCCCACGCCCAGAAGATGAGCCCGGAGGCCACCCCCAGGACGCTGGCGACGACGATGTCGACGATCCGCCAGCGGAAGCGTCCCGCACTCTGGGGACGGACGGCGGTGGACGACGCGGACGCGTGCATGTGTTCTCCTCCCTGCGCCGGCATGATCCGGATCAGGTTCGACGGTCGAAGCGTGGATCGCTTCCTCTCAGCCCGGCTCACCGGACTCCCGTGGTTCTGTCGATGAGTATAGTCAGCCGACGCCGGGGTACGTTGGAGTGCGTGACTTCGTCCGACGCACCCCCCACGTCGCGCCGCGAGCTGCGGGCCCGTGCTGAAGAGCGCACCGAAGAGCGCACCGAAGAGCAGGCCCGCACGCAATCCGCTCCTCTCCCGACTGCAGCGGGCGCACCCGTCGCCGCCGCACCGGTCGCCGCCGCACCGGCATCGGCCGCACCGGCGGATGCTCCCGCGATCGTCGACCGTCCCGTGGCGCTGTCGTGGGTCGACGTCGACACCGTCGGCATCCGCCGTGCGCCCGGCGACCTGTCGGCCGCGGCGAGCGCGTACGTGCCGGTGCTCCCCGACCTCCTCCCCCGCCGACGCCGCCCCGTCCGCGTCGGCCGCATCCTCGTGCCCTTCGCTCTCGTGCTCGCCCTCGCCGGCGGGTACACGGCGGCGACGCAGCTGTGGACGCTCGACAACGTCGCTCCCGTCGCCGAAGCGGCCGAGGCTCCCACCGTGGCCGCGCCGGCGTCGTCCGTCTCGTGGCCCGCCGAGGGCCTCGGCGCCGTCGGGGTCGAGGGCATCGACGGGGCCGACGGCATCGCCGCCTCATCGACCGACACGGATGCCATGGCCAGCATCACGAAGGTGATCGCGGTGCTCATGGTCCAGGACCAGGAGCCCGTCGCGCTCGGCGAGCAGGGCGCCGAGCGCGCCGTCGACTATGGCGACCGGACCGACTACTGGAGCTTCCTCGGCCGCGGGGAGTCGGCCCTCGACGTCCCGGTCGGCGGCACCCTCACGCAGTATCAGCTCATGCAGGGCGCCCTCATCGCCTCGGCGGGCAACTACGTCGACATGCTCGTGCGAGACCTCTGGCCGACAGACGAGGAGTTCGCCGCCGCGGCGCGCGACTGGCTCGACGCCCAGGGACTCGACGGCATCACGGTGGTCGAGCCCACCGGGATCGACCGCGGCAACACCGCGGACGCGGCGTCGCTCGTCAGGCTGGGCGAGATCGCCCTCGCCGACCCCGTGATCGCTGAGATCGTCGCGACGCGGACGGCCGAGATCCCGGGCGTCGGCGAGATCGACAACACCAACCCGCTGCTGTCCGACGAGACCGTCGTCGGCATCAAGACCGGGGGCCTCTTCGGTCACTACAACCTGCTCGCCGCGCGCGATGTGGCTGTCGGCGACACGACGGTGCGCGTGTACGCCGCCGTCGTCGGCCAGCCGACCGAGTCGCTGCGCGCCGACGAGACGGCAGAGCTCCTCGACCAGATCGCCGCGGAGGCGTCCGTGCCGCAGACGATCGCCGCCGGCACGACGGTCGGCACTGTCACGACCGCGTGGGGCACCACGGCCGACGTCGTCACGGCATCCGACGTCTCGGTCCTCCTGTGGAACGGCGCCGACGCCACCGGCGCAGCCGACCTCGCTCTCGGCGACGCCCGCGACGCCGGCGAGTCCGCCGGCACGCTCACCCTCACCGGCCCGCTGGATGAGGCGAGCACCGACGTCACCCTCACCGCCGCGCTCGGCGAGCCGGACGCCTGGTGGCGCTTTACGCATCCGCTCGAGCTCTTCGGCCTCGCCGGCTGAGTTCGGCCCGGCCGAGCACAGCGCGTCAGAGCACAGCGCGTCAGAGCACAGCGCCTCAGAACGGCCAGAGCACCGGGACGTACAGCACCGCCACGGCGAGGAACACCGCCATGAGAGGCAGCCCGAGCCGCCAGTAGTCGCCGAAGCGGTAACCGCCCGGCTGCATCACCATGAGGTTCACCGGCGTCGCGATGGGGGTGAGGAACGCGGCGGCCCCCGCCACCGTGAGCGCCATCATGAACGGGAGGACGCTGGCATCGAGCTCCCGCGCCACGGCGACGGCGATCGGCGCGACGACGAGCACCGTCGCGATGTTCGAGATGAACTGCCCGAGCACCATCGTCAGCACGCACAGCACCAGCAGGGCGAGGTGCGGGGATGTCGAGCCGATGACCGCCAGCACGGCATCGGCGATGATGGTCGCGGCGCCCGTCGAGACGAACGCCGACGACAGCGGCACCATGCCCGCGATCAGGATGACGGTCGTCCACGACACCGCCCGGTAGGTCTGCGGGATCGTCAGCACGCGCGTGAGGACGAGCGCGCCCGCCGCCAGGAGCCCGGCCACCACGGGAGGCACGATCCCGGCCCCGAGCAGCACGACCATGAGGCCGAGGATCACGAGCGCCCGCCGCGCGCCGCGACCGAGCGGCACCGCGCGCTGCAGCGACTGCGGCGCGGTGACGGCGATCACGTCGGGCGAGGCGGCGTAGCGGTCGAGGGCGTCCCAGGGCCCCTGGACGAGAACGGCATCGCCGGCCTGGAGGGTCAGCGACCCGGCGACGGCGGTCCCGCGGGAGGCGTTCGGACCGTCCTCCTCGCCGCGGCGGAGCGCCAGGATCACGAGGTTCTCGTCGCGCGTGGTCATCCCGGCGCAGACCGTCCGTCCGATGAGCGAGGACCGCGGCGCGACGAGCACCTCGAGCGCTCCCTCGCGGGCGGTGAACAGCGCGGCGGTGTCGAGGTCGACGGCGTAGGCCGAGCGGAGTGTCTGCGCCTGGGTGCGCGGGTCGGGGGCGGCATCGATCAGGCGCTCCGCCGTCCGCTCGGGGAGGAGCCGGTCGCCGAGGACGACCACGATGATCGTCGTCAGGACGACGAGCGGCACTCCCACCAGGGCGAACTCGAAGAAGCCGAACTCCCGCCCGCCCGCGGCCGCCGCGGCATCCGAGACGACGATGTTCACGGGCGTCCCGGTGAGCGTGAGGAGGGAGCCCGCGCTCGCGGCGAAGGCGAGCGGGATGAGCATCTTCGACGGCACGATCCGTGCGCGCACGGCGACGACCACGACGACGGGGAGGAGCGCGGCCACCGCCCCGTTGATGCTGATGAACGCCGAGAGCACGGCGGCCAGGAGCGCCACGATGCCCGTGAGGCGCCGGCGGCCCGTGCCCGCGCGCGTGATCACCTGATGACCGAGCCACGCGGTGACCCCGGTCGCGTCGAGCGCCTCGCTGACGACGAAGAGGCTCGCGATGAACAGGACGGTCGGGTCGCCGAAGCCCGCCAGCGCCTGCGGGAGCGTCAGGACGCCCGTCGCCCAGAGCGCGAGCGCGACGCCCAGGGCGACGACAGCCAGCGGGATCCGCGACGTGACGAACGCGATGACGGCGGCGGCCAGGATGGCGAACGTCCAGGATGCCGGGTCCATGCCCCGACTCTAGGCGCTGGCGGGCCGGGCTACACGAAGCGGACGGTCTGCTGCAGGCGCGTGCGGACGTCGAACAGCTCGTTGCCGCCGATCTCGCGCGCGCCCGCGACCCCGCGGCGGAGGACGGCCGACAGTGCCGACCGCGACACCACCGCGACGGCGACGCCGCGGACCTTGCCGAGGTCGACGATCGCCGCATCCACGTCGTCGTCGGGCAGCACCACGATGGCGCCGCTGAACTTCACGCGGGCGGCGCGCGCGACGGCCCGGGTGCGGGCGACGAGGGATGCCACGGGCGTCCCTCGCCCGATGGCCTCGCCGATCAGCTCGCCGCGGCGCGTGCGCACCGGCCCGCCGAAGTCCTCCGACAGCACGGCGTACAGACCGCTCGGCCCCAGGACGATGTGGTCGACCTTCGCGTCGGGGTCGCCGAGGTGACGGCTGCCACCGGGATCGGCGGCCACGTCGTGCCACACCGTGTAGCCCATGCCGAGGTCGCCGACGACCCGCGCCGTCGCCTCTTCGGCGAGCGCGTCGGCGAGGAGGCGGCGGAGCTCGCGCGGCGCCCTGCGGACGAGCGCAGGATCGTACGGGTTCTCGAGCGCGACACCGCGCCCCACCCATTCCCGCATGAGGGTGAGGTAGCGCTCACGTCGCCAGCCGCCGGGCTGACCGAACGACCGCGCCCGCGGCCGGGTGTCGGCGGGGGTGGACGGCGGGCGCCACGTCGGGGTGTCGCCCCCCGGCGCGAACGACGGTGCGGCGTCGCCGAAGCCGTGCCCGCGGTCGTAAGCGGCGCGCGCCTCGGGGGTGCCGATCAGCTCCCAGGCGCGCTGCACCTGGACGAACAGGGCCGCGTCGCCGCCGGTGTCGGGGTGGGTCTGGCGCAGCCGCAGCCGGTAGGCGCGGCGCAGCGACTCCTCATCGACGTCGGGGGCGACCGCGAGGACCTCGTACGCCGACGCGGACAGGGGGCTGTCGAACACCGGTCAGCTCCACAGGGGCAGATCGGGCACGAACGCGAGCGCCTGCGCGCCGATGTCGGCGGGCAGATCGTCGAAGCTCGCCGGATGCCAGTGCGGCGCGCGGTCCTTGTCGACCAGCTGCGCGCGGATGCCCTCCGGAAGGTCGGGCTGGGTCGTCGCGAACCACATCACGAGGCCGTACTCCTGGGCGAGAGCCGCCCGGAGGTCCGGAAGGCGCCGCGCGGAACGCACCGCGGCCAGGGTCACGGCGAGCGCGGTGGGGGCGAGCTCGGCGAGGGTGTCGGCCGCCGCCTGCGCCTCCGGCTCGCGACGCGCGCGGAGGCGCTCGACGATCTCGGGCACCGTGTCGGCGGCGAAGGCGTCGTCGATCCACGGGCGCGCCGCCTCGAGCCGCGACGGCGGCGCGGTCTCGTCGAACAGCAGCACGAGTTCGGTGGGCGTGTGGGGGTCGGCCCGCGTGACCAGCGCATCGTGCAGGTCGCACAGGCGCTCCGAGGGCACCATGTGATCGGCGAAGCCCGCGTGGATCGCGTCGGCGGCATCCATCGTCGCGCCGGTGAGGCCGAGGTACTCGCCGACGCGGCCCGGCGCACGGCCGAGCAGCCACGACCCCCCGACGTCGGGGGTGAAGCCGATGCGCGTCTCGGGCATCGCGAGCCTCGAGCGCTCGGTCACCACGCGCACCGCGGCGTGACCCGCCAGGCCGATTCCCCCGCCCATCGTGATGCCGTCGGCGATCGCGACGACCGGGCGCGGGTACTCGGCGATCCGCGCGTTCAGCGCGTACTCCGCGCGGAAGAAGGCGGCCGTCTCGGCCGCGCGACCCTCGACGATCTGGGTGTGGAGACCGCGCACGTCGCCACCGGCGCAGAGGCCGCGGTCTCCCGCCCCGTCGAGGAGCACGACCTGGATGTCGGTGTCGCGCTCCCAGGTGTCGAGCGCGGTGGCGAGCGCGTGGATCATCCCCAGGTCGAGCGCGTTGATCGCCTCCGGCCGGTCGAGGGTGAGGTGCCCCACGCTGCTGTCGGCGCGAGCCCGCACACGGGACGGCGAAGGGGCGGAGGGCGTGACGGGTTCACTCACGCCGCCACGTTACCCGAGAGGCTCCGACGGAGGCGGCGCGGGCGCCGTGCGAGGAGAATCGGGCGCCGTGCGAGGCGGCGGAGTCCGTCGCCGCGCGCGCCGGTCGCCGTGGACCGCCACGAGGATCAGCGCGACGGACAGCGCGACGCCGAGCGCGATGGCGACGATGGCGGCGATGGCGGCGATGGTCTGCGGGGTGAGGTGGATCATGAGGCGATTCGCAGTGGATGAGGGACGGGATCAACGCTTTCCTGCGCACGCATGCATGCGCAGTCGTCAGCGTACGGCGGCGTGCGCAGTGGCATCCGAGTTCTCCACAGCGCGACACCCGGATGACCCGCCTCCCCGGTCCGCCGGGGCGGATCCGCCAGGATGGGAGGACAGACCGCGTCGACGAGAGGCTCACCCATGCCCGAAGGACATGTCCTCGAGTTCACCGGGGTGACCAAGCGCTTCGGGCCCGTCACCGCGGTCGACGGCCTCACGGCCCGCGTCGAGCCGGGCGTCGTCACCGGATTCCTCGGACCCAACGGCGCCGGCAAGACCACGTCGCTGCGGATCCTGCTCGGGCTCATCGCAGCGACCGACGGGACCGCCACCATCGGCGGAAAGCGCTACGCCCAGCTGCGCCACCCGCTCCAGACCGTCGGAGCCGCCCTCGAGGCCTCGAGCTTCCACCCGGGCCGCACCGCCGCGAACCATCTCACGGTCTACGCGCACGCGGCGGGCCTCCCCGCGTCGCGCGTCGACGAGGCGCTCGGCACGGTCGGCCTCGCCGACGTCGCCGGACGCAAGGTCGGAGGCTTCTCGCTCGGCATGCGCCAGCGATTGGGCCTCGCCTACACGCTCCTCGGCGACCCCGGCGTGCTCGTGCTCGACGAGCCGTCCAACGGTCTCGATCCCGAGGGCATCAAGTGGATGCGCGGCTTCCTCCGCGAGCTCGCCCGCCAGGGGCGCACGGTGCTCGTGTCGTCGCACCTGCTCGCCGAGATCCAGCAGACGGCCGAGGCGCTTCTCATCATCGCGCGCGGACGCCTCGTCTTCCAGGGCATGCTCGCCGACCTCACCGCGCCGGACGAGCACGCGGTCGTGGTCGATGCTCCGGACCGCGCCGCGCTCGCGGCCGCGCTCACCGCCGCCGGCCATACGTTCGAGCAGCTGCGCACCGGGCTCACCGTGCGCGGCGCCGACACGACCGAGATCGGCGCACTGGCGGCAGCGGCCGGCATCGCCCTGTCGAACCTGCAGCGCCGCGGCCCCGCTCTGGAGGAGGTCTTCCTCGACCTCGTCAACGGCGACCGCGTGCACACGCCGTCGCCTGCGGCGTCGCAGGCCGCAGACTCGGATGCCGAAGAGTCGGATGCCGAAGAGACGGCGGTCGAGGAGCCGAATGCCGCTGCGGCAGCGGAAGCCGAGGACGCCGCAGAGGCCGGGGAAGCCGAACCCGCCGCCACCTGGGACGCGGACCACACCGCCACGGACGCCGACCTCGAAGCGGACCGCTTCTTCTCGCGCTACGACGCGCCCGAGGCCGAGCGCGATGGCGGACCGGCATCCGTCGACGACGGCGACACGGGATCCGACGTCGATGAACCGGAGAACACCGACGGAGGTGCGCAGCGATGAGCCTCGCCCACGCCACCCGCTCCGAGCTGACCAAGCAGTTCACCACGTCGATGTGGTGGGTGCTCGCCCTCGTGCTCCTCGTGTACGTCGGATCCACCGCGGGCGGGCTCGCGGGTCTGTTCGGCGCGCTGACCACGGGAGCGATCCCGACCGAGGTCGCGAACGCGCCCTCGATACCCGCCGCGGCGCTCCCGCCGATCATCTACAGCCTCGCCACCGCCGTGGGGTACATCTTCCCGCTCCTGATCGGCACGCTCCTGGTCACCGGCGAGTTCCGCCACAAGACGCTCACCCCCACGTTCCTCGCCATCCCCCGGCGCGGTGTCGCCCTCTCGGGCAAGGTGGTCGCCGGCATCCTGATGGGCATCGTCTACGCGGCGGTCGCCCTCGTCGCCACGGTCGGGGTCGGCGCGCTCGTGCTCGCCCTCCTCGACATCGACACCGGCCTCGGCTCCGCCGACACCTGGGCGATGATCGGACGCATCGTGATCGCGTTCGTCCTCTGGGTGCTGATCGGCATCGGCGTGGGCACGCTCGTCCGCAACCAGGTCGCGGCCGTCGTCGGCGTCATCGCGTTCACCCAGTTCGTCGAGCCGATCCTCCGGACGGTTGCAGGACTCGTCGACGGCGTCGCGGAGGTCGCGCGCTTCCTTCCCGGCGCCACCTCCGACGCCCTCGTGGGAGCCAGCGTGTACTCGACGCTCGGCGACGCCGCCGCCGCGGCGGGAACGACCCTCGAGTGGTGGGCGGGCGGGCTCGTGCTGCTCGGGTACGCCGTGGTGCTGCTGGTGCTCGGCCACCTGCTCAGCTGGCGCCGCGACGTCGCCTGATCAGGACGCGGCCGGCGCGACCTTCGGCACGCGCGGACGGCGGGCACGCGGAGCGGCCGCCGGCGTCGGCACGGCGCCCGTGACGATCTCGGTGACTTCGGTGGCCTCGGCATCCGTCTCGAGGCGGAGCGCCTGCACGAGCGCGAGACCGTGGCGTGTCGTGAGGACGACGCGCTGGAAGTCATCGCCGCCCGCGTCCTCGGCGTCGGCGTCGATGTCGATCACGACCGCGGGCCTGCGTCGCTTCACGATGACGAAGTCCGCGCCGCCGGCCGACTTCCAGGTGCCCATCGCGACGACGCCGTGCACCTGGGTGCCGGGGCTCGGGACACCGCGGAGCCACGTCCACGGGTCGTCGGTGAGCTGCACGCGGACGATCCGGGAGCGGTCGATCCGCAGGCGTCCGGGCCGGAAGGAGAGAGCACGCTCGAGCGGCGACAGCACGACTTCGAGCTGCGCGGAGTCGAGCAGCAGGGTCACCATGTCACCCAGTCTGCCCGGTTTCGCCTGCGCGTTTCCTCACAGAGCGGCAACGATCCATGGGCGCTCCCCGGGCCCTCGCGCCGCGGCATCCGCGCCCATCCCACGGGGTCTGACCGAACCCACACGATCCGCGCGGTACGGATGCTGTGGGTTCGCCCATCCCACGGGGTCTGGGCGGAGAAGCGAAGACGACCGCGACGGGTCAGACGGCGAACTCGTCGGTGGCGTGCGGCAGCGGGAACGTCGAGACGGCCGCGATGAGCCCGTTGACCGTCTGCTCGCGAGCCACCACACTCACGCCGAGGCCGGCGCGCTTGGCATCCTTCGCGGTGCGCGGACCGATCGCGGCGATGACCGTCTCGGAGGGGATGTCGGGGAACTGCAGGTGCACCTGCTCGGCGACCGAGCCGCTCGTGACGAGAATCGCGTTGATGCGACCCGAGCGGACGTCGGCGGCGATGCGATCGGTGACGGGGACTCCCACGGTGCGGTAGGCGACGACGCTCCGGACGTCGTGGCCCGCGGCGGAGAGCTCCCGGGTGAGGACCGGCTTGGCGATCTCGCTGCGGAGCGTGAGGACGCGACGGGGCTCGGGCTCCAGTTCGATGAGCTGCGCCGCCATGCCCGCCGCCGAGTTGTCGTCGTCGGGGACGAGGTCGACCCGGTATCCGACGGCGGTGAGCGCCGTCGCGGTCGTCTCGCCGACGGCGGCGACCTTGGTGGATGCCGGGATGACCGCCCGATACGCGTAGAGCACGTCGACCGTGGTCGCGCTCGTGAGCGTCACCCAGTCGAACGCTCCGGCGGCGAGATCGGCCAGCGCCTGCTCGAGGGTCGCCTGATCCGTCGACGGGGCGAAGTTGATGAGCGGGGCGATGACGGGCGTCGCGCCCTGCGCCCGCAGCGTCGCCGCGACTGAGTCGCCCCACGGGCCGCCACGGGGAACGAGCACGCGCCAGCCCTTGAGGGGCTTCTGCGGCCCGGGGGCCGTGCTGTGTGCGTTCATCGTCGACTCTCGTGGTGCTCGGATCGGACGCACGAAGAACGTCCGACAACGCGATGCCCTGTCACGCGGAAGAGCGTGCCGTTCGGGCGTGCATCGCCGGCAGCATCCGCCTCATCGCCACTGCCTGTAGATGGATACTACCCCCGGCCAGGACGTCCGACGCCAGCCGGGGCGCGGGTCAGCGCGTGTAGAGCCGCACGAGTCCCCACACCGCGAGGCCGGCAGCCGCAGCCACTCCCACTGCCGCGGCGATTGCCGCGCCGGGGTTCTCGCGGTTCAGCCGCCGCGCCGCGGCGACGCCGCGATCGGTGGCCCGCGCGACCCGCTTGGGGACGTTCGACTTCTCCTCGATCGCCGCCAGCGCCGCCTTGAGCTCGGCCCGCGCCTTCTCGACGGGATCGGTGATGCCGAGGGGCACGGCGGTGCGCGGGACCGGGGTCCGCGACACGGGTGTGCGGGCGGAAGAGGTCCGGGACAGAGAGCGGTCAGAACTCATCGATGACGTCCTTCACGATGCGGGTGTCGGTGGCGAGGGCCTTCTTCGGGCCATCCGTTCGGCGGAGGTGCTTGATGCGCCGGAGGCCGAGGAGGGCGAACACCACGACGGCGAGGAGGCCGACGACGAGAACGATGAGGCTGGCGAGCCACGCCGGGATCCACGACGAGAGGCCGATGATCGCGAACGCGCCGAGAGCCGGGAGCGACCAGAACAGGAAGAACAGCGCCACGAGGAACCAGACGCCGCCCATGCCGACGTCCTTGCCCGCGCTGGCGGCCCACTTCTTGGCGGAGTCGACCTCGGCCACGATGAGGTTGCGCACCAGTTCGGGCACCTCGCCCAGCAGGGTGAGGAGTCCGTCGTCCGCGCGATCGCGGAAGCCGCGAGGCGTCGTCATCTCAGTTCTCCGCCGCCTTCTTCGTGCGGGACGACGATGCGGCCGGCTTCTTCGCGGTGTCGGCCGCCGCCTCGGCGACCTTCTTCACCTCGGCGGCGGTCTTCTCCGCACCCCGGGTGACCTCGTCGGCCGAGTCCTTGCCGGCGCGGATAGCGGCGTCGAGGCGCTGCCCCGGTGAGCCGTTCTTCGTCGCGGCCTTCGTGACCTTGACGGCGCCGTCCCAGATCGCGCTCGGGAGCGCGAGAGCCGCGGACTTGCCGAGATCGGTGACCTTGCTCACCTGCTTCTGCACCGGATCGGTGTTCCAGACCTTCAGGAATCCCGTCTTGATCTGCTCGTACCGCTCCCGCCCTGCCCGCGAGCCGAGCACGTAGCCCGCCGCGAGTCCGACGACAATACCGATCTTGCCCCTCATGGGGTCTCCTCACGCTGATTTCGATGGTGCGTTCGTGGTGTCCAGGGTAGCCCCGTATGCCGGATGCGGCATGACCCCCTTCACATCCGGGGATGGGAGTGCTACGCGTACGGCCCGTCGGCCCCTCCCCAGAGCACGTCGCGGCGCACGCGAGCCGCTTCGGCGACCGCGTCGGCGACGGCATCCGCTCGCGCGCCGCCCGACAGCCAGGGTCCGGTGAGCGCGAGCCCCGGCACCGCCGCGACGGCGTCGTGCACGGCGGCGGCGTCGGCTTCGGCGCCCGCACGCACGCGCGGGATCGTCCCCGGCAGGCGGACACGTCGGGCGTCGACGACGTCCTCCGGGCGCAGGGCTGCGGCGAGGGCTGCGGATGCCGCGGCGCACGCCGCGTCGATGACCGCGCCGTCGTCGGCGTCCGACCCCGCGAGCGTCACGTGAAGGATGCGCTCGCCGGCTGCGACCCGGGCCGCGAGCGACGGCAGCACCGTGGTCGCGTCGACGATCCTGTGGACCTCGCCCGAGAGCGGGATGACCTCGCCGCGCCCGAGGTCGGCCCCGCGCACCCGCAGGAGCACCACGTCTCGGGGCGCCTCGGCCGCGGGGGCGGGGAGGTCGACGATTCCCTCGAGCAGCGCACGGGCGGCGGACTCCTCGGCCACCGCGACGACGACCACGTCGGCTTCGAGCGCAGCCGGCGGCGTCGCCGCGGTGCCCGCGCCGTCGCCCGCGCCGTCGCCCGCGTCGGCGGCGGCGTCGAGCGTGACGCGCCAGCCGGCATTCGTCCGCGCGAGAGCCGTCGCACGCCGACCCGCGAGCACCTCGACGTCGAGGTCGCGCAGCCGGTCGGCGAGCGCGGCATCCCACGCCTCGGGTTCGTCGAGCGCGAGCGCGGGCGGCCCGGGCGTCCCCCCGAGCGCCGCGACGGCCCCCGAGAGCGATCCGGTGCGGGTGAGGGCGGTGTTGAGTCCGGGCGCCGCGACCTCGACGTCGACATCGCCCGGCTCGAGCCCGAACCGCGCCCGGGTCACGGGGGCGACGAGGCGCTCGGCCACGCGATCACCCATCCGCGACCGCACGAGCGCGTCGAGGTTCCGCTCGCGGCCGATGGTCAGAGGCGGACGCACGCTGTCGAGATACGCGCGCCACGTGCCGCGCCAGCCGATCAGGCGGCGCGCGGCCGGATCCCAGGGGTTGGCGGGGATGCCGAGGATCGCGCCCGCGGGCAGCGGGATCGCGTCGCCCGCGGCCGCTCCCGTCGCGCCGGCGTACCACGACGCGGCGGCGGCGATCGGTCCGAGGCGGTCGCCGATCCCCAGTTCGTCGAGGAGGCCGCGGAGGACGGCGGAGTCGGCCGGGAACCCGTCGACATCGACGTCGACCGCGACGCCCGCGAGGTCCACGGGCGCCGACGCAGCGTCATCCGCGAGCAGGGTCACGGCCATGCCGACCTTCGCGCACTCCAGGGCGGCGACGGCGCCGGCACGGCCGATGACGACGACGCGCGTCTCGCGGGCGTGGGCGACCAGGTCGGCGGCGTCGGGCATGGCATCCATCCTTCCACTGCGTCGCTGCGCGTTCGGTGGGACGATGGGGGCATGGCCCTGCACATCACCGGCGACGCCGACGCCGATCGCCTCCTCACCGACGACCCGCTCGCCCTTCTCGTGGGGATGCTGCTCGACCAGCAGATCGCCATGGAGGCCGCGTTCACCGGGCCGCGCAAGATCGCCGATCGCACCGGCGCCGGCGACCGCCTCGACGCGGCCGCCCTCGCGGGCTACAACCCCGAGGAGCTGACGGCCGTCTTCCGGGAGACGCCGGCGGTCCACCGCTTCCCGGGGTCGATGGCCGCCCGCGTGCAGGCTCTCTGCCAGGCGCTCGTCGATCAGTGGGGCGGGGACGCGGCCGCCCTCTGGCGGGATGCCGACGGGCCCACGGTGCTCGCACGCCTGAAGGCCCTGCCGGGCTTCGGAGACCAGAAGGCGAGGATCTTCCTCGCCCTCCTCGGCAAGCAGTACGGCTTCACCGGCGCCGGCTGGCGCGAGGCCGCCGGCGCCTACGGCGAGGAGGGATCGTTCCGCTCCGTCGCCGACATCGTCTCGCCCGAATCGCTCACGAAGGTCCGCGAGCACAAGCGCGCGATGAAGGCCGCGGCGAAGGCGGGCTGACTCCGCGCGCCGCGCGCCGCGCGCGATTTCCGCTTGCTCCGCAGGCCCGCGTAGGCGAGGGTGGAGACGGCGCCTTCGGGAGGCGCCTTCACCCCCTGGATCTGGGAGTCCACGCATGAAGCTTCGCGCTGCCGCGATTTTCGCCGCCCTCGCCGTCGTCACGGGGGGCGCGCTCGTCGTCCCCGCCGTCGACGCACCGACCACGACCGCGGCAGCGGACGCCGCCGGCGCACCGGCGCAGGCCGTCGGCGCATCCACGCCGTTCGGCGACATCTCCGCGCAGCCGAAGGTGCGCACGGTCACCGCCGACCCGCGGACCGACACCGCGTCGCCCATCGCCGACAGCGCCCTCGAGGCGGTCGTCGAGTCGGTCGAGGACGGCACGAAGCTGCCCTCCGACCTGTCCTCGAAGGTCACCCTCGACGGCGAGAGCGTCCGCGTCGAGGTGGCGTTCTCCGACGAGGATGCCGCGCGCGCCGCGGTCCGTGCGGCCGGCGGCCAGGACATCGCGCCGATCACCGACGACCTCTTCGCCGTCTCGGTCCCGGCCGGTGCGATCGCCGACCTCGAGGCATCGAGCGCGGTCGACGCGGTCGTGCTCCCGAGCTTCGCCGTCCCGCAGCCCGCCCAGATCCCCGTCGCCGCGACGGTCGGGACCAAGGGCGGCGACGTCTACGACAAGACGCAGATCGCCCAGTGGCACTCCCTCGGGCTCTCCGGCAAGGGCGTCTCGGTCGGCATCATCGACTACTTCCGGAGCAGCTCGTGGAAGAACGCCCGCGCGGCGGGCGAGGTCCCGGCCCCGGCGGGAACGTTCTGCCGGTGGGGCGGCGAGTCGTGCAGCGTCGTGAACACCCCGGCATCCGACGACAGCGGCGCCCACGGCGTCGCGGTCGCCGAGGCGATCCACGACATGGCTCCCGGCGCGACGCTCTACCTCGTCTCGGTGGCCACGAACGAGGACCTCCGGAAGGCGATCGACTACCTGGCGAGCAAGAAGGTCAAGATCATCAGCCGCTCGCTCGGCGGCTTCTACGACGGACCCGGCGACGGCACCGGCACCTCGGCGAAGCTCGTGAGCTACGCCGTGTCGAAGGGCATCGCCTGGTTCAACTCCGCGGGCAACTCGGGCGCCTACCTCGAGTCGCAGTCCGACGGCTCGAAGATCTGGGTCGGCGGCTACTGGCGCGGCAAGTGGCGCGACACCAACAAGAACGGCTGGATGGAGTTCGCCCACCCGGTGCGGAACTTCGACGGCTCGGTCGTCAAGGACGGCTCCGGCAACACGGTCTACCAGTACTACGAGAGCCTGTCGATCGTCTGCACCGACTACTTCCGCCTGCGGTGGAGCGACTGGGGCGTCAGCGATCCCACCGACTACGACATCTACCGCATCGCCTCCGACGGCGCTGCGACCGGCCGGTACAACGTGAAGCAGAAGAAGGGCGTCGCGCCCCTCGAGATGCGCAACGGCAGCCGCGCGCACCTGGCCTGCACGACCGGTTCGATCATCGAGGTCGGGATCCACAAGGCGCGCAACGGCAGCAGCAGCGGCGGGGACATCCTGGAGCTCGCCGGCAACAGCGCCGACATCGGCTACGCCGCCGTCGCGGCCGGAAGCGCCGGCAACGCGTTCGTCGACAGCAAGAGCAAGGGCATGGCCGCCGTCGGCGCCGTCGACCCGGTGGCCGGGACGACCATCGCCGGGTACAGCTCGCGCGGGCCGACCAACGACGGCCGGATCAACCCCAAGCTCAGCGCCGGATCGAACTTCACCAGCCAGGCCTACACCTACGAGGGCACGGGCGGCCGCTTCAACGGCACGAGCGCAGCGACCCCGGTGGTCGCCGGCATCGCCGCCGTGGCGCTCGAGCGCTTCGACACGAAGAGCCCGGCGCAGCTGGTCGAGTACCTGCGCACCAGCCAGACGACCGACCGCGGCGCGGCGGGGGCCGACAACACCTACGGTGCGGGCGAGCTCGTCATGAAGCCGCTGGCTGTCGCCTCGTTCACCGAGACGCCGCCGCCGACGATCGCGGGCTCCCGCACGGTCGGGGTGACGCTCGTCGCGTCGGCGCGGTGGACGCCGGTCGTCCGCAGCGCGTCGTATCAGTGGTTCCGCGGCGACACCGCGATCGCCGGCGCCACCGGGAAGAGCTACACCCTGACGAGCGCCGACGACGGGCAGCGGATCCGCGTCGAGGTGACCGGCTCTCGGCCGGCCTTCACGCCGGCGACCGTCTCGTCCGGGCTCACCGGCACGATCACGAAGCCCTTCGCGACCGCGCCGACGCCGAAGATCACCGGCACGCTGAAGGTGGGCCGCACGCTCGCCGCCTCGGCGGGCGCGTGGTCGCCGACGCCGGCCACTCTCACCTACCAGTGGAAGGCCAACGGCAAGGCGATCGCCGGCGCCACGAAGCGGACCCACGTCGTCACCTCGGCGAACGTCGGAACCCGCCTCACCGTGACGGTCACGGCATCCGCTGCGGGCTACACCACGACGGCACGCACCTCCGCCAAGACCGCGACGGTCGTCCGCCCCTTCACGAAGGCTCCGACGCCGCGGATCTCGGGCACGGCGCAGGTCGGCAAGAAGCTCACGGCGGTGGCGGGGACCTGGTCGCCGAAGCCCACGAAGCTCGCCTACCAGTGGAAGGCCGACGGCAAGACGATCAAGGGTGCGACGAAGAGCACGTACGTCATCGCGTCCTCGCTCGCCGGCAAGCGGATCACGGTCACCGTGACCGCCACCAAGTCGGGCTGGACGACCGGCGTCAAGACGTCCGCCAAGACGGCGACCGTCAAGAAGCGCTAGCCGACGATCGCCTCCGCGGCGCCGCCGACGTCAGGCGCCGCGGAGGCGATCGGCGAGGTACCCCTCCAGGGAGTCGAGCGGCACCCGCTCCTGCGCCATGGTGTCGCGGTCGCGGATCGTCACCGCGTCGTCGTCGAGCGAATCGAAGTCGACCGTCACGCAGAACGGGGTGCCGATCTCATCCTGGCGACGGTAGCGGCGTCCGATGGCGCCGGCGTCGTCGAAGTCGACGTTCCAGCCCTGCGCGCGAAGGCGGTCGGCCGTCTCGCGGGCGAGGGGCGACAGCTTCTCGTTGCGGCTGAGGGGAAGGACGGCCACCTTCACGGGCGCCAGGCGCGGGTCGAGCTTCAGCACCGTGCGGGTGTCGGTGCCGCCCTTCGCGTTCGGCACCTCCTCCTCCACGTACGCATCGACGAGGAACGCCATCATGGAGCGCGTCAGACCGAACGAGGGCTCGATGACGTAGGGGACGTACTTCTCTCCGGAGGCCTGGTCGAAGTAGGTCAGCGACTGGCCGGACGCCTCGATGTGGCTCGTGAGGTCGAAGTCGGTGCGGTTGGCGACGCCCATGAGCTCGCCCCACTCCTTGCCGGGGAAGCCGAAGCGGTACTCGAAGTCGATGGTGCCGGCCGAGTAATGCGCGCGCTCGTCCTCGGGGACGTCGAACTGCCGCATGTTCTCGGGGTCGATGCCGAGGTCGAGGAACCAGTTCCAGCAGGCCTCGACCCAGTGCGCGAACCACTGCTCGGCCTCGGCGGGCGGCGTGAAGAACTCGATCTCCATCTGCTCGAACTCGCGGGTGCGGAAGATGAAGTTGCCGGGCGTGATCTCGTTGCGGAACGCCTTTCCGACCTGGCCGATGCCGAACGGCGGCTTCTTCCGGGATGCCGTCAGCACGTTCGAGAAGTTCACGAAGATGCCCTGCGCCGTCTCGGGACGCAGGAAGTGGAGGCCCGACTCGTCGTCGACGACGCCGAGGTAGGTCTTCACGAGGCCCGAGAACGCCTTCGGCTCGGTGTACTGACCCTTCGTGCCGCAGTTCGGGCACGGGATGTCGGCGAGGCCGTTCTCGGCCGGGCGGCCCTTGCGCGCCTCGAAGTCCTCGATGAGGTTGTCGGCGCGGAACCGCTTGTGGCACTGCAGGCACTCCACGAGCGGATCGGTGAAGGTCGCGACGTGGCCCGAGGCCTCCCACACCCTCTTGGGGAGGATCACCGAGGAGTCGAGGCCCACCATGTCGCCGCGACCGCGCACGAACGTCTGCCACCACTGGCGGCGGATGTTCTCCTTGAGCTCGGTGCCGAGGGGGCCGTAGTCCCACGCCGACCGCGACCCGCCGTAGATCTCACCGGCCTGGAACACGAACCCGCGGTGGCGGGCGAGGGCGATGACTTTGTCGAGGCGGGACTGCTCGGCCACAGGTGGCTCCAAATGGTCGTTCTTCGGGTGCGGATGATCGCTGATGCCGGATGACGCGGGAGAGGCAGCGGCATCCGGCAAGTCTAGCCGTGGGGAGTTCTCCCCATGGGCGCTCCGCGAGGCGCCGCCTAGGATTGCGGCATGGACGGTGTGCGGATCGACCTCGCGAGGCTGTCGGCGGCCGGCTCGTCGCTGAGCGTCGTCAAGACGGAGTTCGAGGGCGCCAAGAGCAACGGCCGCGCGCTCGCCTCCGCGGTCGGCAGCGACCGTCTCGCCGACGCTCTCGGTGATTTCACCGACAAGTGGGACGACCGGCGCGCCGACATGGTCGAGAACATCGGCTCGCTCGCCGAAGCGGCCACCGGCATCGCTGACGCGTTCGGGCAGCTCGACACCGAGTACGCCGCCGCGCTCGACGGGTCGGCGGCTCCCGCGCCGGCTCCCGGCCCCGGTGGACCGGGGGCGGGCCCGGTATGAGCCGCCCCATCGACTGGTCGCCCCTCGACCTCGGCCGTGACCCGATCCCCGGCGACCCCGATGCGGTGCGCGCGGGCGGTCGCGACTACATCTCCGTCGCGAACGCCATCGGGAGAGCCGCGCGGGCGCTGCGCGACATGGAGCTCGACGGCGACGACTCCGACGCCACCGACGAGCTGATCCGCAACGCCGGCGACGTCGCCGACGACATCGAGCGCGCGGAGGAGCGCTACCGCGAGACGGGGCTCGCCCTCCTCGCCTACTCCCCGCGACTCGCCTCCGCCCAGGCCGACTCGGCCGAGGCGCTCGAGATCGCCCGCGACGCCCGCGAGGATGCCGAGGCCGCGGAGTCGGCGCGCTGGCGCTTCCTGCGGCTCGCGAACGGGTCGGACGACGACGACGCGGCCGACGACTACCGCCGCACCGCGGGCCGCTACGCCGAGGACGGCGAGGCGGCGGAGGCCTCGCTCTCCCGGGCACGACGGCTCCTGCAGGAAGCGATCGACGAGCGCGACGGGGCGGCGGATGCCGCCGCCGAGCGGATCCGCGACATCATCGAGGGCGACGATCTCAATGACTCGTGGTGGGACGACTGGGGCGCAGATCTGCTCGCGGTCATCACGGACATCGCGGGCTGGGTCTCGACGATCGCCGGCATCCTCGCCCTCTGCGTCTCGTGGATCCCGGTGATCGGGCAGGCCCTCGCGGGCGTGCTGCTGATCGTGGCGGGTGTCGCCGCCGTGATCAACGCGATCGGCAACGTCATCCTCGCGAGCACCGGTGAGCGCAGCTGGGGAGAGGCGATCATCAGCATCGCAGGCGCCGTGCTGTCGGTCGTGGGCCTGGGCGCCGTGGCCCGCTCGTTGGGAAAGCTCGCGAGCATCGCCCGCATCAACCGCGCCGCGCGCGTGCAGCCGCTCGGCCCGGGCGAGACGATGACCCTCGTCCCGCTCCGAAACGCCAACCGCTACACCGTCGCGCAGCTGCGCGAATCGGAGTCGCTCTGGCGCTCGCCCGTGACCGACCTGGCCGCCGACACCCCGCTGTACCGCCTCTACGGCGGCGGATCGGGCCAGATCGGCGGATCGTTCGGCAGCATCAAGCCCACAACGCTCGACTTCCCGCACAACTCGCTCGGCCTTCCCGCCAGCAACACGATGGAGAGCATGGCGACGTTCCGCATCGACGACATGGCGGGCCTGGTCAATCAGCGTCACGCCCTTCCCTACCAGGGCACGCTGGGCGGTGCGCCGGAGTACATCTTCCCCGGCGGCAACGGCGTGACGGTCGTCGCCGATGTCCCCTTCACGGTGCCGTGATGCGCATCGACGAGCTGAGCTTCCCGCACCCGGCCGCGCTGTACCGGGGTGAAGGCGAGGGGGTGGCGGTCGTCCGCCGGCACGCCCCGCTCGACGCGGGCCCGTCGTGGGCGCACGTCGTCGAGAGCGCCGACGGCATCCCGGACGGTTTCGTCTACCTCGAGTACCACGCCGGCTCGGTGCAGGCCTTCTCCGTCGACGGTGGGGCCGCCGCCGACCTGCCCGGACGTGCCGACCTCGATCCGCGGCTGCACCCGCTCGGCGAGTACATCGAGGGGTCGGATGTCGACGCTGCCCGCGCCGACGACGCGTCGCTCGGTCGCTCTCGCACGGCGGCGCGAGACGCGATCCGAGCCGGGACATTCCGCGTCGTCGCCGTCCTCGACGGCGTCCGCTGGGCCGCGGAGGTCGGCCCGGCCGCGTTCGGGACGACGTCGCTCGTCCTGACGGGCACGGGGCGCACGCTCGTGCTCGAGACCGACGCCGACCGCGCTGTGCTCGAGGGCGCGCGCCAGGCACCGACGCGGATCAGCGCCACCGAGAGCGTCGCCCGGCGATTCGGTTCCGGTCGCACGAGACGCACCGTGATCGTCGATCTCGAGCCCGCGTCGTGACGCCCGGACGGTCCGTCGCCGCGTCGGCCGACGTCGGGTCGCCCGAGCTGGCGGCGGCGCTGGAGGCCGGCGATCCGGTCGCGGTCGGGCGGGCGCTCCAGACCGGCTGGGTCGTCGTACCGGTGACGCGGTCGAGCGACCGCACCGAGCTGAGGCTGTTCGCTGGGCTCGACGCCGACCGCCCGGGTTGGGAGCTTCCGCTCTTCTCGTCGGTCGAGACGCTCCACTCCTTCCTGGCCGATGACCCCGCGCGCGACTTCGAGTTCGTGTTCGGCCCGTCGCTGGCGGCGACGCTCGCCGATGGCGGCTCGACCGTCACTCGCGTCGTGTTCGATCCCGCCGGGCCGCACCCGGCTGCCGCGGATGCCGGCGAGGTGCGCGAGATCCTCGCCGCCGCGCCGGTGCCTGCGCCTGTTCCGACGGGCATCCGCGCCCACGACCGCGCCCTCGATCTCGAACTGCCGCTCGGCGACGACTGGCTGCGCATCGACCTCACGGCCGTGGCCGGCGAGCGAGAGCGCCAGATCTCCGCCATCGTCGACCGCCAGCTGGCAGGACTCACCGTCGGTCCGACGCTCCGCACGCAGCTCGTCCAGTGGCTGCGTCGCCTCGCGCGGACGGCCGAGGGCGGCGGCGGACGCGAGACGGCATTCCTCGTCCGGCGCACCGACGAGGCCGCTCTGGCCCTCTCTGTGACCCGGTACTGGAGCCGGCTCGGGCCGCCGCCTGCCGCGGGGAGCCATCTCGACACCCTCGCCGCGCGACTCGCTGCCCGCGCCACCGGCGGCGATCTCGTGTCGGCCGAGCTCGCGACGGGGCGGCTCGTGCGCGACGTCCGCGTCGACGAGGGCGACGCGCGCGTCGGAGGCGACGGCATCCCGGTGCTGGCGATCGACTACTGGCTGGAATTCCCCGACCGACGGGGCCTCTGCCTCGTGAGCTTCTCGGCTCCGTACCTCGACCTCGGCGAGGCGGGCGATCTGCGCGACGTGCTGCTCGCGCTCACCGACGAGATCATCGTGGCCAGCACGTGGCTGGTCGCCGCCCCCGACCCTGCGACCGAGGGCCGCGGGGATATCGGGGCGCACCCGTGAACGACGAGCCGATCGGGGTCGCCCCGGATGCCGGAGTGGGGTCCGCCCGTCTCGCCGCCGCTCTCGCAGCGGGAGATGCCGACGCCATCGGCCGCGCGCTGCGGCTCGACGTCGTGATCGTCCCGCTCACGCGCGGCGCCGACGGCAGCGCCCAGATCCGCGTGTTCCAGCCCGCGGGGGCCGGCTACCAGCTGGCCCTGTTCTCGTCGGTGCCCGCCCTCGCGGCGTTCCTCGCCGGCGACGCGAACCGCGAGTTCGACGTGCAGCGCGGCGCAGCCCTCGCCCCGTTCCTGCGCGAGCACCGCGAGCTCATCTCGCAGGTGGTCTTCGACCCGGCAGGGCCTCGCGCCGTCGCGGCGCCGACCGACGCGGTGCTGGAAGCACTTCTCCCCGGCGACGAGGACGACCTGGTCGAGTGGGTGGCCGGCACCGACTGACCCGGCCGCCCGCGCCGCACCCCCTCGCCCCGCGCCGGGTCGCAGGACTACCATGGCGCGCGTCGGGCGAGGAGGCGCGATGGACGAGGTGGAGGCGTTCGCGGACCGGGTGTTCGCAGGACTCATCGGGGGCTTCGAGACCATGTCGATCTATGTCGGCGATCGGCTCGGGCTGTACCGGGCGCTCGCGGCGGAACCCCGGACGGTCGACGAGCTCGCCGAGGCCTGCGGGATGCATCCGCGCTACGCGCGGGAGTGGCTCGAGCAGCAGGCGGTCGCCGGCATCCTGACGGTCGACGACGGCCGCTTCGCCCTCCCTGCGGCGCACGCGCACGTGCTCGCCGATCCGACGTCGCTGCTGTACTCGGCACCCCTGGCGCGGATGATGGCCGCGGCCGCCGTACGGCTTCCCGAGCTCCTCGAGGCGTACCGGACGGGCGGCGGCGTGGGCTGGGCCACCTTCGGCGACGACGCGCGCGACGCGCAGGGCGACGTCAACCGGCCCTGGTTCGCGCAGCGGCTCGCCGGGGCGCTCGCGTCCGTCCCGCGGGTCCACGACGTGCTGTCGCGGCCCGGCGCGCGGATCGCCGACGTCGGCTGCGGCCACGGCTGGTCGACGCTGGCGCTCGCCGCCGCCTACCCGGACGCCCGCGTCGAGGGCTTCGACGTGGACGCGCCGTCGATTGATGCGGCGCGACAGCACCGGGAGGATGCCGGCAGCACGGCGGATGCCGTGACCTTCACCCTGCTCGAGGGCGAGCGGCTCGATGAAGGGCGGACGGCGACGTTCGACGCGGCGTTCGTGTTCGAGGCGCTCCACGACATGCCCGACCCTGTCGGGGTCCTGAGCGCGATGCGTCGCACGCTCGCCCCCGACGGAGTGATCGTCGTCATGGACGAAGCGGTCGCGGACCGCTTCGCGCCGGACGGCGACGAGATCGAGCGGATCATGTACGGCTACAGCCTGTTCCTGTGCCTGCCCGACTCGATGTCGACGCCCGGCTCGGTCGCCACCGGGACGGTGATGCGCCCCGCGACGCTGGAGCGCTACGCGCGCTCCGCGGGGCTCGACACCGTCGAGGTGCTGCCGATCGAGGGGTTCGCCGCGTTCCGCTTCTTCGCGCTCAGCTGACGAAGGTGATCGCCAGCGGGTACTTGTACCACTGGCCCTGGTTCGCCTTGACAGCCGCGATGATCGAGAAGACGATCCGCACGACGTAGGCGGCGAACACGATGAAGAAGCCGATCAGCAGCCAGCTGGTCAGCCAGCCGACCACCTCGGCGATGAGGATCGTCAGCTGGAAGTTCAGCGCGGTCGACGAGTGCGAGCGCACGAACGGGCCGCGGTCCTTCAGCACGAGGTAGCCGATGAGGGCGGGCAGGAAGCCGAAGAAGATGCCGCCGACGTGCACGAGCGTCGCCCAGAGCTTCTCGTCGGAGGGGTTCAGCGGCTGCGGCGCGACGGGGCCGCCGTACGGGGGCTGCGGAGGCTGGTACGGGGGCTGCTGCGGAGGCTGCGGAGGAGTGGTCACGCCGCCAGCCTAGGGCGAGCGGCCGAGCCGCGGCATCCGGTTACCCCGAATTTCCGTCGGCGGTCACCCGACCGGGCGGAGGGTGTCGCGGTCGAGCTCGCCGATCGCGGCGCACCCCGCAAGCCCGAGAGTGATGTCGAGCTCGGCGAGGACGTTCCGCACCACCTCGCGGACCCCCTCCTCGCCCGCGATCCCGAGGCCGTAGGCGTACGGGCGGCCGAGGGCGACCGCTGTCGCGCCGAGCGCCAGGGCGATGACGGCATCCGCCCCCTGCCGGATGCCGGAGTCGAACACCACCGGCACGCGGCCGCCGACCCGGTCGACGACGCCGGGGAGCGCGTCGAGCGTCGGCACCGACTGGTCGATCTGACGGCCGCCGTGGTTGGACACCCACACGCCGTCGGCACCGGCATCCAGCGCCCGCGCCGCGTCGTCGGGATGGACGATGCCCTTCAGGATGATCGGAAGGCGTGTCCACGCCCGCGCCTTCGCGAGGTCCTCCCACGTGAGCGCCGGAGTGGAGAAGACGTCGAGGAAGGTCTCCACCGCCGCACGTGGAAGCGGCGACCGGAGGTTGTCGCGCAGGCTGGCCGATCCCGTCACGGCCGCGCCCTTCCGCGCGATCGTGATCCCGGCCGCGACCGTCTTCGGCGTGATCCTCACCTTCGCCGCCGGGCCGGCACCGCGCGAGCGCTCGCGCACGAGCTGCTGGAACACGGGATCGCTCGTGTACTGCGCGATCCCCATGCCGCGCGTGAACGGGAGGTACGCGAGGTCGAGGTCGCGGGTGCGCCAGCCGAGGAGATGCGTGTCGAGCGTGACGACGATCGCCTCGCAGCCCGAGGCCTCGGCGCGCCGCAGGAGCGACGCGTTGAGCTCGTCCGACGCCGACCAGTACAGCTGAAAGAGCCGCGACCCGCCGGGCGCGGCCGCCGCGACCTCCTCCATCGGCGCCGACGCCTGGTTCGAGAGCGTGTACGGGACGCCGAGGGATGCCGCGGCCCGCGCGACGGCGAGGTCCGCCTCGGGGTGCGCCATCTCCATGACCCCGAGCGGGGCGAGCAGGAGCGGCGTCGGACGGCGGACGCCGAGGAAGTCGATCGACAGGTCGCGGACCGAGACGTCGCGCAGCGGCCGCGGCCACACCTGCCAGCGCGAGAACGCGTCGCGGTTGGCCCGCATGGTGCGCTCCGCCCCGGCGCCGCCGGCGATGTAGGCGAACGCCTCGGCGCTGAGCGCTCGGCGCGCGGCATCCTCGAGCGCGTCGGCGTCGACGGGGACGCGCGGACGCGTGCCGCTGATGCCGGCGCGGTAGATGTCGGACTGGGTGCGGCGCGAGATCCCCCGCGACGCAGCGGGATCGTTCGGAGCAACGGTGCTCATGGCATCCAGCGTACGCACCTCGCTCCGGGCACCCCGTCCTCTGGGCACCCGGCACTCCAGGCACCCCGCTCTAGGGACCGGCCTCGCAAACCCGATACGGTCGAAGGAACATCGGAAACACAAAGGGAAGTGGGTTCGGAGTGGACATCCTCGCTACCGGCGGCCTGTTCGTGCTCATCGGGATCGGCGTCGTCGCGCTGATCATCGTCCTCATCATCGTGCTGATCGTCGTGCGCGCCTGGTACAAGGTCGCCAAGGCCGACCAGGCGCTGGTGGTCGTCGGAAAGAGCCAGCGGAGCGCCTCCGGCGAATCGTCGCGGATCTCCGTCATCACCGGCGGCGGCGCTCTCGTGAACCCGCTCACGCAGCGGGCCGAGATGATCTCGCTCCGCGCCCGGCAGATCAAGATGGAGCCGACCGCCCAGTCGTCCACCGGTGTCACGGTGAACGTCAGCGGCGTCGCACTCGTGAAGATCGGGTCGGACCCCGAACTCGTCCGCCGCGCGGCCGAGCGCTTCCTCTCGCAGGACGGCGCGATCGAGCAGTTCACGACCGAGCAGCTCGAGGGCGCCCTCCGCGGCGTCGTCGCTACCCTGACCGTCGAGCAGCTGATGAACGACCGGCAGAAACTGTCGGATCAGATCGCCGAGGGCATCAAGAGCGACCTCCTCTCGCAGGGCCTCATTCTCGACTCGTTCCAGATCCAGGGCGTCACCGACAAGAACGGCTACATCGACGCGCTCGGTGCGACCGAGGTGGAGCGCGTGCGCCGCGAGGCCGAGGTCGCCCGCATCAACGCGGCGCGCGAGGTCAAGGCCCGCCAGATCGCGACCGACGAGGCCACCCTCATCGAGCAGACGGCGTACGACAAGAACACCGCCGCGGCATCCGCCGAGGTCGGCCGCGCCCGCGCCGAGGCCGAGCAGGCCGAAGCCCTCGCCCGCGCCGAGCGCGAGCAGGCGGTGCTTCTGCAGCAGGCCGAGAACAAGCAGGCCCAGCTCGACGCCGAGGTCAAGAAGGTCGCCGACGCATCGCTCTATGAGCGTCAGCGCGCGGCCGATGCGTCGGCGTACGGCGAGGTGAAGGCCGCCGAGGCGCGCGCCCAGATCGCCGCCCAGGAGGCCGAGGCGACGCGCCTGCGCGCACAGGCCGAGGCGGATGCCGTCCGGCTCGCCGGTGAGGCTCGTGCCGAGGCGATCGAGGCCGAGGCGGCCGCGCTCTCGCGCAACCAGGAGGCCCTCCTCGCCCAGCGCGCCCTCGAGGCGCTCGTGCCGATGATGACCGAGTTCGCCCGCGGCTTCGACAAGGTCGGCTCGATCACGGTCCTCGGCGGCGAGGGCGCGTCGAGCCACATCGCCGCGGAGTCCGCATCGGGCATGCGCGCCACCTTCGACGCCGTCGAGGCGGCGACCGGCATCGACCTCCGGCAGATCATCCAGGGCCAGGCCACCGGCCGCGGTGTCGCGCAGGGCATCCAGCAGGAGCAGGCCACCGCGCAGGAGAAGACGTCGCGCCGCGCGAAGGCCGCGGCTGCTCCGGCATCCGGCCCCGCATCCACCCCCGACGCCGACGCGGCGATCGCGCGCGCCGCGGAGATCGGCCGTCAGTTCGCCGCCGGCTCCGACGGGAACGCACCCGCCTGACCCCTCGCCGAGAGTGCGCTGCCGGCGGCGAGACAGGACGGGTACTTGTGATCGATGCGATCTCTCCCCGTGAGCTCGAATGGTTCGAGCGGTGGATCGAGCAAGATCACCTGGTTCGGTCTGCAGACGCGGCGCGGCGGGTCGTGATCCTCCATCCGGGCACGCGGTGGCGGGCCCGCGGGGCGTCACGAGCGGAACTTCCCTACGAGAACGGTCCGGACGACGCGCGGGCGTCGGACGAGCAGCAGCGTCTCCTCGAAGAGTGCCTGTATGAGACCGTCGGGCCGAGGGCGCGGTGCTCGTTCGCGCTGTACGCGGGGTTCCTCACCGAGGGCGATGACGGCCGTTCCGACGGCTTCGACGAGCCCAGCGGCACCTGGCACCGGGGTCGTCTGAACTACGTGCTCTTCTCCGGAGAACTGCACGAGAGCGCCTACTCCGGCGTCGACCAGCGGTGGGGGTCGGGGCGACCGTTCGTCGTGGGTGCAACCATCCCGATGGTCGATCTCAGCTACCTCTGGACCGAGGATCGCTCGGTGTTGGTCGCGTCACCGCCCGACACCGCCGGGACGATCGTCGTCGGTCCGGATACGCTGCTCGATCGGCTGATCTCCCTGCCCGAGCTGCACGCGCGGGAATGGCTCGTCTCCGCTTGACCCGACTGCGACGAGCTCAGAACCCGCACCACTCGGCGATCCACCCGAGGATCTCGCCCCGCATCTCGGGCGTCGCCGCGAGGTCGAACGACCCCGCGCGGCCGTCGACCTCGACGAGCACGCGGAAGACGGTGCCGCGTTTGTCCTCCTGCACGGCGTGCGCGTCGCAGCGGGCGGGCAGGATCGGCAGCTCCACCGTCACGGCGGAGCGATCCGCCCCGGTCTGATCGATATCGAGCGGGTGGACCGAGTCCTCGACGTCGGGCGTCGTGAGCAGGTTCGTCTCGCGGATGCCGAGGATGCGCAGCGCGCCGATGCCCTCGGTGGGTGTGACGACGAGTTCGAGCGCGGCGGGCTCGCCCGGCGGCGACGGGGTGAACCGGCCGAAAGCGATGCGGGCGGATTGCTCCGCCTCGACCTGGAGGCACTCGTTCGCGTGGAGGGCGGCGACGAACGGCACCGCGTCGACGATCGGCGCGGTCGCCACGGCATCCGCGTCGTCGTCACCCCACCGGTAGTGGAGCGTGACGGTCGCCTCGGCCTCGTCGGGGGCGTCGCACGCGACATCCGCGAGCTGCACCCGCACATCGGCGACGGCACCCGGAGCCAGGGTCGACGTGCGCGCCACGACGCGTTCGGCGGGCGCGGCGAAGCGCGGGTCGGCCACCGACACGGCACCGACCACGAGGGTCCGATCGGTGGCGTTCCGCACCTCCACCGCTGCCTGCCGGAAGGCGACGTCGGCGCGGGTCTGCCGGAGCTCCACCGTCACGCCGTCGGGGAGTTCCGTCGAGGGAGTGGCCGTCGGATCAGACGCCGCCGCGCACCCCGCGAGCAGGACGATCACGGCCGCCAGCGGTGCACAACTCCGGAAGAACCGACGCGATCGGGCCGCCGGGGTCCTTCCCGGCCCCGCTGCCGCCCGAACGTCCGGAGTTGTGAACACGTCAGCGCCGCAGTTCGACGCGATCGACGGTCAGCGCGTCGAGGGCCGCGTGGTCGACCTCGATCCCCAGGCCGGGACCCGTCGGCACGCGCACATGACCGTCCTCGAGCCGGATCGGATCGGTGACGATGTCGCGCGTGTAGAAGCGGTCGGATGCCGACACGTCACCCGTGAGCGTGAAGCCCGGGAGCGCGGCGAGCGCGGCGTTCGCGGCGCGGCCGATGCCCGTCTCGAGCATGCCGCCGCACCACACGGGCACCCCGGCATCCCGGCACAGGTCGTGCACCCGCACCGCCTCGAGATACCCGCCGACGCGGCCGGCCTTGATGTTGATGACGGATGCCGCGCGCAGCGCCAGTGCATCGGCGGCGGCCTTGGCCGACACGATCGACTCGTCGAGGCACACCGGAGTCCGCAGCCGTGCGGCGAGGGTGGCGTGGTCGACGATGTCGTCCTCCTGCAGCGGCTGCTCGATGAGCAGGAGGTCGAACGCATCGAGCTCTGCGAGGGTGTCGACGTCGGCGAGCGTGTAGGCGGAGTTGGCGTCGACCTGCAGAGGGATCGCACCGAACGCCTCCCGCACGGCGGCGGTGTCATCGACGTCGCGCCCCGGCTTGATCTTGATCTTGATCCGCGCATACCCCTCGTCGAGGTAGCCGCCGACGGCGTCGACCAGCGCCGCGGGATCGCGCTGGATGCCGACGGAGACCCCGCTGGGGATCCGCTCGTGCACGGCGCCGAGGTGCGCCGCGAGCGAGCGTCCGTCGGATCGCAGTGCCGCGTCGAGGACGGCGAGCTCGAGGCCGGCTTTGACCATGCGGTGACCGATGAAGGGCGACAGGATGCCGGCGGCCTCCTCGGGGGCGAACCGTGCGCGGTCGAGGAGGGCGGGCACGAGGTACCGCTGGGCGACGTCCCACGCACCGCGGGTGTACTCGGAGGAGTACAGCGGCGCCTGCTGCGTCACGATCTCGCCCCAGCCGTCGCCGTCGCTGGTGCGCGCGCGGACGACGATGACCTCGCGGACGGTCTCGGTGCCGAACGATGTGGTGAACGGTGCGACGAGCGGCAGGTGCAGCACCCGCAGCTCGACGGCCTCCAGCGAGACGGGGGATGCGGGCCGGGCGGGGGGCATGGGCCCAGGGTAGCGGCCGGTCGTCAGCCGTTCCGGGCGAACGTGACCTCGCCGGTGGCCGCGACGGTCCCCGCCGCGTGCGGAGTGCGGGCGAAGGTCCAGTAGAGGTTGGCGTAGCCGACGGCCTGCTCGGGGCTGATCGGCGACCCCCACTGCCGCAGGTCCTCCGTCGTGTGCGCGTCGGAGACGAGCGTCACGTCGTACCCCCGGGTGAGGGCGCCGTGCAGGGTCGAGCGGATGCACGCGTCGGTCTGGGCGCCCGCGACGACGAGCCGCTCGACGCCGAGCTCGGCGAGCCGCGGCTCGAGGTCGGTCGCCTCGAACGAGTCGCCGTACTCCTTGTCGATGCGCACCTCGCCCTCGCGCGGCACGAGGTCGTCGACGAGCTGCCACTCGGGCGAGCCCTTCTCGAGTTCGTTGTGGTCCTGCACCCACACCACCGGCACCTGCGCCTCGCGGGCGCGGTCGACCAGGGTCGCGACGTTGCGCGTCACCGCCTCGACCTCGTGGTTTCCGGCGATGACACCGCGCTGCATGTCGATGACGACGAGGGCGGTGCCGTCGCGGTCGGGGAAGTTGCTCATCGTTCCTCCTGGGCTGTCCCCGCCAGCATGACACCGACCGCCGACACGGGCTACGGGTGCGGCGGATGACGACGACGGGGTCGCCGCGGCATCCGCCGGGCAGCTCAGCGCAGCACGCGGGCGAGCAGCGCGTCGGCGGGCGCGACGTAGGTCGATCGGCGGGACCGCGCGGGCCGCGACGGCATCCGCAGCCGCGACAGGACGACGTCGGCGACGGCGTCCGCGATGGCGTCGAGGAGACTGCGCACGATGATCCTTCCGAGGGGATTCGCCGACCCCGTGAGCCGGCTTCTCAGGGAGAGACCGACCACCCGGGCTTTCATGATGCGAGGGCGTCCGACAAGAGGAGGGTCGTCGAGCGCATCGTGATACGGATCACCTCTTGACGCGGGCCCTTTCGAGGTTCACCATGTATGCGAGCAGCGGTCGGGGGGCCGCAGATGCTCTGATCTCCGGGGGGATGATCATGGCGGACCGCGCCGCACGACCGACTGACGTTTCGCCGGTCGTGCGCCGGTTCGCTGCCGCCGTCATCGCGGGGGTCCTGCTGTTCACGGCGGGTACCGCGGTCGGCGGCACCCCCACGTCCGCAGCCGACCCCTCCGTGAGCTTCAGCGCCGCCGGCGACTACGGCATGAACGTCAACGGTGATGCCGTGCTGCGCGGGATGCGCACCTCCGGCAACGACCTCACCCTCGCTCTCGGCGACATGCTGGGCGCGGGCGGCGTCGTCGGCACCGAGCAGACGTTCTGCGACTACGTCACCGCGCGCGTCGGCGCCGGCTACCCGTTCGAGCTGATCGCGGGCAACCACGACAACGGCAGCAACGGGAACATCAACGACTTCTCGGCGTGCCTGCCCAACCAGCTGCCCGGCCTCGTCGGGACCTACGGCCGGCAGTACTACGTCGACTATCCGCAGGACGACCCGCTCGTCCGCTTCGTCATGGTCTCGCCCAACATGGCCTTCAACGGCGCGTCCGCCTGGTTCTACGGCGCGGGATCCGCGCGCTACAACTGGACCGCGGCGGCGATCGACGGCGCCCGCGACGCCGGCATCCCCTGGGTGGTCGCCGGCATGCACTACCAGTGCCTGTCGGTGGGGATGTACGACTGCCCCATGGGCGCCGACCTCGCCGACCTGTTCGTCTCCAAGCGCGTCGACCTCGTCCTCACGGGCCACGAGCACCTGTACCAGCGGACGAAGCAGCTCGCGCACGGCACCGGGTGCGCCCGGCTCACCCTGGACGGCTACCAGGCGGCGTGCGTGGTCGATGCCGACAGCGCCCTCACCAAAGGCGCCGGCACCGTCTTCCTGACCGTCGGACTCGGCGGGGTGCAGAACCGCACCGTCAACCAGGCGGATGCCGAGGCGCCCTACTTCGCGGCGCTCAGCGGCCAGAACCTCGAGTCCTCGTACGGATTCCTGTCGACGACGCTCACAGAGACCACGATGACCGCGCACTTCGAGAACGCCGTGGGCCCCTTCACCGACGCGTTCACGATCGGCGCCGGCGGCGAACCGCCGAACATCGCGCCGACCGCCCGCGGCGACATCAGCTGCACGGGACTGACGTGCCGGGCCGATGGCACCGCGTCATCCGACCCCGACGGCACCATAGCCTCCCACCGCTGGGACTTCGGCGACGGCACCGTCGAGACGACCGCGGTGGCCGACCACACGTACGCTGCACCCGGCATCCGCACGGTCACCCTCACCGTGACCGACGACGACGGCGCGACGCATACGCTCACCCGCACGGTGACGGTCGCCGATCCGAGCGCCGTGACGGTGCACGCGGCCGACGCCTTCGATCGCACCCTCTCCGGCTCGTGGGGCACCGCCGACACCGGCGGCACGTGGAGCGGCAACGCGGCGCTGTCGGTCACCGGCGGAGCGGGCGTGATCACGTCGGCGGCGGGAGGGGTCCCCTCGACGACCCTGACGGCGGTGTCGGCGGCCGACGTGGACCTGCGCACCTCGTTCGTCTTCGACAAGATCCCGGTCGGCGGGACCACGGGCACGACCGTATCGACCTACATCCGGCGGACGGCCGACGGCCGGTACTGGGCCAAGGTGCGCGTCGCTCCCGGCGGCGCCGTCTACCTCTCGCTCGCCCGGGTCGCCGCGAACGGTGCCCAGACCTCGCTCGCCTCCGAGACCCGGATCACCGGGCTCACCCTCACCGCGGGGACGCCGCTGAACCTCCGCCTGGTCGCGTCGGGCGCCGCGCCCACTCAGCTGAGCGCCCGCGTCTGGACCGGGGCGACGGAGCCCTCGGCCTGGCAGCGCAGCGCCACCGATGCGACAACCGGACTCCAGGGCCCGGGCAGCCTCGGCTTCGAGGCGTACACGTCGACGAGCGTCACCAACGCGCCGCTGCGGATCTCGGTGCCCGATCTCCGCGTGATCGACAGCACCCCCTGACCAAAGACGCCCGACCGCAGCGGACCCCGGCGGATGCCGCTTCAGCGGTCGATGACGAAGGCGTCGGGGTCGCCGGGCCGCGGCGGGCGCAGGCGCGCGGGCAGTGGCCACGGCAGCTCCCAGCGCGCGGTGTGGGCGTCGACGGCGCCGAAGTCCTCGCCCTTGACCACGATGCGCTGCGGCGTCACCTCGACGATGCGCACCCGCACCGCGCGGTCGCCCTCGGCCTCACCCTCGCCCGCACGTTCGAGCATCCACGGCTCGGCGAGGTAGGCGATGCCGCGTGCCTCGAGTGCCGCCTCGGCATCCAGCCACTCCGTCGGCGGCGACGCCTCGCGACCGAGCAGGTCGACGGCGGCCCAGTCGTCGCCCACGGGCCGGATCCAGCCGAGGAGCTCGCCGTCGTCGCGGCGGTGCGGGGTCCAGTCGGCGCCGATCACGCGCGCACGAACAGGTAGCCGCGGTCGTCGAACCCGCCGACAGCGAACCCGTCGGCGAGGAGCCCCTGGAACGCGTCGCGCACGCGATAGCGCCAGTCGAGGGCTTCGGCGGGATCCTCCCGGCGGAGGCCCTCGATGTCGCGGGGGATCGCGACCGACGTGACGACGTCCTCCTCCCGCGGCGGGGCGGCCGGCGCGGCGAGCGCCCACGAGATCATCAGCCGGTCGGACTCGTCGCCGCGGTTGACGCCGTCGTCCATGGGGCCGTAGTGATCCACGAGGTACTCGGTCGCGCGGGCGCCGAGGACGTAGAGGTTGAAATGGGCGTTCCGGGCGACGAGCGGGTCGAAGGTCCAGGTGATGTGACCGACGTCCCGGGCGAAGGCCCACGCGCGCTGGTGCTGCTTCAGCACGCGGCCGAGGCCCTGCGAGCGGTAGCCGTCGAGGACGCCGGTGATGTGGGAGTGCATGGAGCGGGTCGCCGGTGCGGAGAAGAACGCGACCGACGCGCCGATCATCCGCTCGCCGTCGTACAGCCCGACCGCGTAGTTGCCCGCGTGGGCCAGCGCGCGCAGCAGATTCGGCGGCATCCCGGTGCGATCGCCGCCCCACACCTGGGACAGCACGTCGGAGGCCGCGAACACCTGCTCGACCGTGTCGAGCGGGCGGATCTCGATGCCCTCGGGGGCGGCGGCGTCTTCGAAGTCGGCCATGCCAGCACCCTATCCGCCGCCACCCGATCGGGTGCGGACGAGCACCGGCGACCCTCGCCCCCCTCCGGCACGGATAGCCTGAATCGGTGAACCGTGATGAGGATGCCCGCCGACGCCTCACCCGGAACCCGCCGCAGGGCGCCGTCGTCGCCGTGCTGGCCATCGCGGGCCTGTGCTCGTCGTTCATGTTCACGCTCGTCGTGCCCATCCAGGCGCGGCTTCCCGAGCTGCTCCACGCGAGCCGCGAGGACACCGCCTGGGTCGTGACCGTCACGCTCCTCGTCGCAGCGGTGGTCACGCCCATCGCCGGCCGCCTCGGTGACATGTACGGCAAGCGGCGCATCGTGCTCGCCCTCCTCGCCGCGCTCGTGGTCGGCTCGGTCATCGCGGCCCTGTCGCCCGGCATCGTCGGCGTCATCGTCGGCCGCGGCCTGCAGGGCGCGGTCACCGGGGTCGTGCCGCTCGGGATCTCGATCCTCCGCGACATCCTGCACGAGGACCGCATCGACAGCGCCATCGCCCTGATCAGCGCGACCCTCGGGGTCGGCGGCGCGCTCGGGATGCCGCTGAGCGCCCTCGTCACGCAGTACGCCGACTGGCACGCGCTCTTCTGGATGTCGGCGGGCATGGGCGTGGTCGTGTTCGCCCTCGTCGTCTGGATCGTGCCGGTGAGCGTCCTGCGCACCGCCGGGAGGTTCGACTACGCGGGTGCGGCCGGGCTCGCCGTCGGGCTCACCGGCATCCTCCTGGCGATCTCCCGCGGCAACGAGTGGGGGTGGCTGTCGGCTCCGGTGCTCGCCTTCGGGTTCGGCGGCCTCCTCGTGCTGCTCGTGTGGGGCTGGTACGAGCTGAGGATCGACGACCCGCTCCTCGACCTGCGGGTCGCCGCACGCCGGCCGGTGCTGCTCACCAACATCGCGTCGGTCGCGATGGGGTTCTCGCTCTTCTCGTCGAACGTGTCGTATCCCCAGCTGCTCGAGCTTCCGCCGCCGGCCGGCTTCGGGCTCTCGCTCCTGCTGGCGAGCCTGGTGATCATGCCGGCGGGGCTCGTGATGATGGTGCTCTCGCCCTACTCGGGGCGGCTCGCCCGCACGGTCGGGCCGCGGCGACTCCTCGTCCTCGGCGCGATCGCCCTCATCGTCGCGTACGGCTTCACGCTGCTGTTCTCGTCGGAGGTGTGGCACCTGCTCGTCGCCAACATCCTGGTGGGCGTCGGCATCGGCTTCGGCTACGCGGCGATGCCGATGCTCATCATGCGCTCGGTTCCGCAGAGCGAGACCGGCGCCTCCAACGGCCTGAACGCGCTCTTCCGGTCGCTGGGTACGAGCACGGCGGCCGCGATCGTCGGCGCGGTGCTGGCGACGATGTCGACGACGCAGGACGGCGTGCAGGTGCCGACGGCATCCGCGTTCCAGCTGTCGTTCCTCCTCGGCGGCGGGGCGGCGGTCGTCGCCCTTGTCGTCGCGGCCTTCATCCCCACCCGTCCCGCCCCGGAGGCGCACCCCTCGCTGCCGGCGTGAGCGGCGGGTTCGGGGCACCTCGTCCCTGACAGGGTCCGCCGCGCGGGTCTAGCCTCGTGGGCATGGACGATTCGCGCACGCAGAAGCCCGTCGGACCCGAGCCGGTCGGCGCGGGCGGCACCTCAGGCACGACCGCGGGCACGACCGCCGGCACGACCGCGGGCGACCACGACACCAGATTCTTCGGTCAGCCGTGGGCGCTCGCGCACGTCTTCGGCGTCGAGATGTGGGAGCGGTTCAGCTTCTACGGCATGCAGGGGATTCTTCTCATCTACCTGTACTTCTCGGTCACCGACGGCGGACTCGGCGTCGACCAGACCGTCGCCGCCGGCATCGTCGGCGCGTACGGCGGCGCCGTCTACCTCGCGACGATCCTCGGCGCCTGGATCGCCGACCGGCTGCTCGGCGCCGAGCGGGTGCTGTTCCTCAGCGCGATCGTCATCATGGCGGGCCACATCGCCCTCGCCCTCCTCCCCGGCTTCGTCGGCGTCGGCGTCGGCCTCGTGCTGGTCGCCATCGGCTCGGGCGGCCTGAAGGCGACCGCGACGAGCGTCGTCGGCACGCTGTACGCGCCGGAGGACACGCGCCGGGATGCCGGGTTCTCGCTGTTCTACCTGGGCATCAACCTGGGTGCGTTCGCGGGGCCGCTCCTCACCGGGCTGCTGCAGGACCGCCTCGGGTTCCACTGGGGCTTCGGGCTCGCCGCGGTCGGCATGGCCGCCGGCCTTCTGCAGTACTCCTTCGGCCGCCGTGCCCTCCCCGCCGAGGCCTCGGTCGTGCCGAACCCGCTGCCGCGCAGCCGCTACCCGCTCATGATCGGCATCGCCGTGGCGGCGCTCGCGCTCATCGTCGTCCTCGTCCTGGTGGGCGTCATCCGCGCCGACAACCTCGCGATCGTCGTCATCGTGGCGGTGATCGCCGCGGCCGTCGCGTACTTCGCGGTGATCCTCTCGAGCCGCCGGATCTCGGCGGTCGAGCGCTCCCGGGTGTGGGGCTTCCTGCCGCTCTTCCTGACGTCGGTCGCCTTCTGGTCGCTCTACCAGCAGCAGTTCACGGTGCTGACGTTCTACTCCGACCAGCGGCTCGACCGGAACCTGTTCGGCTGGGAGATGCCGGTGCCGTGGGTGCAGTCGATCAACCCGGTCTTCATCATCGTGCTGTCGGGCGTCTTCGCCTGGGTGTGGACGCGCCTCGGAGAGCGCCAGCCCTCGACACCGGTGAAGTTCGGGCTGTCGGCGATCATCATGGGCGCCGCGTTCCTGCTCTTCCTCCCGTTCGCCGGCGGGGCGCCGAACTCCACGCCGCTGCTGGCCATCGTCGGCATCCTCCTCGTCTTCACCGTCGCGGAGCTCCTCCTCTCTCCCGTCGGGCTCTCGGTCACGACCAAGCTCGCGCCCGAGCGCTTCCACACGCAGATGGTGGCGCTGTTCTTCCTGTCGGTGTCGCTGGGCACCGCCGTCGCGGGGCAGCTGGCGACCCTCTACGACCCCGAGAACGAGGTGCCGTACTTCGCGACGCTGGGGCTCATCGCCGCCGGGGTGGGCGTCGTCCTCCTCGTGGCTGTGAAGCCCGTGCTCGCCCTCATGAAGGGCGTGCGCTAGCCGGATCCGCCGGCCGGGCGGTCACCGCTTCGCGAGGGCGTCGCGCGCGAGCACGAGACCGACGACGATGAGGGCTCCCGCCGCGAGCAGCAGTCCCGCGGATGCCGCGAGCGGCCCGGCCGGCGAGACCGCCACGAGCCGTCCGCCGAGCCAGGGACCGATCGTGATCCCGGCGTTGAAGAAGACGACGATGCCGGCACTGGCCAGCATGCGCGTGCGCTCGGTCGCGACGCGCATGAGCGTCGACTGCAGAAGGGGGAAGAGCGCGCCCATCGCCGCGCCCCACACCGCGAGCGCCGCGACCACGACGACGGGATGCGCCGGCAGCACGGCGAGAGCCGCGAAGGCGACGACGAAGAGGGCGACGGTCACCGTGAGCGCGGCGCGCGGCATCCGATCGGCGAGGATGCCGGCCAGCGCCACGCCGACGAGTCCCGCGGCGCCGTAGGCGAACAGGAGCGGCGCCGCCCAGGCGGGGTCGAATCCGGCCGCGACCTCGAGGTACGGACGGATGTAGGTGAACGAGGTGAACTGCCCGGTCGCGATGAGCACCGCCGCCGCCCCGAAGACGAGGAGGGGCACGAGCGAGCGGTCGCGACCCGGCGCGAGGGGCTCAGCGGCGACGGATGCCGTGGCGTCGGCGCGCGGCATGACGAGCACGATCGCGACCGCCGCGAGGAGCGCCGCGACCGCCGCGACCACGAAGGCCCACCGCCACCCCGTCGCCTGAGCGAGCGCGGTGCCGAGCGGGAGGCCCACGACGCTCGCCGCCGTGCCGCCGGCCGTCACGATCGCGAGCCCCCGGCCCCAGTGGGTCCGCGGGAGGAGCGAGGTCGCGTAGACGATCACGACCGCCCAGAAGACGCCGTGCGCGACGGCGGCGGCCACACGGGTGCCGAGCGCGACCGACAGCGTCGGCGAGAGCGCCGTCGCGAGGTTCGCCGCCGCGAACACCGCCAGCGCTCCGGCGACCACCAGCCGGCGGTCCAGACGCCGCAGCAGCCGCGTCAGCGGGATGCTCGTCACGATGACCGTCAGCGCCCACACCGAGATGAGCATGCCGATCTCGTCGGCGCTCGCGCGCAGGTCGCCGCTCATCTCGGTGAGGAGGCCGGCGGGGAGCGTCTCGACGGTGACCGTCAGGAAGACGGCGAAGCTCAGCAGCAGCAGCGGACCGATCGGGAGCCGGGCGCGCGTCTCGGCGGCGACGATCGGGAGGGTGTCGGTGCTCATACCGGAAGCGTAGACTCTGACATCAATGTCAATGTCAAGGTGGCTGTCATGAAGATCGGCGAACTGTCCGCACGCACCGGCATCCCGACGCGCATGCTGCGCTATTACGAGCAGCAGGGGCTCATCGACGCCCCCCGTGCCGGCAACGGCTACCGCGACTACACCGAGGAGGCGGTGGACCGCGCCGAGCGCGTGCGCGGCCTCGTGCAGGCGGGACTGTCGACCCGTATGACGCGCGTCGTCCTCGACATCGAGCAGCAGTGCGCGGACGGCCTTCCGCGCGAGTGCTCCCGCGAGCTCGCCGCCGAGCTGGCGACCGAGCTCTCGGCGCTCGAGGACCGCCTCGCCTGCCTCACGAAGAGCCGCGACGCGGTCGCCGAGTACCTCCGCCGCACCGCGCCGGCCGCGGCATCCGCCTGAGTCCCGACCCTCCTCCGGGCGCCTCCCGGCCCGCGGATGCCGTGGCATCCCTCCGGACACGGCAGAATCGATGCATGCCTCCCGTGCACAACCCGCACCTCCTGCCTGCCCACGCGTGCCTCATCGTGCACGGCAAGGACACCCCCGGGATCGTCGCCGCCGTCTCGGCGATGATCACCCGCATCGGCGGCAACATCGTCGCGTTCGACCAGTACTCCGACGACCCGCGCGGCGGCGCGTACTTCCAGCGCGTGGTGTTCCACCGGCCGGACTTCGCCGCCGACCGCCCGCAGATCGAGGCCGAGGTCGGGCGCACGCTCGCGGAGTTCGAACTGGAGTGGTCGCTCACCGACCAGTCGATCCCCAAGCGCATGGCCGTCCTCGCCTCGAAGCAGGACCACTGCCTCCTCGACCTCCTGTGGCGCCACCGCCGGGGCGACCTGCCGGTCACGATCCCGATGGTGATCTCCAACCACACGACCACCGCCGAGGACGTCCGCAGCTTCGGCGTGCCGTTCTTCCACGTGCCGTCGGTGCCGGGGCCCGACAAGTCGGCTTCCGAGGCCGAGATCCTGAAGCTCCTCGTCGGCAACGTCGACTTCGTCGTGCTCGCCCGCTACATGCAGATCCTCTCGCCCGAGTTCCTCGAGCAGCTGGGCGTGCCGGTCATCAACATCCACCACTCGTTCCTCCCCGCGTTCATCGGCGCCGAGCCGTACAAGAAGGCCAAGGAACGCGGCGTCAAGCTCATCGGCGCGACGAGCCACTACGTCACCGGCGACCTCGACGAGGGGCCGATCATCGAGCAGGACACGGTGCGCGTCACCCACGCCGAGTCCTCGGCCGAGCTCGCCCGGCGCGGCGCCGACGTCGAGCGCCAGGTGCTCTCGCGCGCGGTGCTGTGGCACGCGCAGGACCGCGTCATCCGGCACGGCAACCACACGATCGTCTTCTGAGCCGGGTTGCGGCGGGCGTCGACCCCACCCTCGGCCGCCGAGCCCACCGCGTGCGGACGGTGTGGATGCGGTGGGGTCGGCGCGACCGGGTGGGGTCGATGAGCGTGCGCGAGCGATGCGGGAGCGATGCGGGAGCGATGCGGGGCGCGGCTCAGTACACGTATTCCATGAGCTCGAGGCCGAGCGTGCGGAAGGCCTCGTGCGCGCGCAGCCGGTGCGCCATCGACAGATCGTCGAAGCACACGATGAGCGCGTACGAGACGCCGGCGCGCGGCCCCGCGAGCACCCCCGCCTCGGCGCGGACCCCGTCGGCGCGCCCCGTCTTGTTGACGAACAGCAGCTGGTGCCGGTCGTCGTCGTGGGCGAACGGGTCGAGTCCCGTCGCGGATGCCACGAGCGACAGGTCGTGGCCGAGACTCAGCCACTCCGACACCTGCGCGCTGACGGCGGGCGAGACGACCTGCGCGTTGACGAGGGCCCGGAACAGCGACGCCAGCTCGCCCGCCGACGCGAGCGCGACGTGCGGGGCGTCGTCGAGGCCGCGGCGGTCGCGGAAGCCGTCCATGAGGGCGGTGCGCACGAGCCCGATCCGTTCGATGCGCTCGCGGACGGCCTCGAGACCCACCCGCGAGAGCAGCGCGTTCGCGGCGATCGCGTCGCCCGTCGCGGCGGCGAGCACCGCGAGATCGCACACCGGGAGTGCCGGCGCCTTGAGGTGACGCCACAGCCCGCCCACCTCGACGGGGTCGACCGATGACCGCTCGACGATCTCGAGGGCGTCGAGCGCGCCGGTCTCGAGCTGCGACGCCGCCTCGATGAGCAGGGGGACGACGCCGATGCCGCCGACGGGAAGGGTCAGGTGATCGTCGCCGGCGAGCACCTCGGTGCCGCGATCGAGGTCGGTGACGCGCACCGACACCTGCGCGCCCGAGGCGGCGAGCTGATCCAGCGCCCGCAGCGTCGCCGTGAACGACCGCCGGCCCGCCCCCGAACGGCGCGATCGGGTGCCGGCGCGTGCGCCCCGTGCGGCGTCGCGACGCAGCCCCGGGGCCGGGGCGGGTGGAGCGGACGATTCGAACGGCTCGGCCGCGTTCACGCTGATCCTTCTTCCGCTGGGGGTCGCCCCGCCGGCACCTGAGGTGCCGCGGGGCCGCAGAGGTGCCGCTCGCGCGGCGCGCGTCACCAGATGGTGACGCGCTTGTCGACGTCGAGCCAGAGCCCGTCGCTCTCCGTCACGTCGAACGCCGTGTAGAACTCGTCGACGTTGCGGACGATCTGGTTGCAGCGGAACTCGTTCGGAGAGTGCGGGTCGATCGTCAGCAGGCGGATCGTCTCGGCATCCCGCCCCTTCTGCTGCCAGATCTGACCCCAGCTGAGGAGCAGGCGCTGGATGCCGGTGAGCCCGTCGATCACCGGGCCGTCGGGGCCGTCGGCATCCGTCCCGGTCGCGGCCAGGTGCAGGCGGTAGGCCTTGATCGCGATGCCGAGCCCGCCCAGGTCGCCGATGTTCTCGCCGATCGTGAGCGCACCGTTGACGGTGTGCTCGGCGGCGAGACCCTGCGGCACGAGCGCGTTGTACTGCTCGATGAGGGCCGACGTGCGCTCCTGGAAAGCCGCCCGGTCGTCGTCGGTCCACCAGTCGTTGAGCGCGCCGGTGCCGTCGAACGCGCTCCCCTGGTCGTCGAAGCCGTGCCCGATCTCGTGCCCGATGACCGCGCCGATGCCGCCGTAGTTCGCCGCGGCGTCGCGCTCGAGGTCGAAGAACGGGTACTGCAGGATGGCCGCCGGGAAGACGATCTCGTTCATCAGCGGGTTGTAGTAGGCGTTGACCGTCTGCGGGGTCATGTACCACTCGTCGCGGTCGATCGGCGCGCCGAGCTTGGCGAGCTGGCGCTCGTGCTCCCAGGCGTTCGTGCGGCGGACGTTGCCGATGAGGTCGGCGGCGTCGACCGCGAGCGCGTCGTACTCCTTCCACGTCACCGGGTAGCCGACCTTCGGCGTGAAGGCGGCGAGCTTCTCGAGGGCGCGCTGACGCGTCGCCTCGGTCATCCACTCCAGCTGCGAGATCGACTGCCGGTACGCCTCGATGAGGTTCGCGACCAGCTCGTCCATCGCCTCCTTCGCGGCCGGCGGGAAGTGGCGGTCGACGTACACCTTGCCGACGGCCTCACCCATCGCGGCCTCGACGAAGCCGACGCCGCGCTTCCAGCGCTCGCGGTTGACCGGCACGCCGGTGAGCTCGGTGCCGTAGAAGGCGAAGTTCGCGTCGACGAACGCCGACGACAGGAACGGGGCCGACGAGCGCACGATGTGCAGGCGCAGCCACGCCTTCCAGTCGTCGAGGCGGTCCTCGACCAGGAGCGTTCCGAGCCCCTCGAGGAAGCTCGGCTGGTTGACGTCGATCTCGGCGAAGCCGTCCTCGTGGCCGGATGCCACGGCCGTCAGCCACGGCGCGAGGTCGACGCCCACGAGCTCGCCCACGGCATCCCAGGTGAGCAGGTTGTAGGTCGCGACGGCGTCGCGGCTGCGGACGTTGTCCCAGTGGTGCGAGGCGAGCTCGGTCTCGAGCGCCAGCACCCGGTCGGCCTGGGCCTCGGCATCCTCGGCGCCGGCGAGACCCAGCACCGTCGTGACGTACCCGCGGAAGGCAGTGCGCGTCTTGTCGAAGTTCTCGAGGCGGTAGTAGCTCTCGTCCGGCAGCGACAGGCCGCCCTGCACGAAGAAGACGACGTAGCGCTGCGGGTTCCCGGGGTCCGGCTCGATGTAGGTGCCGATGAAGCCGCCGACGCCCTCGCGCTCGAGCTCGCCCACCGTCCGCAGCAGAGCGGGGATGCCGTCGATGGCGTCGACCCGGGACAGCTGGTCCTGCAGCGGCGCGGCGCCCAGCGCCTCGATGCGCTCGGTGTCCATGAAGCTCGCGTAGAGGTCGCCGAGCTTGCGCGCCTCGGTGCCGGGCTCGGCGGTCTGCGACTCCTCGATGATCTCGCGCACGTCCTTCTCGGCCTGTTCGGCGATCAGGTGGAACGAGCCCCAGCGGGCCTTGTCGTCGGGGATCTCGGTGCGCTCCAGCCAGGCGCCGTTCACGTGACGGAACAAGTCGTCCTGGGGGCGGATCTCGGAGCTGAGTTCGGCGAGCACGATGCCCGAACGGAGGGAGGTGTCGGTCATGGCATCCATGCTAGAGGGCGTCACGGTGAGGGGATCTCGGTCTCGGTGCATCCGGATGCCACGGGGGCGCCGGCGAAGCGGTCGGCGGTCCAGGCGAGCAGCTCCTCGCGCAGCGGAGACGCCTTCAGCTCGACGATCTGCGTGTGCCCGAAGCCCTCGTAGAGCCGGTAGTCGAGCAGCTGCCCGGCCGCGCAGTACCCGTCGACGAGGGCGCGCTGGGACGACGGCCGGACGATGCCGTCGGTCGTCCCCTGGGCGATCAGGAGCGGAGCGGTGACGCGTGGCGGCGGGGTGTTCTCGCGCAGGTGGCGGCCGAGCGGCCCGCTCGTCGGCGAGGTCGCGAAGATCTCGGGGTCGCCGGAGAGTCCCAGGGCCGCGAGGGCGGACACGATCGTGCCGGGGTCGCTCAGGCACCGCTCCGACATCGCGCGCACCGTCACCTCCGCTCCCGGACGCAGATACGCGCGGTACGAGATGTCGTCGTAGATCGCCGCGTACGACGCGAAGGCGAACGAGCCGAAGATGCTCCCGCCGGTGACCGACGTGAGCTGCGAGACGAGCGCGGCGGGGTCGGCGGCGGGGGCGAGGGCGGCGACGCCGCGGAGCACGATCTCGGGGGCGTAGGAGCGCGCGAGCGCACCGGTCCACAGCGCCGCGCCGCCGCCCTGGGAGTGTCCCCAGACGACCGTGTTGGCGCTCAGGTGCGCGTCGTCGAGCTCCTGCGCCGCGCGCACCGCGTCGAGGGAGGCATAGGCGCTCGGAGGCCCGATGAGGTACGGGTGCGGCCCCTCGGTGCCGAGGCCGATGTAGTCGGTGGCGACGAGCGCCCAGCCGGCGTCGATGATCTGCGGCAGCTGGAACAGCGCACCCGACCAGAACGGCCGCTCGAGCATCGACGGCGCACAGTGCTGCGCGTAGCCGGTGGTGCCGTGGTTCCAGTCGATGACCGGCCACGGGCCCTCGCCCTTCCGCGGTACCACGACGATCCCGCTGGCGACCCGGACCTCGCCGTCCACGCCCGTGGTCGTGTACAGGATGCGCCAGGCCGTGGCATCCGCCGGGATCTGGTTCGTGAACGGCTCCGCCCGGATGAGCCGGCCGGGTTCGTCGGGGGCGTCGCGCGGCGCGGCGTAGAACTCGTCGACGACGGTCGACCCTTCGCGCAGCGGCGTCGTCACGAGCGCGGTCGCCACGGCGAGCCCCACGGCGCCGATGGCGACGACGGTGCGCCCCCACCGGCGCACCGGCGACCGGCGGTCGCGCCGGGAGCGATCGCGACGCGCGCGCAGCAGGGTCCAGAGCCCGGCGATCCCCTGGAGCAGCAGCCACGCCCCGAAGGCGACCGCCGCCACCAGGAGGGTGATGTCGGGCCAGGCGAGGGCGACCGCGCCGAAGATGAGACCGGACGTGCCGAAGGCGGCATCCGCGATCCGCGCGTCGAGCGACCTGCCCCGACGGAAGGCCCCGACCACCCCGAGTGCGCCCGCGAGAAGCAGCGCGCCGCCCACCAGCACCGCGGCGACCCGCACCGTCAGACCCGGCCACACGAGCACGAACAGGCCGGCCGCCAGCCAGACCGCGACCAGCGCGAGCCGCCAGCGGGCGCGCGCACCGCCGGCACCGGCATCCTCGAAGAACTGCAGGATGCCGGTGAGCACCATGCCACCGCCCAGCAGCAGCGCCAGGACGTCGAGGGCCGTCGTCGGCCGGACCGCCAGCACGGCGCCGAGGACGATCGCGACGACGTCGAGGACGATGCGCGCCCAGAGCGGCAGCCGTCCCCGCAGCCGGGTGAGGCGCGGGGCGATGCGCAGCAGCGTCATGACCCTCCTCGATGGCCCGACCCGTCCCGAGCGCGTCGGCGCTTTCCAGCCTAGGCGCGCGCATCCGCGGCGGAGGCCGGTCGGCGGCCGGGTCGGACGGTGCCCCTAGGCTCGGTGCCATGGCCGCGCTGACCCTCAACCGGGAGATCCTGCGGCTCGCCGTCCCCGCGCTCGGGGCGCTCGTCGCCGAGCCGATGTTCCTCATCGTCGACGCGGCGCTCGTCGGCCACCTCGGGGTCGTGCCGCTGGCGGGGCTCGGAATCGCCTCGGCGGTCCTCCAGACGATCGTCGGGCTCATGGTGTTCCTCGCCTACTCGACGACCCCCGCCGTCGCCCGGCGCTTCGGGGCAGGCGATCACACGAGCGCCGTCCGCGCCGGAATCGACGGACTGTGGCTCGCTCTCGGCCTCGGCGCCCTGCTCGCCGTCGCCGGGTCGGTGCTGACGCCGACGCTCGTCGGGATGTTCGGGGCGACCCCCGAGGTGGCCGAGCAGGCGCGGATCTACCTGTCGCTGTCGATGTGGGGCCTGCCCGCGATGCTCATCGTGTTCGCGGCGACCGGGCTCCTGCGCGGCATGCAGGACACCGTGACCCCGCTGTGGATCGCCGGCCTCGGGTTCGCCGCGAACGCGCTCCTCAACTGGCTGTTCATCTACGGATTCGGCTGGGGCATCGCCGGCTCCGCGGCCGGCACCGTCGCGGCCCAGTGGGGCATGGTCGGCTCGTATGCGCTCGTGGTGGCGCGACTCGCCCGCCGGCACGCGGCATCCGTCCTCCCCCAGCGCGACGGCGTCCGCGGCTCGGCGCGCTCGGGCGGGTGGCTGTTCCTGCGGACCGTGTCGCTGCGTCTCGCCCTCCTCGCCACGGTCGCCGTGGCCACCGGGCTCGGCACCGAGGAGCTCGCCGGATGGCAGGTCGCCTTCACCATCTTCTCGACCGCCGCCTTCGCCCTCGACGCGCTCGCGATCGCCGCGCAGGCCCTCATCGGGCGCGGTCTCGGCGCCGGCGACGAGCCGTTCGTGCGGCGCGTCCTCGGCCGCACCGTCGCGTGGGGCGCCTGGTTCGGCATCCTCGTCGGCGGGGCGATCGCGGCCCTCTCGGGCGTCATCGGACTCGCCTTCACGGGCGACCCGATCGTCGCCGCGCTCGTGCAGCCGTCGCTCCTCGTGCTCGCCGTCGCCCAGCCCGTGTGCGGCATCGTGTTCGTCCTCGACGGCGTGCTCATGGGCGCGGGCGACGCGAAGTACCTCGCGATCGCGGGGGCGCTGAACCTGGTGCCGTACGCGCCGGCGCTGCTGCTCGTGGCCGCGCTCGAGCCGCGCGGCGCCGCCGGCCTCGCGTGGCTATCGGCCTGCTTCTTCGGCGTCTACATGCTCGCGCGGCTGGTCACCCTCGGCTGGCGGGTGCGGCGGCCCGAGTGGCTCGCCGTCACCGTCTAGCGCGGCCGGCGGGGTCGCGGCTCAGGCCCAGCGGCGGCACCAGTCGTACATGACGACCGCGGCCGCGGCGCTCGCGTTGATCGACCGCGTCGAGCCGTACTGGGTGATCTCGACGACGCTCGCCGCGGCGGCCAGAGCCTCCGGCGACAGCCCTGGACCCTCCTGGCCGAACAGCAGGACGCACCGCTCCGGCAGGTCGGCGCGGTCCACCGGGACCGACCCCTCGACGTTGTCGACCGCCACGATCGGGATCCCGGCATCCGCCGCCCACGCCGCGAAGGCCGCGACGTCCTCGTGGTGACGCACGTGCTGGTAGCGGTCGGTGACCATGGCCCCGCGCCGGTTCCAGCGGCGCCGGCCGATGATGTGCACCTCGGCCGCGCCGAACGCGTTGGCGCTCCGGACGATCGAGCCGATGTTCATGTCGTGCTGCCAGTTCTCGATCGCGACGTGGAACGGATGCCGGTGGGCATCGAGGTCGGCCACGATGGCGGACATCGTCCAGTAGCGGTAGCCGTCCACCACGTTGCGGCGATCCCCGTCGGCGAGCAGCTGCTGGTCGTACCGCGGATCGTCGGGCCACGCCTCGGGCCCTCCCGGCCACGGGCCGACACCGACCGGCAGCTCGGGCTCCGCGTGCGGGTCTCCGGCGGGGTCAGTCACGCACCCAGGCTATCGCCGGTCCGGGGTCGGGCCCGGTCCCACCCGCGTCGCCGGGTCGGCACCCCACGACGCTGCCGGCTCAACTCCTCCGATCCGGCGCGTGACGACCACGGCGACCACGGAATCACGGGGCGGGCCGCACGTCGGGCTCCGAATCGAAGGAGCTGTGCCGGTCGCCGTCGCGTCCGCAACTCCGGAAGATCGGTCGCCGGCGCCTCGCCCACACCGGTTCACGGTCGATTCGCGCCCCGGTTTCCGGAGTTGTGAACAGCCGGCCGATCTTTCGGCGCGCCGAAAACAGCCGCTATAGTTTTCGGCATGCCGAAATATCCGGATGCCGTCGCCTCGACGGAACGCCCGCACCCCCCGCACGGACGCGGCCGGCGCCGTCCGGGCCGGGCTGCGTGGCTGCTCGGGCCGGCACTGGTGGCGGGCGTCGCGTACCTCGACCCGGGCAACGTCGCGAGCAACATGACCGCCGGTGCCCGGTACGGGTACCTGCTCGTGTGGGTCGTGGTGCTGGGGAACGTGCTGGCGTGGCTCATCCAGTACCTGTCCGCCAAGCTCGGCGTCGTCACGGGCCGGAGCCTCGCCGAGACGCTCGGCGAACGGATCCGCAACCGCTGGGGGCGGCGGGCGTACTGGCTCCAGGCCGAGCTCGTGGCGATGGCGACCGACATCGCCGAGGTCATCGGCGGTGCCGTGGCGCTCTGGCTGCTGTTCGGCGTGCCGCTCCTGTGGGGCGGCCTGGCCACCGGAGCGATCTCGCTCGCACTCCTCCTCGTCCAGCAGCGCCGCGGCGCCCGCAGCTTCGAGTTCGTCGTGATCGGCCTGCTGCTGATCATCGCCTTCGGCTTCACGTACGGGGTGTTCGCGTCGCCTCCGGATGCCGCGGGCATCGTGGGCGGTCTCGTCCCGCGGTTCGAGGGCACCGACTCGGTGCTCCTGGCCGCCTCGATCCTCGGCGCCACGATCATGCCCCACGCGATCTACGCCCACAGCGCGCTGGCCCGCGACCGCTTCACGGCGGACTCCGCCGCCCCCGCCGACCGCGACATCGCGACCCCGCGGCTCCTCCGCGCCACCCGCTGGGACGTGACGATCGCACTCGCCATCGCCGGGACGGTGAACCTCGCGATCCTCCTCCTCGCCGCATCCGCCCTCGCGGGAGTGCCGGGCACCGACAGCCTCGAGGGCGCGTACGCCGCCCTCCGCGACGGGATCGGCCCCGTCGTGGCGACGCTCTTCGCCGTCGGTCTCCTCGCGAGCGGCCTCGCCAGCACCGCCGTCGGCGCCTACGCGGGGGCGGAGATCATGCAGGGCCTCCTGCGCGTGCGCATCCCGCTGCTCGCCCGGCGGGTCATCACCCTCGTGCCGGCGCTCGCGATCCTCGCCGCCGGCGTCGACCCGACCTTCGCGCTCGTCATGAGCCAGGTGGTGCTGAGCTTCGGCATCCCGTTCGCCCTGGTCCCCCTGGTCGCCCTCACGGCCCGGAAGGACGTGCTCGGCGCCTACCGCAACCGCGTCCTGACGACGGCGGTCGGGGTCGCGGCATCCGTCTTCCTCATCACGCTCAACGTCGTGCTCCTGTGGCTGGTGTTGTCGGGCGGATAGCCTGGAGCGTGCCTTCCGCCGCGATCGACGACTACCTGAAGACGATCTACCACCACACCGAGTGGCAGACCGCGCACATCACGCCGTCGCAGCTGGCTGCCGAACTCGGCCTCGCGCCGTCGAGCGTCACCGAGATGGTGCAGAAGCTCGCCGCGCAGGATCTCGTCTCGCACCGTCCGTACGGACCCATCGCGCTGACGGATGCCGGGCACCGCCGCGCGGCGGCCATCATCCGCCGGCATCGGCTCATCGAGACGTGGCTCGTGCGCGAGTTCGGCTACGCGTGGGACGAGGTGCACGACGAGGCCGAGGTGCTCGAGCACGCGATCAGCGACCGGCTGCTCGAGGGCATCTCGGAGCGGCTCGGACATCCGCGCTTCGATCCGCACGGCGATGCGATCCCTGATGCCGGGGGCCGCGTCGAGCGGGTGCCGTTCCTGCGCCTCGACGCCGCCGGGCCCGGTCACACCGGCCGCGTGCTGCGGGTGAGCGACCGCGATCCGGAGCTCCTGCGCTCCCTTGAGCAGGCGGGGATCGATGTGGGGCACACGCTCACGGTGGTCGGAACGGGCACGGTCGAGGTCGACGGGGGCGCGTCGGTGGTTCTGCCCGACGGCGCGGGCGCCGCCGTGTGGCTCACCGCCTGACGCCCTAGAGCAGGAGCGACCCGACGAGGTAGCTGACGATGAGCGTGCCGATGCCGACGGCGAGGGTGCGGACGACCGTGCGCCAGACGGCGGTGCCGCCGGCGCGCGCCACGAGCGTGGAGGTGAGGGTCAGCGAGACGGTCACCGCGACGAGGATCGCCCACGTCTCGACCGCGACGGGCGCGAAGACGGTGATGACGAGGGGCACGACGGCGCCGAGGGCGAACGCGAGCGCCGCCTGGATGCCGGTCCACACCGGCTGCGCGCGCGACATCACCTCGGTGATCCCGTACTCGGTCTCGAGCTGGGCCGCGAGCGCATCGCGCGCGCTCAGCTGTTCGGCGACCTGGCGGGCGGTGCCCGGGAGCAGACCCTTGCCCTCGTAGTACGCGGCCAGCTCGGCGATCTCGTCATCGGGGTGGGATGCCAGCAGCGCCTGCTCCTGCGCGACGAGCCGCAGCTGCGCCTCGCGCTCGGCCTCCTCCTCGGCCCACTTGGCCCCGCCGAGTCCGAGGGCTCCGGCGATCGTCACGGCGACCGCGACCGTGATGAGGGTCGCGTCGTCGCCGCCCGCCCCCGCGAACCCCTCGAGCACACCGGCGGTCGCGATGATGCCGTCATTGGCCTCGACGGTCCAGGAGCGCAGCGACGCGGCATCCGACATCCGGGCGCGCATCCGCGCAAGCGCCGTGTCGGGCGCCGCGCTCACCGCCGGCGCGCCTTGCTGGCCTTCAGGTACGGCCAGACGGTGCCGGTGGCGTGCTCGCAGTAGTGCCAGAGCCGGGCGGCGAGCTCGGGCTCGCGCGTCCCGCGGGCCGGAGTGGCCAGCCGCGGCGGACCGCTGACGACGCGCGACGGGCCCCAGAACTGCCCGCCCTCCACCTCGGGATCGACGAGTGCGCGCACGAGCGTCCAGGCGCCCTGCTCCTTGGACTGCGTGATGGGCGCCTGCAGGTTGGCGGTGAACCGCTTGAGCCGGCTGGGCGCGTTGATGCCGATGATGCCCCGGGTGCGGCCACCGATCGAGTAACCGGGGTGGGCGACGACGCTCGCGATGGGCACGTTCGAGGCCCGGAGGCGGCGGTCGGCCTCGAATCCGAGCGCGGTCGTCGCGATCTTCGACTGCACGTAGGCCCGCCACGGGGTGTACTCGTTCTGCAGCTCGGGGTCGATGAGCTCCATGGGCGTCAGCGACGTCGACATCGACCCCACCCAGACCATCCGCCCGCGCCCCGCGGCGAGCGCGAGCAGCAGCTCGCCCGCCAGCGCGTAGTGGCCGAGCGCGTTCGTGGCGAAGACGATCTCGTGACCGTCGTGCGTCTCCTCCCGCTCCCGCGGCGGGTGCACGATCCCGGCGTTCAGCAGCAGGCCGTGGAGTCCCGTGCGACCGCGGGCCGTCGCGGCGGCGGCCCGCACCGATCCGAGGTTGCTCGTATCGAGGAGGAGCGTCTCGATGTCGGCGTCGGCGTGGTGGCGCTGGACGGCGGCGCGCGCCGCGGCGAGGCGGTGCGGATTGCGGCCGGTCATGATGACGTGGGCGCCGGCGCCGGCGAGCTGGAGCGAGGAGAAGAACCCGAGCCCGGCGGTGGCGCCGGTCACCAGGTAGCGCTTGCCGGACAGGTCCGGCAGACGTTCCGGGTCCCAGAGGTCGCGTGCCACGCAACCGACACTAGGGCGGTGCGGCCCCGTTAGGCTGGCCCCATGCGGACACGCGCCGATATCGAGTGCTGGCTCACGGACATGGACGGCGTTCTCGTCCACGAGAACCGTCCCATCCCGGGGGCCGCCGAGCTCCTCGCGCAGTGGCGCGACACCGGCACGCCGTTCCTCGTCCTGACGAACAACCCGTTCTACACGCCGCGCGATCTGAGCGCCCGCCTGGCCCGTTCCGGTCTGAAAGTGCCCGAGGACCGCATCTGGACCTCGGCGCTCGCCACGGCGGAGTTCCTGAAGTCGCAGCACCCGGGCGGCACCGCGTTCGTCATCGGCGAGGCGGGTCTCACGACCGCGCTCCACGAGGCCGGCTTCGTGATGACCGAGACCGACCCCGACTACGTCGTCGTCGGCGAGACGCGCAACTACTCGTTCGACCGCATCACCCAGGCGATCCGCTTCATCAACGCGGGCGCCCGCTTCATCATCACGAACCCGGATGCCACGGGCCCGACGCCGTCGGGGGTCGTGCCCGCGACGGGCTCGTTCGCGGCGCTCATCACCCACGCGACGGGCAAGGCGCCGTACGTCGTCGGCAAGCCCAACCCGATGATGTTCCGCTCCGCGATGAACCAGATCGGCGCCCACTCCGAGAACACCGGCATGATCGGCGACCGCATGGACACCGACGTCATCGCGGGGATCGAGGCGGGCCTGCACACGATCCTCGTCCGCACCGGCATCTCGGACGACGCCGAAGTGGAGCGCTATCCCTTCCGCCCCGACGAGATCCTCGACTCGGTCGCGGACCTGCTGGCATCCGAACCGGTCGAATCCGAGATGCCGGAGGAGTTCCTGTGAACGAGTTCGAGCAGACGCTCCTGTTCGCCGCGACGGGCCTCGTGCTGGTGAGCACGCTCGTCGTGTTCGCGGTGCAGTACTTCCGCGGCCGCGGGCGCGACGACGACTGACGCTCAGCGGCGCCGATGCGCCCAGGCCGCGCCGCCCCGGAGCACCTAGGCCGCGCCGCGCCGGAGCACCCAGGCCGCGCCGCGCCGGAGCACCTAGGCCGCGCCACGCCGGAGCACCAGGGCTGCGGCGCCGATGAGGGGCCCCTCGTCGCCGAGTGCGCTCGCGACGACGCGCACGCGCCGGGCGAACTCCAGCACGGCGGTCTCGCGGAGGGCCGTGCCGACGAGGTCGATGTAGTCCTCCGACACCCGCGAGAACCCGCCGCCGATCGAGATGACGTCGAGGTCGATGAGGGTCGACGCGTTCGCGAGCCCGACGCCGACGGCGCGGGCCGACCGCTCGATGGCCGCGCGGGCGACACCGTCGCCGGCGGCGGCCGCAGCACCGAGCTCGACCCCGGTCGTGCCGCTCCAGCCCTGCGTCCGCGCCCACGCGATGCTCGCGGGACCGGCGGCGATCTCTTCGAGGGTCACGTCGCCGACGAAGGTCTGGCCGAGGTGTCCCGCGTTGCCCGAGGCTCCGGTCATGAGCTCGCCGTTCAGCACGAAGCCGCCCCCGATGCCCGTCGACACGACGATCGAGAGGGATGCCACGGCGTCCGCGGCCGCGCCGATCCACGACTCGGCGAGCGCCAGCGCGCCCCCGTCGTGACCGAGCACGACGGGGATGTCGAGGCCGGCGGTCCGGACGGCGGCTCCGACGGCCGCGGCCAGATCGAATCCGGCGAGGGCGGGCATGTTCACGGGGGCGATGCCGCCGGTGCGGCGGTCGACGGGGCCGGCGCTCCCGATCCCCGCGCCGACGATCGCGGCATCCGCGGGAAGGGCCGCGCGCGCCTCGGCGACGAGGTCGACGAGCGCGGCGCCCAGGACCGCGGGCGTGATGTCCCGTCCGGTGGCGCGACGCGCGCGCGACCCGGGGAGGACGGCGCCCGTCTCGTCGACGAGGGCCGCGTCGAGCTTGGTGCCGCCGAGGTCGAGGGCGAGGGCGAACGTGGTCACGGGGTGCTCCTGGTGAGGTCTCGGCCGGGCGCGCGGGTCACTGCGGCGCGAGGCCGAGGTCGTCGAGGTCGATCGCGGCGAGCCACTGCAGCCCGGCCGCCTCGACGGCCGCCTGGGCGCCGGTCCTGCGATCGACGATGACGGCGACCGCGACCGGCTCGGCGCCCTCTCGGCGCAGGGCCTCGACGGCCTTCAGCGCCGACTGGCCGGTGGTCGAGGTGTCCTCGACCACGATCACGCGCTTGCCCGCGACATCCGCACCTTCGACCTGGCGCCCGCGACCGTGGTCCTTCGGCTCCTTGCGCACGACGAAGGCGTCGAGCGGGGCGTCGGTGCGCGCCGACTCGTGGAGGACTGCGTTGGCGATCGGGTCGGCGCCGAGGGTGAGACCCCCGACGGCGACGATGCCGTCGACGCCCCGGATGAGATCGAGGATGATGCGGCCGATCGCGGGGGCCGCGCGGTGGTCGAGCGTGAGCTTGCGCATGTCGACGTAGTACGTCGCCTTCTTGCCGCTGGAGAGAGTGAAGTCGCCGTGGAAGACGGCTTCGTCGCGGATGAGGCCGATGAGGGCCTGGCGGTCGGCTTCGAGCGCGGGCGTGGAGGCGACGGTCATGACTCAGAGTCTACGGATGCAAGAACCGCGGTTTTTCACGCGACTTTTCCGCCGTTCGGTCGTGCCCGAGCCCTAGAGTCGGGAAAGTCGTGCCGCCCCGGTGTCCCGGATGCGGCGTCGCCGATCCGAAGGAGCACCATGGCCCGCATCGCCGTCGTCGCCGAGCCGCCCGGGGAGACGCGCGTCGCCGCGACGCCGCCGACCGTGCGGAGGATCCTCGCGCTCGGACACGAGGTCGTCGTCGAGGCGGGCGCGGGCCTCCGCTCGTCGTTCCCCGACGCCGCGTACGCCGACGCCGGCGCCGTGGTCGTCGACCGGGCCGCCGCGTGGGGCTCCGACGTCGTCCTCACCGTGGGGGCGCCGTCCGAGGCCGACATCGCGCTCCTCCAGCGCGGCGCCACGCTCGTCGGCCTGCTCGCACCCGCCTTCCGGCCCGAGCTCCTCGCGCGCCTCGCCGCCCAGGGGGTCACCGCCCTGTCGATGGATGCCGTGCCGCGCATCTCGCGGGCGCAGTCGATGGACGTCCTCAGCTCCATGGCGAACATCGCCGGGTACCGGGCCGTCGTCGAAGCGGCTCACGAGTTCGGACGCTTCTTCACCGGCCAGGTCACCGCCGCCGGCAAGGTCCCGCCCGCGAAGGTGCTGGTCGCCGGAGCGGGTGTGGCGGGGCTTGCCGCGATCGGCGCGGCATCCAGCCTCGGCGCCATCGTCCGCGCCACCGACCCGCGGCCCGAGGTCGCCGACCAGGTCCGCTCGATCGGCGGCGAGTACCTTCCCGTCGTCGTGCCCGAAGAGCAGAAGGAGGTCTCGGCCGACGGCTACGCGAAGGCGACGAGCGAGGCCTACGACCGTCGCGCCGCGGAGATCTACTCGGAGCAGGCGGCCGACGTCGACATCGTCATCACGACGGCCCTGATCCCCGGCCGGGCGGCGCCGGTGCTGCTCACGGCGGCCGACGTCGCTTCCATGAAGCCCGGCTCGGTCATCGTCGACATGGCCGCCGCGCAGGGCGGAAACGTGGTGGGGTCGGTCGCCGGCGAGCGCGTGGTCACCGACAACGGCGTGGTGATCCTCGGCTACACCGACCTGCCGGGACGGCTGCCCCAGCAGGCCTCGCAGCTGTACGGGACGAACCTCGTCAATCTGCTGACCCTCCTGACCCCGGGCAAGGACGGCGCGCTCGTCCTCGACCATGACGACGTCGTCCAGCGCGCCGTCACCGTCGTCCACGAGGGCGCGGTCACCTGGCCGCCGCCGCCCGTGCAGGTGTCGGCGGCGCCGGCATCCGCCACGGCGTCCGCTCCAGTGTCCGCCGCCCCGCCGAAGAAGACCCTCTCGAACGCCGCGAAGACCGGTCTCATCGCGGCGGGCATCGCCGCGCTCTTCCTCGTGTGCGCGGTCGCGCCGCCCCCGCTGCCGCAGCACTTCCTCGTGCTCACCCTGTCGGTGGTCGTCGGCTTCTACGTGATCGGCAAGGTCGCGCACGCCCTCCACACCCCGCTCATGAGCGTGACGAACGCCATCAGCGGCATCATCGTCGTCGGCGCCATGGTGCAGATCACCGCCGACGATCCGCTCGTGCGGGTGCTCGCCGCCGTCGCGGTGCTCGTGGCATCCATCAACGTCTTCGGCGGCTTCGCCGTCACCCGGCGCATGCTCGCCATGTTCCAGAAGGGAGCCGGCCAGTGAGTCTCGCCTCGTCGGTCGCCGCCGGTGCCTACGTCGTCGCCGCGCTGCTGTTCATCCTGAGCCTCGCGGGCCTGTCGAAGCACGACACCTCCCGCCGCGGCGTCGCCTTCGGCATCGCCGGCATGGCCATCGCGCTCGGCGCGACGGTGTGGGTCACGGCCGCGGGCGCCTGGGGCGAGCCGGGCGGCACGGTCGGGCTCGTGCTCCTGGTCGCCGCGGTGCTGGTCGGCGGGGCCATCGGGCTGTGGCGCGCGCGCGTCGTCGAGATGACCGGGATGCCGGAACTCATCGCGCTCCTCCACTCCTTCGTCGGCCTCGCCGCCGTGCTGGTCGGCTGGAACGGACACCTCGATGCCGGCCACGTGGCCGCGGAGCTCGTCGACATCCACCACGCCGAGGTGTTCATCGGCGTCTTCATCGGCGCCGTGACCTTCACGGGGTCGATCGTCGCGTTCCTCAAGCTCTCGGGGCGCGTGAGCTCGAAGCCGTTGATGCTGCCGGGCAAGAACGCGCTCAACGTCGGCGCGCTCGTCGGCTTCGTCGGCCTCACCGTCTGGTACGTGATCACGCCGTCGATCTGGCTGCTGGTCGCCGTCACGGCGCTCGCGCTCGCGCTCGGCTGGCACCTGGTGGCCTCGATCGGCGGCGGCGACATGCCCGTGGTCGTCTCGATGCTCAACAGCTACTCGGGCTGGGCCGCGGCCGCCGCCGGGTTCCTCCTGAACAACGACCTGCTCATCGTCACCGGCGCGCTCGTCGGCTCGTCGGGCGCGTACCTGTCGTACATCATGTGCAAGGCCATGAACCGCTCGTTCCTGTCGGTGATCGCCGGCGGCTTCGGCATCGAGGCCCCGCGCGGCGGAGACGAGGAGCAGGGCGAGCACCGCGAGACGGATGCCGGCGCGGTCGCGGAGCTCCTGGCATCCGCCCGGTCGGTGATCATCACGCCGGGGTACGGCATGGCGGTCGCGCAGGCGCAGTACCCGGTCGCGGAGCTGACCTCCGCCCTGCGCGCCCGCGGGATCGAGGTGCGCTTCGGCATCCATCCGGTCGCGGGACGCCTGCCGGGGCACATGAACGTGCTCCTCGCCGAAGCCAAGGTGCCGTACGACATCGTGCTCGAGCTGGACGAGATCAACGACGACTTCGCGGGCACCGACGTCGTGCTGGTGATCGGGGCCAACGACACCGTGAACCCCGCCGCCGCGGAGGATCCGGGCTCGCCGATCGCGGGGATGCCGGTGCTGCACGTGTGGGAGGCGCGCGACGTCATCGTCTTCAAACGGTCGATGGCGTCCGGCTACGCCGGCGTGCAGAACCCGCTCTTCTTCCGCGAGAACACGCAGATGCTCTTCGGCGACGCGAAGGACCGCGTCGACGACATCCTCCGCGCGCTGGCCTCTTAGCCTCCGCCCGGGTCCGGGTCTCGTGGGGTCGGGGGGGGTGTTGCCCAGACCCCGTGGGTTGGCCGAACCCACACGATCCGGACCGCCCGCGGGGTGTGGGTTCGGCGAGACCCCGTGGGATGGGCGCCGAAGCGGAGGGGCGGAGGAGACGCGGCGGGCGATCAGCGGCGGGCGAGGAAGGGGCGCGGCCAGGCGCCGAGCGCGAGCACCGCGAGCACCACCTGCACGAGGCCCGCGACGAAGTAGACGCCGTGGAGCGGCGACCACACGAGCATGATGGCGATCTCCACGAAGATCCAGATCATCATCACGAGCCCGGCCGCTGCATGGAGCCCCGCGGCGAGGCCGAAGCGGCCGTGGTCGGCGATGAGCGCGAGGGCCTGGATGCCGCCGACCACCACGCCGAGGACGACACCCGGCCAGAAGTACGAATCGAACACGGACCCCTCGATCCACTCCGGCGGCAGTCCCATCCCGCCGAAGACCGTGAGCCCGACCATGCCGATCAGCGCGGATGCCAGCTCGAACCAGGCCACGGCCCGCAACCCGATCCGGTTCCACCGCGCCGCGCGCTCCATGGCGCCGACCGTACGCGCCGCGCCGCCCCGCGGCATCCCGCCCCCGCCGTGTCAATCCCCGCTGGCCCGCGCCGACCTTGCCCCCACCGCGCCGACCTTGCCCCCACCGCGCCGACCTTGCCCCCACCGCGCCGACCTTGCCGGCAAGCTCGCGAGCCAACCGGCAAGCTCGCGAACCAACCGGCAAGCTCGCGGGCCAACCGGCAAGCTCGCGCGCCAACCGGCAAGCTCGCGGGCCAGTGCGATGGCGTCGGTGGCGGCGCATACGCTGGATGCCATGCGCCTCGCCACCTGGAACGTCAACTCGATCCGCGCCCGTGTCGCCCGCACCGTCGAGTTCGCCGTCCGCGAGCACATCGACGTGCTCGCGATGCAGGAGATCAAGTGCAAGCCCGAGCAGTTCCCCTACGCCGAGTTCGAGGCGGCCGGCTACACCGTCGAGGCGCACGGGCTGAACCAGTGGAACGGCGTGGCGATCGCGAGCCGCGAACCCATCGAGGACCTCCAGATCGGGTTCCCCGGCATGCCCGGCTTCGCGAAGGACCACGACGGACCCGACGCCCCGCAGGAGGCTCGCGCGCTCGGCGCGACGATCGGCGGCGTCACGGTGTGGAGCCTCTACGTGCCCAACGGCCGCTCGCTCCACGACCCGCACTACCGCTACAAGCTCGACTGGCTCGAGGCGCTGCGCGGATACACCGCCGAGGCCCTCGCGGCATCCCCCGATCTCGCGCTCGCCCTGACCGGCGACTTCAACATCGCGCCGACGGATGCCGACAACGGCGATCCCACGGTCATCGAGGGCGTCACGACGCACGTGTCGCCGCCCGAGCGCGCGGCCTTCCAGGCGCTGCTGGATGCCGGTCTCGCCGACACCGTGCGGCCGCTCGTCCCGACCGGGTACACCTACTGGGATTACAAGCAGCTGCGCTTCCCGCGCAACGAAGGACTGCGGATCGACTTCATCCTCGGCTCGCACACGTTCGCCGATGCCGTGACGGGCGCGGCGATCCACCGCGACGAGCGCAAGGGCGAGATCCCGAGCGACCACGTCCCGGTGGTCGTCGACCTCGACCTCGACGGCTCGGACGACGACGACCGGCCGATGATCTTCTGATCCGTCCCGCCCCCGGGGCTCAGTCCCGGGGGTCGATGTCGGCGAGCCGAGGCCGCCCGGCCGGGCCGTAGCGCAGCAGCACCGCCCCGGTCCCGGCGACGATCGGCGGCTCGAGCAGCGCCAGCTGCGCCGCCGCAGCCCCTTCGGGGAAGATCCGCTTGCCCTCGCCGAGGACGACGGGGTACACCCACAGGTTCAGTACGTCGAACAGCTGCGCGTCGAGCAGGGTCTGCGCGAAGTCCATGCTGCCGACGACGTGGATCTCGCGGTGCCGTTCCCGCAGGGCGGCGACCTCGGCGAGCGTGTCCGGTCCGAGCTGCTCGGAGCCCTCCCACTCCAGCGACGGCCATCCCCGCGAGGCCACGTACTTGGGCACGCTGTTGAACTTCTCGGCGATCGGATGCGCGGCGCCGTCGCCGTAGGTCGGCCAGTAGGGCGCCCAGATGTCGTACGTCTTCCGGCCGAGCAGCAGCGCGTCGAGAGCGTCGATCCCCGCCATGATCTCGGCGCCGACGACGTCGTCGGTCACCGGCCCCTGCCACCCGCCGTACCGGAAGCCGCCCGACGGGTCCTCGTCGATGCCGCCCGGCGCCTGCGCGACGCCGTCGAGCGTGCTGAAGATGTCGATGTGGATGCGACCGGTCATCGCCGGCTCCTCTCCCGCGCCCGCGGCATCCGCTGGTCAGGCGATGCGTGCCCGACGCCAGTCGCGCGAGAAGCTCGCACCGACGGCGAAGGCAGCGATTCCGATCAGTCCGAGGACGGGCGCCACCCACCAGAAGAGGAAGCCGCCGTCGCCCCAGGGGACCATGCCCCGCGACGTCCAGGTCACGGCGAGCAGCACCGCGATCACGACGAGGACGGCCCCTGCGGTGTCCGCCACGATCGCACCCACCAGCGGGAGGGTGCGGCTCTTCGTCGGCTGCTCTGCCATGTGCTGACAGTATCGGCTCGGCTCCGGCGGCACCAGATGCCGCGGCGCCGCGCTCCGCCGGGCCGACCCACGGGGCCAGGCCGGGCTAGACCCAGCGGCCGATGAGGTCGTGGAGCGCGCGGAGGAAGCCGCTGAGGAACTCGCGCGTGCCCTCGCTCGCGATCGCCCCGTCGTCGTCGAAGAAGCCGTCGCCGACGCGGATGTAGGCCTCCGGAACCCCGACGAGCGGCGTGCCCTGCGCGGCGAGGATGGATTTCAGGTGCGCCTGAGCGACCGCCGTCGACACCGCACCCTTCGTGGCGCCCGTGACGGCCGTCGGCTTTCCGGGCAGCGACGAGGCCCCACCCGGACGGGACGCCCAGTCGATCGCGTTCTTCAGCACGGCCGGGATCGAGCGGTTGTACTCGGGCGTGACGATGAGGAGGCCGTCGACATCCTCGATCGCGCGCTTGAGCTCCCAGCCGATCTCGGGGTAGTCGCCGTCGAACTGCGTCCCGTAGAACGGCAGGTGGCCGATGGGGATGTCGACGAAGGTCAGCCCGGCATCCGCGGCGAGGAGGGCGAGCCCGTCCGCCAGCCGCCGGTTCAGCGACGACTCCGACGCCGAACCCACGATCACTCCGACTCGATACCCGCTCATGCCGCGCCTCCCGATCGCTCGTCGTCTCCCCATCCTGTCAAACGGCTCGCGCGCCGCCTGGGTCCCCCGCGCGGGGGATGCCGCGGCCACCGCTCCCCCGTAGCGTGGAGGGATGACCGTCCCCGCCCCGCTGCGCGCCCTCGGCGACGCGCAGATGCGCCGCGACCTGTGGCTCGCCGTCGGCCTGTTCGTCGCCGCGATCGTGAGCGCCTGGCTCGGCCAGGTCGCCGGGTTCTACGGCGAGGAGTCGCCGCCGTTCACGTGGGCGCTCGTCTATGCCGCCGCGCTGACGCTGCCCGTCGCGCTGCGCCGCCGATACCCCGAGATCGTGCTGGTCATCGTCGCGGTCGCCTTCTTCGTGGGCGTGACGCTGCGGATCCCCGAGGTGTACGTGGCGAACGTCGCCCTCTTCCTCGCGATGTACACCGTGGGCGCGTCCGTCGCCGACCGGCGCCGTGCCACGATCGTGCGGCTGCTGGTGATCGTCGGCATGTTCGTATGGCTGCTGGTGACGACGTTCCAGACCGCCACCGACCCGAGCGATGACGGACTCTCGCGCGCCGGTCTCTTCTCGCCGTTCGCGGCCTTCATCCTCATCCAGTTCCTCGTGAACGCCGCGTTCTTCGGCGGCGCCTACTTCTTCGGCGAGCGGGCCTGGGCCGATGCGCAGTCGCGGCGCGCTCTCGAGGAGCGCACGGCCGAGCTCGAGCGCGAGCGCGAGCTCACCGCGGCGCAGGCGGTCGCCCTCGACCGGGTGCGGATCGCCCGGGAGCTCCACGACGTCGTCGCCCATCACGTATCGGCGATGGGCGTGCAGGCCGGCGCCGCGCGGGCCGTGCTCGACCGCGATCCCGAGGGCGCCCGTGCCGCGCTCGCGGGCGTCGAGGCGTCGGCGCGGGGCGCGCTCGCCGATCTCCGGAACCTGCTCGACACGCTGCGCACTCCGGATGCCGAGGGCACCGGCGATGCCCCCGGGGCCTCGACCCTGCGCCTCACCGCGCTCCCCGACCTCGTGGCCCACGCGAGCGCGAATGGTCTGCCGACGACCCTCACGGTCGTCGGCGACCCCCTCGCCGCATCCGAGCTCGTGCAGGTGAACCTGTACCGCATCGCCCAGGAGGCGCTGACGAACGCCCGGCGCCACGGCGGATCCGACGCGACGGCGGATGTGCGGGTCCGCTACGGGGCCGGCGCCATCGAGCTCGAGATCGCGAGCACGGGTGTCGTCCGCGGTGGCGGCAGGCCCGGCCTCGGGCTCGTCGGGATGCGCGAGCGCGCGACGGCATCCGGGGGCACGCTCGATGCCGGACCGCGCCCGCGCGGCGACGGCTGGCTGGTGCGGGTCCGCGTGCCGGTCGCCGAGCGGGTGGGCGTCCGATGACCGCCGCCCCGCACGAGCGCATCCGGGTGCTGCTCGTCGACGACCACGCGGTGATGCGCGCCGGCTTCCGCATGATCCTCGAGAGCCAGGAGGGCATCGTCGTGGTCGGCGAGGCGGCCACCGGCGTCGAGGCCGTCACCGCGGCGAAGGAGCTGTCGCCGGACGTCGTCTGCATGGACGTGCAGATGCCCGACATGGACGGCCTCGAGGCCACCCGGCGGATCACCGCAGATCCGGCGGTCACGGCATCCGTCGTCATCGTGACGACCTTCGACCGCGATGACTACCTGTTCCAGGCGCTGGCCGCCGGGGCGAGCGGGTTCTTGCTCAAGAACGCCGGACCCGAGGAGCTCATCGCCGCGGTCCGGGTGGCGGCGGACGGCGACGCGCTGCTCGCCCCCGCCGTGACCCGCCGCGTCATCGAGCGCTTCGCCGCCGACGGTTCGCTCGCTCCGGGGCCGGCGCCCGCGGCATCCGCGCCCTCGGGGGTTGCGGCCGATCTGACCGAGCGCGAGAGCGAGGTGCTGACGCTCCTCGCGCAGGCGCACAGCAACGCCGAGATCGCGCAGCAGCTGTACATCGGCGAGGCGACCGTCAAGACGCACGTCTCGAACGTGCTCCAGAAGCTCGGCGCCCGCGACAGGGTCGCCGCCGTCGTGTACGCGCACCGCCACGGCCTCGCCTGACGCCCGCCCAGACCCCGTGGGATGACCGAACCCACAGGATCCGGACCGCACGGATCGTGTGGGTTCGGCGAGACCCCGTGGGATGGGCGATGTGGGGAGGAGCATCGCGCGCAGAGCATCCACCCCGGGGAGGAGGGGGCGATATCCCCCGGCGGGCGGAGGCGCGCGCGGACGGGCATCCGTACCGTGGGGGCAGAGGGTCGGACCGGCCCGCCACGGAGGAGGAGCGCATGCTCGAACTGAGCGGGATCACCAAGAGCTACGGCGGGCGCCGTGTGCTCGACGACATCGGCTTCACGGTGTCGCCCGGCCGCCTGACGGGCTTCGTCGGCGGCAACGGCGCGGGCAAGACCACGACGATGCGCATCGTCCTCGGCGTCCTCGCCCGCGACGGGGGCAGCGTCACCCTCGACGGCACCGCGGTCACCGCGGCCGACCGCCGCCGCTTCGGCTACATGCCCGAGGAGCGGGGGCTCTACCCCAAGATGCGCGTGCTCGAGCACGTCGTCTACCTCGCTCGCCTGCACGGGTTCTCCAAGCCGGATGCCACGACGCGCGCGACCGCCCTGCTCGAGGAGCTGGGCCTCGGCGAGCGCCTGACCGACAACATCGAGACCCTGTCGCTGGGCAACCAGCAGCGGGCGCAGATCGCGGCCGCGCTGGTGCATGACCCGAAGGTACTGATCCTCGACGAGCCCTTCTCGGGACTGGACCCGCTGGCCGTCGACGTCGTCGCCGCGGTGCTGCAGGCCCGGGCCGCCGAAGGCGCCGCGGTGCTCTTCTCGTCGCACCAGCTCGACGTCGTCGAGCGGCTGTGCGACGACCTCGTCATCATCGCCGGCGGCACGATCCGCGCCGCCGGCACCCGCGACGAGCTGCGCAGCCAGCACGCGCAGCGCCGCTTCGAGCTCGTCTCGGCGGGCGACGCGGGGTGGCTGCGCGACGAGCCCGGGATCGAGGTCCTCGAGTTCGACGGCGGCTACGCGCTTTTCGACGCCGACAGCGACGAGTCCGCGCAGCGCGTGCTGCGTCGCGCCGTCGACACCGGTGACGTGGCGAGCTTCGCGCCGCGGCATCCTTCGCTTGCCCAGATCTTCAAGGAGGTCATCCAGTGACCGCGTCCGCACCGTCCTTCGCCCAGAGCGTCTGGCTCGTCACCGAGCGCGAGATCGGCTCGAAGCTGCGCAGCAAGGCGTTCCTCATCTCGACGGCGATCCTTTTCGTGATCGCGCTGGCGTCCGTGCTGTGGGGCGGTTTCGCTGCCGGCGGCGACAACCGCATCCCGGTGGCGGTGACGCCGCAGACCGCGAGCGCGCTCGCGGCGGTGCCGGATGCCGTGGAGGTGACCGAGGTCGCCGACACCGACGCGGCGCGCGAGCTCGTGCGATCCGGCGAGGTCGATGCGGCGCTCGTGCCCGGTGGGCCCGATCCGTTCGGGTTCCGGGTCCTGGCGAACGACTCCGCCCCCGGCGGGCTGATGCAACTGCTGAGCATCACCCCATCGGTGGAGCTCCTCGAGCCGGACGGCGTCGACTTCGCCCTCCGCTACTTCGTGGCCCTCGGGTTCGGCCTGATCTTCTTCATGGCCGCGCTGACCTTCGGCTCGACGATCGCGCAGAGCGTCGTCGAGGAGAAGCAGACGCGCGTCGTGGAGCTCCTCATCTCGGCGATTCCCACCCGGGCGCTCCTGGCCGGCAAGGTGCTCGGCAACACGATCCTCGCGATGGGGCAGATCATCGGACTCGCGGCGATCGCGATCGTCGGGCTGACGGTCACCGATCAGGGCGCCCTGCTCACGGGCCTGGGCGCGCCGCTCGTGTGGTTCGCCGTGTTCTTCCTCTTCGGCTTCATCCTGCTCGCGTCGCTCTTCGCAGCGGCGGCGGCGATGGTGTCGCGCCAGGAGGACATCGGCTCCACGACGACGCCGCTGACGTTCCTCGTGATGGCGCCGTACTTCCTCGTCATCTTCTTCAACGACAACCCCGTCGTGATGACGGTGATGTCGTACGTGCCGTTCTCGGCCCCGGTCGGGATGCCGGTGCGCATCTTCCTCGGCGAGGCGCAGTGGTGGGAGCCGCTCGTGTCGCTCGTGGTCCTGCTCGTGACCTGCGCGCTGGCGATCGTCGTGGGCGCGAAGATCTACGAGAACTCGCTCCTGCGGATGGGCGCGCGGGTGAAGCTCGCCGAGGCGCTGAAGGGCTGACGCTCGGCGCGGCGTTTCGTCTCTGCGTTTCGTCTCGCTTCGCTCGCTCAACGACCGGGCGGGACGGCTCAGGCCTCGACGAGCACGGACACGACGTTGCCGGCGGGGTCGCGGAACCACGCGATCGGGGGTCCCTCGTCGCCGCGGGCGATGCCGCGCTCGTCGGTCGGGAGGTCGTCGCTGTCGTAGATCTTCGTGGTCACCCCGGCAGCGTTCAGTTCGTCGACGGCGACGTCGATGTCGTCCACGACGAAGTTCAGGACCGTGAAGGTCGCCGGCTCGTGGTCGTCCTTCGGGTAGGCGATGACGTGCGCGCCGCCGGGGAGCGAGATGTCGAGGATTCCCATGGCGTTGCGCTCGACCGTGAGGCCGAGCGTGTCGCGGTAGAACGCCTCGGCGGCGGAGAGGTCGTTCACGGAGAATCCCGAGAACGAGGACGTGAAGGTGACCATGGCTGCTCCTCAGGTGGCGGGGTCGGGCGGATGCCGTGCCCTCAGCCTTCACCTCCCCCGGCTGCTTCGCCAGAGGGGTCGGCGGCGCCGCGCTCGACGAGGATGCCGTCGGCATCCGCCCAGACGTGCGCCCCGGGTGTGAAGACCACGCCGCCGATGTGGACGCGGACGTCCACCTCGCCCACCCCGGCCTTCGCGCTCTTGCGCGGATTGGAGCCGAGCGCCTTCACGCCGAGCGGCAGCCGGGCCAGGGCCTCGCGGTCGCGGATCGCGCCGTGCACGATGATCCCCGCCCAGCCGTTCTCGACCGCCGAGGCGGCGATCAGGTCGCCGACGAGCGCCGACTCCAGCGACCCGCCGCCGTCGACGACGAGCACGGCGCCGTCGCCCGCCGTCGCGAGGACGGCCTTCACGAGCGCGTTGTCGCGGTGGCAGCGGACCGTCCTGATGGGGCCGTCGAAGGCGGTGCGTCCGCCGAGGTCGTGGTACTGCACGGCGACGGAGTCGAGCTCGTCGCCGCGCTCGTCGAAGAGGTCGGCCGTGGCGATCGTCATGCGCTCACGGTACTGCGGGAACAGAACGGCATCCCATGCGGTTGCATGCACCGGGACGATGGCGTCCCTCCGATCGAAATCCCGAAGGAGACGCCATGAGCATCACCGCCCACCCCGCCCAGACCGACGCCCCCATCCTCGACGTGATGGCCGAGCGCTGGAGCACCCGCGTGTTCGACCCGCAGACGCCGGTCGACGAGGAGGCGCTGCACAGCGCGCTCGAGGCCGCCCGCTGGGCGCCGTCGGCCAACAACACGCAGCCGTGGCGCTTCGTCGTCGCCCGCCGCGGCACGGCCGAGCACGCCGCGATCGTCTCCGCCCTCATGGGCTTCAACCAGTCGTGGGCGGGCGACGCCGCAGCGCTCGTCGTCTTCGCGACGACCACCTCGCTCGAGGGCAAGCCGCTGGCCTGGGCCGCGTACGACGCGGGGCAGGCCGCCGCCTACTTCACCATCCAGGCGCACGCCTCGGGTCTGCACACCCACCAGATGGGCGGATTCGACCGCGACGCCATCGCGCGGGCGTTCGACTTCGGCGACGACCTGGCCGCCGTCACCGTCATGGCCGTCGGCGCCCTCGGCGACCTGGGCGCCGCGGACGAGGCTCTCCGCGAGCGGGAGCTGGCCCCCCGCACCCGCCTGCCGCTGTCGACGACGGTCGTCGCCGCCGCCTGACCCCATCCGCCGCGGCCAGCTCCGCGGCGCCCGCGCGCGCCGAACCCACCCGGTGTCGCCGAGCCGACCCTCTCCGCGCCCGACGCAGAGGGTCGGCTCGACGCGACAGGGTGGGCTCGGCGGGGCACCTGCCCGCCTCCCCTCCGCGCGCCGCTCACGATGCCGGGGGGTTGAGGTCGGGGTGGAGCACCGTCACGAGCGAGAACGTCTCGCCGTCGGGGTCGGCGCCCCGCTCCTTGAACTCCTCGAGCAGGCCGTAGAGGCGCTCACGGAGCTCGGCGAGGTGCTCCTCGTTCAGGCGCAGGCCCAGCCAGGACGTCTCGATCTCCTCCGGATCGACGCCCACGATCTGCTGACGCATCGTCTCGAGCAGCACGATCGACTGATTCGGGACGCGAGGCCCCCGCCATGACCGTCCGGTCGCGCGGTACGGCACCTCGCGCGCGCCGCGGGCGCCGGCTCGGGCGGGCTCCGCCGCCAGGAGGTCGGTGTCGACGAGGGTGCGGACGTGGTGGAGCATCGTCCCCGGGTTGACCCCGAGCAGCTCGGCGAGCTCCTTGTTCGTGCGCGACTCGAAGGCGCACAGGCGCAGGATCCGCAGCCGCAGCGGCGAGCTGAGCGCCCGCGCGAGCGCTTCGGATGCCACCTGCGGCGCCTCGCCCGGGCTCTGCGCGTCGTCGGTCATGGCCGCAGTCTATCGCCGCGATTGACATTTCCCAATCGGTGATCGACACTGATTGGCATGTCCCAATCGGAGCCGCCTCCCGAGATCGTCGCGGCTGCGCGCGCCGAGTCGCCGTCGGGGATGTCGCGCGCCGACGCGGCCGATGCGGCGCAGGCCGATCAGGGCGCGGCTCCGGCATCCGCCCGGCGCGGGTCGCTCTGGCGCGACGGCAACTTCCTCACGATGTGGGGAGGCCAGGCCCTCAGCCAGTTCGGATCGCAGATCACCGAGCTCGCCCTCCCGGTGCTCGCCGTCCTGGTGCTCCAGGCGACCGAGGCGCAGGTGGGCTACCTCAACGCCGCCGCGATGGCCGCCTTCCTCGTCGTCGGGCTCCCCGCCGGCGCCTGGATCGACCGCATGCGCAAGCGCCACGTCATGATCTGGGCCGACGCGGTGCGCGCCCTGGCCCTGGCCGCGGTGCCGGTGCTCTTCCTCACCGGCCACCTCGAGATGTGGCACCTGTACGCGGTGGCGCTCGTCGTCGGCATCGCCACGGTGTTCTTCGACGTCTCGTACCAGTCGATCGTGCCCTCCCTCGTCCGGCCCGAGCAGATCGCCGAGGCCAACGGCAAGCTCGAGTCCACGCAGCAGCTGGCAGGGCTCTCGGGGCCCGCGGTCGCCGGCTGGCTCGTCGGACTCATCACCGCGCCGCTGGCGATCCTCACGACGGTCGGCACCTACGTGGCATCCATGGTGGCGCTCCTCGGCACCCGCGACCACGAGGAGCGGCGCACCCCCGAAGACCGCGCCCCGCTCCACCGCGAGATCGGCGAGGGACTCGCGTGGGTGTTCGGCAACCGGTTCCTCCGCCGCATCGTCGGCACGACCGGGATCTCGAACCTCTTCAGCACGTTCATCTTCACGCTGATGCCGATCTACTACCTGCGGATCCTCGGCTTCACGCCCGAGGTGATGGGACTCGTCTTCTCGCTCGGCGCCGTCGGCGGCCTGCTCGGGGCGATCGCCACGCCCCGGATCGTCGCGCGCGTCGGCGAGGCGCGGGCGATCCCGCTGAGCGCGATCGCCTTCAGCCTCTCGGTCATCCCGTTCCCGCTGGCCGTCCTCCTCCCCACTCCCGGGGCGTTCGCCCTCGTTGTCGCGCAGGGGTTCGTCATGAGCTTCGCGGTGCTCGTCTACAACATCACGCAGGTGACGTTCCGCCAGCGGATCACGCCGGCGCGGCTGCTCGGGCGCATGAACGCGTCGATCCGCTTCTGCGTGTGGGGGGTGATGCCGCTGTCGGCTCTCGCCGCCGGCTGGCTCGGCACGTGGCTCGGCACGGTGCCCGCCCTGTGGATCGGCGCGGCCGGGTCGGTGCTGTCGGCGCTCCCCGTCGTCCTCGGGCCGTTCTGGCGCGAGCGCGACCTGCCGCCCGGCATCCACTGAGCGGACTGTCGCGCGTCGCGGCGGAGCGCAACCCCCATCCGGATCCCGCCGAACCCGGTTACGGTGAACCATGCCCGCCAGCATCCTGTCGATCGGAACCGCCGTTCCGCCGACGCGCCTCCCCCAGGAGCACGTGCGCGACCTCTTCGCGACGCAGCCCGGGCTCGATCGACTCACGCAGCGCCTGATCCACGCGGCCTTCGATGCCGCCGCGATCGACGCGCGGCACACGGTGCTCGCGGCGCTCGGTCCCGATGGCCGGGATCCGAGCGCATCGCGGCACGGCCGATCGCGACCCGGCGGGGCCGAGGATCTCCCCGTGGTCGACGACGCCGGCGTCCTCCAGACCCCCTCGACGGGCGCCCGCAATGCGGCGTTCGTGCGTCTCGCGCCACCGCTGTTCGCCGCGGCCGCGCAAGCCGCCCTCGACGGTGCGGGCATCGCGGCATCCGCCGTGACGCACGTCGTCACCGTCTCGTGCACCGGGATGTTCGCGCCGGGGCCCGACTACCGGCTCGTCCGCGACCTCGGACTCCCGCCGGCGACCGAGCGGTTCCACCTCGGCTTCGTCGGCTGCGCGGCGGCGATGCCCGCCCTGCGCCTCGCCGACGCGCTGTGCGCCGCGCGACCGGATGCCGTGGTCCTCGTCGTCTGCGCGGAGCTCTGCACGCTCCACTTCCGGCCCTCGGACGATCCCGAGCAGATCGTCGCGGCGTCCGTCTTCGCCGACGGGGCGGCCGCGGCGGTCGTCAGCGCGCGAACCGAGTTGAGGGACGGCCTCGTGGGACCCCGCCTGGATATCGAGCGATTCGGGACGACCGTCACGACCGAGGGCGAGCGCGACATGGCCTGGACCGTCGGCGACGCCGGGTTCGAGATGACCCTCACCGCCGAGGTGCCGCGCATCATCGGACGAGAGATCCGCGATGCGGTCGGGACGTTCCTCGCCGGCGACGTGCCGGATGTCTGGGCCGTCCACCCGGGCGGCCGGAGCGTCCTCGACCGGGTCGAGAGCGGTCTGGACCTGCCGAGCGGCGCTCTCGCGGCGTCGCGCGACGTGCTCCGCAGCCACGGCAACATGTCGAGCGCGACGATCCTCTTCATCCTGCAGCGGCTGATGGCGGATGCCGGCACGGGCGCCCCCGCGGCATCCGTCGCCGCCCTCGCGTTCGGACCCGGGTTGACCGTCGAGTCCGCGCTTCTCACTCGTCATGCGGCCGCCGTCCCCGACGTCGGCGCGCGGGTCGACCACGCGAACGCGGACCTCGCGCGGGAGCGCGTCGGGATGCGGGACGGCGCGCGGTGACCGCGGCGCCGGCTGCTCCGGGGCAGGTGGACCTGCGGACGCGCGACACCGCGGTGCGGGAGCTGATGGACGACCCCGACTGCGAACCCGCGCGGCTCGCCGCGACGCTCCGCCGCTTCCGGATCGTGAATCGCCTGGTCGCGGGCTGGGACGGCGTCTACCGTCGTCGGCTGCGGCCGCACCTGGCCGCACTGTCCGCGCAGGGGCGGACCGCCCGCGTGCTCGACCTCGGCTCAGGCGGAGGCGACGTGGTCGCCCGGCTCGCGCGACTCGCGCGCCGCGACGGCTTCGCCGTGGAGTGGCTCGGCGCCGACCCCGACCCCCGCGCGCACGCCGTGGCATCCGCTCTCGCCGTGCCGGAGCTGCGGTTCCGGAGCGCCGATTCGGCAACGCTCCGCGCCGAGGGCCAGGTGTTCGACGCCGTGCTGTCGAACCACGTCCTGCACCACCTCGAGGCGGCCGAGCTCCACCGGTTCGCCGACGACTCGCTCGCCCTGTCGCGCGGGCTCGTCCTCCACGGCGACATCGCCCGCTCCCGCGCCGCGTACGGCCTGTACGCCGTCGGGATCACGCCGCTCGCCCCCGGGACGTTCCTGCGCACCGACGGTCTGCGCTCGATCCGGCGCAGCTACCGCGCCGCCGAGCTGGCCGACGCGCTCGGTGCGCCGTGGCGCATCGAGACGCCGGGGGCGTTCCGCGTCCTCGCCGTTGCCCGCGGGCGGGCGGACGCGCATGGCTGAGGTCGTCGATGTCGTGATCGTGGGGGCGGGGCCGGTCGGCACCTTCCTCGCGGCCGAGCTGACGCGACGCGGCGTCACGGTCGCCCTCGTCGAGCGGCGCCCGTCGATCGGCGGCGGCTCGCGGGCGATCGGGCTCCACGCACCGGTGCTGGCGGCGCTCGAGGCGAGCGGGGCGACAGACCGCATCCTCTCCGACGCCGTCCGCGTCTCACGCGGGGAGTGCCGTGCCGACGGGCGTGTGCTCGGGACCGTCCGCTTCGACGCCCTGTCGGCGCGGTTCCCTTTCGTGGCGACCCTCCCCCAGCCGGTGACCGAGGCCGCGCTGGGCGTCGGTGCCCCCGCCGCCGTGCGGGGAACGACGGTGACGTCGGTGCGCGCGGTCGCCTCGGCATCCGGAGCGCGGGGTGACGGGACGGGTCTCGACGGCACGGGACGTGTCCGTGTGCGCGCGACGGCACCGGACGGCGAACGCGAATGGGATGCCGCCGTGGTCGTCATCGCCGCCGGAGCGGGCGGACGCGACCTCGTCTACCGCCGCCGGGGTGTCGCGACGCACCGCTACGCCGACCGGTACCTCATGGCCGACGCCGCGGTTCCCGCGCGCGCGGACCCGGATGTCGCCGTCGTGACGCTCTCCCGCGGCGGTGTCCTCGAATCCTTCCCGCTGCCGGCCGGCCGGCGGCGCTTCGTCGCGTGGGACGGCCGCGGCGACGACTCGGACGCGGCTGACCGGGACGACCGGCTCCGGCGCGCGCTGATCGAGCGGGGCGAGGCGGATGCCGCGGCCGCGCTCGCCGGTGCGACCTCGTTCCGCGTGCGCCGCGCCGTGGCGCCGAAACTCCGGCGAGGCCGGGTGCTCGTGGTCGGCGACGCGGCTCACGAGGTGAGCCCGATCGGCGGGCAGGGCATGAACCTCGGACTGCTGGATGCCGCCGGACTCGCGCCGCTGGTCGCCGAGTGGGTGCGCAGCGGCACCGCCCCGGATGCCGCACTGGCCCGCTGGGAGGAGCGCCGGGTGCGATCGGCCCGCACCGCGGCGGCGATCGCCTCGGTCAACACCGCGCTCGGGCGCCCGCGCGGCGCGGCCGGGCACGCGGTGCGGACGGCATCCCTCCGCGGCGCGCTGTGGGGACCGTCCGGCCTCCTGTTCGCGCACGCCTACGCCATGGGATTCGACCGCGGCGCGTGAGGCTCGGCGCGGCATCCGCCTCGCGGGGTCAGGAAGGTGACAGTCATTGCCGCCTCGGCGGCCCGGACGCGACAACGAGTGCCACCTCTCGCTGCGCGGCGTCCGCCGGCGGCGTCAGGAACCGCTCGTGGCCACCAGCTGAGCCGCCAGGACAAGCGCGGCGAGCATCGTGAGGCGGAACAGCACGCGCGCCGGCGGTCGGCGGACGGCGCGCACGAGGGTCGCGGCGGCCAGCACCACGACGACCGCGAAGAAGACCCACGAGACCGGCGCGATCGGGGTCGCCGCTCCGGCCACGGAACCGGCGAGCGCCGGCCCGACCAGCACCGCCGACGCGCCGAGGAGGATGCCGATGACCGCCAGCACGACGGAGGTGCGCACCCCGAGGCGGTGGGGAAGTCCGCGGATGCCGGTGCGCGCGTCGTCGTCGAGGTCGGGCAGCACGTTCGTGAGGTGGACCGCCGCGCCGAGCGCGGCTCCCGCCGCGGTGGCCCAGGGCGCGGCGAACGCGGGCTCGGCCGCCGACAGTGTCGCGAGCGACGGGAAGAGGCCGAAGCTGAGGAGGAAGGGGGCGATCGAGGCCGCGGTGTTCTTGAGGCCGGCGTTGTACGACCACGCCGAGGCGAGGGCGACGGCATGCACCGCGGCCATCGCGGGTCCGAGCACGGCCGAGAGAGCGACGGCGACGACGACGAGGGCGACGGCGGCGATCCACGCGGTGCGCACCGAGACGTCGCCGCGGGCGAGCGGCTTGTCGGTGCGGCCGACCTCGCGGTCGCGAGCGGCGTCGATCGCGTCGTTGGAGATCCCGACCGACAGCTGACCGGCGATCACGGCGACGCCGAGGAGCGCGATCCGCCACGGCTCGAGACCCGCCGCGACGCCGAGCGCCACCGCGAGCGCCGTGACGACGAGCGAGGGGCCGGGGTGCGACGCTCCCCAGAGCGCGCGCAGTCGCGACGGTCGTGGCATCCTTCGACGCTAGCCCCTCCCCGGGTCGCGCCACCGCGAACCCACACGATCTGCGCCAACCCACACCGTTCGCACCGCTCAGAGCGTGTGGGTTCGGCCAGACCCCGTGGGATGGGCGGAGAGGCGGGGGGGAAATGGGGAGAGGGCTCAGCGAGGGCGGCGGCCCAGCTGCACCCCGCGGACGGCGACGACGATCGCGGCGATCCACGCGAGGACCGCCACGCCGGCGCCCGCCGTGAACAAGGACGAGGAGAACTCGTACGACGCGCCGGTCCAGGTCGACACGGCGGATGACAGGTGGCCGCTGTCGCCGGAGTCGGGGATCGACAGCCCCGCGAGGAGCAGCCCGAACCACAGGAGTGCGGAGAAGATCGCGTACAGCTCGCGGATCGTGCCGGCCTGACGCGCCGCGGTGTCGAAGAGGGTGATCACCGGCGGCACCATCAGGAGCGGAATGAGGATCCAGCCGTAGACGATGCCGATGATCGCCATCCAGCCGAGCTCGGCGCCCACGAACCCGCGCCCCAAGAAGACGAAGGCGGGGAGGAGCACCGCGAGCACCCACTGCGCGATGACGACGATCCGGCCGGACGAGGCGAACTGCATCCTCCGACGCTATCGCGCAGGGGGACCGCCACGCGTGCCGCGCCCCGGGCGGGCCGCGCGTCAGCCGACGGGGCTGGTGGCGCTCAGCACGAGCGACGACCCGTCGGTCGCCACGTCGACGCGGACGATGTCGCCGTCGTGCACCCCGCCCGACAGCAGCGCCATCGCGAGGCGGTCCTGGACCTCGGACTGGATGAGCCGGCGCAGCGGCCGCGCCCCGAAGATCGGGTCGTATCCGCGCTCGGCGAGCCAGGCCCGCGCATCGGGGGTGACCGCGAGCGTCAGCCGCCGGTCGCGGAGCCGGCGCTGCAGCGCGTCGACCGAGAGCTCCACGATCTGAGCGAGGTCGTCCTCGCTGAGCGCCTGGAACATCACGATGTCGTCGAGCCGGTTGACGAACTCGGGACGGAACGCCTGCCGGACGAGGGCCATCACCTGCTCGCGCCGGGAATCGGGCGAGAGCGTCGGGTCGATGAGGATCGGCGAGCCGAGATTGCTCGTGAGGATCAGGATCGTGTTGGTGAAGTCGACCGTCCGGCCCTGCCCGTCGGTGAGGCGTCCGTCGTCGAGCACCTGCAGCAGGATGTCGAAGACCTCCGGATGCGCCTTCTCGACCTCGTCGAGGAGCACCACGGAGTACGGGCGCCGCCGCACGGCCTCGGTCAGCTGCCCGCCCTGCTCGTACCCGATGTACCCGGGAGGGGCGCCGACGAGGCGCGCGACCGAGTGCTTCTCGCCGTACTCGCTCATGTCGATGCGCACCATCGCGCGCTCGTCGTCGAACAGGAAGTCCGCGAGCGCCTTCGCCAGCTCGGTCTTGCCGACGCCGGTCGGCCCGAGGAAGAGGAACGAGCCCGTCGGACGGTTCGGGTCGCTGATGCCCGCGCGCGAGCGCCGGACGGCATCCGACACGGCCTTCACCGCTTCTTTCTGCCCGATGAGGCGCTTGCCGAGCTCGGCCTCGAGGTGCACGAGCTTCTCGCCCTCCCCCTGCAGGAGACGGCCGACCGGGATGCCGGTCCAGGCGGCGATGACGGCCGCGATGTCCTCGTCGGTCACCTGCTCGTTGACCATGCGACCTTCGCCGTCGGCGCCCGCCGCCGAGCCGCGGTCGGCGCGCTCGGCGTCGGCCACATCCTGCTCGAGGCGCTTGATCGTCTCGTACTCGAGCTTCGACGCGCGCGCGTAGTCGGCCTCGCGGAGCGCTCGGTCGCGGTCGGTGTAGGCCTGGTCGAGCTGCTTCTTCAGATCGCCCACGCGGTTGAGCTCCGCGCGCTCGCGCTCCCAGCGGGCTTCGAGCACGCGCAGCTCGGACTCCGCGGCATCCATCTGCTCACGCAGCTTCGCCCGGCGCTCCTTCGACGCGTCGTCCTTCTCCTTCTTGAGCGCGAGGTCCTCGAGCCGCATGCGGTCCACCCGACGGCGCAGCTGATCGATCTCGACGGGGCTCGAGTCGATCTCCATCTTGAGGCGGCTCATCGCCTCGTCGATGAGGTCGATCGCCTTGTCGGGGAGCTGGCGCGAGGGGATGTAGCGGTTCGACAGCGCGGCCGCCGCCACGAGCGCACCGTCGCTGATCGTCACGCCGTGGTGCGCCTCGTAGCGTCCCTTGAGGCCGCGGAGGATCGCCACGGTGTCCTCGACCGACGGCTCGCCGACGTACACCTGCTGGAAGCGGCGCTCGAGCGCGGCATCCTTCTCGATGAACTCGCGGTACTCGTCGAGCGTCGTCGCCCCGATGAGGCGCAGCTCGCCGCGCGCGAGCATCGGCTTCAGCATGTTGGATGCCGCGACCGACCCCTCTCCCCCGCCCGCGCCCATGAGCACGTGCAGCTCGTCGATGAAGGTGATGATCCGGCCATCGGACTCGGTGATCTCCTTGAGGACGCTCTTCAGGCGCTCCTCGAACTGGCCGCGGTACATCGCGCCCGCCACGAGCGCGGAGATGTCGAGGGTGACGAGCTCCTTGTCCTTCAGCGACTCGGCGACGTCGCCCGCCACGATCCGCTGGGCGAGCCCCTCGACGACGGCGGTCTTGCCGACGCCGGGCTCGCCGATGAGGACAGGATTGTTCTTGGTGCGCCGCGTCAGCACCTGGCTGACCCGGCGGATCTCGCTGTCGCGTCCGATGACGGGGTCGAGCTTGCCCTGACGCGCGCGGTCGGTGAGGTTGATCCCGAACTGCTCGAGGGCGCTCTGCTGGTCCTCCTGCCCGGGTGCGGGTTGTGCGTTCATTCGTGCTCCTGAAATCGAGGGGACTCAAAGTTGAGTCGTTCTGACTCAACTTTACCACGGACGAGCGTCCGGGTGGTGGGGGCGTTTCGTCTCGTCGCTGCGCTCCTCGCTCAACGACCGAGCCCGCCGACCGATCGTTGAGCGAGCGCAGCGAGACGAAACGCAGAGCGCAGCGAGACGAAACGCGACACCCCCCGGTCGTTGAGCGAGCGCAGCGAGACGAAACGCAGAGCGCAGCGAGACGAAACGCAGAGCGCAGCGAGACGAAACGGCGTCACTCTGCCTACGACGCCAGCGGCTCGGCGGGGAGCGGGCAGGCGAAGCGCGCGCGGTAGGCGGTGGGGGTCGTCCCGAGCGCGCGGGCGAAGTTCTGCCGCAGCACGGCGGCCGAGCCGAACCCGCTCTCGTACGCGATGGCATCCAGTCCGAGCTCGGTCTGCTCGAGCAGGCGCTGCGCGTGGATGATGCGCTGCCGGCCGAGCCAGGCCGCCGGCGTCGTGCCGAAATCGGCCTTGAAGCGGCGGGCGAACGTCCGCGGCGACATGTGGGCGCGCGCCGCGAGTTGGTCGACGGACAGATCGAGGCGCAGGTTCTGCAGCATCCAGTCGGTCACCGGCGCGAGCGAGAGCGACGTCGTCTCGGGCAGGGGCTTGTCGATGAACTGCGCCTGTCCGCCGTCGCGCTGCGGGGGCACCACCATGCGCCGGGCGATCTTGTTCGCGAGCTCGGCGCCGAGCTCGATCCGCAGGAGGTGGAGGCACGCGTCGATCCCCGCGGCCGTCCCCGCGCTCGTGATGATCCTGCCGTCCTGGACGTAGAGGACGTTCGGGTCCACGGAGATCTCGGGGTACATCTCCGACATCGTGTCGGCGTAGCGCCAGTGCGTCGTCGCGCGGCGACCGTCGAGGATGCCGGCAGCCGCCGCCACGAACGAGCCGCTGCAGACGGTCAGCACCCACGCCTCGCGCGCGACCGCCCGGCGGACGACCGCCAGGGCGCGCTCGTCGACGACGTCCCACGAGCCGCGTGGGATCGGGGCGAGCACGACGAGGTCGGCCTCGTCGGCGAACGAGAGGTCGTGCTCGACGTTGATCGTGAAGCCGAGGTTGCTGGGGACGACGCCCGGGTCGGGCGTCACGATGCGGAAGTCGAAGTTCGGGATGCCGTCGTCCGACCGGTCGAGGCCGAACGCCTCGCACGCGAGTCCGAACTCGAACGGGGCGAATCCGGGGAGGACGAGGAGCGCGACGGTCTTCATGGCAGAAATCCTACTCTCATGTGCAGTCCTGCCACTAGTGGCGGTATCGCGGCATCCGTAGTGTTTCTGCCATGTTCATCCTTCTTGTGATCGCGGCCCTCGCGATCGTGGGCGTCGCAGCCACGCTGCGCGCGCTCCCGACCGACGGATACCGCGCCGTTCCCACCGATCCCACGCGCCTGCCCTGACCTCGCCTCCGAGGTCAGCCCCGACGCGCGAGGACCGCGCACTCCGCTCCTCCGCCTCCTCCGCCAATCCCGTCGAGCCCACCCTTTCGCACCGAACCCACCTCTCCGCGCCGCGTCGCACGGGGTGGGATCGACGCGAGGGGGTGGGCTCGGCGTCGTCTGGGCTGGCCTGGGCTGGCGCGGGGGGCGTCGGGGCGTCAGCGGGTCAGGGCGTCGACCGTGTCGAGGAGGATGCCGGCGGAGCGGCCCCAGTCGAAGCGGGCGATGTGCGCGGTGCCGGCGGCCACGACCCGCGCGAGCTCGTCGGGGTCATCGAGCGAGCGCACCGCGCGCGCGAACGCCACGGCATCCGTCCCCGGCGCATAGAGCGCGCCGTCGCCGGCCACCTCGCGGAAGATCGGCATGTCGGTGACGACGGCGGGGACGCCCAGCGCGAGCGCCTCGGCCAGCGGCAGGCCGTACCCCTCGTCGAGGCTCGCGCTCACGAGCACTGCCTCGTCGGCGAGAACCGCCGCGTACTCGGCATCCGTGACCCCGCCGTGGAACACGACGTCGGCTCCGGCGGGGACGAGCGCCTCGAGCTCGGCCCGACGCGCGGGCGAGACGCGCGACAGCAGGTGCAGCGTCCTCCCGGGGAGGTCGGCCATGGCGCGCACGAGCGTCTCGACGTTCTTGTACGGCATGAACGAGCCCATGTAGACGAGGTTCCGCGCGCCGGGCTCGACGGCAGCACCCGCCGGCAGCAGCTCGGCGAGCCGCTGCGGGGCGTTCGGGATCACCACGACCGGCCGCTTCGTCAGCCGCACGTCCGCGAACTGCCGGGCACTCGTCTCACTGACGGTGGCGACGACGTCGGCGGCGTTCAGTGTCAGCCGCTGCGGCACGTACGACAGGTGGAACAGCCGCCAGCCGAGACGCACGAACCACAGCAGGTCCTTCGGGGGCGTCCGGTGGCGGTAGTAGATCGTGTCGTGGAGCGTCAGGATCTGCCGGTACCGGCGGCCGAGCGTGCCGATCGTCTGCATCGGTGAGAAGACGACGTCCGGACGGTGGCGGTTGAGCTCCCGGGCACGCAGCGGCTCGGTGATCGCAGTGGGCGCCCCGATCGTGAGGGTCGCGGCATCCGGGGGAAGGAACGCCCGCTGTCGCTCGTCGAACACGAGGAACGTCACCTCGACGCCGCGCGCCGGCGCCGCCGCCGCGACGGCCGCCGCGAGCTCGGCCGAGTAGCGGCTGATGCCGTCGTGGAAGTCGGTGCGGATGTAGCGCGCGTCGAAGAACAGCCGGGTCACGCGGGACTCACTGCGGGGACGCGGGGCGCTGCGCCGGCACCGGCTCGCCCCGGTAGAGCTTCTCGAACGTGTCGAGCGTCTTCTCGATGTCGTGGATGTCGACGCCGTCGAGCGAGGCCTGCTGCATCCGCAGATACTCCTCGGGCGATGCCGTCAGCACGCGGCGCAGCTTGTCGGCGAGGTCGTCGGCGTTGCCGGGCTCGAAGAGGTAGCCGTTGACCCCGTCCTGCACGAGGTGCGGGAGCGCCACGGCGTCGGCGGCGACGATGGGCAGGCCGGATGCCATGGCCTCCATCGTCGCGATCGACTGCAGCTCGGCGATCGACGCGATCGCGAAGACATCCGCCTTCGAGTACGACGCGCGCAGCGCGTCCTCGTCGACGCGGCCGTGGAAGGTGACGCGGTCGCCGATGCCGAGCCGCTGGACCGTCTGCTCGAGGTTCCGGCGCTGGTCGCCGCCGCCGACGATGTCGAACGTGATGTCGGGGAGCTCGGGAGCGAGCTTCGCGACGGCGTCGAGGGTCACCTCGACGTGCTTCTCGGTCGTCAGTCGGCCGACGAACAGCACCCGGCGGTGCGTGCGCGGCGTGAGGTCGGGCGTGTAGTTGCGCTTGTCGATCCCGCAGCTGATCGCGATGACGTTCTCGATGTCGATCGTCGCCTCGAGGAACTCGGCGGCGCGACGGGTGGGGGTCGTGACGGCGCGCGACATCTTGAAGGTGCGCTCGGCGTCATCCCACGCGAGCTTCAGCGCGACCTTGTCGAGCATCGGCGGGAGGGTCGTGAAGTCGATGATGTTCTCGGCCATCACGTGGTTCGTGGCGATGACCGGGATGCCGCGCTGGCGTGCGATGCGGGTGAGCCCGCGCCCGATGACGATGTGCGACTGGCTGTGGACGACGTCGGGCTTCACGGCGCTCAGGACGCGGCGGGCGTAGTACTTGCTCCGCCAGGGCCAGACGAAGCGCAGCCAGTCGTGCGGGGGCCAGCGGACGCCGGGGAGGCGATGGACGGTGAGGTCCTGACCCTCGATGCGCTCGGTGAAGACGCCGTGGTTGCGGTGTCCGACGCTCGGGGTGACGACGTGGACGGTGTGGCCGCGCGCGGCCAGTCCCGCGGAGAGACGCTCGGCGAACCGCGCGGCACCGTTCACATCGGGAGCGAAGGTGTCGGCGGCCATCACGATGGTGAGCGGGCTGCGGGAGTGGGGCTGATCGACGGCGGAGCTCGCGGATTCGGTCACGTGGGGCGGGGCCAATCTGTGCGGCGGTGGAACGCGGTCGCGCGCGCGCCGATCCGAGTCTACCGGAGGGGCCCTCGGCAGCCCGGGAGGCGGGGGTCAGCGCAGCGAAAGCTCCACGAGAAGGGGATGGTGGTCGGAGCCGAGCGGCGTCACGTAGCGACGGCTGGAGGTCATCTCTCCCGCGTTGGCCCAGCTGCGCACCACGGTGCGCGAGGGCTTCACGACGACCTTGTCGACGTGCGCGCCCCAGAGCTGCCCGATGACGGGGCGCGTGCTCCAGTCCGGATTCGCCGTGTTGTGATGCTGTCGCGTGAGGGCACGGGCCTGGTCGAAGGCGTCGCGGTAGCCGCTGCCCTCGAGGACCGCCATAGTGTCGTCGTCGGTGCGCGACTTGTGGGTGTTGAAGTCGCCGACGAGGATCACCGGAACACGCGTCCAGTCGGCGACAGACCGGTGCGACGCCGCGAGCTTCTTCCGCAGCGACGCGACGAGCGCCGAGACGCGCCCCGCCTCGTACTCGCGCTGCGCGACGGCCGACCGGGAGGTGCCCGTGACGAGGTGGACGTCGAGCACCAGCACGTGGGCGCCGGAACGGTGGTGGAGTGCGGCCCACGCGACGCCCTTGCCGGAGGTCGTGTGCCTGCTCGCGAAGCGGACGCTGCCGCTCGTGGGGCGGGAGGCGGTTCCGGGGACCGCGCCGAACTCGCCCCGGCGCACGAGGATGTCGTTCTGGCCGTCGACCACGTGTCGGTAGCCGGTGGGCGCGCTAGTGTACTTCGACGCCTCCTGCAGAGCGACGATGTCGGGCTTCAACTCCGCGATCCGCGACGTGATCGCGCGGGTGCGCGTGGCGAGCGAGCCGCAGGCGTTCGAGCAGATGTTCCAACTCAGGACGCGGTGGACCGGGGCGCCCGAGCGCAGCGAGACCTCGTCCGCGATGGTCCCGTGGCCGATGCGCAGCGAGCGGAGCCCCGGACCGGCGCTGTTCACACCGCGGACCTGGATGTAGTAGTCGCGTCCCGGGTCGAGCCGGGTCACCGTCGCCTTCGAGCCCGTCACCGTGACCGACGGCGTCGTCTTCGTGGGGAGCGAGGCGTACGACGGCGAGGCGAACACCTCGTACCGGTCGACGCCGGGCACGTCGGCCCAGTCGACCGTGAGTGTGGCGCCCGACGAGGTGAGCGAGGCGCCGACGACGTTGACGAGCCCGACGCGGTCGGGGCGCGCAGGGGCGGCGGCGGCGGTGACGACGGGCGTCGCGGTGAGCACGGCGGCGGCCAGGAGCACGGCGACGGCCCCCCGGGGGGAGAGGAGGCGCATGCAGGGAGGCTAGCAACTTACGCTGGAGGCATGGTGAGACTTTCCGCGGATGCCGACCGGCAGCGCTGGGTGCCCGTCACCGGCTCGTTCGGTTTCGGCGGGCGCCGCGCCCGCAAGAAGGCGATCCGGATGCTGCTCGCGCAGGCGAACGCGTCGTTCGGCGCCGTGGGCCGACCGGGCAGCGGCGTGGCGGCGTGGGCGATGAGCCAGGCCGCGCCCGCCCTCATGCGGAAGGCCGCCGGTCGCGTGCTCGTCTGGGTCTGGAAGGACGAGCCCGACCTCCTCGTCGTCATGGCGCAGGTGCAGCAGGCGACCTCGCAGCTGCGCGCCGCCCGGGCGATGATGCCGATCGAGTACGACGACACGGAGTCCTTCCGCGGCACCTACCTGGGCGTCGGCGAGAAGCTCGTCCTGCCCCTCCCGCCCGCTCGTTCCGACGGTGCGAGCGCGCCCCCCTTCGCGACCTACACGTGGGACACGGGGGCGCACTTCGTGACGGTCACCGCCGTCTGCGCCGATCGCGAGCGGTTCGGCACCGTGCTCGGCGCCGTCGACGACCTCGCGCGGTCGCTGCGGGTGATCGAGGATCTGACCGTCGGCGAGACGCCCGGCATCCTGCGCCTCGACCCGAGCTGAGCCGCGGCGGGCGGCTCAGCTTGCGCCGCGACGGGCTGTGACGCTCCGGATCCGCCGCAGGAGCACGGGGACGAGGATGCCGTAGGCGAGCGCGATGCCGATGCCGACCGCGGTCTCGGTCACACGCTCCGCGACGCGGGCTCCCGGGCGCTCCCCCGGCCCCGTGAGGATGAGCGTCAGCACCACGAACGTGGTGAAGCCCGGCGTGACGTACCAGCGGCTTCCGCGCGTAGCGGCGATCGCGCCGATCGCGGCGGCGGCCGCGATCGCGCCGAACGCCGGACCGGGCCCGGCCAGGAGCGCCGCGACGAGGGCTCCCGCGGCGACGCTCGCCGCGCGGCCGACGCTGCGCAGCAGCAGCTGGCCCGCGCTCGGCCGCAGCACGAACAGGGCGGCCGCCGTCGCCCACCCCACATGCTCGAGGTCGAGGGCGAAACCGACCGCCGCGGCGGTGGCGCCGGTCGCGCCCAGGAGGAACGCGTAGTCGAGGAGCATCCGCCGCTCGGCCGCTCCCGCCGGCGGGGATGCGGGGACCGGCGCGGGCTCCTGCTCCGGCCAGATGAGCGACGTGAGCCAGGCGTACAGCGAGCCGGCGATCATGAGGGCGGCCGCGATCAGCGCGGTGCCGAACTCGTCGAAGCTCAGGCCGATGCCGATCAGCGGGAGGCAGAGCATCGTGGCCGCGCGGCCGGCCGCGGCATCCCTCGCCCACAGGCCCAGGCCGAGTCCGAGGCCGAACATCGCGGCGACGGCCGCCACCGGGTGGGCGGCGAGGGCCGAGCCGATCAGGAAGCACCCGGCGCTGAGCGCTCCGAGAAGCGGGAGCACCCGGCGGGCGCGGCGACGCGGCGGCAGCGGCAAGGCGGCGACCGGGAGGACTCCCACCGCCAGCGCCAGGCCGAGCACCGGCGAGAACACCCCCGCCACCGCGGCGGGGAGGGCGTAGAGGAGGCCCTGCAGGAACCCGGTGGTGTGCCAGGCGACGGCAGGAGCCCGCGGGGCATCGCCGGCCATGGCGCCCACGCTAGCCGCCTCGCAGGTCGTCGTCACGCCCGTCGCGGGCTGCCACCCCCGCGACGCCGGAGCGCCGGCGGTGCCAGGATGAGCGCATGACGCCCGACGGCAGTCCGCACGGCCGGATCTCCGCACGCGCCCTCGCGTGGGAGGACCGCACGGCGTGGCCGCTCTTCGCGCTCGCCCTCGGATTCTTCGCCGCCTGGATCTGGCTGCTCGCCGACGCCGACCTCCCCGGCGCCGCGCGCGTTGCCCTCACGACCTTGGTCACGATCGCCTGGGCGATCTTCATCGCCGACTTCGTCGTGCGACTGCTGCTGAGCGGCGCCCCCCGTCCCTTCCTGAGGACGCGGTGGTTCGAGGCCCTGTCGCTCCTCATCGCCGCGCTCCGGCCGTTCGTGATCATCGCCTACGTCTGGCGGCTGCCGTGGTTCCGCGCGAGCGCCGCCCGCCAGCGCGCGCGGCTCGTCCTCATGGTGACGATGTTCACCCTCCTCTTCGTCGTCACCGGATCGACGCTCGTCTGGCTGGCCGAGCGGCACGACCCGCGCGCGAACATCGTCGACCTCGGCGACGCGATCTGGTGGGGCTTCTCGACCATCGCCACCGTCGGTTACGGCGACTTCGTCCCCGTCACGCTCGGCGGGCGCGCGATCGCGGTCGGGCTCATGATGGGCGGACTCGTCGTGCTCGGTGTCACCAGCGCGACGGTCATCTCGGCACTCGACGATCAGATCCGACGCACCGGGCGGCTGCTCGCGCACGAACGCGACCGCGAGCCGGCGGACGCCGACCACCCTCCGGCCGCCCGCGAACGCGGGCACCACCGGTCCGAATAGCGGCGGGATCGGGAGGTTCCCGGTGCCATGATGGGCGCATGACCGTGGACTCGTGGGACGTCCTGCCCTCCCGTTCCGCGCGGGTGGATGCCGGCCGTGACGCGCGACGCACGGCCCCGCGCGGACGTCTCGCCGACCTCACGACGACCGGGCGCGACCCCCTCGGCATCCTCGAGCGCCAGAACGCCGCGCGGGTGCCGGAGCTCCTGCCGCTGCGCACCGAGCGGATGGCCGCGAGCCCGTTCGCGTTCTACCGCGGCACCGCCGCCCTCATGGCCGCCGATCTCGCTCGGGATGCCGGCAGCGGCATCCCCGTCGCCTCGTGCGGAGACGCGCACGTCGCCAACTTCGGCCTCTACGCCTCGCCGCAGCGGACGCTCGTCTTCGACCTCAACGACTTCGACGAGGCCGCGTGGGCGCCCTGGGAGTGGGACCTCAAGCGGCTCGTCACGAGCGTCGTCATCGCAGGCCAGTCGACAGGACGGGCCGAGGGCGTCGTCGCGGATGCCGTGACGGCGACGGTGCGCGCGTACGCCCACGCGATCGACAGCTACACGCGCCGGAGCGCGCTCGCGCGGTACTACGAGCACTTCGACGTGAACGGCGACCGGGCCGTCCGCGACAAGGCGGGCCGGCGCGTCGTGCGGGCGGCCGTGCGCCACGCCGAGCGGCGCACGGGCGAGCGCGCGGCGCGCAAGCTGACCGAGCCCGACGCCGACGGACGGCTGCGGTTCGTCGAGGCGCCGCCGGCGATGACGCACCTGGATGCCGACACGTCGGCACGGGTCGAGAGCGCGATCGCGGGGTACCTCGAGACGGCGACCGCCGACATCCGGCTGCTGCTGCAGCACTACCGGGTGTCCGACACCGTCCGCCGCGCGGTCGGCGTCGGCAGCGTCGGCACGCGCTGCTACGTCACGATCCTGCAGGACGGGGATGGCAACGCCCTGCTCCTCCAGACGAAGGAGGCGGGGCGGAGCGTCCTCGTCGAGCACGGCGGCTGCCTCCAGCCGCCCGACCTGACCGCCCTGCACGAGACGCACGGCGAGGGTGCCCGCGTCGTCGGCATGCAGCGCATCCTGCAGGGGGTCTCGGACCCGTTCCTCGGGTACCTGCGCGGACAGACGGGTCACTACTACGTGCGCCAGTTCCGCGACATGAAGGGCGGCATCGACATCGAGACGCTCGAAGACGGACCGTTCGCGCTGTACGCGCAGGCGTGCGCGACGACCCTGGCCCGGGCGCACAGCCAGTCGCCGAACGCGGCGAGGGTCGCCGGCTACATCGGCAGCGGGCGCACCGTCGCGGCCGCCCTGCGGGACTGGGCCTACGCGTACGCCGCGCTCTCACGCGCGGACTACGACGCCTTCGTCGCCGCGCGAGGCTGAGCCCGCGGCCTCCGGGCGAGGCGGAACGGGCACGTGGGCACAGGAGGACGCGCGGGCGCAGGAGGATCGGCATCCGATCGGCCTGCGGCGGCGTGATCGCCTGCGGCGGCGTGATCGCGACGGCCTACCTCCGCGGACCGCCGGGCCGCCCGGGGCACTGGCCACGGCCGTCAGTCGGCGTCGGCCTCGGGCGGCCGCCAGACGACCACCTCGGTGGCGCGGCGGACCCGCGTGCCGTGGCGGAGGGTGACCACCGAGCCGGTGGACCCGGCGGCGAAGACCCGCGCGCCCCGGCGCTGGTCGACCTCGTCGCGGAGGCGCTGCTCGAGCTCCCCCACCTGGCGGCGGAGCGCCCGCACGTGGTTCTCGAGCTCGATGATGCGGGAGATGGCGGGCAGGCTGATGCCCTCGGCCGACAGTGCCGCCACCTCGCGCAGCTGCTTGACGTGGTGGAGCGAGTACCGTCGCGATCCGCCCTGCGTGCGTCCCGGCACGACGAGCCCGAGGCGGTCGTACTGCCGGAGCGTCTGCGGGTGCATGCCCGCGAGCTCGGCGGCGACCGCGATCGCGAAGATCGGGGTCTCCTCGTCCACCTCGGGGTCGGTCATTCGCGTGCCTTGCTCATCAGGTCGGCGCGCGGGTTCTCCTTCGGCTCCAGATCCTGGAACCGCTCGAGCGCTTCGCGCGCACGGTCGTCGAGGTGGGCGGGGACGGCGACCTGCACCTCGGCGAGGAGGTCTCCGGTGCCCTTGCTGGACTCGACGCCGCGGCCCTTCACCCGGAGCACCCGGCCCGACGGCGTGCCGGGCGCCACCCGCAGCTTCACCGGATCGCCGCCGAGCGTCGGCACCTCGATCGTCGCGCCGAGCGCGGCCTCGGTGAAGGTCACCGGGACCGTGACGCGAAGGTTCAGTCCCTCACGGGTGAACACCGGATGCGGTCGCACGGTCACCGACACGACGACATCACCGGCCTCGCCGCCGTCGGGCGACGGCCGCCCGCGACCTCGCAGGCGCACCTTCTGGCCATCGGCGACACCCGCCGGGATCTTGACCTTGAACGGCTTGCCGTCCTCGCCCTGCAGGGTGATCGTCTCGCCCCTGACCGCCGTCTGGAAGTCGAGGGTCGTCCGCGCCGACACATCCGCGCCGCGCTGAGGTCCGCCGAACCCGCGGAAGCCGCCGGTCGGCTGGCCGAACCGGCCCGAGCCGAAGCGGCCGCCCGTCTGCTCGCCGAACATGGCGAACAGATCGTCGAAGTCGGCCTGCTGACCGCGACCGCCGGCGCTCGCGCCGCCGAAGCGGCTGAAGACGTCTTCGAAGCCGCCGCCGGATGCGCCCGGCGCCTGGAAGCGGGCGCTTCCCGACCCCATCGCGCGGATCTGGTCGTACTCCTCGCGCTGCTCCTTGTCGCTCAGCACGGCGTACGCCTCGCTGATCTCCTTGAACTTCGCCTCGGCGGCGACGTCCCCCTGCGTCGAATCGGGGTGGTACTGGCGCGCCAGCTTCCGATACGTCTTCTTCAGGTCGGCATCCGAGATGTCCTTGGCGACGCCCAGGACCTTGTAGAAGTCCTTGTCGAACCAGTCCTGACTTGCCATATCCCTCCCCTCGACTTACTGAGCGGGAACGGCGACGACGACCTTGGCCGGTCGCAGCTCGATCGAACCGAGGCGGTAGCCGACCTCGACGACCTCGAGGACCGTCGGCGTCTCGGTACCGGGAGTCGGCGCCTGGAAGATCGCCTCGTGCTGCTGCGGGTCGAACGCGTCGCCCGGCGCCCCGTAAGTCTCGACACCGAGGCGGCTGACGACGGCGCGGAGCTTCTCGGCGATCGCGGAGAGCGCGGAGCCCTCCACGAGGTCGCCGTGCTTCTCGGCGCGATCGAGGTCGTCGAGCACCGGGAGGAGCCCCTTGGCGACCGCACCCGTGGCGCGCGAGATCTCGATCTCGCGCTGCTCCTCGGTGCGGCGGCGGTAGTTGGCGTACTCGGCCTGCAGGCGCTTGAGGTCCAGCAGCAGATCGGGTTCCTGAGCCTGTCGAAGGGCTGCCGCGGGCGCGTCGGCGACGGCGGCGTCGTCGCTCTGGGCGGCACCGAGGATGTCCTCGATCGTCAGCTCGTCGGCATCCGCACCCTCCTGCGTCTCGTCCTCCTGCGACTCAGGGTCGGATGCCGTGGCATCCGACCCCTCCTCGCCGAGGACCTCGTCGCCGTGCTCCGGCTCTTCGAAGTCCTTCTTCGTCATGCTTGCTTACTTCCGCTCTTCCTCGTCGTCCACGACCTCGGCATCCACGACGTCCTCCTCAGAGGATGCCGCATCCGGCGCCGGCTGGTCATCCGCCGGGGCGGCCTGCTCGGCCTGCGAGGAGGCGTAGATCGCCTCGCCGAGCTTGCCCTGCGACGCGTTGAGCTTGTCGAACGCATCCTTGACGGCGTCGTCGTTGTCACCGGCGAGCGCGGTCTTCAGGGCGTCGACGTCGGCCTGGACCTCGGTCTTGACGTCCTCGGGCAGCTTGTCGGCGTTGTCGGCGATGAGCTTCTCGATCGAGTACGAGAGCGTCTCGGCCTGGTTGCGGATCTCCGCGGCCTCGCGACGCTTCTTGTCCTCGGCCGCGTGCTCCTCGGCCTCGCGCACCATGCGCTCGATGTCGTCCTTCGGCAGCGACGAGCCGCCGGTGATCGTCATCGACTGCTCCTTGCCCGTGCCCTTGTCCTTGGCGGACACGTGCACGATGCCGTTCGCGTCGATGTCGAAGGTGACCTCGACCTGCGGGATGCCGCGGGGCGCCGGCGCGATGCCGGTGAGCTCGAACGTCCCCAGCGGCTTGTTGTCGCGGGTGAAGTCGCGCTCGCCCTGGAAGACCTGGATCGCGACCGACGGCTGGTTGTCGTCGGCGGTCGTGAAGGTCTCGCTGCGCTTGGTGGGGATGGCGGTGTTGCGCTCGATGAGCTTCGTCATGATGCCGCCCTTGGTCTCGATGCCGAGGCTCAGGGGGGTGACGTCGATGAGGAGGACGTCCTTGCGCTCGCCCTTGAGGACGCCGGCCTGCAGGGCGGCGCCGACGGCGACGACCTCGTCCGGGTTCACGCCCTTATTGGGCTCCTTGCCGGTCTCGCGCTTGACGAGCTCGCTCACGGCGGGCATGCGGGTGGAGCCACCCACGAGCACGACGTGGTCGATGTCGGACACCTTGATGCCCGCCTCGCGGATGACATCCTCGAACGGCTTCTTGGTGCGGTCGAGGAGGTCCTTGGTGAGGTCCTCGAACTTGGCGCGCGTGAGCGTCTCGGACAGCGAAACGGGGCCGGAGTCGGTCAGCGACAGGTAGGGGAGGTTGATCGACGTGCTCGACGAGCTCGACAGCTCCTTCTTCGCCTGCTCCGCGGCCTCCTTGAGGCGCTGAAGAGCGATCTTGTCGCCCGAGACGTCGACGCCGGTCGTGTCCTTGAACTGCTTGATCAGGTAATCGACGACGCGCTGGTCCCAGTCGTCGCCGCCGAGGCGGTTGTCGCCCGCGGTCGAGCGCACCTGGATGGTCGAGAAGTCGTCGTCCTTGCCCACCTCGAGGAGCGAGACGTCGAACGTTCCGCCACCGAGGTCGAAGACGAGGATGAGCTCGTCCTCCTTGCCCTTGTCGAGGCCGTAGGCGAGGGCCGCGGCGGTGGGCTCGTTGATGATGCGGAGCACGTTCAGGCCCGCGATCTCACCGGCATCCTTCGTCGCCTGACGCTCGGCGTCGTTGAAGTAGGCGGGGACGGTGATGACGGCATCCGTCACGGTGTCGCCCAGGTACTGCTCGGCGTCGCGCTTCAGCTTCTGGAGGATGCGCGCCGAGATCTCCTGCGGCGTGTAGTTCTTGCCGTCGATGGCCTGGGTCTTCCAGTCGGTGCCCATGTGGCGCTTGACGGAGGTCAGGGTGCGGTCGACGTTGGTGACGGCCTGGCGCTTGGCGGTCTCGCCGACGAGCACCTCGCCGTCCTTCGTGAACGCGACGACCGAGGGGGTCGTGCGGAAGCCCTCGGCGTTGGCGATGACCTTCGGCTCGCCGCCCTCGAGGACGGAGACGACGGAGTTCGTCGTCCCGAGGTCGATTCCCACTGCACGTGCCATGTGTTTCTCCTTCTGCGGAACGGATCGGGGTAAGTCTCGCGAGCTTGAGCCATGACGACTCAAGTTCGTACGACGTCCACGATAGACCCGGCAGGAGGCTCTGTCAAACCAACTTGATACGCCTCATATCAAGTTTTCAGAAAGGGGTGGGGTCAGACCGATTTCGCGAGGATCTGGAGACCCAGCACGGCGAATCCGAGGGCCACGAGACCGACCAGCACGGCGAGGCGGACCCAGCCCTTCAGTTGCGAGCGCCGCACCGCCAGCCAGCCGATGACGGCGAGGGTGACGATGTACACGATCGCCGACGCGCGGAGCGCCGCCTCGAGCTCCATGCGGTCCAGGAGCGCGAGGAGGAGCAGGATGCCGGGCACGACGACGGTGCTGAGCCCTCCCCCCGCGATCCGCAGCAGCATCCGCATCTCGGCGCGCGACGGGAGGTTCTGGTGCAGGAGGAGATGGCTGAGGATCTCCGCCACGAGACCGGCGACCACGATGCCGGCGACGCCCAGCAGCAGCGCGAGGAACGCGTGCCGCGCCTCCGGGTGGCCGGAGTTCGTCACCACGAGCACGATCGCGAGGCCGGTGAAGGTGGCGTAAATGCGCTCCCGGAGGTAGTCGGCGTGCGCCGCAGGCTCGGTCGCCCGGTCGGGGATTCCCCGCTCGCGTCTGCTCATGTGCGCGAGCCTACGACCCGGATACAGGCAGAATCGACCTGCGGCGGCCGCGGGGGGCCGCGGGCGGCTGGTTCTGCCTGTACGCGGGCGGGCAGGATGGTGCCATGCCCCTCCCCTGGACGTTCACGCGCCTCGTCGGGGAGCGCGTCACCCTCGACCCGCTCCGCCCCGACGACATCGAGCCCCTGTACGCGATGCAGTCCGACCCCGAGGTCTGCCGCTACCTCCTGTACGAGCCGCGCTCGCGGGAGAAGGTCGAGGAGGTCCTCGCCCGCGATGCCGGCGCCGTGCGCCTCGCCGAGCCTGACGACTACCTCCAGCCCGCCATCCGCGACGAGCAGGGCGCCTTCGTCGGCACGATGTACCTGGTCCTCAAGAGCGTCGACGACCGCACGGCCGAGATCGGGTGGATCCTCCTCCCGCGCGCGCAGGGCAGGGGCTACGCCTCGGATGCCGCGCGGCTCCTCCTCGACTTCTGCTTCGACCAGCTCGGCCTCCACCGCGTGTACGCCGAGCTCGACCCCCGCAACGACGCATCCGTCGCCCTGTGCGAACGGCTGGGCATGCGCCACGAGGGCCACTTCGTCGAGGACATGTTCTTGAAGGGCGAATGGACCGACACCGGCCGCTACGCGATCCTCGAGCGCGAATGGGCGCTCCCCGGCCGGCCGGCGCCGGTAGCCTGAGCACACCCCCGCACCGTCGCGGGCGCGGCATCCGTCCCGGGTGCGGCACCCTCCGTTCACGGAAGAGTCCTAGCGTGACCCACATGTCGCTCCCCGATCAGCCCGCCCCCGACTCCGTCCGCGCCGCCGCCGGCGGGACGACCGACGCGACCCGCAAGCCCGGGGTCCTCGCGTGGGCGCTCTGGGACTGGGGATCGGCCGCATTCAACGCCGTCGTCACCACTTTCGTCTTCAGCACCTACCTCTCCAGCAGCTACTTCATCGACCCCGCGATCGTGGCGGCGGCCGCGGGCGACCCGGAGGATCCGGCCCTCGTCGCGGCAGAGGCGGCGAACGCGTCGCTGATCGGCGTGGGGCTCATGATCGCCGGCATCCTCATCGCGGTGCTCGCGCCGGTGCTCGGCCAGCGCTCCGACGGCTCGGGGCGCCGGAAGCTCTGGCTCGGCATCAACACGGGCGTCGTCGTGCTCGCCATGGCCGCGATGGTCTTCGTCGAGGGCGCGCCCGCCTACCTCGTGCTCGGTGCGACGCTCCTCGCGGTCGGCAACGTCTTCTTCGAGTTCGCCGGGGTCAACTACAACGCCATGCTGGTGCAGGTCTCGACCCGCGAGAACATGGGCCGCGTCTCGGGCTTCGGCTGGGGCATGGGCTACGTCGGCGGCATCGTGCTGCTGCTCATCCTCCTCGTCGGCTTCATCGGCCTCGGGTCGGACGTCGGCCCGCTCGGGATCACCGAGGACGGCGGCCTCCACATCCGCCTCGCGGTGCTCGCCTCGGCCGTCTGGTTCGGCGTGTTCGCCATCCCGGTGCTGCTGCGCGTGCCCGAGATCCCCGCCCGGGCACGGGCGAACCGCGTCGGGTTCTTCGCGTCGTACCGTGTGCTGTTCGGGACGCTCCGCAAGCTCTGGAAGGGGAACCGCCAGGTGCTGCAGTTCCTCCTCGCGAGCGCCGTCTTCCGCGACGGCCTCGCCGGGGTCTTCACCTTCGGTGCGATCATCGCGGCGCAGGTGTTCGGCTTCAGCTCCACCCAGGTGCTCTACTTCGCCGTCGCCGCCAACGTCGTCGCGGGCGTCTCCACGATCGTCGCGGGCCGGCTCGACGACCGCTTCGGGCCGAAGAACGTCATCATGGTCTCCCTCATCGGCCTGGTCGTGGCCGGCACGGTCGTGCTGTTCATCGGCACGGCTCCGGCCGGGTTCTGGGTGGTCGGCCTGATCCTGTGCATGTTCGTCGGGCCGATCCAGTCCGCGTCGCGCTCGTTCCTCGCCCGCATCACCCCCGAGGGTCGCGAGGGCGAGGTCTTCGGGCTCTACGCGACGACGGGGCGGGCCGTCTCGTTCCTCGCGCCGGGGCTGTTCGCCCTGTTCGTCGGGCTCTCCGGCGACACGCGCCTCGGCATCCTGGGCATCGTCATCATCTTGCTCGCCGGACTCCTGCTCATGCTGCCGGTGAGGGCCCGCCAGGTCGCGATCGACTGACCGGGCGGCGGTCCCGGGCGGCGCGGCGCCGTGGGTCGCGCGTGGGTCGCGCACCGCGTCGCGTGCATAACTCCGGAACGTCGGGCCGATTTCGGCCGCTGAGGGCGGTGGCGGCCGTTTCCGGCGCGGACTTCCGGAGTTGTGCACGCCGGACGAGTGCAAGGTCAGGCGGTCGGGCTCGACCCCCGGGAGGCCGGGGCGGGCCTGCATAACTCCACAAGATCGGACGATCACCGCCCCGTGAGGCGGCTGGGGGCCGTTTCCGGCGCGGATGAGAGGAGTCGTGCAGGCGGGTCGGTCGGCGAAGCCCGGCGGGAGCGGGTCAGGCCGACGGCCAGGCGGCGGCGAGCTTGGAGAGCAGGCGTGCGAGCTCGGCCCGCTCGGCCTCGCTGAAGCCGGCGAGCGCCGTCTGCACGCGCTCGCGCCGCTCGCCGCGGAAGCCGCGGGCGATCCTGTTGCCCTGCTCGGTGAGGGCGACCCGGGTGCGACGCGCGTCGTCGGGGTCGGCCTCGCGCTGCACGAGACCGAGCTCGACGGCCTGCTGGATGAGGCGCGAGGCCCGCGGCTGGTCGACGCCGATCGCCTCGCCGACCTCGCTGACCGATAGCGGGTGGGATGCCGCGGCCAGCGCGTCGAGCAGGCGCATGCGCGCGGGGCCGCCGCCGAACCGCGCGTGCGGTGCGAACGGGCCGCCACGTCCGCCGTGCCCGCCGCCATGTCCGCCGCCGTGCCCGCCGCTGAAAGGGCCGCCGTGGGAGAACGGTCCCCCGTGCTCGGGCGGCGCACCGAAGCCCGGTCCGCCGAACCCCGGTCCGAACGGCGGACGGGATCGTCCGCGCAGCTGGGCGAGGGCGGCCACGATCGCGTCGAGGTCGGCGGCATCCGTCATACGTCCAAGGTACATGCCACTTGACATGTTTCCGTCATGCATGTCACACTACATACGCATGCACACTGACATACATCTTCGGCGGCGATCCGGCCGCCCCACGAAAGGACTTCTCATGGAGAACCCCACACCCCCTATCGACGACCCGAGCCCCCGACCGCTGGGCTTCTGGCTGCGCGCGGTCGACCGACTGATCTCGCGTGAGTTCGCGACCGCCTTCGAGAACGAAGACGTGACGCGACGCGAGTGGATGATCCTCAACGTCCTCGACGGCTCCGTCGAGGCACCCGGCTTCGCGGCGCGGATCGCGCGCGGCAAGAAGCTCCGGTCACTCGCCGAACGCGGCTGGGTCGCCGAGGGCGACGGAGCGTGGACGCTCACCGACGAGGGGCGCGCCGCCAAGGCCCGCCTGTCGGAGGTGGTCGACGGCATCCGCTCGCGCGTCTCGGGCGCCGTCTCGGATGCCGACCTCGCCACCACGCTCGCCTCGCTGGAGGCGATCGCCCGCGAGCTCGGCGGAGACGACGTCGAGGCCGGATTCGGCCACCCCCGCGTCGGCCGCCGCGGGTTCGGTCCGGGCTTCGGCCGGCGCGGCTTCCGGCCGGGCTCCGGCCGCGGCTTCGGTCCGGGCTTCGGTCCGCACCGCTTCGACGGCCAGCGGTTCCCGGACGCACCGGTGCACGGCGGGCCCGGTCACTGCGGCGGCCGCGGCCGTCGCCACGACCACGGCCCCGACCACGACCACGGCCCCGGCCACGACCACGGCCACGGCCACGCGTACGAGCGCGGCTTCGACGCCGGGTTCGCGCGCGGGCGCGAGGAGCGCACCGCCTGAGCCCCTCACACGCGAACGGCCGCTTCCGTCACCGGGGGCGGCCGTTCGGCGTGCACGGCGTCGGGACGATCGGCATCCGCGGGCGCGCAGAGCCGAAAGCCGTCACATCAGCCCCACGCTCCCGACGGCGCGTCCCACAACGCCCGGCGCCGGGCCGCGGATGCCGGCCGGTCAGTGACCGGGCGCGCCCGCGTCGGTCGTGCCCACGTCGGTGCGGTGGAAGTTCTGGAACGAGCGGGATGCCGTCGGGCCGCGCTGACCCTGGTAGCGGTTGCCGTAGGGACCCGAGCCGTAGGGCGTCTCGGTCGCCGACGACAGCCGGAAGAAGCAGAGCTGTCCGATCTTCATCCCCGGCCACAGCTTGATCGGGAGGGTCGCGACGTTGGAGAGCTCGAGGGTCACATGCCCCGAGAAGCCCGGGTCGATGAACCCGGCAGTCGAGTGGGTGAGCAGGCCCAGGCGTCCGAGCGACGACTTGCCCTCGAGTCGCGCGGCGACGTCGTCGGGCAGGGTCACCAGCTCGAACGTCGACCCCAGCACGAACTCACCCGGGTGCAGCACGAACGCCTCGTCGGGCGCCACCTCGATGAGATGCGTCAGATCGGGCTGATCCTCGGCCGGATCGATGAACGGGTACTTGTGGTTGTCGAACAGCCGGAAGTACCGGTCGAGGCGCACGTCGACGCTCGACGGCTGGACCATCGCCGGGTCCCACGGGTCGAGGCCGACCCGTCCGTTGTCGATCTCCTGGCGGATGTCGCGATCGCTGAGCAGCACGCGGCCAGCCTACTGGCCGAGGACCGCCGCGCGGATCGCCGCGATCGGCACCTTCGGCGACCGGTCGTCGTAGAGGAGGCCGTTGGTCTCCTGACCGGTGTCGGTCAGCTGCGTGTAGCAGAAGCCGCTGAGCGGGGCCGCGGCCTCCGCGGCGGCGATGAGCGCGCACACGCGGTCGCCGAACTCGGCCGGGGTGTCCGCGGTGGAGTACCCCCAGTCGGTCCCGTTCGCCGGACGCAGGCTCACGCCGCCGAACTCGGTCAGCATGACCGGCTTCGTGCCGGCGTCGCCGTCGACCGAGATGCGCCGCCCGGCCGGACCGAACCCGGCGATCATCGCCTCGACGGATGCCGCGTCGCCGTAGCGACCGGCGAGCACCTCGGGGCGCGCCTCGTAGTCGTGGATCGTCCAGATGTCCGAGCGCGTGTGCTCCCAGCCGTCGTTCGAGATGACGGGGCGCGAGCCGTCGAGAGCCCGGGTGATGTCGGCGACCGATCGGCTCAGCGCGCGCTGGCGCGGGTCGTGCGCGATGTGCTGGACGCCCCAGCTCTCGTTGAGCGGCACCCACACGATGACGCTGGGGTGCGAGGTGTCGCGCGTGACGAGGCTCGTCCATTCCGAGATGAGGTTCGTGACGGCCCGGCGGTCGAAGGCGTAGGCGCTCGCGGTCTCGGCCCACACCATGAGCCCGAGTCGGTCGGCCCAGTAGAGGAACCGCGGATCCTCCGCCTTCTGGTGCACCCGCGCCGTGTTGAAGCCGAGCTCCCGGATGAGCTCGACCTCGCGGCGGAGGGCGTCCGCACTGGGGGCGGCGAGGTGCGACTCGGGCCAGTAGTTCTGCGCGAGGACGGCGCGCAGCTTGGTCGGCCGGTCGTTGAGCAGGAACGCCGTGCCGTCGGCGGCGACCGAGCGGATGCCGAGGTAGCTCGCGACGGCATCCGTCCCGCTCGGCGACTCGAGCCGGACCACGGCGTCGATGAGATGCGGCTGCTCGGGGCTCCACAGGAGCTCCTCGTGCTGCTGCCCGTTCGTCTGGCGCGGCAGCGTGAGGTGCACGGTCTCGAAGCGGGACAGCACGCGCGTCCGGGCGTCGGCGAGGACCTCGCCGTCGTGGCGCAGCTCGACGTGGAGCCAGGCGCCGGGCTCTGCCGGGCCCGCGATCTCGACCTCCACGGACACGCCGGCCGTAGGGATGTCGGAGCTCCAGCCGAGGCCCGCGATCGCCGTGCGGGGCACGACCTCGAGCCACACCGGCTGCCAGATACCGGTGGTGCGGTGGTACCAGATCGCGTGCGGCTGGTCGCGCCAGTCCTGCTTGCCGCGGAGGATCGAGACGTCCTCGGGGTCGTCGACGGCGTGGACGACGATGTGGTTCGGGCCGTCGGTGCGGAGGACCGCCGTGATGTCGGCGACGAACGGCGACTGACCGCCGCGGTGGGTGGCCACCACGACGCCGTTCACCCACACGGTCGCCTCCCAGTCGACGGCGCCGAAGTGGAGGAGCACGCGGCCGTCCGGCTCGCTCGCGGCGCCCGCGGCATCCAGCTCGTCCCGGGTGATCTCGCGCCGGTACCAGACCGAGTGCAGCATGCCGGACTCGCCGATGCCCGACGCGGCGGACTCGGGCGGGAAGGGCACCGTGATCGTGCGGTCGAAGGCGACGTCGCCGGGCTGCGCCTCGGGCGCGCCGATCGCGAAGTCCCACGTGCCGGTGAGGTCGGTCCAGTGCGGGCGCATCAGCTGCGGCCGTGGGTAGGTCCCGTCCTGGGTGGACGCGACGGGAAGCGACGTGGTACTCACGTGTCTCCTCCTCCAGTGCTCGCCCGGTCGGCGATCGTGAACGGGATCGCCGGCGAGCCTGCCGGCGTCAGGTCGGTCAGCAGCGCGATGGCCGCACGCGCCAGCGCGAGGGTGTCGGGGGCGACCGAGCTCAGCGACGGCGTGCTGTAGCTCGCCTCGTCGATGTCGTCGAAGCCGATCACGGCCACCTCGTCGGGCACGCTGACGCCGCGGGCGCCGAGCACGTGCAGGGCGCCCAGGGCGAGGAGGTCGTTGAAGGCGAAGATCGCATCGAACTCCACGCCGGTGTCGAGGAGGTGCGCCGCGGCGTTCGCGCCGTCGGCGCGGTGGTAGCCGTCGACGACGCCGACCAGGGCGGGATCGAACGGGATGCCGGCCGCCTCCAGTGCGGCGCGGTAGCCAGACAGACGCAGCACCGAGGTCTCGTTGGGCCCGTCCTGCTGCACGCCGATCGCGGCGATCCGCCGGCGGCCGCGGGCGAGGAGATGCTCGACGGCGGCTCGCGCGGCGGCCGTGTTGTCGACCGCCACGTGCGGGAGCGAGGTCTCGCCGATGTGCTCGCCGAGCAGGATGAGCGGGGTCGCGTCCTCGCGGTGCTCGAGGTCGGCGGCCGTCAGCGCGAGGGGGCTGAGGATCAGTCCGTCCATCAGGGGGAGGTCGATGCCGTGGGCGATCCGCTCCTCGGCATCCTTGCGGCCGTCGGTCTGGCTGATGAGCACCGTGATCGAGCGCTCCTGCGCCGCGCGGACGAGGTCGGACGCGAGTTCGGCGAAGTAGGGCTGGCTGAGATCGGGCAGGGCGACAGCGATCATGCCGGTGCGGCCGCTGCGGAGGTTCCGCGCGGCGACGTTCGGTCGGTAGCCGAGGTCGGCGATCGCCGCCTGCACGCGCAGCTTCAGCTCGTCGGTGACCCAGCCGGTGCCGTTGACCACGTTGGAGACCGTCTTGGCCGAGACGCCCACGCGCTCGGCGACGTCCTTCAGAGTCGTCCTGCCCACTGGTCCACCTCCCTCGATGCGTTCGTGCGACTCACAGTGTCACACCCCGTCGGCGATCATTCAACGATTACCGAAAGGGTCTTGTTCAACGATTACCACGTCAGGTATAACAGATTGCACCCCGCACGTTCAACGTTGAACTAGAAAGGAAGATCGATGGAGACACAGCACGCACCGCGGCGCCGCCTGACCCGCGGCATCCGCATCGCCACCGCCGGCGCCGGCATCCTGGCGCTCGCCCTCACCGGCTGCGCCGGGCAGGGCACGTCGAGCAACGGCGACAACGGCGACGGGGGCGACGGCAAGATCACGCTCACGTTCTGGAACGGGTTCACCGGCCCCGACGGTCCCGCACTCGAGAAGGTCATCGAGGACTTCAACGCCTCGCAGGACGACGTCGAGGTGAAGGCCGAGATCATGCCCTGGGACACGCTGTACCAGAAGGTGCTCACCGCGGTCGCGGGCAACGACGGGCCCGACATCATCGCGATGTCCGCCGCCCGGATGCCGCAGTTCGCCAAGCAGGGCATGTTCCTGCCGGTCGACGACTACTACGAGGATGCCGGCAACGACTCGGCCGCCCTCGCCGAAGCAGCCATCAACGCCTCCGTCTTCGACGGCGTGAACTACGGGGTCCCCGTCAATTACACGCCCATGATGATGTACTACAACAAGGACCTCTTCGAGGCGGCCGGGCTCGATCCCGAGGCTCCGCCGACGACGTGGGACGAGTTCGCGGCGATGGTCCCGAAGCTCACCGTCGACGAGAACGGCGACGGCAAGCCCGAGCAGTACGCCACCGCGCTCGGCGACCACGAGACCGTGCCGGTGTTCCCGGCTCTCCTGTGGGGCACCGGCGGTGGAGTCGTGTCCGACGACGGCACGACGTCGATGCTCGGCGACGACGCGAGCCTCGAGGCGCTGAACTTCTGGGTCGACCTCGTCAAGAACCAGAAGGCGTCGCCCATCGGGCTCTCGGGCGCGGATGCCGACAAGCTCTTCCTCACCGGCAAGGCCGCCACCGAGATTGTCGGCCCGTGGATGACGACCGGCTTCGAGGACGCGGGCCTGAACTTCGGCATCGCTCCCCCGCCCGAGGGGCCCACGAGCGACGCGGTGCTGGCCGACGTCGTGTCGATGGGTCTTCCCGCCGGCACGGACGACGCGACCAAGGAGGCCGCCTACTCCTTCTTCGCGTACTGGAACTCCGCCGAGGGACAGACCACGTGGGCCGACGGCTCGGGCTTCCCGCCGAACCGCGCCGACGTCGCCGACAAGGTGACCGCGAGCCCGTACCCGGCGATCTTCGGTGATGCCGCCGTCGCGAGCCGCGCGAAGATCCTGCTCGCCGGGGTCGCCGCGGGCGGCACCATCAGCGAGACCATCTTCTGGCCGTCGCTGCAGAAGGCGCTCAACGGCGACGGGACGGTCGACTCGATCTTCCCCGCCGCCTCCGAGCAGGTCCAGGCTGAACTCGACAAGTGACACCCCTGCGGGCCGGCGCGCACCGCGCCGGCCCGCACCCCAAGGAGATCCCCGATGACGGTCACCGATCTGGCCCCGTCCGCCACGCCCACCGCCCTGTCGTCCCCGCGGCGTCGCGGTCGCGGCCCGGCATCCCGCCGACAGCTCACCGCGTGGCTCTTCCTCACGCCGGCACTCATCGTGCTCGTGGCGTTCACGCTCTACCCGATGGCGCAGGCGGTCTACCTGTCGCTCACGAACTACAACCTCATCGCGGCCGCCGAGTGGATCGGACTCGACAACTACATCGAGCTCGCGGGCGACCCCGCCTTCTGGAACGCGTTCTGGAACACCGTGCTGTACGCGATCGTCGTGGCTCCGGTGACCGTCGTCCTGGCCCTCGTCTTCGCGGTCATGTTGAATCAGGCGTTCTTCGGCCGCACGTTCGTCCGCACCGCGATCTTCCTGCCCTTCATCGTCTCGCTCGGCATCATCGCGATCGCCTGGTCGTTCCTGCTCGATCCGAACATCGGCCTGCTGTCGTACTGGTTCGGGCAGCTCGGCATCGTCACCGAGCAGGGCTGGCTGAGCGACCCGCGGTTCGCGATGCCCGCCGTCATGATGGTCGGCGTCTGGAAGTTCGTCGGCTTCTACATGGTCATCTACCTCGCCGGGCTCCAGTCGATCCCCGCCGAGCTCTACGAAGCGGCGAAGATCGACGGCACGACCGCCTGGCAGCGGTTCCGGAACGTGACGCTGCCGCTCCTGTCCAACCAGACCCTGCTCGTCTCGGTGCTCGCCCTCATCGCCACCCTCCAGGCCTTCGATCAGATCTACGTGATGACCCGCGGCGGCCCCTACTTCAAGACGGAGACCCTCGTCATGCTCATCTACCGCGAGGGGTTCCAGGAGCTCCGGTTCGGCTACGCCTCGGCGATCTCGTTCGTCCTGCTGCTGTTCGTCTTCGCGCTGTCGATGGTGCAATACGGCTGGCTCCGGCGCCGGGCGGTGACGTACTGATGACCTCCACGCTCGACCGCTCCACCACGGACGGCATCCGCACCGCACGCGACCTCGGCGCCCTCGACCGCCGCCGCCTCACCCTCTACCGCGCATCGAAGTGGGCGCTCGCGATCGTCGCGATCCTCATCGCCCTCCTGATGCTGCTGCCGATCGTCTGGCTCGTCTTCACGGCCTTCAAGCCGGAGTCCGACATCGTCACCTACCCGCCGACCCTCTGGCCGCGCGAGTTCACCCTCGAGCACTTCGTCGACGTCTGGGAGCGGATCCCGTTCGCCCAGCTCTACGTCAACACGATCATCTTCGCCGGCGGTGTGACGATCATCTCGCTGCTGCTCGACTCGATGGCCGCCTACGCCCTCGCGCGACTGCCCTTCCGCGGTCGCGGGGTCGTCATGGTGCTGATCCTCATCCTGCTGATGCTGCCGTTCCAGGTGACGCTCATCCCGCTCTACGACATGCTGAACGGCTTCGGGCTCACCAACACCCTGCCGGGCATGATCATCCCGCGGATGACGAACGCGTTCGGCATCTTCTTCCTGACGCAGTTCTTCCTGTCGCTGCCGCGCGACCTGGAGGAGGCGGCCCGCGTGGACGGTGCGTCGGAGTGGCGCATCTACCGGCAGATCGTCATGCCGCTCGCCAAGCCCGCCCTCCTCACCCTCGGGCTCTTCCACTTCCAGTACAACTGGAACGACCTGCTCTGGCCGCTCGTCATGTCGTCGAGCCTCGAGTCCTCGACGCTCCCCGCGGGCCTCGCCCTCTTCATGGGCCAGCACGTCGTCGAGTACGGGCTTCTGATGGCCGGATCGCTCCTCGCGCTCCTGCCTGTCGTCGTCTTCTTCCTCCTCATCCAGCGCAGCTTCGTCGCGGGCATCGCCACGACGGGACTCAAGTAACGCACTCGTCCGCGAACGAAAGGACTCCATGGACCGCTGGTACGACGACGGCCGTCTCCGCTACGGAACCGGCATCGAAGACACCTTCATCCCCCAGATCCGGCCCGGCCACCGGCGGCTCGACGAGTACGAGCTGACGCAGCACTACACGCACTGGCGCGAGGACCTCGACCTCGTCGCCGAGTCCGGTGCCGAGTTCATCCGCTGGGGGGTGCCCTGGTACCTCGTCGAACCGGAGCCGGGCGTCTTCGACTGGTCGTGGACCGACCAGGTCGCCGCGCACATGTCGGCCCGCGGCATCCGCTGCATCGTCGACCTCATGCACTACGGCACGCCCACATGGATCGACAACGCGTTCCTGAATGCGCAGTACCCCGAGCGCGTCGCCGCCTACGGCCGCGCCGTCGCCGAGCGCTACCGCGGCGTCTGGGACGACTTCACCCCGCTCAACGAGCCGATCGTCAACGCGGAGTGGTGCGGCGAGATGGGCAACTGGCCGCCGTACCTCACCGGCATCGACGGGTTCCTCACGGTGACGAAGGCCCTCGCGAAGGGCATGGTCCGCACTCAGCAGGAGATCGCCGAGGCCAATCCGGATGCCGTCTTCGTCCACGTCGACGCCGGCTTCCGCTACGAGGGCGAGACGACGCCGCTCTCCCGCGAGATCCTCGAGGAGCGCCGCTTCCTCGCGCTCGACCTCATCACGGGCCGGGTCGGCGCCGATCACCCCCTCCGTTCGTGGCTCGGCGACCACGGCTACACCGACGACGACCTGGCCTGGTTCGCCGCGAACGCCGTCACCCCCGACGTCCTCGGCGTCAACTACTACCCGACGTTCACGACGATCCGGATGGATGCCGACGGCGTGAAGTCGCCGGTCGTCGCCGGCACGGCGGGGCTGCGCGACCTCGTGCAGCTCTACAGCGCCCGCTACGCGCTGCCGATCGTCATCACCGAGACCTCGCTCGTCGGAACCCCCGACGAGAAGATCGCGTGGCTGCGCGAATCGGAGGCCGAGGTCGAGGCGCTCCGCGCCGACGGCATCCCGGTCGTCGGGTACACGTGGTTCCCGTTCCTCGATCTCGTCGACTGGCTGTACCGCTTCGACGAGAAGCCCGTCGACGACTGGATGCTCGACTTCGGGCTCGTGACCCTCGAGCGCGGCGGCGACCAGCAGCTCGCTCGGCGCAAGAACGCGGCCTTCGACGTGTTCCAGGAGATCGCCCGCCGCCACCGCTGACGGCGAACGAAGTCGGCGGGCGCGGCCCTCAGCCCTCGGACCACCCCGGCTGCGCGTGCCGGGGGAACTCTCCCGGGCGCGCGCCGCGGCGGTTCGCGGACTCGATCTCGGCGGCGTCGAGGTAGGCGCGGGCGCGCACCTCCCCGGACGCATCGACGAACCAGAGACCGAAGCGGCCCGGAGCAGGATGCGCCGGCAGGGCGATCGATACGGCGTCCGACAGGCGGAACGGCGCGGCCTCGACGTCGGCCGACGCGACCCCGTCCTGCGGCGGCTCCGCCGGCAGCGGTGCGTTCGCGGCCAGCCACGCACCGACGACCGTGCCGCGCACGGCATCCGTCCCGTGGTGCGAGATGTGCACGTCGACGGTCGTCTCCCCGCTCGGCGGAGCGATGTCGGCCCCCGCCGCGCGCGGGACGAGGTCGATGACGATCACCGTCGGCGCGTTGACGTCGCTCGGCACGAGACCCGCGCCGTCCTTCAGGCGCCGGTCCGTCGTGAGGAGTCCGGCCGCTTCGTGCTCGACGTCGGCGAACTCCGTGTACACGTAGCCGGCGTACCGGTCGTGCCGCCGGAGCTCCTGCGTCTCCCAGCGGAGGTGCCAGATCCGCTCGAGGCTCGTGAACCCTTCGCCGTACTCGCTGTTGATGAGCGGGATGCCGGTGCGCGGCAGGTCATCCGATCCGTACAGCGATTTGTCGACGATGAAATCGGGTCCCAGGCGCACCGGAAACGTCTCCTGCGTACCGCTCGCGAGCGCTCCGACGGCCCGCGCCCACTCCCCCAGGTCGGGCTCGTAGTAGTGCCAGTCGAGGAGGTCGGTCTTCACGTGCGACCAGCCGGAGTTCTCGACGATCGGCCGCGAGTCGTCGAGCGCCCGCAGCCGGTCATACGCGTGCCGGGCGGCCTCGGCACGGGCCGGGCTCCCCGGGATGTCCCAGTCGAGCCCCCACTCCTCGTTGTAGAGACCCCAGATCACGATGCTCGGATGGTTCCCGTCGCGTTCGACCATGCCCTCCAGCTGCGCCTCGAACGCCGCAGCGGATGCCGGCGAGTACCGGCTCGGGCAGGCGGGCTCCGCCCAGACGAGCATCCCTCTCCGGTCGGCCTCGGCGAGCCATAGCGGCTCCTCGAACTTCAGGTGCTTGCGCACCAGGTTGTAGCCGAGCTCCGCCGCCCAGGCGACGTCGTCGACGAGGTCGTCGACCGTCGGCGCCGTCAGCCCCGTCTCCGGCCAGTAGCCCTGGTCGAGCACTCCGCGGACGTAGAGCCGTTCGCCGTTGAGGTGCAGCTCCTCGCCGCGCGTCTCGATGCGCCGGAGTCCGCCGGTCACGGTGACGAGGTCGTCGCCCGTGCGCACGCGCAGGCGGTAGAGGTGCGGGTCCCCCGGCGACCACAGCCGCGGCGCGGTCACCGGCATCCGCCCCTCGGCCACGCCCTCCGGGTCGGCGACGAGCAGAAGCCGCTCGGCGGTCGCCGTCCGGCCGTCGGGGCCGTCGAGCTCGAGTTCGACCTCGGCGCCGGCCGGCCGGTCGCCGTCGAGCACGATGCGCACGTCGAAGCCGTCGAGGCTGTCGCCGCGCATCGCGACCTCGCGCGCGAAGGTGCGGCCGCGCGCCTCGAGCCAGACGCTCTGCCAGATCCCGGACGTCGGGGTGAACGAGACGCCGTCGTAGTCGTCGCGCGGGATCGAGCGCTGCTTGCCGTGCGGGATCTCCCGCTTGTCGGCCGGTGCGTGCACCGCGACCGACACCTCGTCCCCTGCGACTCCCGTCCTGTCGGCGGCGTGCAGCGCGTCGGTGATGTCGAACTCGAAGTACTCGTAGCCGCCGGAGTGCTCGCCGACGCGGAGGCCGTTCACCTCGACCACGGCGTGGTGGTGCACCGCGCCGAAGCACAGCACCACCCGAGCGCCCCGCCAGGACTCCGGGACATCCAGCGACCGCCGGTACGTCGCCCGCTCGAGCCACGTGCGGCCGACACCGGAGGCCGCGGTCTCCCACGCGAAGGGGACGGTGATGCGCTCGGGTGCGCCGTCGGCGTCGAAGCGCCACTCGCCGTTGAGGGTGAGCCAGCGCTCGGAGCGGTCGCGATCGGGGCGCGGGTACTCGGCGCGCGGCACGGGGGTGGTCGTCGTCATGTGGTCAGCCCTTCACGCTGCCGGCGAGGATGCCGTTGATGAAATGCCGCTGCAGAGCCATGAACAGGATGAGCAGCGGAATGAGTGCGACGGAGCTCGCCGCGAGGAGTTCTGCGGTCACGGTCGCGTAGTCGGCGCCGACCCGGTTGCCGCTGATCGTGGACGCGAGGCCCGACAGCACCACCTGGATCGTCGCCATCTGCTCGGTGTTCGCGACGATCACCGGCCACACGAAGTCGTTGTAGATGTTCATGATCGTGAGCACCGCGAGTCCCGCGAGACCGGGACGGATCACCGGCAGGACGATGCGCGTGAAGATCCCGAACTCGCTGCAGCCGTCGACGCGTGCGGCATCCACCAGCTCATCGGGAACCGCCGAGATCACCTGCCGCATCCAGAAGATGGCGAAGGCGTCGATCGCGCCGGGGAGGATGAGCGCCTGATACGTGTTGATCCAGCCGAACGCCTTCATCTGCAGGAGGAGCGGGATGATCAGGACGATCGTCGGGAGCATCAGGGTGATGAGCACCGCCCCGAAGATGAGGTTCTTCCCCCGGAAGTCGTACTTGGCGAACGCGAAGCCCGCGAGCGGCGCGAAGAACATCGTGATGCCGCCCTTGACGAGGAGGACGATCGCCGTGTTCAGGAAACCGGTGCCGAGCGGGACGTCGTGGAACACCCGGACGAAGTTGTCGACCGTGAACGTCGACGGGTCGAACAGCAGCGGGTAGCGGATGATGTCGGCCGGCTGCTTGAACGAGGAGAGGACCGCCCAGACGACAGGCCCGAGGAAGCCGAGAAGGAGGACCACGAGGAACAGGTGGGAGATGCCGTTCCGCAGGCGATCGGGGCGCGTGAGTGTCGTGGTCATCGCTCAGTCCTTCGCTCGCAGCAGGCGGACGAAGCCGAGCGACAGGGCCAGCACCAGGATCACGAGGAGGAACGAGTTCGCCGCCCCCGTGCCGAGGTCCGCCCGGGTGATGTGGTTGTAGAGGTAGTAGCCCGCGGTCGTCGTCGAGTTGTACGGGCCGCCCTGCGTCATGACGTACGGCTCGGCGAACATCTGGAACACCGCGAGGGTCTGGAGGACCACGCAGAACATGATCGTGCGCCGCAGCAGCGGCACCGTGATGCTCCAGAGCTGCCGCGGCCGGCTCGCGCCGTCGATCGCCGCGGCCTCGTAGATCGAGCCGTCGATCGACTGCAGGCCCGAGAGCAGGATGATCACGATGAAGCCGGTCGTCTTCCAGAGGAAGAGGAGCGCGAGCGTGGGCTTGGCCCACGTCGTCGTCGTCAGCCAGCCGACCTCGGGGATGCCGAAGAGGCCGAGCACGGCGTTCACCGCACCGTAGCCCTGGTCGAAGAGGACGATCCAGATCTGCGCGATCGCGACCAGCGGGGTGACGAACGGCACGATGTACGCGATCCGGTACATCCCGCGGAACTTCAGCGTCGCCGAGTTCAGCAGCACCGCGATCACGACACCGATCACGAGCTGGATCGGGACGATGAGCAGCCACAGGACGGCCGAGTTGCCGATCGACGACCAGAACTGCGGACTCGTCAGCAGGTAGGTGTAATTGCCGAGACCGACCCACTCCGCCGCCCCCGATCCGCGCCAGTTCGTGAAGCTGAGGCGGAACGTGTAGATCAGGGGGTACACGCTGAACGCGAGGAAGATCGCGATGAACGGCAGCACGAAGACGTACGGGGCGGAGAGCCTCCGGACGCGTGCGCCGGACAGGCGTCGCCTGCGGGGCGTGGGGGCGGAGCGGGTGGTCACGGCGGTCACTGTCGGTCGATGAGGTTCGTCTGGATCTGCTCGGTGGACTGCGAGATGACCTCGGCGGGATCGAGGTCGCCGTCGAGCATGCGCTGCAGGTCGTTGCCGAGGTAGTCCACGGCCCCGCCCCACCAGGTCGGGATCGGCCCAGCGGCGGGGATCTCCGCACCGGCCGACGTCGCGACCTCCCACAGGTCCTGACCGCCGAGCGCCTCGACCTCGCCGAAGAGCGGGCTGGCCGGATCGGCGGCGGGCAGGTAGCTGGGGATCGACGTGTTGAGCCCGTTCGGGTAGACCTCGTTCGGCCCCCACACGGCCGAGTAGCCGGCCTCGTCGAACATCAGGAACTCGTAGAACAGCCAGGCGAGGTCGGAGTTCTCGCCGTCCTTCGGCAGCACGAACGACGAGCCGCCCATCGCGCCGCTGCGCGCGCCGCCGGCATCCCACGCGGGAAGCTCCATCGCCCGCCAGTCGCCGCTCGTCTCGGGGAGGAGCTGCTGCGGCGCGAAGCTGAACCAGATCGCCCAGGGGTAGAAGACCTGGTTGCCGTTCTCGAGCTCGCCGATGTCGGTCGGGCTCAGATACTCGGCGCGGGTGCCGAGCCCCTCGTCGTTCACGGTGTCGAGGAACGTCAGGATCCGCTCGTACTCCGGGCTGTCGAGGCGCAGCTCGCCGGCCTCGTCGCCGAGCGACGTGCCGAGCTGGTTCGCGTACATCTCCAACTGGAGCTGCGCGAGGAACGGCGCCTGCTCCAGGTGGATCGGCTTCGCGCTCGGCACGGCTTCCTGGTACGCGCGGGCCGCGTCGAGCAGGTCGTCGTAGGTCTCGATCTGGGTGGCATCCACGCCCGCCTCCGTCAGGGCGGCCTCGTTGTAGTAGAGGAGGCCCGGATCGAGGTCGAACGGGATGCCGTAGATGCCGTCCGCCGCGGTGTTCACCGCGAGCTTCTGCGGGGCGATGTCGGCCGTGTACGGGTCGAGCACGTCCGAGAGGTCCCACAGGAAGTCGGTGAAGCTCGACACGCGCGCGTCGTCGAGGAACACCCCGTCCGGGACGTCGGTGCCGGTGATGAGCGTGTTCTGGAGCTTCGCGTCGATGTCGACCGCGACGTGGTTCACCGTGATGTCGGGATACTTCTCGTTGAACTTCGCGATCGTGTTCTCGAAGACGGTGAACAGGTCGCCCTCTCGATCCCAGATCGTGATCTCGCCCGACGGGCTCTCCTCGGCGGGAGCCTGCAGGACGTTCGGGTCCGATGATTCGGCGGGCGCCGAGATGTCGGGACCGCAGGCGGTCAGGGCCACGGCGGCCAGGACCGCTGCTGCGCCGGCGGCTGCCGTGCGCACCGTTGCTGTGCGGGTGAGGTGCATCTCACACTCCTTCGTGTTTGCCAACGATGCAAACAGTATCCTGACGTTTGCACACGTTGCAAGCCTAGAATGTGAGAATGCCTGCCACGCTCCGCGACGTCGCCGACCGTGCGGGCGTGTCCGTCCGCACGGTCTCCAACGTGGTGAGCGGCTATACCCACGTCAGCGAGCAGATGCGCGAGCGCGTCATGCGCGTGATCGAGGAGCTCGACTACCGCGCGAATCCCGTCGCCCGCACCCTCCGCACGGGGCGCACGGGTGCGCTCGCCCTCGTCGTGCCCGAGATCGACGTCCCCTACTTCAGCGAGCTCGCGCGCGACGTGATCGACGCCGCCGCCGTGCAGGGATACCGCGTCATGATCGACCAGACCGGCAACGACCACCAGCGCGAGCGCGAGCTCCTCCTCGGCGAGGACCGCACCATGCTCTTCGACGGCATGCTCTTCAGCCCGCTCGTCACCTCGGCCGAGCTCCTCGAGATGAAGCACTCGCGCAGCGGCGTGCCCCTCGTCCTCCTCGGCGAGCACGAGTTCGACGGCCGCTTCGACCACGTCGCGATCGATAACGTCGCCGCCGCGCGCGAGGCCGTCGCGCACCTCGTCGGGCGCGGGCGGCGCCGCATCGCCGCGATCGGCGCGCAGCCCGAGGAGGAGTACGCCACACCGCGCCAGCGCACGGCCGGCTACGAGGCGGCCCTGACGGATGCCGGGCTCCCCCTCGATCCGGAATGGATGCTCCCCGCACCGCACTACAGCCGCGCCGACGGGTACCGCGCCGCGATGGAGCTCTGCGAGCGGCCGACTCGACCCGACGCGATCTTCTGCTTCTCGGACCTGCTCGCCGTCGGCGCCATCCGCGCGATCTTCGACGCCGGCCTCTCGGTGCCCGGCGACATCGCTGTGATCGGCATCGACGACATCGAGGAGGGGCGCTACGGCCGCCCGTCGCTCAGCACGGTCTCCCTCGACACGCCGTTCATCGCCCGGGAGGCGATCGGCCGCCTCCTCGCGCGGATCGACGACCCGACCGAGGCCGCCCGGAGCATCGTCGCGCCCCATCGACTCGTCGTGCGCGAGAGCACCGCCGACTGACCTACAGCGCGGCGACCGCCCGGGCGCAGGTGTCGCTCTTCAACATCGTGAGGGCCCCGAGGAGCATCCCGGCCCCGTACTTCTCGTAGTCGAAGTCGATGTCGCGGACGACGGAGTTGTAGAGCGCCCAGTGCCCCCACTTCACGAGCGTGCCGACACCCGAGAGGTAGAGGCGCGCCAGCTGTCCCTCCGTCGGCTCCTCCCCCGCGTAGGCCGTGAACAGGCTCCGGCGCACGTCGTCCGGGATCCCCATGATCGTGAGGTACGCGCCGAGCTCGTAGTACCGGTCGGTGTTGGCGGCGTAGTCGAAGTCGATGAGCATCATCGGCGCATCGGGCTTCACCATGAAGTTCGGCGGATTCGGGTCGTTGTGCCCGGGGACGAGCTCGAGCCCTCCGGCGACGTACCGCTCCTGGATCGGGCGCCACAGGTCCTGCACCTCGCGCTGGTACGGCTGGAGCGAGCGTCCCGTCTCGGCGATCTGCGCCTGGTGCTCGTCGATCATGTCGAAGAGGGTCTTCGTCACCGAGAGGAGCTCGCCGCCGTGCAGCTGACGGTAGAGGCGCATGACCTCGGTCATCCCGACCGGCGACAGCAGATCGCCCGCCCCCGACGACCGGTAGCCGTCGAGGAACGCGCTCACCTCGATGCCCGTCGCGTCGTCGAAGTAGAGCACCTCGGGCCCGACGCCGGTCGCGGCGGCCACGACCGCCGCCTCGTGGGCGACCTGCCGGTCGACGAAGGCCTCGGCACCCTGCCCCGGGACCTTCAGGAAGCGGATGCCGTCGGGTGCGATCATCCGCCAGTTCACGTTCGTCGTGCCCGACGAGATCCGCTCCATGCGCAGGTCGCCGCCGAACGGCCAGGCGGGCAGCGTCTCCACCGCACCGGCCAGGGCATCGGATCCGAGCGCGTGCCACATCGTGACGGTCATTTCCAGCCCTCCTCGGCCTGTGCGACGAGCACGTCGACCTCGCCGGTGAGCACCGGGTGCTCGGCGTGCCACGTGCGGAACATCAGGTAGCCGAGGTAGCCGACCTCGGACTCGGGGTCGAGGGCGTGCGCCTGCATCGCGCGCAGCAGCACCCACAGGTCGACGATCGCCCCCCAGAGGCGTGCGCGGGCGAAGGCACCGACGTGGGCGGTCCCCCAGAGCAGCGCGAACGCCTCCTCCGCCGGAAGCACCGTGGGCGACAGCTCGGTGAGGAGACTCCCCACGTCGGCGAGCGGATCGGCGAGACCCGCCGTCGTGCCGCCGGTGAGGAGCACCGCGCCGCCCGGCCCCAGCTGGATGTCCGACAGCTCCGACGA
>Ga0160435_1000033_pt1 | contig 112819 bp, 116 predicted proteins | sample HID1973K_E0MG_FD_108213 | JGI IMG/M metagenome (GOLD analysis project Ga0160435, IMG submission 108213) | Enriched mosquito-associated microbial communities from UW Madison campus, WI, USA - HID1973K_E0 MG | ecosystem: Host-associated > Arthropoda: Insects > Digestive system > Unclassified ...
CCACTTTCTCACCTCATGCTCAGCCTTGCGGCGGTGCCCACGTCTACGATACATCTATGTATCGGATACACCGCTGTATCGATCCGTCCTGATCCGATCCCTTCCGGAGCGCTCGTGTCCACATTGCTGTACTCCCTCGGCCGTTGGTCGTACCGTCACCCGTGGCGCGTGCTCGTCTCGTGGCTGCTCCTCCTCGGCATCGTCGGGGGCACCGTCGGCGTCGGCCTCGCGACCGGGTTCGTCAAGGGCACCGACAACTCGTTCTCGATCCCCGGGACCGAGGCCCAGGAGGGCATCGCACTCCTCGATCGCACCTTCCCGCAGGCCAGCGGCACGAGCGCCCAGCTCGTGATCGTCGCGCCGGACGGCGACCACGTCGACGAGCAGCCGATCTCCGGGGTCATCGACGACGCGATCGCCGACCTCGAGGACCTCGACGGCGTCCTCGCGGTCACCGACCCGTTCGACGAGATGGTGAGCGGCCTCGTCTCCGACGACGGCCGGGCCGCGATCATCCGTCTCCAGTTCGACGGGCAGGCGACCGACGTCTCGGATGCCACGAAGGACGCGCTCACCGACGTCGCCGCGCAGACCCGCGAAGCGCTCCCCGGCGGCTCGCAGGTCGCCATCGGCGGCGACCTCTTCTCGACCTCGGTGCCCGCGCTCAGCCTCATCGAGGCGGTGGGCGTCCTGATCGCCCTGTTCGTGCTCATCGTCACGTTCCGCTCGCTCGCGGTCGCCTGGTTCCCGCTGGCGAGCGCGCTCATCGGCGTCGGCCTCGCGATCACCCTCATCTACCTGTCGACCGCCTTCGCGTCGATCTCCTCGACCACCCCGATGCTCGCGATCATGCTCGGCCTCGCGGTCGGGATCGACTACGCCCTGTTCATCGTCGCGCGCCACCAGGACCAGGTGCGGACGGGCGTCGAGCCCGAGGAGTCCGCGGCCCGCGCCACGGGCACCGCCGGATCGGCCGTCGTGTTCGCGGGCGTCACGGTGCTCATCGCCCTCATCGGCCTCGGCTTCGCGAACATCCCGTTCCTCACCACGATGGGGATCGCCGCGGCGGTGGCCGTCGCCATCGCGGTCGTGGTCGCGCTCACCCTCACGCCGGCCCTCCTCGGCTTCGCGAAGGGCCGCGTCACCGGGTGGCCCCGCCGCACCCGCCGCGCGAGCGCACGATCGGCCGCGCGCGCCGCCCGCGCCGCGGCATCCCGCCCGAAGCGCGGATTCGCCGAGCGCTGGGTCACGATGGTCACCCGCCGCCCGGTCGTCACCACGCTCGCCGTCGTCGTCGGACTCGGCGTCGTCGCGATCCCGGCCGCGAGCCTCCACCTCGCTCTGCCGAACGCCGGCGTCCAGCCCCCGTCGAGCGAGGCGCGGCAGGCGTACGACCTGACCGCCGAGCACTTCGGCCCGGGCGCGAACGGACCGCTCATCATGACCGGCACGATCGTCACGTCGACCGATCCGCTCGGGCTCATGGAGGACCTCGCGGCCGAGGTCGAGAAGATCCCCGGTGTGAAGGAGGTCGCCCTCGCCACGCCGAACGAGACGATCGACACCGGTCTCATCCAGATCGTGCCCGAGACGGCACCCGACGACCCGGCGACCGCCGAGCTCGTCCGCGACCTCCGCGCCCAGCACGACCGGCTGCTCGACGAATACGGCGTCGACCTGAAGGTGACCGGCTTCACCGCCGTCGGCATCGACATCTCCGACCGCCTCGGCGCGGCGCTCGTGCCGTTCGGCCTGTTCGTCGTCGGCCTCTCGCTCATCCTCCTCATGATCGTGTTCCGCTCGATCTGGGTGCCCGTCAAGGCCGCCGCCGGCTACCTGCTCTCGGTCGCCGCCGCGTTCGGCGTCGTCGCCGCCGTCTTCGAGTGGGGCTGGTTCGCCGACCTCCTGCACGTGACGCGCACGGGTCCGGTGATCAGCTTCATGCCGATCATCCTGATGGGCGTCCTGTTCGGCCTCGCGATGGACTACGAGGTGTTCCTCGTCTCCCGCATGCGCGAGGACTTCGTCCACACCCGGCGGGCCCGGGGCGGTCGCGCCGAGCGCGAGACCGCGGTCGGCGCCGTCCGCAGCGGCTTCACGGCATCCGCCCGGGTCGTCACGGCGGCGGCGGTCATCATGTTCGCCGTCTTCGCGGCCTTCGTGCCCGAGGGCGACTCGTCGATCAAGCCCATCGCCCTGGGGCTCGCCGTCGGCATCGCCGTCGACGCGTTCCTCGTGCGCATGACGCTCGTGCCGGCGGTGATGGCCCTCCTGGGCGAGAAGGCGTGGTGGATGCCGCGCTGGCTCGACCGGCTGCTCCCCCACTTCGACATCGAGGGCGAGGCGGTCGAGCGCGAGCTCGCCCTGGCCGACTGGCCCGAGGATGCCGCCGCGACGCCGCTCGTCGGCGAGGGCCTCGCCGTCCGGGCCGAGGCGACGACCCGGGGCGGCGAGCAGGTGACGCTCTTCGCGGATGCCGGCTTCCGCCTGGCGCACGGCGGCACGCTGCTCGTGACCGCCCCCGACCCGCGCGCCGCGCGCGCCTTCGCGCTCATGGTCGCCGGACGCATCGCCCCGGACGAAGGCCGTCTGCGCGTCGCGGGGCACCTGCTGCCCGAGCGCGCGGCGTGGGTGCGCGCGCACGTCGGGGTCGCCCTGCTGGACGGCGCCGCCGACCCGCTCGGGGAGCTCCGCCGCGCCCTGTCGGGCGGCACGCGGCTCGTCGTCATCGACGGGCTCGACGCACTGGCCGGTGCCGACCGCGACCAGGCGGCTGCGCTCCTGCGGGACGCCGCCGACGCGGTGCGGGAGCGCCGCGGCGACGCGGGTTCGCCGCTGACGATCGTCGCGACCGCCCGCCGTGACGGCGCCGCCCTCGACCTCCTCTCCGATGCGCACCGCCCGACGGTGACGCCCCTCGCTCTCCTCTCCTCTGCACAGGTGATGTCATGACTGCTCTCTCCGGAACGAACCTCGAGCGCGCCCGGTCGCGCCGGCCCGTCACGTGGATCACCCTCCTCGGCGTCCTCCTTCTGCCGGTCGTGATCGGCGGCATCCTCGTCGCCGCGCTCTACAACCCGGTCGACCGCCTCGACAGCATGAGCGCCGCCATCGTGAACGACGACGAGCCGGTGACGATCGACGACCAGTACGTCCCCCTCGGCCGCCAGCTCACCGCCGGACTCGTGGAGGGATCCGACGACCTCGAGAGCAACCTCGACTGGACGATCTCGAACACCGACGACGCCCGCGAGGGCCTCGCCGACGGGACCTACGACGCCGTCATCACGATCCCGTCGAACTTCTCGGCCGCGGCGACCTCGACGGCGCCCGGCGGCACGCCCGAGCAGGCAACCATCTCGGTCGAGACCGCGCCCGACAGCCTCATCGTCGACGACGCGATCACCGCGCAGGTGACGCAGACCGCTGCCACGATCATGGGACGACAGCTCTCGGAGACCTACCTCGAGAACGTCTTCATCGGCTTCACCACCCTGAGCGATCAGCTCGGCGAGGCCGCCGACGGCGCCACCCAGCTGGCGGACGGCGCAGGGGATGCCGCGGACGGCGCGGTCTCGCTCGCCGACGGCATCGCCGAGCTCGCCGACGGCACGGGTCAGCTCGGGACGGGAGCCGACGGGATCGCCTCGGGCGCCGCGGGCATCGCGGACGGAGCGGGCCGTCTCGCCGGCGGCGCCTCGGGCGTCACGTCCGGCGCGACGCAGCTCGCCGACGGCGCGGACGGCATCGCCGCCGGCGCCGGCGGCATCGCGTCGGGCGCCTCGGGACTCGCCGACGGCACCGCGGCTCTCGCCGACGGTGTCGGCAGCGTCGCCGACGGCATCGGCGGGCTCGAGGCAGGCCTCGGCGCGTGGGCGGCGGGGGCGGATGACGCGGCCGCCGGGCTCGGAGAACTGAGCGACGGCGCGACCGACGCGGCCGCCGGCGGCGCCGACCTCGCCGACGGACTCGACCTCCTGACCACCGGCGCGGGCGCCGTGGCATCCGGGCTCGAAGGCGTCGACACCGCACTGGGCGCCGCCGACGGCGCCGCGGGCACGCTCGACGGACAGGTCTCGGGTCTCGCCTCGACCCTCCGCCAGCTCGCCGACGACTGCGCGGCCGAGGGCGGAAGCGCCGCCTTGTGCGCCGCGCTCGAGGACGCCGCCGACGACGCGGATGCCGCGGCCGGCACCTCCGGCGGCCTCGTCACGGCGGTGGGCGGCGCGGCCGACGGCGTGAGCCAGCTGCTCGACCCGGCCGCTCAGGTGCGCGACGGCGTCGCCGCCAGCGCCACCGGCGCGGCCGACCTCGCCGACGGACTCGCGGACCTCGCAGACGGCGCGACCGCTGCCGCCGCCGGTGTCGGCGAGCTCGCGGACGGCGCGACCGCCCTCGCCGGCGGTGCTGGTCAGCTGACGGGCGCGGCAGGACTGCTCGCGGACGGCGCGGGCCAGCTCGCCGGCGGCGCCGCGGCGCTCTCCGGCGGGGCCGGCGATCTCGACCGGCGCCGGGAGCCTCGCGGGCGGCGCCTCGCAGCTCGCCTCCGGGGCGGGTCGGCTCGCGGGCGGCCTCACCGGCCTCGCCGGCGGAGCCGGGCAGCTCGCCGACGGTGCGGGAGAGTTCGCCTCGGGAGTCGGGCAGCTCGCCGACGGCGCAGGATCGGCGGCCACCGGTGCGGAGGGCCTCGCCGACGGCGTCGGGAAGCTCGCCGACGGCACGGGGGATCTCGCCGACGGCCTCGACCAGGCCGCGACCGCCCTCCCCTCGTACACCGACCAGGAGGCGACCGACCTGGCATCCGTCGTCGCCGATCCCGTCGCCGCTCAGGGCATCGGGACCTCGCTCTTCGGAGCCTCCGCGGTGCCGCTCCTGGCGATGCTCGCCCTCTGGTTCGGCGCGCTCGGCTCGTTCATCGCCCTGCAGGCCGTGCCGCGGCACGCGCTGAGCTCCCGTCGCCCCTCGGCGCTGCTGGCGCTCCGGAACCTCGCGCCCGCAGCGGCCATCGGCGCCGTCCAAGGCCTCCTCGTCGCCGGCGTCGTGCAGCTCGCCGCCGACTACGACTGGGGCTCGTGGTCGCTCTTCGCCGTCCTCGCGGTCGTCGCCGGCGTCGCCTTCGCCGCGGTCAACCAGGCCCTCGTCGCCGTCTTCGGCGGCGCCGGGCGCTGGGTGTCGGGGATCATCGGGGTGCTCGCGATCGCGACCGGCGTCGTCTCGACGGTGCCGGGCGTGCTCGCCTCGGTGGCGGCGCTCATGCCGACCCACCCCGCGTACACCGCCATGCTCGCCGCGCTCACCGAGGCCGGCGGCGTCGGGGCGGGCGTCGTGGGGCTGCTCGTCTGGGCGGGCCTCGCGCTCATCGCCACGATCATCGTGGTGGCGCGCCGCCGTACGACGAGCGCCCGCGCCCTCCTGACCGTGCCCGCCGCGGCCTGACCGCCGGCGCTGCCGGGACTCTCGGCTCCGGGACTCAGCTCAGGCCGCTGTAGGCGTGCAGGCCCTTGAAGAACATGTTCACGACCACGAAGTTGAAGAGCACGGCCGAGAAGCCCACGATCGAGAGCCAGGCGGAACGGCTGCCGCGCCAGCCGCGGGTCGCGCGGGCGTGGATGTACCCGGCGTAGAGCACCCAGATGACGAAGGTCCAGACCTCCTTCGTGTCGAAGCCCCAGTACCGGCCCCACGCGTCGTTGGCCCAGATCGAACCCGCGATGAGCGTGAAGGTCCAGAAGATGAAGCCGACGATCGCGAAGCGGTAGGCGAGCGACTCCAGCGCGTCGGCGCTCGGGATCGTGCGCAGGAACGGCATCCGCCCCTTGGGCGCCGGGGCCTCGGACCCGTCGGCGGCGCCGGACGCGCGTGCGCCACCCGCGATCGCGAGACGCGCGCGGCGCTCCTGCAGCAGCTGCAGCACCGACAGCGCGAACGCGAGAGCGAGGAAGGCGGTGGCGAGGGATGCCACGAACACGTGGATCACGAGCCACACGCTCTTCAGGGGATCGGCCAGCGGGGTCACGTCGACGTGGAACGCGAGCACCGCGCCGCCGAGGAAGACGGCGACGAGCCCGGTGATGAACGAGCCGAGGAAGCGCAGGTCGTAGCGGAAGAGCACGGCCAGGTACACCGCGACGATGAGGAGCGTGCCGGTGAGGGCGAACTCGTAGTTGTTGGCCCACGGCACACGGCCGGCGGCGATGCCGCGCAGGACGTCGCCGCCGAGGTGGAAGAGGAATCCGAGGACCGTCAGCGAGGTTCCGATGCGCGCCCACAGGTAGCGCCTGCGCGCACCGATCGGCGCCTCGAGGTCGGCGAGCGCGGCCGCCTCCTCCGCGCGCGCGGCGTCCGCGCCGGAGCGCGCGGGCGCGTCCGTCCCGGCGCCGGCACCGACGCCTGCGCCGACGAGCACGCGCTGCGCGGCGGCATCCTTCGCCCGCACGGCGAGGTCGCTGCGGCGCGCGAGGTCGATGGCGTACGCGATGAACGCGAGCGCGTAGATCGCGACGGCCGTCCAGACGAGCAGGAACGAGACGTCTTCGAGCGGCAGACCGGTGTCGGGCATGCGGTTCAGTCTACTTTCGGGTCGGGTGCGGAGTCAGGGGCGACGATGTCGCGCGCGGCGGCGCCGTGGGAGCGCGCGAGGTCGGCGACCGCCGCGGCGATCGCGGGGTCCTCGCCGCGGGCGAGGCCCGCGTACTCGATGCGCAGCGCCGTGCCGCCGGCGGCCGTGGTCTCGGGCGTCGCCTTCACCCACATGCGGCGGCGGGGGACGAAGAGCGCGGCGAGGAGGCCGCCGAGCGCGAGGATCGCGAACACGAGGACGAAGGGGGCTCCGACGTCGCGGTGCACCGACAGCGACACGTAGCGCTTCACGGCCTCGGGGGCGCCGTCGGCGGTCGCGTCCTCGAAGGTGACCGTTCCGAGGCCGCCCGGAAGGTCGACGGTGTCGCCGGGCGCGAGCTCGAGCGAGTCGACGTCGATCGCGCGACCGGTGAGCTGCTCCATGCCGCCCGTGTCGAGCGCGTAGACCGATCGCGGCGTCCCGTCGTCGATCCCCAGGTCGCCGACGTACACGTCGAGCGTGAGGACGGGGTTCAGCAGGTCGCCGTAGGCCGAGGTGAAGGCGCCGCTGTGGAGGCTGGCCGCGCTCGGATAGAAGAAGCCGACGAGGCCCATCTGCTCGGGGAGGCCGTCGGTCACCTTGACGACGCCGAGCGAAGTCATGTTGGCGTCCTGCGGCAGGAACTCGACGTCCTCGCGATAGACGATCTCGCCCGCCGCGTCGCGCACGGTGATGGTCGGCGCGTAGCCGTTGCCCATGAGGTAGATGCGGTCCCCGGCGAGCTCCAGCGGGTGGTTGACCCGCACGACGCCCGCGCGGGGCTCCTGGCCGGGCTCGGTCACCGTCAGGTTCGCCGCGAAGTCGCCCGCCTGCCCCTGTCCGGCCTCGCCGAGCGCGGTGTAGGTCACGTCGAAGCGGTCGAGAGTGAGCGCGTACGGCGACAGGTTCTCGACGTCGACGAACCGTCCGGGGTTGAACGACGTGTAGCCGAGGCCGATGGAGTTGACGAAGCTGTCGCCCTCGGTGATGACGGTCTGCCCTGTGTAGGTCAGCCCGCCACCGATCCCGACCGAGAGGAGCACACCGACGAGAGCGCCGTGGAAGACGAGGTTCCCGGTCTCGCGCAGGTAGCCGCGCTCTGCCGAGACGGATGCCGTGCCGCCCGTGTCGTAGCGCTCGACCCGGTAGCCGGAGGAGCGCAGCTGCGCCTCGGCGAGCGAGACCGCCTCGGCTGCGGCGGCCGCGGCATCCGTCTGTCCGGCGGGCAGCTCGACGACGGTCTCGGCGTGGTCGTCGAGGCGCGACAGCCGCACGGGCGTCCGCGGCGGCCGCGCCTTCATCGCGTTCCAGTGGTGCTTCGTCCGCGGGATCACGCAGCCGATGAGCGAGATGAACAGCAGGATGTAGATCGCCGAGAACCAGGCCGACGTGTAGACGTCGAAGAGCTGGAGCTTGTCGAGGACCGGGTAGAGGTCGGGGTTGTCGGTGCGCCACTGGGTGACGCCGTTCGGGTCGGCGGTGCGCTGCGGCACGATCGACCCGGGAACCGCGGCGATCGCGAGCAGGAGCAGGAGGACGAGGGCCGTCCGCATGCTCGTGAGCTGGCGCCATGCCCACCGCAGCCATCCGACCACGCCGAGCTTCGGCTGGGTGATGGCGCCGCGCTCGACGTCGGGCGCATCGGCATGGTCGGCCGGACGCAGCGGGTCGCCGACGTCAGAGCGGGAGTTGGACACTGCCGATCACCCCCGTCAGCGACGACATGACAGCCGTCCAGACACCGGTGACCATGAGGAGACCCAGCACGATGAGAAGAACGCCTCCGATGATGTTGACGACGCGGATGTGACGGCGGAAGAACGCGGTCGAGCGGGCAGCCCAGCCGACGCCCAGGGCGATGAGCAGGAACGGGATGCCGAGGCCGAGCGAGTAGGCGACGGCGAGCACCACGGCCCGCCAGGGGTCGGCCTGAGTCAGCGAGATCGAGAGGATCGCCGTGTAGGTCGGTCCGATGCAGGGCGCCCAGCCGATCCCCATGGCGATGCCGAGCAGGGGCGCCCCGATGAGGCCGAGGCCGCCGCGCACCTGCGGCTTGAGGGTGCGCTGAGCCATCCCGAACACCCCGACGAAGACGAGCCCCATGACGATCACGACGACGCCGAGGACTCGCGTGATCGCGTCGCCGTACTCCACGAAGAACCGGCCGAGGGTCCCGGCGAGCACACCCATCGCCACGAACACGATCGTGAACCCGAGGATGAAGAGCAGCACACCGAGCAGGAGCCGCCCGCGACCGTCGCGCGTGGCGCCGTCTGCGGCGGGTGCCGGGCTCGCCGTCGTGGCGCCGCCGAGGAAGCCGAGGTAGCCGGGCACGAGCGGCAGCACGCACGGCGAGAGGAACGACACGAAGCCGGCCAGCAGAGCGATCGGGAGGGCGAGCCAGAGCGCCCCGTCGAAGACGACGGCTCCGGGGTTCACGCGTCCTCCGCGAGCACGTCGTCGACGATCGTGCGCAGGATCGACTCGCTCTTCACGGCGCCGATGAAGCGGGCCGCCACACGCCCCTCCGCATCGAGCACCAGCGTGATCGGCACCGCGCTGAGCGGCGTCCACGACGCGAACGCGAGCTTGAGGTCGGCGTCCTCGCGTGCGAGGAGCGACGGGTAGGTCACGCCGTAGGTCTTCTCGAACGCCGTGGCCTGCTCGGGTCCGTCGTAGATGTTGACGCCGAGGAAGTGCGCCCCGGCATCCTTCGTCTCGCCCGCCACCGTTTCGAGGATCGGCGCCTCGACGCGGCACGGGCCGCAGCCGGCGTACCAGAAGTTCAGGACGAGCACGTCGCCGGCGAAGTCGGCGTCGGTGACCGTCGAGCCGTCGACCGCCGTGCCGGTGAAGGTCAGCGCCGCGCCGCGCTCGGCGACCGGGATCTCCTGCACGCTGCCGTCGCCGCTCACGTAGCCCTGGTTCGTGCCCTGCTTGTAGCCGTCGGCGATGCCGGTGGCGGTGTTGCTGCACGCGGCGAGCCCGACCACGAGGACGAGGGCGGCGGCGGATGCCAGCAGGCGGCGGGTGGTCGTGATCATCAGACGGCTCCCACGTCGATCGCGCCGGCGGTCGACGCCGGCGTGGCATAGGCGATCTCGCGCCAGCGGTCGCCGTCGAGCTCGAACGTCGTCACCGACGAGAGGGCGCAGCGGCGCTGTCGCGGATCGTGGCGCAGCGGCATGCCCGCCACGGCCAGGTGCGTGATCCAGATGGGGAGCTGGTGCGAGACGATCACCGCGTCACCCCCCGGCGCGGCGTCCAGGGCCGCGCGCATCGCGGCATCCATCCGCGCCACCACCGCGAGATACGGCTCTCCCCAACTGGGGACCGCCGGCGCGCGCAGGTGGCGCCAGTTTATCGGGTTGACGAGGGCGCGGCGCATCCGGCGCCCCTCGAACACGTTGGTCGGCTCGATGACGCGCTCGTCGATGACGGGGTCGAGCCCGAACAGCTCGGCGAACGGCTCGGCCGACTCCTGCGCCCGCTGCAGCGGCGACACGGTCAGCGAGCCGACGCGGCGCTCCTCGTCGCGGACGTACTCCGCCGCGGCGCGCGCCATGCGGCGGCCGGCATCGCTCAACCGGAAGTTCGGGAGCCGCCCGTACAGCACGCGCTGCGGATTGTGGACCTCGCCGTGGCGCACGAGGTGGAGGCGGTCGGCGGGCACGCCCCCAGTCTACGGCGGGGCGTTCTGTGGGCGGGCTGGGAGGTCGGGGTCCAGGATCTCAGGCGGCGTCGAGATCCGGCCTGCGGTCCCGCAGCTGTCGCACGCGCGTCACGACGAACCAGCCCACCCCGGCGACCGCGCCGACGATGACGACGTACTGGAGGATGTCGGCGTAGGTCTCCACGACGTGCCACGACTCGCCGAGGACGAACCCGGCCAGCACGAAGACGGTGTTCCACACCGCCGAGCCGGCGAGGGTCAGCAGCCCGAAGCGCCACAGCGGCATCCGCACGAGCCCCGCCGGGATCGAGATGAGGCTCCGGAAGATGGGGATCATCCGCCCGAAGAAGACGGCCTTGCCGCCGTGTCGGGCGAACCACGCCACCGTGCGATCGACGTCCTCGACGTGCAGGAGCGGCACCCGCTGGACGATCGCGCGCAGGCGGTGGAGGCCGAGCCACGCGCCGAGACCGTAGAGGAGGAAGGCGCCGACGACCGATCCTGCGGTGGTCCACAGGAGCGCCTCGACGAGCGTGAACGAGCCGCGGGATGCCGCGAGGCCCGCCATCGGCAGGATCACCTCGCTGGGCAGCGGCGGGAAGAGGTTCTCCGCCGCGATGGCGATGCCCGCCCCGGGCGCGCCGATAACGTCCATGAGGGAGACGACCGCGTCGACGAGCGTCGTGAGCCAGGAACCGTCCGATGCCACCGCCATGACATCGACGCTAGGCGGCGCAGGTTGCCGGAACCTGTGCGGACACCCAGGAGCCCGCGTGAGCGGCGCCCCGGCGGCCCGTAGACTTGTCGATCGTGAGTGAACGCGTTCTCGTCAGCCAGCTGAAGTCCCTCGAAGACGGCGCCGTCTCGGTGTCCGGATGGGTGGAGACCGTCCGCGATCAGAAGAAGGTCCAGTTCGTCATCCTCCGCGACGAGACCGGCGCGGTGCAGCTCGTGAACCCCGCGACCCGTCCCGACCCGGACGCGGAGTCGCACGATGCCGACGCGCTCGCCCTCACGGCGCTCATCTCCGAGCTCACCACGGGCACCTTCCTCACCGTGACCGGCCAGCTCAAGCACGACGAGCGCGTGAAGCTCGGCGGCGTCGAGATCAAGATCGGTGCGCTCGAGATCGCCGCCGCCGCGCTGCCCGAGACCCCGATCGCCGCCGACAGCGGCCTCGACAAGCGCATGGACTGGCGCTTCCTCGACCTCCGCCAGCGCCGCAACAACCTGATCTTCCGGGTGCAGACGACGCTCGAGCACGCGATGCGCACCTACTGGATCGACCGCGACTACATCGAGATCCACTCGCCGAAGCTCATGGCCTCGGCATCCGAGTCCAACGCCGAGCTGTTCGAGGTCCCCTACTTCGACGACAAGACGGCCTACCTGGCGCAGTCGCCGCAGTTCTTCAAGCAGATGGCGCAGTCGGCCGGCTTCGGCAAGATCTTCGAGATCGGAGACGTCTACCGCGCCGACCCGTCGTTCACGAGCCGCCACGCGACGGAGTTCACGTCGGTCGACGCCGAGATCAGCTGGATCGACTCCCACGAGGATGTCGCCACGATGCAGGAGGAACTCCTGCAGACGGCCATCCAGGCGGTGAAGGACAAGCACGGCGACGAGATCAAGGAGCTCTTCGACATCGACGTCGTCGTGCCGGCAGTGCCCTTCCCCCGCATCCCGCTCGCCGAGGCGCGCGAGATCGTGAAGGCGCGCGGCTACGAGATCCCCCGCACCGACGGCGACCTCGACCCCGAGGGCGAGCGCCAGATCTCCGCGCACGTCGCCGAGACCTACGGGCACCAGTTCGTCTTCATCACGGACTACCACCCCGAGATCCGGGCGTTCTACCACATGCGCGACCCCGAGACCGGGCTGACGAAGTCGTACGACCTGCTCTTCCAGGGCGTCGAGATCACGACCGGCGCGCAGCGCGAGCACCGTGTCGACGTGCTCGAGGTCCAGGCGCGCGAGAAGGGCCTCGACCCCGAGCACCTCGCGTTCTACTTCGACTTCTTCCGCTACGGCGCCCCGCCGCACGGCGGCTTCGGCATGGGCCTCGCCCGCGTCCTCATGCTCCTCCTCGGCCAGGACTCGATCCGCGAGGTCACCTACCTCTTCCGCGGCCCGACGCGCCTCGCCCCCTAGTCCCGGTCCGCCCGCGACCTTGCCGGTTGGCCCGCGACCTTGCCGGTCGGCCCGCGACCTTGCCGGCAAGCTCGGCGCGCACCCGGCAAGCTCGGGGCGGAACCGGCAAGCTCGGCGCTTCCGACCGCCCTCTGGTGCGGGATCCCGGCGCTCACTAGCGTGTGCGCTGTAGCGGTGACGGGGCCGCTCGGTAGCGAAGGATCACACCATGGCGGGAAAGTTCGAGCTCTTCACCGACAAGGGCGGGCAGTGGCGCTTCAACCTCAAGGCGTCCAACGGTCAGGTCATCGCCTCCAGCGAGGGCTACGCGTCGAAGGCGAGCGCGCTGAACGGCATCGCGTCCGTCAAGTCGAACGCGCCGGGCGCGGAGACGGTCGAGCGGGAGTAGCCGCCGCGGCGGCCTCCTAGACCTCGAAGTCGACGGCCATCCGGCCGGCGACGACGCTCCGGATGTACGCGGCGACCTCCTGGTGCGCCGGGTGCGTCTGATATTCGTCGAGTCCCGGCACGTCGTCGAAGTCGATGACGACCGCCACGTCGACGTTCGCGTGCGCGTAGGCGGCGTTGGGCCCCGCCGACAGGGCGCGGATCGAGGGCACCACGCCCACGAGCGAGCGCAGGCGGCGGGCGACCTCCGCGGCCTGCGCGGCGCGGGTGTCGGCGTCTTCGGCGGCCAGCTGCCAGGCCACGACGTGTCGGATCGTCATCGGTGCTCCTTGAGTTGCGGTGTCCGCGGGTCGTGCGTCACGCGAGTGCGGCGCGGAGGCGGTCGGGCGAGACGCGCCAGTGCGCGTGGAGTGCGTCGTCGATGAGGACGACGGGGATCTTCTCCCACCACTGGGCGTAGAGCGCGGGATCGTCGAGGATCGACAGCTCCTCCACCTCGACCGCGGCCTCCCTTTCGTCGGGGAGCTCGGCGATCACGGTCTCGACGATCTCGCGCGCGACGTCGCAGAGATGGCAGTCGGGCTTGGAGATGATCGTCACGCGCGTCACCGCTCCATCCTCGCGCATCCCGGATACCCCGGGCGCGCGGGTTTGCATCGAGGTGGGGTCGTCTGCCTACGGTGGATGCTCGCCGTCGAGAGGAGTCGCCGTGTGGGATGAATGGATGCGGTTCGGGATCACGCTGGGCGTGTGCCTGATCGCCGCGGCCGTCGCGGTCGTGGTCGTGACCGTCGTCACGCGGCGGCTCGGCCGGCGGAAGCCCTGGGCCGCCGAGCTCACCCGCCGCTCGCGGCTGCCCTTCCGGGCGCTCGCGGCGCTCCTCGCGCTCTGGGTGGCTTTCGTCCTGGCGTACCCCGCGGCGGGCCCCGCCGCCGCGGTGATCGCCCACGCGGTGGGGATCGTCGCGATCGGACTGGTCGCCTGGCTCCTCGTGAGCCTCGACCTCGTCGCGACCGACGCGATGCTCGGCCGCTTCCGCATCGACGTCCCCGACAACCGCCAGGCCCGTCGCATCCGCACGCAGACGCTCATCGTCCGCCGCCTCAGCATCGCGCTCATCATCGTGGTGGCCGTCTCGGCCATGCTCCTCACCTTCCCCGCCGTCCAGACCGTCGGCGCGAGCCTGCTGGCATCCGCGGGGATCGCATCGATCGTCGCCGGCCTCGCCGCGCAGTCGGTGCTCGCGAACGTCTTCGCCGGCGTGCAGCTCGTCTTCAGCGACGCGCTGCGCGTGGACGACGTGGTCGTGGTCGACGGCGAGTGGGGCCGGGTGGGCGAGATAACCCTCAGCTACGTCGTCGTCGACCTCTGGGATCAGCGGCGTCTCGTCCTGCCCTGCACCTACTTCACGACCCAGTCGTTCGAGAACTGGACGCGGCACGGCAGCGAGATCCTCGGCACCGTCGACCTCGACCTCGATTGGCGCGCACCGGTCGACCGCATCCGCGCACGCCTCGCCGACGTGCTCGCCGAGACGGCGCTCTGGGACGGGAGGACGTCGGTCGTGCAGGTGACGGATGCCACGGAGGGCCGGCTGCGCGTGCGGGTGCTCGTGAGCGCCGCCGACTCGGGCCAGCTCTTCGACCTGCGGTGTCTCATCCGCGAGGAGCTCGTCGCGTTCCTCCGGACGACCTCACCCTCGGCGCTGCCCGCTCAGCGCGTGCTCGTCGCGGAGAACGCCGAGAAGCCCTCGCGTGCCCCGGAGTCCTCCGCACCCGCCGAGGGTGTGTTCAGCGGATCGCCGGAGGCCGAGGAGCGCCACCGCGCGTTCACGCAGGCGATCCCCGTCGTGACCGACCAGCACACCTGAGGGCGCCCGGGGAGGTGATCCGGGGAACACGAAGCGCCCCTGCGATCCAGGCGGATCGGGGGCGCTCGGTGTTTCGGCCGCTTACTTCTTGTTGCGGCGCTGGTGGCGAGTCTTGCGAAGCAGCTTGCGGTGCTTCTTCTTCGCCATGCGCTTGCGGCGCTTCTTGATGACAGAACCCACGGAAAACCTCACTACGTCAGGGGTCTGGACGCGATCGTTTCGCGTCCGGGATCAGGCACGTCGAAAAATGCCTCCGGACAGTCTAGCCGACGTCGGCGATGGGACGTTGCAGGGCAGCGGTGACCGCCGTCTCTGGGACTCGGTAGCTGCGGCCGAACCGGACGGCGGGCAGCTCGCCGGCGTGCACCAGTCGGTACACGGTCATCTTGGAGACGCGCATGATGTCGGCCACCTCCGCGACCGTCAGAAAGCGCACGTCAGACAACTCCGGCATCCCATCTCCCCAGCTCAACCCAGTAGTGCTGTGATCACTCGGCACGAGTTTCCCAGTCGTGCCGACGCTCTCAGCCTAGGGGGTGCGTGCAACGCGTGTAAACCTGTGTGGTCCATGTGATGAACGCCGGCGCTCCTTGCGGGCGCTCACGGCGGCCGCTGCCTACCTGCCGGGGATGCGCTTGAGGACGTTCTCGAGCGCGTGCTTGGTCGAGGCGGCCGCCCGGCCTACCAGATCGGCAGCGGCGGCGGCAGGCTCGGGCAGCGTGACGGATGCCGTCGACAGCGGCTCGTCGTCGATGATGAAGGGCATCAGCCACTCGTCCACGGCGTCCAACGGCGCCGGCGACAGGCTGTAGTAGCGGTGCTGTCCCTCTTCGCGCACCGAGACGAGCTCGGCCTCGCGGAGCACCTTGAGGTGCTTGGACACGGTCGGCTGGCTGACCCCCAGCTCGGCGACGATCTGCGACACGCTCGTCCCGCGGCCGTTCGTGCCGCGTTCGCGCAGCAGCTGCAGGATGTCCCGACGGGTGCCGTCGGCGATCACGTCGAAGATGTCCGCCATGCCCTTAGGTTAGCCCGCGGGCGCGTCGGAGTACCATGACAACGATTCTTTCGGCGAGAGGGGCGCGACATGGCGGGCGAGACCGTCGTCGTACGCACCCTGCGGCGCCTCGGACGCTCCGTCCGCGGCATCCGCAACCTCACGACCGCCTCGCCCTCGCGCTTCGCCGTCCTCGTCTTCTCGTCGCTCATCCTGCTGTTCACGGCGCTCTTCTCACTGCCCGCCGCGGCCGCCGACGGCCGGCCGACGCCGCTCGCCGACGCACTGTTCACCGCGGTCTCGACGATCTGCGTCACGGGCCTGTCGACCGTCGACATGGGCACCCACTGGTCGCCGCTCGGCCACGTCTTCGTGTTCGTCGGAGTGAACGTCGGCGCCCTCGGCGTGCTGACCCTGGCATCCATCCTCGGTCTCGTCATCTCCAAGCGCCTCGGGCTTCGCGCCAAGCTCATCGCCGCCGGCGACTCCAACCCGATGCGCGCGCACGGCGGGCCGGTCAACGAAGGGCAGACCGTCCGCCTCGGCGAAGTGGGCCAGCTGCTGTCGACGGTCGCGCTGTCGACCCTCATCATCGAGGCGGCGCTCGCCGTGCTCCTCTACCCGTCGCTGCTCATCAACGGCGTCGACCCGCTGACGGCCCTCTGGGAGGCTCCGTACTACGCGGCGATGTCGTTCACGAACACCGGATTCGCGCCGAACGCCGAGGGACTCACGCCCTTCGCGCAGGACTACTTCATGCTGACGATCCTGATGACGGGCGTCTTCCTCGGCTCGATCGGGTTCCCCGTCATCTTCACGCTCTGGCGCCACCACTGGCACGTGCGACGGTGGTCGCTGCACACCAAGCTCACCCTCATCACGACGATCGTGCTGTTCTTCGCCGGAGCGGGCGTCTTCCTCCTGCTCGAGTACGAGAACCCCGAGACGTTCGGCTCGATGGACGCGTGGGACACGACCTTCCAGGCCTTCTTCCTGTCGGCGATGACGCGATCCGGCGGGTTCTCGGTCATCGACATCAGCGAACTGCACGGCTCGTCGCTCGTCGTCGGGTCGATGCTCATGTTCGTCGGCGGCGGATCGGCCTCGACCGCCGGCGGCATCAAGGTGACGACGCTCGCCGTCCTGGCGCTCGCGGTGTGGTCGGAGGCCAAGGGCCGTCAGAGCGTCGAGGCGTTCGGTCGCCGCATCCCGAGCGACGTGCAGCGCGTCGCGCTCTCGGTCGTCGCGTGGGGCGCGACCATCGTCGCCGTCTCGACGATCACGATCGCGCAGCTGACCAAGGCGCCCGTGGAGTTCGTGCTCTTCGACGTGATCTCCGGGTTCGCGACCGTGGGACTGTCGACCGGGCTCACCGCCGAGCTCCCCGACTCCGCCTCGTACGTCCTCGCGGCCACCATGTTCATGGGGCGCGTTGGTACAGTGACCCTCGCCGCGGCCGTCGCGGCGACCAGCCGATCGCAGCACTACTCGCTGCCCGTGGAAAGGCCGATCGTTGGTTGAGCAGATCCGCAATGACGCTCCGGTGCTCGTCATCGGCCTCGGCCGCTTCGGCGCCGCCTGCGCGGGCGAGCTGGACCGCCTCGACCGCGAGGTGCTCGCGATCGACGCGAACCTGGAACTCGTCCAGAAGTGGTCGGAGCGGGTCACCCACGCCGTGCAGGCCGACGGCCGCAATATCGAGGCCCTGAAGCAGATCGGGGCGCAGGACTTCCAGGTCGCGATCGTGGCGACCGGATCGTCCATCGAGGCGTCGGTGCTCATCACGGCCAACCTCGTCGACCTGAAGGTGCCGCAGATCTGGGCGAAGGCCGTCTCGCAGTCGCACGGCAAGATCCTCGCCCGCGTCGGCGCCAATCACGTCATCTACCCCGAGCGCGAGGCCGGCGAGCGCGTCGCGCACCTGGTGAGCGGCCGGATGCTCGACTTCATCCGCTTCGACGACGACTTCGTGCTGGCGAAGATGTACCCGCCGAAGTTCATCCGGGGCGTCGGGCTCAACGAGTCGGGCGTGCGGAGCAAATACAACGTCACGGTCGTCGGTGTGAAGAGTCCGGGCAAGCCCTTCCGCTACGCGGAGGCCAACACGGTTGTGACGAACCACGACCTCATCATCGTCTCGGGGACGAACTCCGACATCGAGCGGTTCGCCTCGCTCGACCGCTGAGCCTCACTCCACCGCTTACGCCGGTCAGGAGCCGGCGGCGAGCTCGCGCGCGCGGGCGAGGGCGGCGTCGGTCGCCTCGGCGAACAGTCCCGCGAGGTTCGCGCCCTGCAGCACCGCGATCGCACGCTCCGTCGTCCCCTTGGGGCTCGTGACGCGGCGGCGGAGCTCGGCCGGGTCCTCCCCCGTGGCATCCAGGAGCGCGGCGGCGCCGATGAAGGTCTGCTCGGCCATGAGGCGCGCATCGGCCTCCGAGAACCCCTTGCCGCGAGCCGCCTCGGTGAGCTCCTCGATGAGGAGGTAGACGTAGGCGGGACCCGATCCCGAGATCGTCGACAGGGCGTCGATGCCGTCCTCGGCGACCTCGATGACCGAGCCGCACGTCTCGAAGAGGCGACGGGCGACGGCGAGGTCGTCCGCCGAGGCCGAGGGACCGGCCGCGAGACCCGTGACGGCCTTGCCGACGACCGCCGGGGTGTTGGGCATCGAGCGGATGACGGGGATGCCGTCGCCGACGATCGCCTCGAACGTCGCGATCGTGACCCCGGCGGCGAGGCTGACGAGCACCGTCCCCGGACGCAGCACCGGCGCGATCTCACGCAGCAGGTCGGGCACCATGAAGGGCTTCACGCCGACGAGGACGACGTCTGCGGAGGCGGCCGCGACGGTGTTGGCATCCGGTGTCGTCTCCAGCGCCAGGCTGGTCACGCCCGGGTGATCGCCGACCCCGGCGGCACGCGCGGCGGTGCGGTTGGTCACCGTCACGCGAGGCGCGGAGCCGGAGCGGACGAGCCCCTGCAGGATGGCGCCGCCCATCGAGCCGGCGCCGAGGATCGCGATGGCGGGGAGTGTGTCGTCAGGCATGCCCCCATCCTCCCATCCGGACCTCTCGCCGGGGCGGCGCGGCGACGTATAGTCGAGAACGACGGCGGCGTGGGCGCCCCGTCGCGACTGCGAAGGACCTCGTCATGACTCTCCTCGACGGCATCATCTCCCGAGTGATCGACACCGACCGGCTCGCGGTCGGCATCCTCGAGCGGGACGGCGACGATGCGGCCACGCCGCCCGAGCGCACGGTGGTGCTCATCCACGGGAACGTCTCGTCGAGCCTCTTCTGGCAGGAGTTCATGCAGGACCTGCCCGCAGACCTCCGCGTCATCGCGATCGATCTGCGCGGGTTCGGGACGAGCGAGCACGCCCCCGTCGACGCGACGCGCGGCGTCCGCGACTTCAGCGACGACGTCCACTCGGCGCTCTCCGCGCTCGACATCCCCGCCGCACACCTCGTCGGCTGGTCGATGGGGGGCGGCGTCGTCATGCAGTACGCGCTCGACCACCCGGCCCTCTCGCTCACCCTGCAGGCGCCGGTCTCGCCGTACGGCTTCGGCGGCACCCGCCGCGACGGCTCGCGCCTCACCGACGACGACGCCGGCGTCGGAGGCGGCGGCGCCAACCCCGACTTCGTCGAACGGCTCGCCGCGCACGACACCACCGACGAGGCCCCGACCTCGCCGCGGAGCGTCTTCCGGTCGGGCTACGTGTCAGCCGACTACGACGGCGACAACGAGGACCTCTGGGTCGAGTCGATGCTCACGACCTCCACCGCCGACGGCAACTACCCCGGCGACGGCGCTCCGAGCGAGAACTGGCCGGGATTCGCGGCCGGGACGATCGGCGTGCTCAACACCATGGCTCCCCGCTATTTCGACACCTCGGGCATCGTCGACCTGGCCGTCAAGCCGCCGATCCTGTGGGTCCACGGCACGGCGGATGCCATCGTCTCCGACACGTCGTTCTACGACCTCAACCACCTCGGCGCACTGGGGATCATCCCGGGCTGGCCGGGCGACGAGATCGCTCCGGCGCAGGAGATGGTGTCGCAGACGCGCGACGTCCTGGACGCGTATCGCGCCGCGGGCGGCGAGGTCACCGAACTCGTGCTCGACGGTGTCGGTCACGCGCCGCACCTGGAGCGCCCGGGCGCCGTCCGTCAGGCCCTCCTCGCCGTGATCGGCTACATCGGCCAGCCGGCCTTCCCGGCACCGCCGACCGAGGCGATCATCCTGAGCTCGTCCGACTGACGCCCGTCGGTTTTGCACGGCGTGACGGCGCCGGCCGCAGGGCGGCGTGCGCCTACGCTCGGCGACATGACCATCGCTGCGCTCGATGCCCCCGCGATCCGGGATGCCGTCGCCGAGGTGCTGTGCGAGGAGACCGAGACCCACCGCATCCTCGATGTCACCACGCGCGGGACCCGGGACGGGTCGGCACTCGTGCTCGTCACCGTCTCGTTCCCGCCCGGCCTGCTGTTCGGGGAGGTGGCGCTCGTCCTCCGCGAGATCGAGGAGCGCGTGCGGGACCTCGTCCCGGCGGCCGAGCGGATCACGGTCGAGCCGCGGATCGGACTTCCGCCGCGCGAGGCGTGCCCCGCCACGGAGACGATCGTCCTCTCCTCGAGCGACTGAACGCATTCCCGACGGACCGGGATCAGGGATCGCGGCGCGCGAGGAAGAATGCGCGCAGGAGCGCGGCCGCCTGCTCGGCCTCGACACCGCCGACGACCTCGGACCGGTGGGGCAGCCGGCGGTCGCGCAGGACGTCGTAGAGCGAGCCGGCAGCGCCGGCCTTGTCGTCCCACGCGCCGAAGACGACGCGGCCCACGCGCGCCTGCGAGATCGCTCCGGCGCACATCAGGCACGGCTCGAGGGTCACGACGAGCGTGCAGTGCTCGAGGTTCCACGAGCCGAGCGCGTCGGCGGCCGCACGGAGCGCGACCACCTCCGCGTGTGCCAGCGGATCGTGTGAGACCTCGCGGAGGTTCCGCCCCTCCCCCAGGATCTCACCCGCCGTGTCGGTGACGACGGCCCCGACGGGGATGTCGCCGTGCGCGGCCGCCTCGGCGGCCAGTTCCCGTGCCCGCGCCATGGCGGCGAGGTCGGTCTCTCTGGCGGGCAGGCTCACGCGCCCAGCGTACGCCCCGGTAATCTGTGAGCATGCGTGTGCACGTCGCCGACCACCCTCTCATCACCCACAAGCTGACGGTGCTGCGCGACCAGCGCACCCCCTCGCCGGTCTTCCGGCAGCTGACCGAGGAGCTCGTGACGCTCCTCGCCTACGAGGCCACCCGCAGCGTCCGCGTCGAGGACCTCGAGATCCAGACCCCGGTGACCACGACCGTCGGCGTGCGGATCAGCGAGCCGCGCCCGCTCGTGGTGCCGATCCTCCGCGCGGGCCTGGGCATGCTCGACGGGATGGTGAAGCTCCTGCCGACGGCGGAGGTCGGGTTCCTCGGCATGGCCCGCGACGAGGAGACCTTCGAGCCCGTCACGTACGCCGAGCGCCTGCCCGCAGACCTCAGCGACCGCCAGTGCTTCGTCCTCGACCCCATGCTCGCCACCGGCGGGTCGCTCGGCGCCGCCATCGACTTCCTCTTCGCGCGCGGCGCGCAGGATGTCACCGCGATCTGCATCCTCGGCGCCCCCGAGGGCGTCGCGGCGATCGAGAAGCAGGTCGGCGACCGCGACGTGACCCTCGTGCTCGGCGCCCTCGACGAGCGCCTCAACGAGAAGGGCTACATCGTGCCCGGTCTCGGCGACGCCGGCGACCGCCTGTACGGCACGGTCTGAGCTCTCAGCCGCAGCGGATTCGGAGGATGCCATCGGATTCGGAGCCCTCGGGCTGACCGATCCGAATCCGGTGCGATCCTCCGAATCGGGTGACGGGGTGTCAGCCGGCGGCGTCGCCGGTGCGGCGGCCGTTCTCGCGCTCCCAGAACTCGAGCTGCTGCGTCAGGGCCTTCGCGAGTTCGAACACCTGCTCCGGAGGGATCCGCACCCGCTGGACGACTCGGCCGGGGACGACCGTCACGGCGTTGCCGTCGGCATCCGTCGCCTCGTGCGGGGGACGCACGAGCGAGACGAAGTCCATGACGAACACGTCGGGGGTGTGCCACACGTTGGCGAAGTCGGCGAAGCTGCCGGCCACCGCCTTCGGGGGCATCTCGATCTCGAACTGGCGTGGTGCCTCGTCGGTCATGAGGCGAGTCTACGTATCCGCGGACGCGCTCAGGCCGCGCCGACGAGCCGCGCGAAGGCGCTGAGGCGGGCGACGCCGTCGGGGGTGCGGGGCAGATCGTCGAGGAGACCGGTGCCGTAGACGACGTACGCGGTGTGCATCGCGCGCGAGACGGCCACGTTCAGCCGGTTCTGCAGCAGCAGGAACTCCAGACCCCGCGGCGCATCGCGACCGGACGAGGCGGCGAGCGAGACGATCGCGACCGCGGCCTCCTGGCCCTGGAAGCGGTCGACCGTGCCCACCGGCACGTCGACGAACCCGGCGGCCGCCAGAGCCTGCTCGACGAGGAGCTGCTGCGCGTTGTACGGCGTCACCACGATGAGGTCGCCGGGCTCGAGGGGGCGTGCGGGCGCATCGTCGCCCGGCGTCCAGGGGCGCCCGACCAGATCGCGGACGATGTCCACCACGGTGGCCGCCTCCTCGGGCGACTGCGTCGCGTTGCCGGTGTGGCCGAGCGGAACCGTGAGGACACCCGCCGGGATGCCGTCGAGCCGGCGCGACACGGTCGCCGGGAACGCCTCGAGCCGCCCGGCGTACGAGAGCTGCGAGACCGGGGAGGCCACCTCGGGACGCATCCGCCGCGACTGCGCGAGGAAGTAGCCGCGGTCGGCGGGGATGACCGCCTCGCCGTCCATGATCCAGCCGAGCGCCGAGGTGTCGACGGGCTCGGGATGGGTCCCCTGACTCACCTGCGGCAGCTGCTGCGGGTCTCCGAGCAGGAGCAGGCGCGAGGCGGATGCCGCGACGGCGATCGTCGAGGCGAGCGAGAACTGCCCCGCCTCGTCGATCACCAGCAGGTCGAGTCCGCGGCGAGCGACGCGGCCGGTGTGGCTGAAGTCCCAGGCCGTGCCGCCGACGACGAAGCCGGCCTGCTGCTCCCCGATGTAGGCCGCCATCGCGTTCTTCGCGATCGGGGTGTACGACGTCTCGCCGCCGGTCGCTCCCGACGACTTCGGCGCTTTGGCGACCTGGGCGCGCGGCACGCCCGCCTCGACGATGCGATCGAGCATGTTCTCGACGACGGCGTGCGACTGCGCGACGACGCCGACCCGGAACCCGTGGTCGCGGACGAGCGCGGCGACGACGTGCGAGCCGACGTAGGTCTTGCCGGTGCCCGGAGGGCCCTGCACCGCGAGGTAGCTGCGGTCGAGGTCGAGGAGGGTCGCCGTGATGTCGGCGACGTCGGTGCCCGCGCCGCGGGCGAGGACGCCGCTGCGCGTGCGGGGCGGGCGGCGCAGGAGCAGGTCGCTCGCGGCATCCGCCGGAAGCGCGGGGACCTCGCCCGAGGCAGAGGTCAGCACGGCATCCGCCCACTCGTCGATCGCCGCCTGCTGACTGCCCGCCTGCGGCGGGGCCACAGGGGTGAGCGCGACGGGGAGCTCCTGCCAGGTGAAGCCCTGCACCGACGTCTCCTCGACGACGGCACCGTCCTCGAGCACGTCGACGACCTTGAGCGTGCGCGCCGCGTGGATCCAGCGCGGATTCGTCTCGACCGGGAAGGGCGCGGGGATCTCGTACACGGCGAACGGCGAGCTGTCGGCGCTCAGTCGCGTCCCCGGCGCCAGGTCGCCGCGCAGCTCGACGACGCGGCGCTGCACGCGCGCGCCCTCGGGCAGGTGCCAGTCGGTGACGACGCGGCAGCGCTCGGCGTCGACCACCATCACGTCGCGCGTGTCCTCCCACACCGACACGGGCTCGCGCAGGCGCAGGAAGTGCGTCGCCCAGAACGTCTTCACCTCGCGCGGGTAGTAGTCGATCGCCGCGGAGCCGAGCCGGAGCGCCTCGGCGACCGCCTCCGCCTCGTCGCCGGCCGCCGACGTCCCCGACGCGGGCACGGATGCCGCGAGCCGGCCGAGCGCGTCGGCCCGCGCCGACGGCTCGTAGACGAACTCGGCGGCCTCGGCGTCGAGGGCGGGCCGAAGACCCGCCTCGCGGGCGCGATCGACCAGCCAGTCCCGGAGCTTGAGCGTGGACACGCAGTCGTAGCGGTTGTAGTCGGCCAGATCGTCGAGCACGACGCGGGACCCGGCCTGGTCGCCCGCCTCGGCGAGCGCCCGCGCCTCGACGTAGCGCACGATGGAGTCGTCACCGCGCTGGACGTCGCTCGTGCGGACGTCCGCGCCCATGTAAAGCGGCTCGAGCTTCTTGATCGAGTACGAGCGCGAGCCCACCCGGAGGGCGCGCCGCACGATCGGGTACAGGTCGACGAAGACCCCCTCGCGTAGGAGCCGGTCGACCGCGGCCTCGCCGACGCCGTGCCGCGCCGCCATGGCGAGGAGGTGCGTCGGCTCGTAGGGCGCGTAGTGGTAGATGTGCATGCCCGGATGGGCGCTGCGGCGCTGCGCCACGATCGCGAGGAACTCCTCGAGCGCCGCCTTCTCGTCGCCGAACGAATGCGCCCACAGGGGCGTGTAGCGGCTGGCGGTGTCGACCCAGCCGAAGAGATAGTCGATCCCCCACTGCGCCGGAGCGCCGGGCGCCGGCGTCTCGGTGTAGAGAGGGTCGCCCTCGAAGTCGAAGAACAGGTCGCCGTGATCGGGCCGCGGCAGCGCGCCGAGCGCCTTCGGGAAGACGACCTCGTACGTCGGCACCGGCGGGAGCGGCGCGACCGCGCGACCCGCGGTCGCGGGGATCGGCGCCGGCGGCGGCGTCGCGGCGTCGTCGACACCTCCCGCCGGGCTCGTCAGCTGCAGGCGCGCCTGCGTCCGCAGGTTCGCGAAGGTGTCCCACGACATGCGCGGCGGAGCCTCGCGGGCCTCGGCGAGGTGGTCGATCGTGAGGATGCCGGCTGTCCGCAGCCGGTCGCGCTGCAGCGGCCGCATCCCCGCCACGAGCAGCAGGTCGCGATGGGCCACCACCTCGAGATCGCAGGTCGCGCACCGCCCGCACGCGACGACGCGGAGAGCGCCGCGGTCATCGCCCCAGCCGATGGCGGAGCCCTCGGCACCGGCGGCGACGTCGCGATCGGCGATGAGGGAGCGGAGCCGCCCCCGCCGCAGCGAGAAGACGGGCAGGAGGTCGCGCACCTGGTGCTCGGACGTCGAGCCGTCGCCGAGGAGCAGTTCGACCCGGTCTGAGCGCGCCACCCCGAGACGGTCGAGCTGATCGACGTATGCCGCGAGCTGCATGAGGGCGGTGACACGGGCGTGGCGCGCGAGCTTCGTGTCCTGCACCAGCCAGGGCTCGCCCGGCAGCGCGGTGTCGCGCACGAGGAAGTCCGCGAATCCGACGAACTCGTCGGTCGAGAAGGCCGCCTGATAGATCACCGCCACTGCCGGGTCGGCGAGCGCTGCCATCGTCTGCGCGACCGCCGCGCCGAGCGCCTCGGCATCCGAGGACCGCGCTGCGGCGATCTCGACGACGCGGCCCGGGAACGCGACGCGGTAGTCGTCGAGCACGCGCAGCTCATGCTGCGTGCCGAGTCGCCCCGCCCGCTCGAGCGTCGCGTCCTCGGGGTCGTCGACGGCGGCGACGCGCCCGAGCTTCGCGTCGATGGCCCGCAGCCAGGCGAACTCGCATTCCGCGGCGGCCTTGAGGTCGCTCGCGCTCCAGACGATCCGGCCCTCGTCTTCGATGTATCGCATGTCACCCTTCCGTCTCCGACCCTAACGGCGGGCGCCGACACCGCCGCCCGAGCGGACGGCGCACGGAGGATGAGCGCGGGGCGATGCGCCCCGGACGAAGCACGACGGACGTCACCCGTGACCGCGCACGGCGGCGGATGCCAGACTGGAGCGGTGAGCCAGCCCGGAGCCGTGACGCCGTCCCTGCCGTTCGAGAGCGCGTACCGCCACGGCTTCGCGCGCGTGGCGGCCTGCACGATCCCGGTGGCGATCGCCGACCCGCTCGCGAACGCGGACGCCGTCCTCGCCGCCGCGCGGGACTGCCACGACGACGCGGTCGCCGTCGCGGTGTTCCCCGAGCTCTGCCTCACCGGGTACGCCATCGACGACCTCGTCATGCAGGACCCGGTGCTGGATGCCGTGCTCGTCGCGATCGAGCGGATCGCCGAGGCATCGGCGGACCTGCGATCGCTCCTCGTCGTCGGCGCGCCGCTGCGGATCGGCGCGCGCCTCTACAACTGCGCCGTCGCGATCCACCGGGGCTCGGTGCTCGGCGTCGCCCCCAAGTCGTACCTGCCCACCTACCGCGAGTTCTACGAGCACCGGTGGTACGCGCAGGGCGGCGACGCCCCCGGGACGGTCACCCTCGCCGGCGCCGAGGTGCCCGTCGGCGTCGGCCTCCTCTTCGAGGCGACGGACGTGCCCGGACTCGTCGTCCACGCCGAGGTCTGCGAGGACTTCTGGGTTCCCGTCCCGCCGTCCTCCGCGGCGGCCCTCGCGGGCGCCACGGTCCTCCTGAACCTCTCCGGCAGCCCGATCACGATCGCCCGCGCCGAGGACCGCCGCGTGCTGTCGCAGTCGCAGTCGCTCCGGTGCCTCGCCGCCTACGTGTACGCCGCCGCGGGCCAGGGCGAGTCGACCAACGACGTGTCGTGGGACGGCCAGACGATGATCTACGAGGGCGGCACGCTCCTGGCCGAGACCGAGCGCTTCCCCGACGGCCCGCGCCGCGCGGTGGCCGACGTCGATCTCGATCGCCTGCGTCAGGACCGCCTGCGCCAGGGCACGTTCGACGACAACCGCGTCGCCGCCTGGGCGCACGGGCAGCGGATCCCGTTCACCGTCGACCCCCCGGCATCCGACATCGGGCTGCGCCGGCCGCTCGACCGCTTCCCCTTCGTCCCCGACGACCCCGCCCGCCTCGATCTCGACTGCTACGAGGCGTTCAACATCCAGGTGTCGGGTCTCGAGCAGCGGATGCGGGCCATCGGCTCGCCCCGCCCCGTCATCGGCGTCTCGGGCGGCCTCGACTCCACCCACGCGCTCCTGGTCGTCGCCCGTGCGATGGACCGGATGGGCCGCCCCCGCAGCGACATCCTCGCGTACACGATGCCGGGCTTCGCGACGAGCGACCACACGAAGTCCAACGCGATCGCCTTGGCCGAGGCGATCGGGGCGTCGATCGAGACGATCGACATCCGCCCGATGGCGACCGAGATCCTGAAGGGCATCGGGCACCCCTTCGCGGGCGGCGAGCCCGTCTACGACGTCACCTTCGAGAACGTGCAGGCCGGTGCCCGCACCGACTTCCTCTTCCGCCTCGCGAACCAGAACGGCGGCTTCGTCGTCGGGACCTCCGACCTGTCCGAGCTCGCGCTCGGCTGGGCGACCTACGGCGTCGGCGACCACATGAGCCACTACGCCGTCAACGCGGGCGTGCCGAAGACCCTCATCCAGCACCTCATCCGCTGGGTCGTCGCCCATTCCGCCGACGACGAGTCCGGCACCTCGCTGAGCGGCGAGGCGAAGCGGGTGCTGCAGGCCGTCCTCGACACCGAGATCAGCCCCGAGCTCGTCCCCGCCGGGCAGGACGGCAAGGTCCAGTCCACCGAGGACACGATCGGCCCCTACGCGCTCCACGACTTCGCGCTCTTCCACATCCTCCGCTACGGGCTGCGGCCGTCGAAGATCGCCTTCCTCGCCGAGCGTGCCTGGGCCGACAAGGATGCCGGGGCCTGGCCCCCCGGATTCCCCGACGCCGACCACTACGCGTACGACCTCGACACGATCGCCGGATGGCTGCGCGTGTTCCTGAAGCGCTACTTCGGATTCGCGCAGTTCAAGCGCTCCGCGATCCCGAACGGCCCGAAGGTCAGCCCGGCGGGCTCGCTGTCGCCCCGCGGCGACTGGCGCGCGCCGTCGGACGGCAACGCCGCCGTGTGGCTGGCCGAGCTCGACGCGGCGCTGCCGCAGGCCGGCTGAGGCGGCGTCAGACCGCGGGCAGGATGCCGGACGCGATGGTGATGACCCAGCCGTCGCGCGACGCGTCCACCAGGGCGTACTTCATGTTGCGGTCGGGGATCCAGCCCTTGTGACGCCCGGCATCCAGCCGCACGTGCTCCGCCGCGACGCGCACGCCGCGGCCGTCGGCTTCGAGCACCGCCTGCACGCGCGTCCAGTGCTGGAGGAGGTCGGGGATGTTGGTCTCGTCGAAGAGGCGCGAGTGCTTCTGCATCTGCTTGATGTCCGCCGGCTCCGGCGAGAGGTCGCGGATGTCCATCCCGAGCGGCTGGCCCGGGTCGCAGATGGCGACGACGGTCGCGGCGCGGAAGCTCGCGGTCACGATCGCGATCGGCAGCTCCGCACCGTCCCGCGACGCGATGAGGCGCGTGTGATAGCCGAAGCCGCGCGGCGCCTCGCGCTCGATGCGCACGTCCTTGATCTCGCAGCCGAGCTTGGCCGCGATGAGCTCCTTGGCGATGATGCGGCGGCGGTCGTGCACCGTCGTGCCCGGGTCCCAGCCCAGCCGTGCGGAGATCCCCGCGGGGGTGTCCAGCAGAATCGTGTTCAGAGACATGTCTCTCCTTCGCCATGCGTCGACGGTTCCCATCTTGGCCCACCGGCCGTGCGCGCGGCATCCCTCCGCGTCGTGACAAACCCGTCCCTGTATGACTCGGATCGTCGGCAGCACATGTCGCCATGCGGATGCCGAGGCGACGACGAGTGCCGACTTCCGGGGCCGCAGGGCAGGATGAGAGCATGCAGCGTCGTGCGACGGTCGTCGGCAGCGGTCCGAACGGACTCGTCGCCGCGGTGACCCTCGCGCGCGCCGGCTGGGCGGTGCGCGTGCTCGAGTCCGCCGAGGCTCCCGGCGGCGGGGCCCGTACGGCGGAGCTGACGCTCCCCGGGTTCCGCCACGACGTCGCCTCGGCGGTGCACCCGGCCGCGTTCGGATCGCCGTGGTTCCGCGCCTTCGGCATCCGTGAGCGGGTCGACTGGATCGTCCCGGAGGCCTCGTACGGCCACCCGCTCGACGATGCGCCCGCTGCGATCGCGTGGCGCGACCTCGCCCGCACCGCCGACGCCCTCGGCGCAGACGGCGCCCGGTGGAGGCGCCTGATCGCGCCGCTGCGCGACCGGGTCGACGAGCTGGTCGACATCACCGGGGACAGCCTGTTGCGGATGCCGCGGCATCCGCTCGCGCTCGCGGCGTTCGGCCTGCGGACCCTCGCGCTCGGCACGCCGCTCGACCGCTTCGCCCTGCGGACCCCCGCCGGACGAGCCCTCTGGGCGGGCGTCTCGGCCCATGCCCCCGCACGGATGCCGGCGCTCGCCGGCGCCGGCGCCGGGCTGCTTCTGGCCGCCTACGGACACGCGCAGGGCGGCTGGCCGATCCCCCGGGGCGGCGCGCAGGCGATCACCGACGCCCTCGTCGCCGACCTCACGGCCCACGGCGGCACGATCGAGTGCGGAGTGCGTGTGGACGACCTCGGCGCGCTCGATGCCGGCGACCTCGCGAGCGGCGATCTGCTGATGCTCGCCGGGTCGGCTCGGCTCCTCCGTACCCTCCCCGGCATCCCGCCGCGCTACGCGCGAGCCGTGCAGCGGTTCCGCTACGGCCCCGGGGTCGCGAAGATCGACGCCGCCCTCGGCGGGCCGATCCCCTGGCGGGACCCCGCGCTGGCCACCGTCCCGACCGTGCACCTCGGCGGCTCGGCCGACGAGATCCGCGCCGCCGAGGCGTCGGTCATCTCGGGACGGATGCCGGCCCGCCCGTACGTGCTCCTCACGCAGCCGTCCGTCGTCGACCCCACCCGCGCGCCCCGGGAGGCGGGCGAGGGAGCGGGAGTGCTCTGGGCGTACATCCACGTCCCGCCGGGGAGCGCGGTCGATCCGACCGAGACGGTGCTCGCCCAACTGGAGCGGTTCGCTCCGGGAGCCCGGGAGCGGGTGCTGGCGGTCCGCGCGACCTCGGCCGCCGACCTCGCCTCGCTCAATCCGGCGGCCATCGGCGGCGACGGGCTCGGCGGTGCGTTGACGGTGCGGAACCTCCTCCGCCGTCCTGTCCTGTCCCGCACGCCCTGGCGGACGCCCGCACGCGGCGTGTACCTCGCGTCCTCCGCAGCGCCTCCGGGGCCGAGCGTGAACGGCATGGCCGGATGGCACGCGGCGCGCACCGCGATCGGGGATGCCACGGGCGATCGCCCCGACCTCGGCGACCTCTTCGGCTGAACGGCGTCACCCGCGTCCCCTAGTCTGGGGTGGCCCTCCGCGCCTTCGCGAGGGCTCCGACGACGAGGAGTGCCATGTCCACCCCCACCGATCCCGCCGGCGCCGACGACGCACGAGAGTCCGTCCCCGCGTCCCCCGACGCGCCCACCGCCGCCTCTCCCGAGACTTCCGCCCCCGCTGCCACCCCGGATGCGCCGACACAGGCCTACCCGGACGCGCCCGCGGCGCCGCCGGTCCCGCCGGCGCCGGCCGCATCCGACGCCCCGACGCAGGCCTACGGGCAGCCTCCCCACGGTCAGCCCGCGTACGGTCAGCCCGCGTACGGTCAGCCGGCTTACGGGCAGCCCGCGTACGGTCAGCCGGCCTACGCCGCCCCCGCTCCCGCCGGTCCCGACACCCGCCCGAAGACGCTCGCGTGGATCTCGCTCGGCCTCGCGGTCCTCGGCGTCATCCTGTCCTGCATCGGCTTCGTCCCCGTCCCGTGGGTCGGTCTCGTCTCGGTCGTCATCGGCGGCCTCCTGCTGCTGATCGCCTTCGTCCTGTCGATCGTCGCGCTCGCGAGCCGCAAGCAGGGCGGCAAGCCGTTCAGCATCATCGCGCTCGTCGTCGCCGTCCTCGGCGGCGGCCTGTGGGCCGTCGCGCTGTTCGTCAGCATCGCGCTCACCGCCATCACCTCCTCCTCCACCACCGGCGAGTCGGTGGAGTCGCCCGCGCCGAGCGTGAGCGCCGCACCGTCCGAGGACGGCGGCGACGGCGAGTACGACGAGGCGGCCTTCCTCGCCGAGGCGCGACCGGCGATCCTCGAGGTCTTCCAGGACGTCGAGCCGTCGGTCACCGAGGACGTGGTGAACCAGGTGTTCCCCGACGAGGCGCTCATCGCCGCCGGGCAGAGCATGCTCCTGCTCGGCGACGCCGGTCGCGACACCATGATCGAGTCGCTCACCACGGGCGGCACCTTCGACGACGACACGGCCGGCCGGTTCGTCGACGCGATCTACGAGGCTGCCACCAAGCACCTGCAGGAGTAATCCCCGCAGACAGCACGATGCCCCCGGAGCGATCCGGGGGCATCGTGCTGTGCGGCGCCTGTCAGTTGGACGAGGCGGACGCGGCCGAGACGGGCGAGGCCGGCGTGACGGGAGACGCCGGCGAGGCGGGGGTGACCGGCGAGGCCGGGGTCACGGGCGACGCGGGGGTCACCGGCGACGCGGGAGTGACCGGCGAGGGCGACGTCGCCGGCGTGGGCGCCGTGGCGGGGGTCGCGGGGGTCACGGCCGTCGGCGTGGCGGCCGTGACGACGGTCACCGAGGTGTCGCTGACGCTGAGCGTCACGGGCCGGTCGAGCACCGAGCCGTTCTTGCCGGTGATGGCGCCGCCGGGGACGACCGTCCCGTCGGTGGTGCGCAGATCCATCGCGGATGCCATCGCCGTCGCACCGCCGGCCACGAGGCCGAGTCCGACCGCACCGGTCACACCGTAGGCGATCCATTTCTTCTTCATGTCGAGTCCTCCTCTGGTGTCCCCTCGACCCGGTGCCGGGGGATGCGATCTCGCGACCGCATGCCCTCTACTCTGTCCAGCGCCGCTAAGGCGCCTCGAAGGGAGCCATGAGAGGCCTCTTATGGTCGGCGGCGGCGCTCTCGGCCGCCGTGCGCAGCACGCGCGCTCGCACGGCATCCCCCGCCGCGGCGGCGCCGAGCGCGTGCCCGAGAAGGTGCACGCCGGCGAGCGCGCGCGTGCGCAGGTCCTCGCCCCAGCGCGTCCATGCGCCCGCCACGAGGGCGCGCAGCGGCGCCGCTCCCCGCCCCTGCGCCTCGGTCAGTAGGGTGCTCGCCACGGCGTGGCCGAGGAACGCGGCGGCATCCTCCGCGGCGTCGCCCCTTCCGGCGGTGTCGACGTCGATGAGCCCGGTGACGGCGTCGCCGACGACGAACAGCTGCCCGATGTGGAGGTCGCCGTGCACCGTGGCCGGCATCGCCGGGGCCGTCCGGAGCGCGTCCTCCAGCCGTGCGCCGACCGCTCGGATGCCGTCGGCCTCGAGCGGCATCGCCGCCTCGAGCCGCGCGAGGTACCAGGGCAGCCGCGCGGCGAGCGAAGTGCGCGCGGGCCACGCCAGTTCGACGTCGGAGAGACGGGCCCGGAGAGCATCGACGGTGTCGAGGAGGCGCTCCGGATGCCACGTCATCTCGGTCGCCGGTGCACCCTCGGCGTCGGCGAGGACGAGCAGCCCCTCGGGCGACCACCCGTGGACGGCGGGAACGGGCAGCCCCCGCTGCCGCAGGGCGGCGTGCGCCTCGACGACGCGCTCGATGCGGCTCGGCCGCACCACCTTCACCCACACGGCACCGGCATCCGTCGGGACCCGCAGCACCGCACGACGGCCGGGGCGGTACCCGACGATCTGCGGCGACGCCGTCGCCGTCATGCCGAGGCGGGACAGGAGCACGCCCACCGCGCCGCCGAACGCCGCGGGAGCGAGGGCGGGGAGGTGCGGGTCGGCGGGATGGAGCCAGACGCGCGCGACCCCGTCGAGGGCGAGGCCCGTCTCGCGGGCGACGGGGAGGAGCGAGCTGTCGAGGTAGGCGACGGTTCCGTCCGGCAGCCCGTCCGCCGCACCCGGCGCGACCGTGAAGCCGGCGACGGTGCCGCGCCCGAGCGGCTCCCGCGAGATCGCGGCGAGTGCGGATGCCGGTACGTCGAGGGCCTCGGCGAGGAGGTCCGCCTCGGGATCGGCCGCGGTGTCCCGGGCGGGGGCGTCGGCCGCGGCATCCATGCCTCGATTCCAGCACGCCACCCCGAAGAACGGGATGAGACATCTCTTAGGGTCGCGCGGGGCGCCCCGTGCGCTCGCGATACTGGGAGCGTGAGCACAGCGCCCCCCGCCCCCGATCGTCGCAGCCGCCTGTCGGTGCGCACGCGCATCGTCGCCGTCATCACCCTTGTGGCGGCGGTCGGCCTCATCTCGGTGGGTGCGACGGTGTACCTCGTCGAACGGGCGATCTCGCTCGAGGCCATCGAGGGGCGCCTGCAGGACAACCTCGAGTCGGCGCGGGTCATCGTCAGCAACGGCGTCGACGACACCGGCGAGTGGACGAGCGCGGGCGACGCGCTGAAGGCCGTCGTGCAGCGGATGAGCCCCGACGACAACACGGGTGCGCTCGGCATCATCGACGGCCGCGCCGTGTGGCAGTCCGCCGTCGACCTCGACCTCACCCTCACGAGCGCTCCCGGCTTCGTCCCGCACGTCACGGCGGAGGTGACCGGCCCCGATCCGGTGATCGGCACCTACGCGGAGGAGGGCGTCGTCTGGCGCTACCTCGCCGCACCGATCGCGGTCGCCGGCGGCGACGCCGCAGGCGCCGGGAGCGAGGTCATCTTCGCCATGGCCTACGACGTGACCGCCGAGCTCGACGAGATCAACGGCACCGCGCAGGCCTACCTCGTCGCCGCCGGCATCGCGCTCCTCGTGATCGCCGTGGTCGCGACCGTCGTCTCGACACGGCTCCTCCGGCCCCTCCGCCAGATGCGCGAGACGGCCGAGCGGGTATCGGCCCAGTCGCTCAGCGAACGCCTTCCCGTGCAGGGTCGCGACGACGTGTCCGAGCTCGCGAGCACGATGAACGCCATGCTCGACCGGCTGGACGGCGCACTCGACTCGCAGCGGCAGCTGCTGAGCGACGTGGGCCACGAGCTGAAGACGCCCATCACGATCGTCCGCGGCAACCTCGAGGTCATGGATGCCGACGACCCCCACGACGTCCGGGAGACCCAGGCGCTCGCCATCGATGAGCTCGAGCGCATGGACCGGCTCGTGCAGGACCTCTCCGCGGCGGCCGCGCTCCACGGCCCGACGCCGGTGACGACGGCCCGCGTTGACGCGGGCGAGCTCGTCCACCAGATCGTCCGGAAGGCGCAGGGGATCGAGGGCGCCGCCGTCGCGACCGGGCCGATCGCCGACATCGTCGCGCGCCTGGACCCGGGCCGCATCACCCAGGCGATGCTGCAGCTCAGCCAGAACGGCGTCACCCACGGCGGCGGACGCATCGACATCGGCAGCCGCACCGCCGCCGACACGCTCGAGCTGTGGGTGCGCGACCACGGGCCCGGCGTGCCCGACGCCGACAAGGCCGGCGTGTTCGACAGGTTCCACCGCGGCCACACGGCGCAGGCGGGCAGCGGACTCGGGCTCAACATCGTGCAGGTGATCGCGCGCGCCCACGGCGGTTCGGTCCGCGTGGAGGACGCACCGGGCGGCGGAGCGCTGTTCGTCATCGCGCTGCCGCTGGCCGAGAGGCCCGTGCCCGGCGATCTGGTGATCCCGCCCAAGCCCCCGCTCCCCCAGCTGGCGACCACGACGGGAGGCGCGTGATGGCATCGATCCTGATCGCCGAGGACGAGGCGCGCATCTCGGGCTTCATCGAGAAGGGTCTGCGGTCGGCCGGTTTCGCGACGCGTGTCGCCCCGACCGGGCCGGAGGCGCTGGCGCTCGCGCAGTCCGACGAGTTCGACCTGATGGTGCTCGACGTGAACCTGCCGGGCATGGACGGGTTCGCGGTGCTCGAGAACCTCCGCGGCGGCGGTTCGCGGATGCCGGTCATCATCCTGACCGCACGCGTCGAGCTGCACGACACGGTGGCGGGCCTCGAGGGCGGTGCCGACGACTACCTGGGGAAGCCCTTCCGCTTCGACGAGCTGCTCGCCCGCATCCGCCTGCGCATGCGGAAGGACGACGACACCGGAAGTCTCGCCGCGCTCTCGCACCGCGACCTCACCCTCGACGTCCGGACGCGTGAGGCGCGGCTGGACGGCCGGCGCGTGGAGCTCTCGTCGCGGGAGTTCGCCCTCGCCGAGGAGTTCGTCCGTCACGCGGGGCAGGTCCTCAGCCGCGAGCAGCTGCTGAGCCGCGTCTGGGGGTACGACTTCGACCCGGGGTCGAATGTCGCCGACGTCTACGTCGGCTACCTGCGTCAGAAGCTGGGCTCCGACCGCATCGAGACCGTCCGCGGCGCCGGCTACCGGCTCGTCTGAGCCGCCGCCGACTCCTGGCGGATGACGCTCGGACCCTCGGGCGTCGTCTCGACGACGACCTGGGCGGGCAGCTGCTCCTTCATCGCCTCGACGTGGCTGATGACACCGACCGTGCGGCCGCCGGCGCGCAGCTCGTCGAGCGTCCGCATCGCGAGATCGAGGGTCTCGGGGTCGAGCGAGCCGAAGCCCTCGTCGACGAAGAGCGTGTCGAGCCGCAGGCCGCCGGCCCGGTTCGTGACGACTTCGGCGAGCCCGAGGGCGAGCGCGAGGGATGCCAGGAAGGTCTCGCCGCCCGACAGCGACTGCGGCGAGCGCAGCCGGCCGGTGTGCGCGTCGAGGACGTCGATGCCGAGCCCCGACGCCCGGCCGTGCGAGGCCTTGGCATCCGAGTGGTGGAGCGTGTAGCGGCCGGAGGACATCTCGGTGAGCCGCAGGTTCGCCGCCGCGACGATCTCCTCGAGCTCGGCGGCGAGGACGAAGGTCTCGAGGTCCATCTTCATCGTGTTCGGCGCGCGCCCGGCGACGGAGTCGGCCAGCCGCGTGATCACCGCGGCCTCCTCGGCGACCGCGGCGACGTCGGCGTAGGCCTCGTCGACCCGCTCCAGCAGGTCGCGCAGGCGCTCGGTGGCGGCCCGCGCGTCGGTCTCGGACACGATCGCGTCGGCATACGCCGCCTTCGCCGCCTCACGCGCCGCCCGCACGGCGTCGAGGTCGACCTCGGGGGCATCGACGGTGGCGAGTTCGAGTTCGAGCAGCCGGGCGCGGACGGCGGCGAGCGCCTGTGCATGCGCGACGATGCGCTCCTCGAGCGCGTCCTGCTCAGCGGTCGTGAGAAGAGCGGCCGTTGCGGCGCTGAGATCGTCGAAGTCGGATGCCGCGATCCGCGCATCGCGGTCTCGCACCGCCGCGGCGGCGGCCCGCTCCCGCTCCGCGAGGTCGTCCTGCGCGCGCCGACGCGTGCGGGCTCGATCGCGGTGGGCGGTGGCGTCCGTGATCCGCTCGGCCACCGAGGCGTACGCGCCGCGCGCGGCGTCGACCTGCGCGCGGAGGGCCGCGAGCGTCGCCCGATCGGCGGCGGCGCTCTGGGTGTCGTCGCTCAGCTGGGCCGCGAGCCGCTCCCGCTCGGCGGCGGCGACGACGGCGAGCTCGTCGAGGTCGGCGCGGCGGCGCTCCGCCGCGGCCGCCTCCTTCGCTGCCTCCTCGGCGTCGCTCAGTTCGGCGGTCACGGTCGCGAGCTTCTCCTCGAGTCCCGCGACGTCGCCTCCGGCGGCCCGCGCCATTGCAGAGGCGAGCGCCTCGCGCGCCGCGCGAGCGTCGTCCCCCGCGCGTCGCTCGTCCGCCGCCGCGCGATCGCGTGCCCCTTCGGCTGCGGCGAGGTCGTCATCGGTCACGGGATCGGCGGCGGGTTCGGCGGGTCGGGGATGCGAGGTCGACCCGCACACCGCACACGGCTCCCCGTCGACGAGGTCGGCGGCGAGCTCTCCCGCGTGACCGGCGAGCCGGCGCTGCAGGAGCGCGGTCACCACGGTGACCGCGGCGGCCGCGGCGCTGTTCGCGGCGAGGTAGGCCGCCTCGGCATCCGCTGCGGCAGGCGTCAGGGTCGCGACCTCCCGGGCGGCGGCGAGCCTCTGCCGGAGGGCGTCGCCCTCTGCGGCGAGGTCGTCTCGACGCGCGGCGCGCAGGCGGGCGGCGGCGAGGTCGGCGTCGATGCGGTCGCGCTCGGCGGGGATGAGGGCCTGCTGCGCGTCGAGCTCGGCGAGCTGCGCCGTGCCGGCGACGACGCGCTGCTCACGCGCGGCGAGCGTGCGCTCGGCCTCTGCGAGCGCCGTCTCGGCGGCCACGGCGGCCGACCACAGCGCGATGTCGCCCGTGAGTCCGTCGATGATCGTCGCCAGGTCGTCGTCGTCGCGCCCGCCGCCCTCGCGCCACGCACGGCGCGCGTCGGCATCGAGCGCCTCGGCGTCCGCCCGCGCCTGTTCGGCCTGCGCCGCCGCCTCGACGGGAGCGCGCAGCACCTCGGCGGTGCGCGCACGGACGAGCCGCGCCTTGTCGGCCGCCGTGTGCGCCGCGTCGGCTTCGAGCGCCGCCAGCTCGACGCGGGACGCCGCCAGCTGCACGAGCCGCTCTGCGAGCGCCGTCGCCTCGGTGAAGGCGGCCTCGGCGGATGCCGCGGCGGCTTCGCTCTGCGCCCGCTCCCGCGCACGGGTGTCGAGCCGGTACTCCGCGCGCTGGAGGGCGGTGCCGGCGGCGGCGCGACGCCCGGCCAGGTCGACCGCCGGCGCGGCATCCGTCGTCTGTTCGCCGCCGCCGAGCTCGTGCGCGTCGATGAGACCTTCTGCGACCTCGAGCAGGGTCGCCGCCCGCTCGCCGGCCGCATCGACGGCCTTCTGCGCATCCTTGCGGCGAGTGTCGAGCTCGTCGCGGTACGTCTCGAAGCGGCGGGTGCCGAACAGGGTGCGCAGGAGCGACTGCCGTTCGGCGGCGGTGGCCAGCAGGAAGCGCGAGAACCGGTTCTGCGCGAGGAGGATGACCTGCTGGAACTGCTGCGCGTTCAGCCCGAGGATCTCGTCGAGGAGGAGCGCGACCTCGCGGGGCTTGGCCGCGCGACCGATCCAGACGTCTCCCACGAGCTCCTCGAGCTCGGCACGCGGCGGCTCGGTCGTGAGGCCGCCGCCGCGCTTGGCGGGACGGTCGTACTCGGGCGCCCGCGTGACGCGCAGGCGCCGGTCGCCGGCGGTGAACTCGAGACGCACCTCGGTCGGGTCGCCGAGGAAGCTGTGATCCGAGCGCAGACGCCGCTCACCGGTGTCGTAGCGCGGCACCGTGCCGTACAGGGCGAAGCTGACGCCGTCGAGGATGCTCGACTTGCCCGCACCGGTGCGTCCCGAGATGAGGAAGACGCCGTCGCCGTCGAAGGCGTCGAAGTCGACGCTCTGGTGCTCGCGGAAGGGCCCGAAGCCGGTGATCTCGAGGCGGTGGAGCTTCACGCCGACGCCTCCACGCGCACCCTCTCGGCGAGGACGTCGTCGATGAGCTCCTGCTCGCGTGCGCTGGCGCCCGAACCCTCGCGGACGTGCACGAGGAAGGCCTCGACCAGCTCGCGATCGGTGCGCGCCGATCGCACCCGGTCGACGTAGGTGCGCACATCCGCGGCGCCGGTCGCGGCGGGGGCGTGGACGACCTTCGCGCAGAACGGGAAGCGCGCCTGCAGGCGGCGGAGCGGATCGCGCTGCGGGAGGTCGTCGGTGTACTCGGCGCAGACCCAGGCGTCCTCGGCATCCGCGAACGCCTCCCCCGCCAGGAGCTCGTCGAGCGGGGCGGTCAGCGTGACCACGCGGCGCGGGACCGGGAGGGCGAGCCAGGTCGCCCCCGCGAACCCGTCGGCGTCGAGGTCGACGAGCCACGATCCGCGCGGCTTGTCACCCTCGCCGAAGCTGTAGTGCAGCGGCGCGCCGGCGTAGCGGATGTGCGGGGCCAGCTGCTGGCGCCCGTGGATGTGCCCGAGCGCCGCGTAGTCGACTCCCTCGAACGCCGCCAGCGGCACGACGTCGAGTCCGCCCTGCTGGATGTCGCGCTCGAGGAGCGGCGTCGGCTCGACCCCCGCCGCGAAGCAGTGCGCCACCGCGACAGACCGCGCGCCGTCGCCGGCGACGCGGCGCGCGGCGAGGTCGGCGCGCACGAGGCCCATGGCGTGGGTCAGCGCGCCCTCCTGCGTGCGGATCCCGGGCCAGACGTGCCGCAGGAGCGCAGGCTCGAGGAAGGGGATGCCGTAGATGTGCACGGGCCCGTGGGCGTCGTCGACGGTGACCGGTGTGCCGACGGCGAGCGGGTCGGTGAGCACGTGGATGCCGTCGCGCAGCAGCGCCGCCTGGAACCCGAGCCGCGCGGCCGAGTCGTGATTGCCGCTCGTGACGACGACGTGCGCTCCGGTGTCGCGGAGCCCTCGGAGCGTGTCGGACAGGAGCGTGTAGCAGTCGGCGGCCGGTGCGGCCGAGTCGAACACGTCGCCCGCGACGATGACGACGTCGACGTCGTTCTCGCGCACCTGGCCCACGAGGGCGTCGAGCACCCCGCGCAGCGCAGCGAGCGTGGAGTGACCGTGGAAGGTCCGCCCGATGTGCCAGTCGGAGGTGTGCAGGATGCGCATGCCCCCACGGTAGGAGCCGCCCCCGACATCGCGGCCGAGGCCCGCCGCCGTGAGGGCCGAACGGGGGTCAGGACGCGGCGCGCGCCGCCTTCTTCTGCTCCTGGAAGGCGCGGAGGGCCTCGTAGCGGTCGGCGGAGCGCGCCTGGCGCTTGGCCGCCTCCTCGTCCCGGTCCTTCGGCGGCGACACGGCGACCAGATCGTCGAGCAGGTGCCGCGTCGCGTGGGCGATCTCGGCGACGGCCCGGTCGAAGACCTCCTGGTTGGCTTTCGAGGGCTTTGTCATGCCGCTGATCTTGCGGACGAACTGGAGCGCCGCATCGTGGCATTCCTCGTCGGTAGCGGCCGGGGCGAAGTTGTGGAGCGGGACGATGTTGCGGCACATGGCCCCCAGGGTACGTCCGGGCGCGCTGCTTCGACAGGGCCCGGCCCGACGCCGGATACGCTCGGAGGATGGCCGAACCCGATCCGCTCGAGCACGTCGCGGATGCCGTCGACACCGCGATCGACGAGCTCACCGGGGTGCCGACCGACGACGGCGACATCGAGCGCTTCACGGCATCCGGCATGACCCTGCTCGCCGAGGCGCGCGGAGCCGAGGACGCCGAGCGCACGTTCGTCCTGCTGCACGGCATCGGCATGGGACGGAAGGTGTTCGCCGACCTCGCGCGCCGGCTCCGTCCTCACGGCCGCGTCATCGCGATCGACCAGCCCGGGTACGGCGAGGCACCCGAGCCGCCGCGCACGCCGACGATCGAGCGCAGCGCCGACCTCATCGGCGCGTACCTGCAGAAGATCGACCGCGGCCGCGTCGTGCTCATCGGTCATTCGATGGGGACGCAGGTGGCCACGGAGGTCGCCGTGCGCCACCCCGACACCGTGGGCAGCCTCGTGCTGGTGGCGCCGACGGTCGACCGGCATCATCGTCGCGCGCGCACGCAGCTCGTCCGGCTCGCGATCGATCTGCTCGACGAGAGCCCGAAGGTGCTGCTGCTCGGCGCGCGGGAGTATCTGCGCGCCGGCCCCCACCTCGGCCGCAAGGTCACGGCGATGCTCACCCATCGTCCCGAGGACGCGTATCCGCGGATCGCGGTGCCGACGCTGGTCATCCGCGGCTCGCGCGACCGCGTGTCACCGCAGAACTGGTGCGACGAGGTCGTGGGCGACATCCCCGGTGCGCGCGCCGCACTGATCGAGGGACACGGTCACGAGACGCTCATCCGCGACGCGCAGCCCGCGACGGCGGCGATCCTCGACTTCGTCCGCTGAGGCTTACCGTCCGAGGGCGGGCACGCATCCAGCGCCGCGCGCGGGTCAGTCTCCGGCGATGTCGCGGACGAGCGCCGTGATCTCGTCGTCGGACACGGTCAGGCCCACATCATGCAGGCGACGCCGCAGCGACGTCTCCACGATGTCGTTGCCCTCGCCGCCGACATCGGCGCGCACCTGTTGCACGACGCCCTCGAGCCTCTCGTCGTCGGTAGTCGTGTTCTGCGCGAGCGCGGGGCCGTCCTGCGTGCGGGTCGCCGCTCCGGCGGACTCGTCCTCGGATGCGACCGCGCCGCCGACGCCGACGTCGCTGCGCTCCTCCGCGGGAGCCTCCTTGGCGGAATCGGGGTAGTTGACGCCCGGCTCCTCGAACTCGTTGCCGGTCGTGCTCATCGGTCCGCCTGCTCGTCGGTGAGGAGATCGGGATCGAGACCCTGCTGGATCTCGGCGCTTTCGACATAGGGGTCGGAGGCGCGCGTCGCATCCTCGGGGAGCACCCCGTCCGGAGCGGGCGTCGGCGCCGGCGCGTCCGTCGGGGTCTCCTCGTCGGGAGCCTCCTCCTGCACAGCCGCGAGCGCGTCCGCGCCGCCACCGTCCACGGGGTCGGCGCTCGTCCAGCCGCCGGCCGGCTCGGCGTTCACGATGTCATCGGGTACGTCTCGGGTCATGGCTCCTCCTGGGTCTCCTCCAGCGTGGCGACGCGCGCCGGCGACCGCGAGGGGATTGACGGGCCGAAGACCGGGGGCTAGGACTCAGCCGCGGCGGGCGAGGACCGCGGCGCGGTCGGGGTGAGCGTCGAACCAGTCCGCCGCGTACCAGCAGACGGGCTGCACGACCCGGTCGCCCCGCGCCTCGAGCTCGGCGACGGCGCGGTCGACGACCTCGGCTGCGAAGCCCTTCCCGCGGAAGGTGGGCACCGTGTACACGCGCGTCATGGCCAGGGTCCGGCCGTCGTCGCGGTAGTCGATGACACTCACGAGGTCATCGCCGCGGTGGAGCGTGTAGCGCGACGCGTCGGTCTCGTTCGCGAAGCGGAAATCGGTCATCCCTCCACGCTACGCCCGTCCGCGGACAGGTCGGCGAGCCACGCGTCGACCTCGCGCTGCCCGCGCAGACGCACGACCGGCACGCCCGCGTCGATCCGGTCCATCATCCGGGCGGCCATGACGGGATGATCCGTCCACGCCCACCGCATGATGTTGTCCTCGGGACGCCACCTCAGCCAGGTGCGGGGCCGTTCGCGGTTGCCGTGCCACAGCTCCTCGCGACGGATGCCGCGTCGCAGGGTCCGCAGGATCACCCGACGCATGACCGTCCGCCGCGGGTGGTCGAGCCAGACGAACACGTCGGCGCCTCCGGGCGTCCCGGGGTCGAGCAGTCCCTGCAGCCGCGAGGTCCAATTGCCCTCGACCACCCAGCCCTCTGGGTGCGCCTCGGCGAACGCGCGGACGAGGGCGCGCGCCTCCTCGACGTCCCGCTGCTGCCAGTCCTCCGCCCAGAAGACCTCGTCGAGTTCGAGCATCGGCAGGCCGCGCGCTGCGGCCACCTGGACCGCCAGGCGCGACTTCCCCGAGCCCGACGTCCCGACGATGCGCAGACGGGTGGGACTCGACACGCTCATGATTGAGCAATCTGTCACATTGCGTCATCTTCCGGCCACGGCATCCGGGCGGTTTGACACATCCGGACACGCTTCGTCATAATCAACCCCATGACTGACAACGCACGCACTCTGTCCGCCCGGGAGGCGAACGGAACTGCCGGCATCATGATGCCGCGCGTTGCCATGTGTTGCCGAATGTGTTGATCACCGCGATGCCGTCACCGACACGGTGACCCCCGCCGGGTGCATCCGCCTCTGCCCTGTCTCATCCTGGGCGCGGATTCCCACCCCACGAGCATCGGCCCACCGCCCACAACGCGGTGCCGCATCGCTCGCACACCGGCCGCCCCGGCCGCTCGCAGCACGCCGAACCCGCTCCAGGCACATCGCCCGGGTTCCTTCTGAAGGACATCTCCCATGTCGAACACCGCTCTTCTGACTCCGCCCGCCACCCGTCACCTGCACGCCGTCGAGGACATCGCGCCCGCGGCCCCCTCGGCCCCCTCGGCCACCGCCCGGCCGCTCCCGGCGGGCACGGCCCCGCGCGGCTTCGCCCTCTACGTCGGCATCGACGAGGTCAAGGCCGCCGCCGACGGCGTCTCGCTCTCCACGCTCGTCGAGGCCCTCCGGCGCACGCTCGGCGAGCTCGCCCCGCACGCCGAGACCTACGCGACCGTCGCCCTCGCCCCCGTGGGCGCCGGCGGCCGCGACGTCGACGTCGTGCGCCTCGCCCTCCACGAGCCGAGCGCCGTCGCCCGCACGAAGCAGGACCAGCCCGAGGAGGACCACGTCCCCGGCGGTGTCACGATCGACATCTCCCGCAGGCGCGTCCACATCGACGGCGAGGCCGCCGCGCTCACCTTCAAGGAGTTCGAGCTCCTCCAGTACCTCGTGCTGCGCGAGGGGCGGACGATCGAGCGCACCGAGCTCGTCGGCTCGCTCTGGAACCACGCCGACGGCGAGGAGGCTCCCGGCGAGCGCACGATCGACGTGCACGTGCGTCGCCTGCGCTCCAAGCTCGGCCGCTACGAGGACATCGTGCGCACGGTGCGCGGCATCGGCTACCGCTTCGACCGGCATGCCGACGTCGTGATCCGCTACGGCCACGGCACGCCCTCGCCCGACCGCTTCTGACGACCGCACGCCGGCCCCGTGTCGGTGGCCGTCACGTACAGTGACGGCATGACGACGGTCGCGGGAGGACGGATGCCGCCGCGCGCGGTCTCTGCTGCGCGGCCGCCGCACGAGCGACCGATCGAGACCGAGTACCGCCCGGCGACGCCGATCGATGCCCGACGGGCGATCGCGTTCCAGCAGCGCGGTGCCCACGATCCCTCGCAGACGACCATCGGAGCGGTGATCTGGCGCGCGACGCGCACGCCCGCGGGCGTCGCGACGCTCGCGATCCGCGTCGAGCGCCACGCCGTCCGCGCCGCGGCCTGGGGCGCGGGGGCCGAATGGGCGCTGTCGCAGCTGCCCCGTCTCTGCGGCGCAGACGATGACCCGGCCGGGTTCGACGGCTCACGGCATCCGCTCATCACCGAGGTCCACCGGCGCCATCCCTCCTTCCGGATCGGTCGCACCGACCTCGTGTTCGACGCGCTCGCGAGCGCCGTCTTCGAGCAGAAGGTCACGGGGCTCCAGGCGTTCGGCGCGTGGCGAGCGATCCTCACGCGCCACGGCGAGCGCGCGCCGGGCCCGACGCCGCGCCCCATGTTCGCCCCGCCCGCCGACTGGCACCTCGTCCCCAGCTGGGCGTGGCATCGCGCCGGCCTCGAGCCCCCGCAGGCCCGCACACTGACGGCCGCAGCGGCGCGGCGGCGCTCCATAGAGCGCGCGGCCGACGCCGCAGCCGACGGCGACGCGCGCGACCGCGTCTTCACGAGTCTCCCCGGCGTCGGCCTCTGGACGAGCGCCGAGGCGCGCATCCGCGCGTACGGCGACCCGGATGCCGTCAGCGTCGGCGACTACCACGTGGCGCACGAGGTGGGCTACGCGCTGACGGGGCACCGGGTCGACGACGACGGGATGCTCGAGCTCCTCGAGCCGTGGCGGGGTCAGCGTCAGCGGGTCATCCGCCTCATCGGGCTGAGCGGCCGGCGCGAGCCGCGGCGCGGGCCGCGCCTGAGCCCCGAGGACCACCGCAGTCGCTGAGCGCCCTTCGCACGATGCGTAGGCTGGCACCATGAGCGCGCGGGGATGGCCGAAGCGGCGACTCGGCTGGATCGCCGGGACGGTGGTGCTGTTCGTGCTGGGCGCGGTCGTCGGACTCGTCCTCGGCAGCATCTGGCTGGGTCTCGCCCTGGCCGCGATCATCTCGATCGGCTGGCTGCTCGCTTACTCCTCATGGCGCGGCCGGACGCCCGACCTCGACGACCCGTGGGATGACGGCGCGAAGCTCTAGCGGTCACGCGCCCCGGTCCCCGAGCCCGTCGAGGGGCGAAGGTGGCGCAGATGGTGGCTATGAGCCGTCCCAAGCGACGACATGCGCCACCTTCGCGTCGCGCCCCCGGTCCCCGAGCTCGTCGAGGGGTCAGGCGGGGGCGTCCTCGTCCTCTTCGGGCTCGAACGTCGAGGCCTCGCCGGTGTGGCCGGCGGCGACGCCGTCGGGGTCGGGCGGGATCGTGCCGTCCTCGCCGAGCCCGCCTGCCTTCTCCGTCACTTCGGTGTCGTCGCTGTCGATGTCCGCGTCGTTCTCGCGCGCGTCACTGGTCATGATCGCTCCTCTCCGCGGCGGTCGTGGCCGCGTGCGGTCACGCTAACCGCGCCAGCGCCCCGGGCCACGCCCCTTGACCCCGGCGGCACGAGCGGGTACCAGGGAAGGTCCCGCGTCACATCTCCTCGTGGGTGTCGGGGTCGCCGTCCCAGAGGCGGCCTCGCTCGAGTCCGCTGATCGCCGACACCTCGGCATCCGTCAGCGTGAATCCGAACACATCGGCGTTCTCGATCTGACGCGCGGGGTCGGCGGACTTCGGGATCGGCGTCGACCCGAGCTGCGTGTGCCAGCGGAGCACGGCCTGCGTGGGCGTGACCCCGTGAGCGGCGGCCACGTCGGCGACGACCTGCTCCGAGAGGAGCTCCGTCCGTCGCGCGAGCGGACTCCAGCTCTCGGTGCGGATGCCGTGGTCGGCGTGGAAGGCGCGGAGGTCCGCCTGCGGGAAGTACGGGTGGAGCTCGACCTGGTTGACCGCCGGGGCGACGCCCGTCTCGTCGATCAGCCGCGTGAGCATCGGCGCGGTGAAGTTCGAGACGCCGACCGATCCGACGACCCCCTCGTCGCGCAGCGCCAGCATCGCGCGGTACGTCTCGAGCCACTTCCCCACGCTCGGGTTCGGCCAGTGGATGAGGTAGAGGTCGATGCGCTCGAGCCCGAGGCGCTCGAGCGATCCGTGGGCGCTGCGCACCGTCTCGTCGAAGCCGTGGTCGCGGCCGGGCACCTTCGTCGTGACGAGGAGCTCGTCGCGGATGCCGGAGCGGCGGGCGGCCTCGCCGACTTCCGCCTCGTTCTCGTAGTTCACGGCGGAGTCGAGCAGCCGGTAGCCGCTCTCGACAGCGGCGACCATCGCGTCGACCCCCTCCGCGCCGCGGAGGTTGTAGGTGCCGAGACCGAGCTCGGGAAACGCGGTGCCGTCGTTCAGGGAGACCGTGGGAATCGTGACCATGCCCCCACGCTACGCCCGCCGCCGCACGCGGACCCGCACTTGACCCGGGGCGCCGGGCACCACTAGCGTGTCAAGGCTGTGCCGACCGGCACGGCATCCCATCGGAGGAACGACATGCACACGCAGCCGCGTGAATTCCCGCAGCGGAATCTGGGCCAGCCCCACTTCCGCTACGAGTCGTACCCTCCGGCGCCGGCCGTCTGACACCGTTACCGTCATACGCCCCGCACCGCACAGGTCCGGGGCGTTTTCCGTGTGTCCTCTCCGCACGTGGCATCCCCCGGACCTCTCCACGAAGGAAAGGAACCATGGAGAAGCTCACGAACAGGCTGCTGTCCTGGGCGAGCATCCTCGACGAGAAGACCGTCGAGCAGGCTCGCACCTCGTCGCGCATGCCGTTCATCCACCCGCACCTGGCGCTCATGCCCGATGCGCACCTCGGCAAGGGCGCGACCGTCGGATCGGTCATCCCGACCCTCGGCGCGATCATGCCGGCTGCCGTCGGCGTGGACATCGGCTGCGGCATGATCGCCGTCCGCACGCAGTTCACGAGGGCGCAGCTGCTCGCGCGCGACCTCGTCGCCCTGCGCGAGCAGATCGAGCGCGCCATCCCGCTGTCGGCGGGTCGTGACAACCGCAAGATCGTCGCGACGGCCGAGCCGCGGATCGCCGAGCTCGAGGAGCTCGCCGAGAGGAACGAGTTCGACCCCGCCCGCTACGCCGGGCACTGGCGCAACCAGCTCGGTTCGCTCGGGTCGGGCAACCACTTCATCGAGGTGTCCGTCGACGAGACGGATGCCGTGTGGATGTTCCTCCACTCGGGCTCGCGGGGTGTCGGCAACAAGATCGCCACCCACCACATCGGGGTCGCCCAGCGGCTCGCCAAGCAGTGGTGGATCGACCTTCCCGACCCGGATCTCGCGTACCTCGTCGAGGGGACCGAGGAGTTCCGCCGGTACATCCGGGAGCTCCGGTGGGCCCAGCACTTCGCCCTCCTCAATCGGGAGGAGATGATGGACCGGGTCGCGCGGCAGCTGTCGGAGACGATGGGCGCCGACGTCGAGGAGCTCGAGCGGATCAACTGCCACCACAACTTCACCGAGAGCGAGAAGCACTTCGGGAAGCAGGTGTGGGTGTCGCGGAAGGGCGCGATCCAGGCGGATGCCGGTCGGCCCGGCCTCATCCCGGGCTCGATGGGCACGGCATCCTATGTCGTGTCCGGTCTCGGGAACCCGCTGTCGCTGAACTCGTCGCCGCACGGCGCCGGCCGGGAGTACTCGCGGGCGGCGGCGCGGCGAACGTTCACGCACGACCAGCTCCGCGAGGCGATGGTCGGCATCGAGTTCCGCGACACCGACGCGTTCATCGATGAGATCCCGGCGGCCTACAAGCCGATCGACCGGGTGATGGCGGATGCCGCCGACCTCGTCGAGGTGCGGCACACGCTCCGCCAGCTGGTGAACGTGAAGGGCGACTGAGCGCCGGGCCGTCATGAAGGTGGCGCGTCCGGTCGGAATGCAGACCGCAGACCGACCGGATGCGCCACCTTCTTGCGCGGCGCGGCGCGGCGCTCTCAGTCGAGGGCGACGATCTCGTTCGGCGTCACGGGCAGGTCGGCGGCGGCGAGCTGCTCGCCGGTCCGCGCATCCAGGGCGACGATCCGGCGCTGCGCGGAGTCCGTCACGTACACGGTGTCTCCGGCCACCGCGATGGCGGGGTGCTCCTGCTGCCATTCGGTCGGGCTCTCCCAGGGCTCGATCGCCGGGTGCGAGGCGACGATCTCGCCGGATGCCGGGTCGATCACGTGCACGTCACCGTCGGCTCCGAGGAGGAGCGCGTCGCCGTCGGCGCTCCGGACGACGCCGCGCCACGTGTACGAGACATCGCCGGGAAGGTCGACGACCTCGAGGGTCAGCGCCGCGGTGTCGACGAGCGCGAGGCGGTGCAGCAGGTAGCCCTCGGCATCCGGGTCGTCCTTGTAGTCCATGACGACGAGCGGGCTGTCCTCGGCGACATACGCGTTGCCGATGCGGCCGAAGGCATCGGGCGACGCGAGCTTCGTGATCGTCCCGTCGCGGTACACGAGCGCTCCGTCCTCGCATCCGACGACGACCGCTTCGCCCGCGGCCGTGCCCTCGCCGTGCACGCCGGGGCACTCCGCGCTGGCGGCGATCTCGGTGCCGGCGGCGTCCGTGACGCGGATGCCGGAGCGCGCGGTCGCGTCCCCCACCGTCGTCAGGAGCGACCCGTCCGACAGGACGACCGAGACACCGTGGTGCGCCTGGGCGCCCTCGACGACCTCGGCGGGCGGGAGCGCGTCGCCCACGGCGGCGAGCGCGTCGGTCTCGAAGACGGTCGTGTCGCTCGTCGCGTCGTCGTAGAGCACGGTCCTGCCGGCGTGGCGGACGACGTGTCCGGCCGCCGCCGCCTCGACGACCAGGTCGGTCAGCGCGGGCTCCCGAAGGTCGAGGAGCTGGAAGCCCTGCGACGTCGAGACGAACGCGTGGCGGTCGTCGCCCGCGAGGTTCAGCCGCACGAAGTCCTCGGACGGCGCGTCGGCGAGCACCTCGAGGGTCTCGCCGTCGAGCACGAGCACGCCGCCCGCGTAGGCGACCGCGACCCGGGGGCCCTCGGTGCTGGGCGCTGTCGCAGCCCCCGGCGCGGGCGCGTCGCCTGCGGGTGCGGGCGACGCGCAGCCGGCGAGCGCGAGCGCGGTCAGAGCGGCTCCTGCGATGAGCAGCAGGGGTCGTTTCATGGTTTTCCTTTCTGGGTGGCGTCCCGCGTTCGGGATGCCGATGGTGGTCGTGTCCGGTCAGCGTCCGGTGAGGACGGTGATGCCGGCGGGGAGCTCGAGGCGGTGGGCGACGGTGCCGCTCGCGTGATCGATGACGACAGCGGCGCCCTCGCGATCGACGAGGAAGGTCTCGTGCTGCTCCGGGAAGAGCGCGGCGCCGGCATCGATGTCGCCGGCGCCGACCGTCGCGCGCACCCGGCCCGTCGCCTCGTCGTGGACGACGACGTCGTCGCCGGCCACCGCGACGACGCGGCCGGCGTCGTCTCCGATCGCGGCGACCGCCATCACGGGCGCCGAGGGTCGCCAGGCGTGCCACGCACGGGCCCGCGTGTCGAGGACCCACACCGCCCCGCCCTCCGTGAGGGCCGAGACGGTCGGCCGTCCTTCCCGCCCCGAGAAGGCGCGGGCGCGGTCGCGGGGCGCGGGGTAGGCCAGGCGCTCGGCCTTCGCCGGCCGGCCGTCCGCGGCGATGACGGCGCCGTCGGCGCAGGCCACCAGGACCCCGACCACCGTGGCGATCGACCCGGCGGCATCCGCGCAGCGGACCGCCGGTCCGGCCACGCCCTCCTCGTCGACGTGGCGGAGCCGGGCGATCTCATCGCCCGAGCGCTCGGTGACCCAGCCCCCGTAGGCGAGCGGAATCACCCTGCCTGCTCCGCCCGGGGCCTCCCGGCGGAAGAGCTCCTCGATCTCGCCGTCGGCCAGCGGAGCCGCCTTGACGAGCACCGCCTGTCCGGCCGCGCCGCCGCCGTCGAAGTGGATGCCGATGCTGCGCTCGCCTGCGACGACGGTCGGCATCCCGGGTCCTTCGACGTCGCCGACGACGCGGGAGGGCGCCGTGTAGTAGTGGAAGTGGTCGCCGTGACTCCAGGTCCAGGCGCCGCTGTCGACGATCGTGACCGCGCCGTCCCGGATCGCGAAGAGGTAGCGGCCGTCGGTGACGACATCCTCCGCCGGTGCGATGCGGGCGATGACGCTTGAGCGGCCGGAGTCGAGGTTCCGGTGCGTGATGGCACCGTCCGGAGCGAGCGTCGTCAGGTGCAGGGCGGGCTCGGCGTGCTCGACGACGCCGGCGGCGGGCACGGCATCCGATCTCCCGACGGCGGCCGTTTCGGAGGGCATCCCCGAGGGAGCGGCGGCGCAGGCCGAGAGGAGGAGCGCGAGGACGGCGGACGGGAGGAGAGCGGCGAGAGAGCGGCGGGACACGGGAGTCGAGGCTATCAGAAATGAGAATCATTCTCAGTAACCGTTCGGGATAACCCGAAGGGATCCGTCCGGCCACCTCGGCGGCGCCGCGCGTGCCCCGGTCCTACCGTGGAGTCATGACCACCGCAGCACTTCCGCATCGGCGGCCCGGCGTCCTCGTCCATCTGGGGGCGATCGCGCAGCTCGCGGCCCTCGGCATCGCCGGCGCCGTCGCGTTCACCGTCCTCCTCACCTTCCTGAGCGTCGGAGTCGGCCTCATCCCCGTCCTCGGCATCGGCCTCCTCTTCCTCGTCGCCTTCGTCTACGTGCTGTGGGCGACGTCGTGGGTCGAGTACGAGCGCGTCGAGGGGCTCTACGGGTACGGCCTCCCCGCGCTCCGGCTCCGGCCGAGCGCCGGCACCGGATTCGGCGGCTGGCTCCGGACGCTGTGGCGTCAGTTCGTCGACGGACAGATGTGGCGCGGCATCTCCAGCGCCGCGATCAGCACCGTGCTCGGCTGGTTCGTCCTGCCCCTGCTCGCCTGGCTGGTCGCGGGCGTCGGACTCCTCTTCGCGCCCCTCAGCGGTGTCGCCCGCCTGCCGTGGACCGACCTGTCGGTGGATGCCGGTTGGGCCGTGCTCATCGGCGTCCTCAGCATCCTCGCGAGCCTCGCGCTCCTGTTCGGCATCGCCGTCCTCCATGCCACGCTCACCCGCGCGATCCTCGTGCCCTCCCGCGAGGCGGCCCTCGCCGAACAGGCCCGCACGGCCGGCGCACAGCGCGCCGGCGCCGTCCGCGCCAGTGAGGTCGAGCGCACCCGGCTCGAGCGCGACCTCCACGACGGCGTGCAGCCGCGACTCGTCTCGGTGGGCATGACCCTCGGTCTGGCGCAGCAGAAGATCGACACCGACCCCGCCGCCGCGAAGGCGCTGATCGACGAGGCGCACACCTCGACGAAGGCCGCCATCACCGAGCTCCGGCAGCTGGCCCGCGGCATCCACGCCTCGGTCCTCGACGACCGCGGCCTCGACGCCGCCCTCTCCGCGCTCGCCGGCCGCTCGCCCGTGCCCGTCGTCCTCGACGTCCGCCTCGACGGGCGCTGCAGCCGCACCGCCGAAGCCGCGCTCTACTTCTCGATCGCCGAGTCGATCACGAACGCCGCGAAGCACTCCCGCGCCAGCGAGTGCCGCGTGACCGTGCGCCGGCGCACCGACGAGGCCACGGGCGCCGTGACCCTCTGGGCGCGCGTCGAGGACAACGGCGTCGGCGGCGCCCGCGTCATCGCCGGCGGCGGACTCGACGGCATCGTCAACCGCATCGTCGCCGCGGGGGGCACGTCGCGCCTCGACAGTCCGCACGGCGGCCCGACCAGCCTGGAGGTGAGCGTCCCGTGCGCATCCTGATCTGCGAGGACTCCGCGCTCCTGCGCGAGGGCCTGGTGCGCGTCCTCGAGGACGCCGGCCACGAGGTCGTCGCCGCCGTGCCGGATGCCGAGGAGCTCGTCGCCGTCGTCGCGACCACGATCCCCGAGCTCTGCATCCTGGACGTCCGCCTCCCGCCCACCTTCACCGACGAGGGCATCCGCGCCGCCCTGGCCCTCCGGGCCGCGAACCCCGACCTGCCGGTGCTCGTCCTCAGCCAGTACGTCGAGGAGCGGTACGCCAGCGACCTCATCACGTCGCACGGCGCCGCGCTCGGGTACCTGCTCAAGGACCGCGTGGCCGACGTCCGGGACTTCCTGGAATCGATCGACCGGATCGGCGCCGGTGCGACCGTCCTCGACCCCGAGGTCGTCGCCCAGCTGCTGACCCGCCGCGCCCGCGACGAGCGCATGGCCCGGCTCACCGACCGCGAGCGCACGGTGCTCGCCCTGATCGCCGAAGGCAAGAGCAACCAGGCGATCGCGCAGACGCTGTTCGTCAGCGAGGCGAGCGTCGAGAAGCACATCACGTCGCTCTTCCAGAAGCTCGATCTCGAACCCGATGAGCACGGCAACCGCCGCGTGCTCGCCGCCCTCGTCCACTTGGAGCACTCCAGCACCGAGCACGGCGGAGGCCTCGACCATACTCCCCAGAACGGAGCAGTCCGATGACCCTCACCCCCGACGCCCCCCGCACCCCCGACGGCGCCCCGCTGACTCCGCCGCCGGCGGGACCGACCCCCGGCGGCGTCGCGGCATCCGCGCCGACCCCGCCGCGGCGATCCTCGGCGAAGGTCGTCGCGATCCTGACCATCTGCGCGGGCGGCGTGCTCGTCCTCGGCACGCTGGCGACGGGCGTCGTCTCGGTCGTCCGCGCCGCCGCGGTGCACACCGAGACCGCCAGCGTCCCGGCCGCCGACCTCCGGGCGCTCGACCTCGACGTCAGCGGGGCGGATGTCACCGTCACCTACGGCGCCGGCTCCGACGCCACCCTGACCGTCACCGGCGCCCGCGGCATCCAGGACTGGAGCTTCGCTCGCGACGGCGACCGGCTCGTCGTGAACTCCGACCGCGACTGGTTCTCGCGCTGGGGCTGGTTCCGCGAGCCCGACCGGGTCGAGCTCACGCTCCCCCTCGGCTCCGAGGGCCTCGACGCCGACCTGGACGTCTCGGGCGGCAGCCTCACGGCCCGCGGCGACTTCGGCGAGCTCGTCACGACGCTGGATGCCGGCGCGCTCCGCGTGACCGGCGGCGCCGACGCCCTCACCGCCGAGATCAACGCCGGCTCGGCGCGCATCGACCTCGCCGACGTCGAGACCGCGCACTTCTCGGTCAACGCCGGCTCGGTCGAGGGCAGCCTCGGCACGTCGGCCACCGGCTCCGCGGCGATCCTCCCCTCTTCGGTGCGGATCGACGTGAGCGCCGGTCGCCTCGACCTGGAGATCCCCGACACGCTGTACGCGCTGACGCAGGAGGTCTCCGCGGGCAGCTTCACCCACGACCTCGACACGAGTCCCTCGTCCGACCACCGGATCGACGTCACCGTCTCGGCCGGCGCGGTGGTCCTCCGCCCCGCCGGGTGAGTCCGGACGCGGTTATGTCCGTCACACGGCCCTGTGTGGCGGCGGGTTCAGCGCTAGCGTTGACCCCGTGACCACTCCGATCGACGCCACCGCTACCGCCGCCTGGGGCGAGCTCTCCGCCGCCCGCGACGCGTTCACCCCCGACCTCCGCGGCTGGTTCGCCGCCGACGCCGATCGGGTCGACCGCCTCACCTTCGACCTGGCCGACCTCCGCGTCGACCTGTCGAAGAACCTGGTGGACGACGGCATCCTCGCCTCGCTCGTCCGCCTGGCCGAGCAGACCGGCGTCGCCGAGCGGTACGCCGCGATGCTCGCGGGCGAGCACATCAACACCACGGAAGACCGCGCCGTCCTCCACACCGCCCTGCGGCGGCCGGCCGGCGCGAGCCCCGCACTCACCGTCGACGGCCAAGACATCGACCACGACGTCCAGGAGGTCCTGGATGCCATGAGCGCCTTCGCCGAGCGCGTCCGCTCCGGCGAGTGGGTCGGCGTGACCGGCAAGACGGTGACGCACGTCGTCAACATCGGCATCGGCGGATCCGACCTCGGGCCGGTGATGATCTCCGAAGCCCTCGAGCCGTACGCCGACGCCGGCATCCAGGCCCGCTTCGTGTCGAACATCGACCCGTTCGATCTCGCGCACAAGACCGCGGACCTCGATCCCGAGACGACGCTGTTCATCGTCGCGTCGAAGACCTTCACGACGCTCGAGACCCTGACCAACGCCCGCCTCGCGCGCGACTGGCTCTGGGCCGGGCTCGAGGCCGCCGGGGCGATCGACGGCGGCGACGAGGCGCGGACGGATGCCGTCGCCCACCACTTCGTGGCCGTCTCGACCGCGCTGGACAAGGTCGCCGCGTTCGGCATCGACACCGCCAATGCGTTCGGCTTCTGGGACTGGGTCGGCGGCCGCTACTCCGTCGACTCGGCGATCGGTCTGTCGCTCGTGATCACGCTCGGCCCGGACGCGTTCCGCGAGCTGCTCGCCGGCTTCCACGCGGTCGACGAGCACGTGGCATCCACTCCCCTCGCGCAGAACGTGCCGGTCCTCATGGGGCTGCTGAACGTCTGGTACACGAACTTCCTCGGCGCGCAGTCGCACGCCGTGCTGCCGTACGCCCAGCAGCTCAGCCGCTTCGCCGCCTACCTGCAGCAGCTGACCATGGAGTCCAACGGCAAGTCCGTGCGCTGGGACGGGTCGCCCGTCACGAGCGACACCGGCGAGATCTTCTGGGGCGAGCCGGGCACCAACGGCCAGCACGCGTTCTACCAGCTGATCCACCAGGGCACGCGCCTCATCCCGGCCGACTTCATCGCGTTCGTGAACCCCGCCTACCCCCTCAGGGACGACGGCCGCGACGTCCACGGCCTCTTCCTCGCGAACTTCCTCGCCCAGACGAAGGCCCTCGCGTTCGGCAAGACGTCGGCCGAGGTCGAGGCCGAGGGCACGACGGGGCCGCTCGTGGCCGCGCGCACGTTCGCCGGCAACCGCCCGACGACGTCGATCTTCGCGCCGGCGCTCACCCCGCGGGTGCTGGGCGAGCTCGTCGCCCTGTACGAGCACATCACCTTCACGCAGGGCGTCATCTGGGGCATCAACTCGTTCGACCAGTGGGGTGTCGAGCTCGGCAAGCAGCTCGCGCTGCAGATCGCCCCGGCGATCGAGGGCGACCAGGACGCGGTCGACGCGCAGGACGCATCGACGAGAGCGCTCCTCGACTACTACCGCGAGCACCGCACCTCCTGAGCCGCGGCGGGGCGGCTGGCGGGTGCCGCGTGCCGCCGTTCACAACTCCGGAACACCGGAGCGGATCGGGGCCGGAAGGCGCCCGATCCGGCCATACGGCCCGGGGCTTCCGGAGATGTGAACCGCGGCGGGGCTCAGCCGTCGGCGACGCGGGTGTGGATCCGCTCGCCGGCGGCGCTGAAGATGCTGATGACCTCGGCGGGCCCGCCGGGATCGGCGCGGATGCTGTGCGGCAGCCGGGTGTCGAACTCCGCCGCTTCGCCGCGCTCGATGCGGTGCTCGGTGCCGTCGAGGACGAGCAGGATCCGCCCGCTCAGCACGTACAGCCACTCGTACCCGTCGTGCACGCGGGGAGCGGGGACGTCCCGTGACGGCGCGTATGTGATCTTGTAGGTCTTCACGGGCGCATGCTCGAGCGTGAGCGGGGCGATCACCATGCCCTCACGCCGCTCCACCGCGCGGCGCACGCGCGGATCGGCGGTCTCGGCCGGCAGCAGATCGTCGATCCGGATGCCGAGCAGGCGCGTGAGCGGGAGAAGAAGCTCGAGAGTCGCCTGGCGCTTTCCGGACTCGAGCCGCGACAGCGTGCTCGACGACAGGTCGGCGCGCGAGGCGAGGTCGTCGAGGGTCCAGCCGCGGGACTGCCGCGCGGCGCGGAGCCGCGGGCCGACCTGATCGAGTTCGGTGCGCATGCGACCATTTTGCCATTTCCGCAAGCCAGCTTGCACGTCAGGGAGCGATCGCGCGACGCTGGAGCCATGGACATCAGGGAATGGGATGCCGTCGTCATCGGCGGCGGGGTCGCGGGGCTGAGCGCCGCGCAGATGCTGGGGCGGGCGCGACGGCGGACGCTCGTGATCGACGCGGGCTCGCCGCGCAATCGGTTCGCCGCGCACATGCACGGCGTGCTCGGACACGACGGCGTCGACCCGGCGGAGCTGCTCGCCCGCGGCCGGCGGGAGGTCGAGGCATACGGGGTGGTCGTCGAGTCCGACGAGGTGATCGACGCGGTCGACGAGGACGACACGATCCGCATCACCCGCCGGAGCGGCAGCATCGAGCACGCCCGCGCGCTGGTGGTGGCCACCGGCATCCGCGACGTCCTTCCCGACATCGCCGGGCTCGACGCGCTCTGGGGGACATCGGCGCTGCACTGCCCGTACTGCCACGGCTGGGAGGTGCGCGAGCGGCGGCTGGCGGTGGTGGCGACCTCGCCCGCGAGCCTTCACCAGATCGAGCTCGTCCGGCAGTGGTCCGACGAGGTGACCGCGTTCACCGCTGCTCTCGGGGAGGTCGAGCCGGAGGTGTCGGCGCGACTGGCGGCCCGCGGCATCCGCGTCATCGCCGCCCCCGCCCGCGCGGTCATCCGCGACGACGCCGGCGCACTCCTCGCGATCGAGGATGCCACGGGGACCGCCCACCCCGCCGACGCGGTCTTCGTCGGTCCGACCCCCGAGATCCCGCTCGACTTCCTCGCCGCCCTCGCCCTGGCCCGCACCGACCAGCCGGGCTCCCCGCTCGCCGTCGATGCGCTGGGGGCGACGAGCCACCGGCGTGTCTGGGCCGCGGGGAACGTGGCTGCCCCGTACGGGAACGTCCCCCTGTCTATGGGCGCCGGATCGATGGCCGGGGCCGCCGTCAACGCCGCTCTCGTCGCGGAGGATGCCGCGCAGGCCGTCGCGGCGAACCGCGCGCTTCGGAACGCTCACTGGGAGGAGCGCTACACCGAGAGCACCCGCTTCTGGTCGGGACGCGTGAACGAGACGACGGCCGCCGCGATCGCTCCGCTGCCGCCGGGAACGGCGCTCGAGATCGGGTGCGGTGAGGGCGCCGATGCGATCTGGCTCGCCGAGCAGGGATGGACCGTCACCGCGGTCGACGTGTCGCCCACGGCGATCGAACGTGCGCGAACGGCGGCGGTGGAGCGCGGCGTCGCCGATCGGGTGCGGTTCCTCGTGACGGATGCCGTCGATGCCCTCCCCGACGGCCCCTTCGACCTCGTGGTCTCGAGCTTCCTCCACTCGTGGGAGCACGACTTCCCGCGCATCGGCATCCTCCGGGATGCCGCGCGTCGCGTCGCGCCCGGCGGATCGCTCCTCGCGGTGTCGCATGCCGCCGTGCCGCCGTGGTCGTCGCACGACGGCCACGAGCGGCCGATGCTGCTCACCCCAGCCGAGGAGCTCGCCCTGCTGCACCTCGACGACGGGTGGACCGCCGACCGCGCGGAGATCGTGCCGCGCGAGACCACCGCGCCGGACGGTTCGCCCGCTCATCTCGACGACGGGGTGCTCCTCCTCCGACGGAGCTGACCGCGGTGGGCCGAACTCTCGACCTGTCGGCGTGAGGGTCGGCGCGAAACACACGTCAGTGACCTTGATCGCCTACCCGGTTGCCCAACCGGTGAACAGAACGAGCGGGATGACGCTCGCGAAGATGATGAGATCAGCGGCGGGATGAGAGATGATCGATGCCGCCATCCCCCATCGCCGATGTATCCACACCCCCTTCCGTCGGCGCGTGGGCGGTGTGAACAACCGAGCGAGACGACATCCCTTCTTGGTCCTCCGACCCTGGCGGCGACTCGATGGCGCCGTTCTGCGGGTGCGCACGCCGTGCACTCGCGATTCGCCGCCGATGAAACGCCGCAGGCGAAACAGGGCGCTGCGGTGTCACGGACGGACCCACGCGCCGGCGGCGCGGCTCAGCGGGCGGCCGCGGCAGCGGCGGCGGCGCGCGCCACCCATGCCGGGGTTTCGCCGTAGCGCTGCGGCGGCACGAGGCGGCCCGCGGCGCAGTCGGCGACCAGCGTGGCGAGCCGCTCGGCGCGGGTGGTCTCGCGCTTAGCGGACTGCACCCACGACGTCGCGACGCGTCGGTACGAGGGCGTGGCCGCGTCCCAGAACGCCTGGGCTGCCGGGTCGGCCGCGAGCGCCGTCAGCTGTGCGGGGGTCGGCTCGGGCGCGGTCTCGTACGAGTACCCGGCGCCGGCCGGACGACGCTCGTAGGCGGCGAGACCCGCCGGTTTCATGAGCCCGGCCGCGAGGAGGCGCTCGACGTGGGCGATGTTGACCGCGCTCCACACCGAGCGGGGTTTGCGGGGGGTCCACCGCTGCCGGCGTCGCCGCTCGTCGATGCGCTGGCTGACCGAGTCGATCCAGCCGTAGCAGAGGGCGACGGGCACGGCCTCGTCCCACGTCAGGCCGACGTCGGGGTCGCCCTTGCGGTAGAACCCCATCCACAGCTCGGTGGCGGTCTCGTGGTTCTCGTCGAGCCAGGCGCGGAACTCCTCGGCATCCGCGAAGAACACCGCCGGGCGCTCGGGAACCGCGTCGTTCGATCCGCTCATGGCCCGACAGTACCGCGCGACACCGACAGCCCGGCGGAGCTCAGTGCAGCTCGGGCCGGTTCCACTGACCGGGCTCGTCGAACTCGCCGTACGCGAGGTCCACACGGCCGTCCGATACCGAGGCCGCGGTCACGAGGAGCGACAGCGTGGGGTAGCCGTACGGGCGGTTGTCGCGCACGATGGCGCGCTCGTCGGTCGGGTCGAGGGTCGCGGTCCGCTCCAACGCGTCGAGCCACGGCATCCACCACGCTCTCTCGCTGGGGGCGTCCGACGCCGCGGCGTCGAAGGCGTCGCGCCACGCGACGATGCGCGCTGTCGCGGGGTCGTCGACGTCATCGTGGGCGATCATGTGGATGCCGGGCGGCAGCTCCGTCACGCGCACCGCGTCGCCGTCCCACATGGTGACCCGCGCGCCGGTGCCGTCGATCTCGACGAGGTTGAAGCCATGGACGCGCGGGTGCGGGCCCGGCGCGGCGCCCGCGAGGGCGTCGAGGACGACGTGCCCGCGCGAGCCGAGGTCGGCGGGGTCGGCGTCGGCGAGCTCGGCGCGGTTCAGGATGACGGCGAGGCGTCCGGCATCGGGATCGGCGGCGAGCCACGCACCGCCGGCGCGGCTGTCGCGCACGCCCACGACGCCCGGTCGGGTGTCGGGCCACCACGCGCCGAGCGGGTCCCACGCGCGGGCGGGGTCCTCGTCGCGCACCGCGAGCAGGCGGGTGGCCGCCGCGGGATCCTCGGGCACGTGGACGATCACGGTGCACATCGCTCTGCCTTCCGTCGGGCTGCTGTCAGTCGGGTGTCGTACGGGGCGTGGGATGATCGGGACATGTTCGTTGTCGTGGGTGTCAGCGGCGGCATCGCCGCGTACAAGACGGTCCAGGTCGTTCGCGCCCTCGTCACCAACGGCCACGAGGTGCATGTTGTTCCCACCGACGATGCGCTGCGCTTCGTCGGCACCGCCACGTGGGAGGCGGTCAGCCGCCATCCTGTCACGACCTCCGTGCACGACGACGTCGCCGAGGTGCGCCACGTCGCGCTCGGCACCCGCGCCGACCTCGTGATCGTCGCGCCCGCGACGGCGAACACCCTCGCCCGCATGGCCGCGGGGATCGCCGACAACCTCCTCGGGGTCACGCTGCTGGCCACCACGGCGCCGGTGCTCGTCGCCCCCGCCATGCACACCGCCATGTGGGAGCACCCGGCGACGCAGCGGAACATGTCGACGCTGCGGGAGCGCGGCATCCGCGTCGTCGGTCCGGCAGACGGGCCGCTCACGGGCGGCGACAGCGGCCCCGGCCGCATGACCGAGCCCGAGGAGATCGTCACCGCGGCGCTCGCCCTCCTGGGGTCGGACGACGGTGCGGATGCCGTGTCGCCCGGCGATCCGGCGCGCGCCGACCTCGCGGGCCTGACCGTCGCCGTCTCCACGGGCGGCACGCGCGAGCCGATCGATCCGGTGCGCTTCCTCGGCAACCGCTCCTCCGGCCGGCAGGGCGCGGAAGTCGCCCTCGCCGCCGCCGCCCGCGGCGCGCGGGTGCGGATGGTCGCCGCCCACGTCGACGAGGGCGTGCTGGCCGAGGCGTCGCGGCACCCGTCGATCGAGATCGCCCGGGCAGGCACCGCAGAGGAGCTCGGCACCGCGATGCGCGCCGCCTCGGCCGACGCCGACGTCGTCGTGATGGTCGCAGCCGTCGCCGACTACCGGGTGGCGGAGGTGTCGCACGAGAAGCTCCGCAAGGAGGACGGCGACGGCACCGCGACCCTCTCGCTCGTGCAGAACGACGACATCCTCGCCGGGCTCGTGGCCGCTCGCGCCCCGGGCCAGCGGATCGTCGGTTTCGCGGCCGAGACCGCCGCGACGGAGGCCGAGCTCCGCGAGCGGGGCGAGCGCAAGCGCGCACGGAAGGGCGTCGACCTCTTGGCCGTGAACCGCGTCGACTGGGACCGCGGTTTCGAGACGCCCGACAACGCCGTCATCGTCCTGTCGCCCGAGGGGGTCGTCGCCGAGGCGGCCGGCACGAAGCGCGACGTGGCCGACGCGCTGTGGGACGCCGTCGTCGCGCTCGACGCCTGAGTCAGCCCTCCTTCTTCTGGAGGTCGAGCAGCGGCTCACCGACCTCGACCGGGCCGAGCTCCACCGGGTCGACGGTGTCGAACTGGTCGGCGTTCAGCACGATCACCGGGGTGATGAGCGGGTAGCCGGCCTTCTCGATGACCGCGCGGTCGAAGACGACGAGCGGGTCTCCCGCCTCGACGCGGTCGCCGTTCTTCACCTTCACATCGAACCCCTCGCCCTTGAGGTTGACGGTGTCGATGCCCACGTGGATCAGGACCTCGGCGCCGTTGTCGAGCTGGAGCCCGAAGGCATGACCGGTCGGCTGGGCGGCGACCACCGTGCCCGCGCCCGGCGCGTGGACGGTGTCTCCGGAGGGCTCGATCGCCACGCCGGGACCCATGACTCCGCCCGCGAAGACGGGGTCGGGCACCTCCGAGAGCGCGACCGCGGTGCCGGCGAGCGGCGACACGATCTGCGTGAGCGCGAGGCCGGCCGCATCCGAGCGCACCGCCGTCGCGGTGGCGGTCCCCGCCCCGGCGAGCGCGGCTCCGCCGGCGACGTCCGACACGGCCTCCTCGGTCACGGCCGACGTGCGCGCCACCGGCGCCCCGGAGGGGGCGATGCCCGCGTCGTCAGCGTCGGCGGATGCCGCGGCATCCGCGGCGACGGCCTCCTTGTCCTTGTAGCCGCCGACCACGATGAGGAACATCGAGACCGCGAACGCCGACAGGACGGCGACGGCATACAGGCCGATGGGCTCGAAGGCGGGGATCGTCAGCAGCGACGTGAAGACGAATGCCTTCGTGGTGATGCCGTTCTCGAGGCCGAGGAGGAGGCTCCCACCACCGATGATGAGACCGCCCGTCAGGCATCCGACGAGCATCCGCGGATAGATCCGCTTGTAGCGCAGATGGATGCCGTAGAGCGACGGCTCCGAGATGCCGCCGAGCAGGCCCGCCGCCAGCGCTCCGGTCGCCGTCTGCTTCATCTGCTTGTCCTTCTCGCGCCAGGCGAGGAGGAGGACGCCCGCGGTGGCGCCGAAGCACGCGAAGTTCCACGCGCCCATAGGGCCCTGGATGAAGTCGTAGCCCAGGGTCTGGATGTTCAGCAGCATGATCGCGTTGATCGGCCAGTGGAGGCCGAGGGGCACCATGAACGGGTACGCGAGCGGGATGATGATCGCGAAGATGAACGGCGAGAACGAGTTGATCGAGCTCAACAGCTGCGCGAGGGCGGCACCGGCGTAGACGCCGATCGGTCCGAGCAGGAACGCGGTCAGCGGGATCATCACGAGCATCGCGAGGAACGGCACGAAGATGAGCTGAAGGTTGTCGGGGATGAGCCGCTTCAGCCCCTTGTACAGGGGCCCGAGCACCGCCGCCATGATGAGCGGCGGGAACACCTGCGAGCTGTAGTTGAAGATCGTCAGCGGCACTCCGAAGATCGGGATGGTCGTGATCTCGGACCCGAGGAAGACGATCTGCTGCGCGCCCTCCTGGGTCGCGAGCGACGCGAAGCCGGGCAACATGACCGAGGCCATGATCGAGAACCCGACCCACGGGTCCGCGCCGAGCTTGTTCGACGCGTTGTAGGCGACCATGAGCGGCAGGAAGACGAAGACGCACTGCCACATCAGGTTGACGAACTGCCAAGACGGCGGGAGCTCGGTGCGCGGGTCCGCCCAGTTGCCGATCACCTGGAGCGTCGACATCAGGGCCATGAAGGTGATGATGAGCGAGGCGCCGAGGAGAGCTCCGAGCGTCGGCCGGAACGAGTCCGACAGGAACTCGAACAGCGAGTCGAGCCAGGCGACCTTTCCCCGCGGCCCGCGGGCGCGCTGGGCCGCCTTCACATCGGCGTCCGACGGGGCGTCGACGTCGGCCATCTCGGGGAGCGCCATGATGTCGTTGTAGACGGTCTGCACCGCTCCGCCGATCACCACCTGGAACCGGTCGCCCGCCTGCGGCACAGCCCCCATGACGCCCGAGATCGCCTCCATGCGGTCCTTGTCGACCTTGTCGCCGTCGTTCAGCTGGAACCTCAGACGGGTGGCGCAGTGGGTGAGGCCGGCGACGTTCCCCGCCCCTCCGATCGCCTCGATGATGTCTGCTGCAGGACTGGATGCCATGACGGCAACTCCTCTCGCGCGTGCGCTCAGGACGGTCTCCGGGGGCGTGCAGTTCGGACTCTATACCGGCCCCGACGACGCCCGAAAGCACCCCCGCCGGAGGTATTCGCGCACCCCCGCTCCCACGATTCACCCAGGTTGGGCGGAGGTTTCGTCCAGAAACCCTTGGCAGAGTCGGGGACTTGTGCCCGTCCCGAGGGCACGTCGCACCGTCTCCATCCCAGATGGACGGCATCGCGAGAAGCCACCTGAAAGACATCGTTACGCATGCGCCTGCTCTCTTCCCGCCGCTCGACTCTGTCCACCGCCGTCGCCCTCGGCCTCGGCCTGTGCATCGCGGGAGGGATGTCCACCGCCGCGCACGCCGGGCAGGATGAGCCGACCGCCCGCGTCGCCGTCACCGCCTACGCCGACACCACCGAGGCCGCCATCGCGCCCTTCGTCTCCGCCGAGGCCGCTACCCTCGCCACCGAGCCGCTCGACGCGATCGTCGACGATGCCGAGGCCGCCCTCGACGACGCAGAGAACGCGATCGCCGCCGCCGAGGCCGCCGAGAAGAAGGTGGCGAAGAAGGTCGCCGCGAAGAAGCTCGACGTCGCCGGCGCCACCACCGTCGACACGGCCGTGCTCGAGGAGCACGTCGACCAGCTGGAGACCATCGCCGTCACCCCCGTCCTCCTCCTTCCCGCGAGCACGGCGGATGCCGCCGCCGACACCGCGAAGGTCGAGAAGGCCACCGTCTCCCTCCTCCAGCGCCTCGAGAAGGCGGAGAAGAAGAAGGCCGCCGAGATCGCCGCGAAGAAGGCCGCCGCCAAGAAGGCCGCGGAAGAGGCTGCCGCGAAGAAGGCCGCGGAGGAGGCCGCCGCGCAGGAGGCTGCCGAGTCGTCCAGCTCGTCGGGCTCGTCGGGCTCGGTGAGCGGCGGTTCGGCCGCCTCGTCGGGCGACAACTCCGTCGCCGGCGCGAAGGCCACGGCGCGCGCGCTCGTCGCCGACCGCGGCTGGAGCTCCGACCAGTTCAGCTGCCTCGAGAAGCTGTGGCAGAAGGAGTCGGGCTGGAACTACCGCGCCTACAACGCGTCGAGTGGTGCCTACGGCATCCCGCAGGCCCTCCCCGGCAGCAAGATGGGCAGCGCCGGCAGCGACTGGAAGACGAGCGCCGCCACGCAGATCCGCTGGGGTCTCGGGTACATCGACGGCCGCTACGGCACCCCGTGCGGCGCGTGGGACCACTCGCAGTCCGTCGGCTGGTACTGACCTCCGGCGTCACCGCATCGACGACGCCCGCCCTCACTCTCCGTGGGGGCGGGCGTCGTCGTCTGCCAGCTCGTCGCGGACGACGCGGCGCAGGACCTTGCCGACCTGGTTGCGCGGGAGCGCGTCGACCCGGACGATGCGCTTGGGCACCTTGTAGGGCGTGAGGTGGGTGCGCGCGAAGTCGCGCAATGCCCTGGCGTCGAAGACCGCGCCGTCGCGGACGACGACGGCCGCCGTGACGTCCTCACCACCGCCGGCACGGCGCAGGCCCACCACCGCGGCCTCCTCCACGTCGGGGTGCAGCGTGAGCGCCTGCTCGACCTCGCTCGGGCTCACGTTGAAGCCGCCGGTGATGATCAGCTCCTTCAAGCGGTCGACGATCGTGACGAACCCGTCCTCCGACATCGTCACGATGTCGCCGGTGCGCAGCCACCCGTCCGGCAGCAGCACCGCGGCCGTCTCGTCGGGACTGTCCCAGTACCCCTGGAACACCTGGGGCCCGCGCAGGAGCAGCTCGCCCTCCTCGCCGGGCGCGCGCCGGCGCGACGGATCTTCCGGGTCGACCACGCGCGCCTCCGTGCCGGGGAAGGGCACCCCGACCGTGCCGGGGCGCCGCGAGGGTCCGGCGGGGTTGCCGAGCGCCACGGGCGAGGTCTCGGTCATGCCGTACCCCTCGACGAGCAGGCCGCCGGTCGCCTCCTCCCAGCGGGTCACCGTGGACACGGGCAGGCCCATCGCGCCCGAGATCGCGAACCGCACCCCGCTCAGGTCCACCCGCCCCTGCACGCTCGCACGGGCGAGCGCGTCGTAGATGGGCGGCACGGCGGGGAGGAACGTGGGCGGGGTCGTCCGGGTCGCCGCGATGACGAGGTCGAGATCGAACTTCGGGAAGAGCACCAGGGTCGCGCCGATCGACATCGCGAAGGTCAGGCAGAGCGTCAGGCCGTAGGCGTGGAAGAGCGGGAGCACCGCGTAGACCACCTCGTCGCCGTCCCGGAGCCCCGGGAGCCACGCGCGTCCCTGCGCGGCATTGGCGCGGAGATTCCGGTGCGACAGCATCGCCGCCTTGGGCACGCCGGTGGTGCCGCTCGTGAGCTGCAGGAGCGCGATGTCGGTGACCTTCGGGAGGGCGACCCGGCGCGAAAGGCGGCGCGCCCGCTCGAGCCGCGACCACGGCACGATCCCCGGCGCGGTGACGGGGCCCGTCAGCGCGGCGCGCGCGGTGCGGGCGCGGGCGATCGGCAGTCGGAGGGCGAGGCGCGTGCGCGCCGGCATCCCCCGTGTGAGGTCCACCGACACCACGTGCAGAGGGCGGACGTCCGCGGGCATCGACGCGATGGTGTCGGCGACCTTGTCCCAGACGATGGCGACCGTCGCGCCGTGGACCTCGAACTGGTGCCGCAGCTCGCGCGGCGTGTACAGCGGATTGTGCTCGACGACGATGGCACCCACGCGCAGCACGGCGTAGAACGCGACGACGTGGTCGGGGCAGTTCGGCAGCACGAGCGCGACGCGATCGCCGGGCGAGACGCCGAGCGCCCGCAATCCGGATGCCGCCCGCTCGACCCGTTCGCCGAGCTCCGCGTAGCTCGTGCTCCGGCCGAAGAACTCGAGCGCCGTCTTCTTCCCGAAGCGCGCCACCGACGTCCTCAGCAGATCGACGAGCGTCTCGGTGACCGGGGCGATGTCGTGCGGCACGCCCTCCGCGTAGGCCGTGAGCCACGGCCGGTCCGCGTCGGGGGCAGATCGGGGCGGACGGTCGTCGGGCGCGGGGCGCTGATCGCGTGCGGGCATGGCGGCCACGCTACTGCGCCCGCCCCTGCGGAACCTGCGAGCGCCACCAGCCGGAACCGACCGGGCGATGGGACCGCCCGGTCGGTGCTGGTCAGGCGGCGTCCTCCGGCCGCACCCGGAACCCCGCCGCGAGGTTGGCGCGGAGCTCCGCGGCATCCTGTCGCACGACGTACGCGGGTCGGTCGCGCTCGAGGCGCCACGACTCGTCGAGCGTGCCGGCCGAGACGGTGTCGAACCCGAGCCGGTCGTAGAGGTCGGTCACGAAGATGACCGCCTCGGGGTAATCGGATGCCGTGCCGAGCGCGCGGCGGCCCGGAGTGCCGGCCGGGGCACCGGTGGTCGTGATGTCGGCGGCGGTGATGTGGTTGAACGCCTTCGCCACCTTCGCGCCGGGGAGGTGCTCCTGCAGCAGGCCCGAGGTGGTGGCCTCGCCGCGGTCGAGAGCGGGGATGTGGCCGTCGCGCTCCCAGTAGTAGTTGTTCGTGTCGAGGACGATCTTCCCGGCGAGAGGCTCGGCGGGAATGTCGCGGTACGCCGCGAGCGGGACCGTCACGACGACGACCTCGCCGGCAGCGGCGGCCTCCGCGGCCGTGGCCGCGCGCGCCGTCGGACCGAGCTCGTCGATGAGGTCCGCGAGGGTCTCGGGCCCGCGCGAGTTGGCGATCACGACCTCGTCGCCCAGTCGGGTGAAGGCCCGTGCGAGCTGAGAGCCGATGTGTCCTGCGCCGATGATTCCGATGGTGGTCATGGCGTCGTCAACCGCGGCGGTGCGGCGCTGATTCCCCGGATGGTCAGCGTGTTGCTGGGCGTTTCCGATGGATGAGAAAAGAATCACGAAAAGATAACGAGAAATGCTTGTGGGCCGTTATCTCGTCGTTATAGAGTGCTCGCACGGTAGTTGTTTTGCTGTGGCAGCTACCGACATGTGATTGCAGGACACTCTTGGTGCAAGGGACAAGGGCCGGTCGGAAGCCTCTCCGACCGGCCCTTACTCTTGCCCCGGCCCCCGGTCCCCGAGCCCCTCCGGCCCCCGAGCTCCCCCGGCCCCCGAGCTTGTCGAGGGGTCGCCCGCCCGAACCGTCATCCCGCCGAAAGGTGGGCAGTCGTCGTCGACTCACGGATGCCGAGGCGACAACGACTGTCAACCATCACGCCGTGTCGCCCGCCGCCCGGCCGGAGTTCAGACGCCGCCGCCCCCACCGCCTCCGCCACCGCCGCCGGCCCCACCACCGCCGCCGGATCCGCCGGACGTCGATGACGACGAGCTCGCGGCGGCCGACAGCGAGCCGATGCCCGAGGCGAATCCCGACGCGTCGAATCCGCCGGTGCCGGCATACCAGTACGGTCCCGCGGCGCCGGTCGCCGCGTACAGCACCGCCAGATGGTTCGACCACTCTTTCTCCTGCCCGAACACGACGGCGTAGGGCAGCAGGCTTTCGTACAGCTTCAGCTTCTGACGCGGGTCGTCGACGTCGACCGCCGCCCGCTCAGCGCCCGCCGGCGACTGCAGCATCCGGATGCGATCAGCCTCGGCCCACTCGATGAACTCCTTGAGACCCTTCAGGTGGTCGCGCGTCTCCGCCCCCGCGGCCGTGAGCGGCGAACGCGCCACCAGGATGATCACGCCCGTGAACACGACGCAGGCCAGCACCATGAGCACGACGGGCACCGCCGGATGGACCCCCGCCGACAGCGCTCCGAGACCGAGGAAGAAGACCGCCCCGCCTGCGACCGCCGCCGCGACGATCGGCCACGCCCGCGCGCCCACCGGCACTTCGCGGCGCAGGCCACGGCGCTTCAGCTCACTCTCGGCATCCTTCAGGATCTTCTGCGCGACCTTCGACAGCCGCGTGTCCTGGCGCCCGAACTCGTACTGCTCGCCTGGCATCCCGGCAGGGAAGAGCCCGCTCAGCAGCAGACGCCCGTCGGCATCCGCGAGCGACGGGTCGACGAGCTCCGCGATCAGCTTGGGTCCGCCGAACCAGCGCTTCTCACCCTCGACGATGCGGATCGACCCGACCACAGCCTGTTCCAGCACCTCCGCGGGAATCGCCTTCGTCTGCTGCCCGAGCAGCACCGCACTCTCGAGCGCGTCGATGCCGGGCGGCGGCGTGTACTCCGCGATGATCGTCGGCCGTCCGGGCTCGTCGGCAAGGCCCCGTCGCCGCGAACGCACGGCGAGCACGACGGAGCCCAGCAGCGCGACGCCCGCGATCCCCTGCAGCCACCCGAACGGCGAGGCCAGATACGACGTGTCGAACAGCGTGAACGTGCCGTCCTCGAAGCCGACCGCCATGCTGAGGGTCTCGCGCGCCCCGATTCCCTCGGAGCGCGCGGTGATGACCGAACCGGCGCCGTCGGCGTCGCGCGTGATGGCCGCGCAGGGCTCCGCCGAGCCCTGGGCGCCCTCGTAGCAGGCGGCGTCGCCCGTGAGCGCCGCCGTGAGCTCAGCGTCCAGGTGCAGCCGCGCGACCACCTCGCCGAAGGGCTGCGCCCAGTCCACGCCGTTGACGTCCCAGTAGAACTCCAGCCCCGTGTCGGGGAAGACCCACGTCACGTTCTCGAGCTCGTAGGTCACGACGAAGGTCTGCACGCCGTGCAGGTAGTCGTCGGCACGCGACACGATGTGGAACGCGCCGTCGTCTGACTCGGTCTCGATCGGGCGCGGCGCCCCGTTCTCATCGGTCACCGAGATGGCATGGGCGCGCACCGGCTGCCCGTTGTAGGTGTCGGGGATCGAGCGACGGATGCCGCGGTTCTGATCGCTGTCGGGGAACCGCGCGACGAGCTCCTCGACGACGTGCAGCCGGCTCGTGCCGTCCTCCGCCCGCGTGAGCGTGTAGTCCGCCGACATGCTGTCGAACGCGAAGTCGTCGACGTCGGCCGACGCGGGGGCGGCGAGCCCCACGGATGCCATCAGGACCAACCCCAGAACCGCGGAAAGCCGCCAGATCCTCCACATGCCGACCAGCCTATGCGCGGGCTAAAGTGGACGCCATGACGGACCGACGCCTCGCCATCTCGGCATGGGAGAGTCTGTTCCGCGCGCAGCACGAGGTTCTCGGCGAGCTGAGCGACGACTTCAGCGACGACGATCTCACCCAGGCCGAGTACGACGTCATGCTGACAGTCGCCCGCGGCGAGCAGAACGCGGCGCGCCTGCGCGACGTCACCGCCAACATGCTGATCAGCCAGCCGAGCGTGTCCCGTCTCGTCGACCGCATGGTCGCGCGCGGGCTCATCACCAAGTGCCCCGACCCCGACGACGGGCGCGGGGCGCTCGTGCGCGCGACGGATGCCGGGATCACCTCGTTCCGCCGCCTCGCGACCCGGCACGGGCAGTCGATCGCCGAGCGGATGTCGGTGCTCGACGACGCGGAGCTCGAGCAGCTCCGCGCCATCACCACCAAGCTCCGCGAACGCGGCTGACGGCTCCCCGGTTCAGGGGGTACGGCGCCGGAGCGTCGCGGAGGCGAGCACCAGCGCACCGACCGCGAACGCGGCGACGATGAGGAGCGGGCGGGCGAGATCCCATCCCTCGCTGCCGTCGGCGACAGCGCCGACCGCGTCGATGGCGTGACTGAGCGGCAGCCAGTCGCTGATCGCGTGGAGCGCGTCGGGCATCTGGTCACGCGGCATGAAGAGGCCGCCGAGGATGATCTGCGGGAACACGAGCACCGGCATGAACTGGACCGCCTGGAACTCGGTGCGGGCGAACGCACTCGCGAGCAGTCCCAGCGCCGTGCCGAGGAGGGCGTCGACCACCGCGACGAGCCCGAGCTGCCACAGCGCCCCGTCGACCTCGAGCCCGCAGACGACGACGGCGAACGTCACCGTCACGACCGCCTGCAGGGCCGCCATGAGGCCGAACGCGAGGGCGTAGCCGAGGATGAAGTCGGCCTTGCCGAGAGGCGTCGTCATGAGCCGCTCGAGCGTCCCGCTCCGGCGCTCCCGCAGGGTCGTGATCGAGGTGATGAGGAACATCACGACGAACGGGAACAGCGCGAGGATCGGCCCGCCGACGCGGTCGAACACGCCGTCGACGTCGCTGAAGAGCCACGCGAAGAGCCCGACGAGCAGGCTCGGAGCGACGAGCATGAGGGCGATCGAGCGAGGGTCGTGGGCGAGCTGGCGCAGCACCCGGCCGGCGATCGCGAGGAGCCGCCCCCCGTTCATGCCGCCTCCTCCCGCCGGATGAGGGCGAGGAACGCGGCATCCGGATCGGCTTCGCCCGTGTCGGCGAGGAGCCCCGCCGGGGTCGTGTCGGCGATGATCCCGCCCGCCCGCATGAGCAGGAGCCGGTCGCACCGGAGCGCCTCGTCCATCACGTGGCTCGACACCAGCAGCGTCGCTCCCGCGTCGGCGAGGTCGCGGAAGAGCTGCCACAGCTCCGCGCGCAGAAGCGGATCGAGCCCCACCGTCGGCTCGTCGAGCACGAGGAGCTCGGGCGCTCCGAGCATCGCGACGGCGAGCGAGACGCGGTTCCCCTGCCCACCGCTCAGCGACGACACGAGCTGGTCGGCCTGCGGCCGCAGGCCCACCGCCTCGAGCACTCGGTCGGCGTCGGATGCCGGGGCGCCGATCAGCCGTCCGAACGCGCGCAGATTCTGGCGCACGGTGAGGTCGCCGTACACCGACGACGCCTGCGTGTCGTACGCGACGCGGCGGCGGAGCTCGGCGCTTCCCGCCGGGAGTCCGAGCACCGTGACGGTGCCGGAGGCGACCTTCTGCACGCCGACGATCGAGCGCAGGAGCGTCGTCTTGCCGCAGCCCGACGGACCCAGCAGGCCCGTGATCGCGCCGCGCGCGATGTCGACGTCGAGGCCCCGGAAGACCTCGGTCGACCCGCGGCGGACGCGCAGGTCGCGGATGCGGACGGCATCCGATTTATTCATCATGCGATGAATTATGCGCGCCGGGCGCGCGCCGGGTCAAGGACCGGGGTTCGTGGCCTTGCCGTCGAGCCAGAGCGTGTCGGACGCGTCGCTGTGCACGCCACCGGAGTTCACGTGCTTCGCATCGATCTTCGGGCCTTTCGTGATGACGTGCACGAGCGCCATCGCATGACCGCGTCCGAGCCCGTAGTCCTCGGCGAGCCAGGCGACGATCTCCCCCGCCTTCGTGCCGGGCCCGAAGCCCTTCTCGGCCGCGAGGTCGATGAAGCCGCGCGGCGTGACGCCCGTCTTTTCCTCGATGTTGTCGAGGTATGCCTGGAACGACATGGGATCCTTTCAATCGATGAGGTAGCGCTGGATCGTCGGTCCGATCCATGAGGCGAGATCGTCGACGGATGCCGAGGCGATCCCGGGGAGCTTCAGGATGTACCGCGCGACGAGCATGCCGGCGACCTGGGATGCCGCGAGGCTCGCACGCAGCTCGGCATCCGACCCGCCGATCTCGGCGGTGATCCGGCCGAGGAGCTCGCGGGACAGGAACGCGGCGAGCAGCGGCGTCGCGAGGCGGTTGCCGATCGCGTTCCGCAGCAGCAGCACCCCGCGCTTGCGGACCTCGGGCTGCTCGAACCGGCCCAGGATGTACCGGACGATCGACTCCCCGAGCACCGCCCGATCCCCCGCCAGGAGCGCGGGGATGTCGAGGTCGGGACGCAGGGGCGCGCCGACGATCTCGGTGAACAGGTCGGCCTTGGTGCCGAAGTAATGGTGCACGAGAGCGGCATCCACTCCGGCGCGGGTGCCGATCGCCCGCATCGTGGCGCCGTCATAGCCGTTCTCGGCGAACTCGTCGGTGGCGGCCGCCACGATCCGCGACCGGGCGTCCGAGCCCCCGCGCGGGCGCCCGCGACGGCGCGGCTGCGGGACGACGTACTCGGCCATGGCGTCAGCCTAGGTCACCAGCGGTTGTGGACGTCTTCGGCGAACCCCTCGAGGCCGTCGAACGGGGCGCCGTCGAACGTCCCCGACCAGACCCCGAAGCACTGGTGCGTGCGCGAGGCGACGACGCCGAGATTCCGGGCGGAGTGCTTGTCGTAGAACGGGGTCAGGGTCGCGTCGAGCCCGCCGCCGCGCACGCGCCACGGGCGGAGCGGGTGGGCCAGGTCGTAGTCCCACCGCAGCTCGTCGGAGATCTTGTGCAGGATGCCGTCGACGAGCACGCCGTTCTCGGTGACCCCCGTGCCGTCGGTCCACCGGCCGCCGACCTGGAGACCGATCGTCCGCCCGCCGCTCACGCCCGACCCGGCACCCCAGTTCCAGCGCACGTCGTACGGCCAGCGGCCCCGGCCGTGGTCGAGCACCGCCCACGACCCGCGCGGGACGTCGTGCTCGACGCCCTCGACGATGATGCTCCCCGCCGCCGGCAGTGCGACGTCCTTCACCGTGTACTGGAACCGCCGGCGCGACCACGGCACCACGACGGCGAGGCACTCGTGGTCGGGCGGACGCACGACGGTGATGTCGAACGAGGCCCCCGGCACCTCGGCGAACAGGCGCCACGACTCCGCACCGGGCGTGACCGAGATCGCCAGGTGCCGCGCACGCGCGATCGCGGGGGCGTCGCCGAGCGACGGCGGCAGGTCGACGTCGTGGGCGGGGACGATGGTGACCGTGCGGCCCCAGCTACGCTGCGACGCGCGCTCGAACACCCACACCTCGTGGACGGCCGCGTAGTCGAGCGACGACACCGTCAGCGCGACGATGTGCGACGGGGTGAGGACGTTCCAGTACTCCCAGCGCTTGTTGCGCCCCCAGCCGTGACGCCCGTCGATGCCCGCGGTCGTCACGAGCGGATGCCGCGCGAACCCGACGGCATCCGGGTTCAGTCGCCCGTCGCGCCCCGTGAGCGCGACCGGCGCCGTGAGCTCGCGCTCCGCTGTATCGGTCATCGGCGTCCTCGCTGACGGTCCGTTCGGGTGACACGATCATACGCTCACGCACGACCGACCGCCCCGGCCGAGAAGGGGCCGGGGCGGTCGGTGCGTCACCGGCGGAGGGCCGGCGCGGGGAGCATCACTGCTCGATCGGCTGCGGGTCCTCCGACGTCTCGTGCGCGCGGATCGTCGGCGCGGACGCGTCGGCGACGACCTCGATCTTGCGGGGCTTCGCCTTCTCGCTGACCGGGATCGTCACGGTGAGCACGCCGTTGCTGTACGTCGCCGCGATGCCGTCGTTGTCGATCCCCTGGCCGAGGTTCAGCTGGCGCAGGAAGCTCGCCGCCTCGCGCTCGCGGGTGATCCACTTGACGCCGTCGCCGGCGGCGAGGGTCCGCTCGGCGCGGATGGTCAGCAGCTGGCCGTCGACGTCGATGTCGACCGAGCCGGGGTCGATCCCGGGCAGGTCGGCGGACAGGACGTAGTGGTCGCCGTCGCGGTACAGGTCCATCGGCATGCGGCGGGGTCCGCGGCGCGTGTCGAAGAGGCTCGATGCGAGGCGATCGAGGTCACGGAACGGGTCGTTGGTGGCCATGATTCTCTCCTTCGGGACGTAGTGTTCCAGGTGGTCTCAAACTTGAGTCGATGCGACTCAAGTGAGATCAGATTAGCACTCTCCCGTGTCGAGTGCTAATGGTTCTCGCACGGCGAACAGTGCGCGGGTCGCGGCGGCTGGGCGGCCGCGTGAAGGTGGCGCGATCTGTCGCTTCGGCGCGCGCATTCCGGCATCCTGCGCCACCTTCTCGCGAGCCAGAGCGAGCCCGGCGCATGCTCCTCCCCAGGGGGAGGAAGTGAGGGCCGCACCACGGATGCCGGGGGCCGCGCGGCCGACACCCGGCGCGCGGCTCACCGTGGAGCATGACCCGGACACCTTCCCCGCTGCCGCCCGGACTCGGCGACGTCTTCCGCGTCGGGCGCGCGCTCGACGAGGGAGCGACCTCCCGGCGGCTGCGCGCATCCGACCTCGAGGCGCCCTTCCACGGCGTGCGTCGCATCCCCGCCTCGCCGTCACCCGAAGACCACGATCCGCTGGCCCAGGATCGCGCGACCTTCCGTCGCGTGCTGCGCGATGCGCGCGCCTATGCCGAGGTGATGCCCGCCGGAGCGTTCTTCGTCGGGCGCACGGCGGCCATCCTCCACGGACTTCCCCTCGAGCCCGGCGCAGCGCTCGAGGTCGGCGTGCGGGCACCGTCGCGCGCACCCCGTGCGGCCGGTGTCCACGGCGTCAAGGTCGCGGGCCAGCTCGTCTCGACGGGCTCGTGCGCGGGGGTGCCGGTGACCAGTCCCGCCTCGACCTGGGCGATGCTCGGGCGAGACCTCACCGTGCGACAGCTCGTCGTGGTGGGCGACGCCATCGTCCGCGTGCCGCGCGGGCGCTCCGGCATCCCGATGCCCGAGGCACGGCTGGCCACGGTCGCCCAGCTCGCCGCCGCGGCGCACGCGGGTTCCCGCCGCGGCTCCGCCAGGCTCCGGGAGGCGCTGGAACTCGTGCTGCCCGGAAGCATGTCACCCCTCGAGACGGAGTTCCGATTGGATGCCGCGGCCGCCGGGCTCCCCGAGCCCGAGCTCGATGGCGAGATTCGCGACGCGAGCGGTCGCCTCCTCGGGATCTCCGAGTTCGTGTTCCGCCGGTGGCGCGTGGTCGTCGAAGTCGAAGGCGACCACCACCGCACCAGTCGGGCGCAGTGGCACCGCGACCTCGACAAGTACGCCGCGTACGCCGCCGAGGGGTGGGAGGTCGTCCGGGTCACGTCGCGGCACATTCGCTCGGGATCGGCCGTGCGCCTGCTGCGCGACGCCCTGGCGCGACGCGCGGCCACATGAAGGTGGCGCGATCTGCCGCATCGGCGCGCGGATTCCGGCATCCTGCGCCACCTTCTCGCGCGCGGGCAGCCCCCGCGCAGCTCAGCACTCGATGACGTTGACCGCGAGGCCGCCCTCGCTCGTCTCCTTGTACTTGTGCGACATGTCGATGCCCGTCTGGCGCATCGTCTCGACGACCGCGTCGAGCGACACGTAGTGGCTCCCGTCGCCGCGGAGGGCGAGACGGGCGGCGGTCACCGCGGTCGACGCCGCGATCGCGTTCCGCTCGATGCACGGGATCTGCACGAGGCCGCCGACCGGATCGCAGGTGAGGCCGAGGTGGTGCTCCATCGCGATCTCGGCGGCGTTCTCGATCTGCCGGTTCGTCCCGCCCATGACGGCGGTGAGGCCGCCCGCGGCCATCGCGCACGCCGAGCCGACCTCGGCCTGGCATCCGCCCTCGGCGCCCGAGATGGATGCGTTCGCCTTGAACAGCGAGCCGAGCGCCGTGGCCGTGAGCAGGAACCGGCGGATGCCGCGGCGGCGGTTCGCCTCGACGGTCAGCTCCTCCTCCGCCTCGGCGGCGGGCGCGGCCGGGTGCATGCCGAGAAGCGCCGACCCGACGAGCTCGCCGTAGGGGGTGACGGCGTTCCCCGACCCCAGGCCCGAGTCGGCGAGGAAGCGCCACCAGTACATCGCCACGGCGGGGAGGATGCCGGCCGCGCCGTTCGTGGGCGCCGTCACCACGCGTCCGCCCGACGCGTTCTCCTCGTTGACGGCGAGCGCGAACGCGCCCAGCCACTCCCCCGGGAGCTCGCGCCGGCCCTCGCTCTCGACCGCGTCGAGCTGCGCGCGGATCGCCCCCGCACGGCGCTTGACCTTGAGCATGCCGGGGAGCACCCCGTCGGCGTGGAGTCCCGCCTCGACGCAGGAGGCCATGGCATCCCAGATCGCGTCGAGGCCCGCGGCGACCTCTTCCTCGGTGCGCAGCGCCTGCTCGTTGTGGCGCGCGACCTCGGCGATCGTCCAGCCCCGCTCGTCGCAGAGGGCGAGCAGCTGCTCGGCGGAGTCGTACGCGAGAGGGAAGGATGCCGCGGCCACCGCCGCGTCCTCGCCGTCGCGTCGGATGAAGCCGCCGCCCACGGAGTAGTACGTCTCCTCGGCGATGAGCTCGTCGTCCGCACCGCGTGCGCGGAGGGTGAGCGCGTTCGGATGGCCGGGCAGGCGCGTGCGCGGGGCGAACGTGATGTCGGCGCGGTCGAAGGGCACCAGGTGGACGCCGTCGAGCAGGAGCGGGGCACCGTCGACCCAGTCGGTCCAGGCGCCGCGGACCTCGGCAGGGTCGACGGTCTCGGGCTCGCGCCCCTGGAGCCCCGCGACGATCGCGTCGGGTGTCCCGTGGCCGATGCCGGTCGCCCCGAGCGACCCGTACAGCGTGCACTCGACGCGGGCGACGTCGCCGATCCGCGGCCGCAGCCGCGCCGCGAAGACCCGGGCCGCGCGCAGCGGACCGACGGTGTGGGAGCTCGAGGGTCCTACTCCGATGGAGAACAGCTCGAACGCCGAAACGTATGCGCTCACACCGTCGAGCCTACGCTCGGACCGCGCCGGCGGCAGGGACCCGGCCGGAGCGCGTCAGGCGCGGACGAACGACACGAGGCCGACCGTGTTGCCCTCGCTGTCGCGGACGAACGCCTGCCACTCCTCGTGCCCCGACGGACCGAGCGTGTCGTCGTCGTGGGTGAAGATGACGTGCGGTGCGGTGACGACGTCGGCGAGTCCGTCGAGGCGCTCGATCGCCTCGTGCACGTTGTCCACGCGCAGGTAGACGAGCGCCGACGGCGCGCCGCGGTCGAGCAGCAGCCGCACGCCGTCGAGGTCGAAGAAGAGCAGACCCGGCGGATCGAAGCGTGCGATCGGCGCCGCGCCGAGCAGCACCGTGTAGAAGTCGGCCGCGCGATCGAGGTCGTCGGCGTGCTGGGCGATCTGGACGAGGCGCATCCGCGGACCCTTCAGTCGGAGTGAGCACAGCGTAGCGCTCGGGATGCCGCAGCGTGAGCGCCCGGATGCCGCAGCGTGAGCGCTCTGAAGCCACAGCGCGGCGCTCTAGGCTGGACTGACGGAGAGGAGCTCCATGACCGTTCCGGAGACCGCCCCGCTCGGTGCGCTCGATGACGACCGCACCGCCGCGTGGGACGCCGCCGCATCCGCCGGGCGCGTCGACGACGCGTTCCGCGAGCGGTTCGACGCGCAGTTCCCGCGCCTCCACGCGCTGTTCTCGCAGCTGTACGCCGACCGCCCCGACGGGCGCGACGCGCTCGCACAGACGATCGCGCTCGCCTCGGGCTCGTGGAACAGCCGTCCGCTCGACCTCAAGGTGCGCGACGCCGGCCGCGCGGCCGACCCGGAGTGGTTCCAGTCCGAGCGGATGCTGGGCGGCGTCTGCTACGTCGACCGCTACGGCGGCAACCTCGCCGGCATCCGCAATCAGATCCCGTACTTCCGGGAGCTGGGGCTCACCTACCTGCACCTCATGCCGCTGTTCCTCGGACCCGAGGGCGACAACGACGGGGGCTATGCGGTCTCGAGCTACCGCAGGGTCGATCCGAGCCTCGGCTCCATCGCGCAGTTGACGGAGCTCGCCGCCGAGCTCCGACTCGCGGGCATCTCGCTCGTGCTCGACTTCATCTTCAACCACACGAGCAACGAGCACGAGTGGGCGCAGAAGGCGGTCGCGGGAGACCCGGCGTTCGAGGACTTCTACCTGATCTTCCCCGATCGCGAGATGCCCGACGCCTACGAGCGGACGACCCGCGAGATCTTCCCCGACGACCACCCGGGCTCGTTCGTGCAGCTCGAGGACGGCCGCTGGATCTGGTCGACGTTCTACCACTTCCAGTGGGACCTGAATTACGCGAACCCGTGGGTGTTCCGGGCGATGGCGGGCGAGATGCTCTTCCTCGCGAACCTCGGCGTCGACGTGCTTCGGATGGATGCCGTCGCCTTCATCTGGAAGCGCCTCGGCACCGCCTGCGAGTCGCTCCCCGAAGCGCACCTGCTGCTGCAGGCGTTCAACGCGGTGCTCGCCATGGCGGCGCCCGGGCTCGTCTTCAAGTCCGAGGCGATCGTCCACCCCGACGAGGTCGTCAGCTACATCTCCCCCGAGGAGTGCCGCCTCTCGTACAACCCGCTGCAGATGGCGCTCACCTGGGAGGCGCTCGCCACCCGTGACGGCCGGCTGCTGCAGCAGGCGCTCGACCGCCGGCACGACCTGCCCGAGGGCACGGCGTGGGTCAACTACGTCCGGTCGCACGACGACATCGGGTGGACGTTCGCCGACGAGGATGCCGCCGAGCTCGGCATCGACGGCTACGCGCACCGCCGCTTCCTCAACGACTTCTACGTCGGCCGGCACGAGGGCACCTTCGCCCGCGGCGTGCCGTTCCAGGAGAACCCGAAGACCGGTGACGCCCGCGTCGCGGGCACCACGGCATCCCTCGCGGGGATCGAGGCCGGCGACCCCGGCGGCGAGGACAGGGTCGTGCTCGCGCACGCGCTCGCGCTGTCGACCGGCGGAATCCCGCTCCTCTACCTCGGCGACGAAGTGGCGCAGCTGAACGACCCCACCTACCTCGATGACCCCGTCCGCCGGGGCGACAGCCGGTGGGTGCACCGCGGGCAGCGTCCGCGCGACCGCTACGCCGAGCGCCAGGATGCCGCGACGTCCGCGGGCCGGGTCTTCCGCCGGCTGACGAAGCTGATCTCGGTGCGACAGGCGACGCCCGAATTCGGCGGCAACGCGCTCATCCCGTTCCACACGCCGCACGCGTCGGTCGTCGGGTTCCAGCGACCCCTCGACAGGCTCGGGGACCGGGCTGGGCTCGGGGACCGGGCGGAGCTCGGGGACCCACCCCTCGACAAGCTCGGGGACCGGGTGCTCGTGCTCGCGAACGTCGGCGAGAGCGAGGTCGCTATCGACCCCCTGACCCTGTCGGGCTTCGCCCGTACCGGCCACGACCTCATCCACGGCGTCGACGTCGACCTCGACGACGGCGTCACGCTTCCGCCGCACGGCTTCACGTGGCTGCGGGTCACGCCCCTCTGATCGGAGCACGCATGCGAACGACCCCTCGGACCCTCCTCGCCGCGACGGTCACGCTCGCCGCGCTCACGGCGCTCACCGCGTGCGCCGGATCGGGCCAAACCCGGCTCGACGCCTGCATCATCGTGGCGCAGGGCCTCGAGGACGTGCAGGAGGACATCGCCGGCGCCAACGCATCTCTGCAGACCGGCGACCTCGACGCGATGGGAGCGAGCCTCGAGTCGGCCGCGACGTCCCTCGGCGAGCTCACGCCCGACGTCACCAACAGCGACGTCGCCCCGATCCTCAGCGCGCTGCAGACCTCGATCGAGTCCGTGCGTGCCGCGGTCGAGGAGGCCGGATCGAGCGGCGACCCCGCCGCCGTGACCGAAGCGCTCGACGCGTCAGCGGGCGACCTGCAGAACGCCGCCCTGCGGTTCACCGACACCTGCGGCAGCTGAGCGTGGCAGCGAGGCGCCGCGCGTGACGGCGACGAGAGCACCGGCGTCCATCGTGTGTTCGACGGGACGGGATGCCGCGGACGCTGCGCGTCAGTCAGTCCTCGACCTGTCGTCGAGGACTTCGCGGAGCTTCGCGGCGAAGGCTTCCGGCTGGCCGGCATAACCGAACTCGCCTCCCATGAACCCGCCGTGATGGCTGGGGAAGACGGTCGCCTCCTGGCCGAGCTGCGCGGCGAGCGCGATCGCCGTACGGCCGGTGTACACCTTCATCGACTCCTCGCCGACGGCGACGACGATTCGCGTGGGCGACGAGCGGAGGGCCTCGATGTCCGGCCGGTAGTGGGTGATCGCCCACGAGCGGTCGGACAGCAGCGGGTCATCGCGCGTGCCGTCGTCCTCGGCGGGCACTCCGAACGCAGCGGGATCGGGCAGCGGCTGAGCGAGGAACTCGTCGGTGATCTCGCCCTCCCACGAGGTGAGCGCGATGAAGGCCGCCATGCCCGCACCCCACCCCTGCTCCTCGTAGGCCCGGGTGTAGGCCTCGCGCGCCCGCTGCACTGCGGCGGCATCCGGCAGCACGCAGTCGATCGGCGGCTCATGGGCGACGAGAGTCGCCACGTCGCCCGGGTGCGCGGTCACCAGCGCGAGGGCGGTCACCGCGCCGCCGCTGCTGGCGAGCATGTCGACGGGACCGACCCCGAGAGCCTCGATGACCGCGTGGACGTCCTCGGCCTGGACCTCCGGCTCGTTCGTGACACCGCCATCGGTGCGCGTGCTCCGGCCGAGGCCTCGGGGGTCGTAGGTCACCACGGTGCGATCCGGGAACAGCGGAACCTGGGCCTGGAAGCCGCTGGCATCCATCGGCTGGCCGATCATCATGAGCGGCGGCCGACCGTCCGCCGTCGGTATCGGCCCATGCACATCGAAGACGAGATCGACCCCGGGCAGCTCGAGAGTGCGTTCGGTCATGGCTGGCTCCCGGGGCTCAGAAGCCGCCGAGGTAACCCGAGTGCGTGTGCGACGTCTGGCTGGCGCGCGCGGCCGGGTCGACCCGCTGCGCGGCGACATCGGACGAGGTCATCGCCCGCATCTGCTCGTGTGTGATCGGCGTGCCGAAGATCGCGTGGCGCACGCGTGTCCAGAAGGGTGGGCGCTTCTTCGCTGCTTCGGGGGCCATGGCGCGATCCTCCCACAACGCCTGCCATGGTCGAAAGGACTCCTGCCGGATGTCGATCGGGTGACGGCTCGATCGTCATCCTGGTGTCAGTTCGACACGAACCGGAAGGATACGACCATGCGCTACTCGCTTCTGCTCCACTACCCCGAGATGACCGCCGAGCAGCTGGGACCCGAGGCCCTCGCCGAGGGGATGCGGGCGTTCGACGCATACATCACGGCGCTCGACGCGGCGGGCGTGCTCATCGGAGCCGAGGTGCTCCGGCCGGTCTCGGCCACGACCACCGTCACCCTCGCGGGCGGCGAGCTCGTCGTCCAGGACGGGCCCTTCGCCGACACGCACGAGAAGCTGGGCGGCGTCGTCGACATCGACGTGGCCGACCTGGATGCCGCGATCCACTGGGCTCAGCAGGCGCCGCCGGCCGCCTACGGACACGTCGAGATCCGCCCCGTCGCCACCTGGGTCGTCGACGGCGACTGGACCTCCTACGGCCACCACTGATGCCCGACACGGATCGCGCGATCGAGCGGGTCGTACGCAGGTCGTACGGCCGGCTCGTCGCGCTCCTGTCGGCCGGCATCCGCGACATCGCCCTCGCCGAAGACGCGCTCGCCGACGCGCTCGAACGGGCACTCACGCGCTGGCCGGTCGACGGGATCCCCGACAACCCCGAGGGGTGGCTCCTCGCGGTCGCGCGCAATCGCCTCCGCGATCTGCTCGGCGCCGCGGCTCGCCGAACCTCGGTGGCCCTAGAGGAAGGAGCGGATGCCGTGGACGACCGCGACGTCGCGGCGTGGATCACCCGCGCCGAGAGCATCCCGGATCGGCGGCTCGAGCTGCTGTTCGTCTGCGCGCATCCCGCGATCGACGCCGGCATCCGGACGCCCCTCATGCTGCAGGTCGTGTTCGGTTTCGACGCGGCCCGGATCGGAGCCGCCTTCGACATCGGAGCAGACGCCATGGCGCAGCGCCTCGTGCGGGCGAAGCGGCGCATCCGCGACGCCGGCATCGCGTTCCGCATCCCCACGCGCGGTGAGCTGCCCGGCCGGCTCCCCGCCGTGCTCGAGGCGATCTACGGCGCGTACACGATCGACTGGCTCGCTCAGGGCGACGCGTTCCGCGACTCGATCGCCGACGAAGCGAGGTGGCTCGCGGTGCTGCTGGCGACGCTGCTCGAGAGCGAAGGACGAGCGGATGCCGAGGCGTGGGGGCTCGCCGCCCTCCTCACGCTCGCGCAGTCGCGCGCCCCCGCCCGCGTCGGCGACGACTGGCCGGGAATCGACGTGCAGGACACGTCGCTCTGGGACGCGGAGCTGATCACCGAAGGCGAAGCGCTCCTGCGGCGGGCGTCGTCGCTCGGCGCGCCGCTCGGCCGCTTCCAGCTCGAGGCCGCGATCCAGTCGGTGCACGGCGATCGTGCGCGCACCGGCGTGGTCGATCGGGAGGCGCTCGTGGCGCTGCACCGCGGGCTTGTCGCCGTGGCGCCGACCCGCGCCGCGCTCGATGCGCTCGAGGTCGTGCTTCGGGAGGGTGACGGCGGTTGGAACGATCTCCCGGCCGCGCGATGAGCCGGCGCGCGGCACGAGCGTGAGTATGCTCGGGCCCGTGAGCGTTCTGGGTATCGGTGGATTGTTCTTTCGCAGTCAGGATCCGCAGGCGCGGGCCGCGTGGTACGCGAGACACCTGGGCATCGACGCGGGAGCGGAAGGCGAGGATGCCGTGTGGCATCAGTCGGCCGGGATGACCGTCTTCGCTCCGTTCTCGCAGGACAGCGACTACTTCAGCGCCGACCAGCAGTTCATGCTCAATCTCCGCGTCAGCGACCTCGACGAGTTGATCGCGCGCCTGGAAGCGGAGGGCGTGGCCGTCGAGCGCCGCCCCGAGTGGGACACCGACTACGGACGCTTCGTGCGCATTCAGGACCCCGAAGGCCTCCCGATCGAGCTGTGGGAGATCGGGAGCTAGCGATCCGGAGCGTAGGGAAGGATCACGTCATGACGGCTGAGGTCGCGTGATGGCGCTGCTCTTCTTGCACGGCGCCGGCGGCTACGCGGAAGACCGTGTGCTGGCCGACGCGATCGCCGCCGAGCTCGGTCAACCGGTGACGTACCCGAGATTTCCCGAGGACGACATGTCCTTCGACCATCAGGCGTCCCTGATGCGAGCCGAGTTGGATGCCGTCAATCCCGACGACGTCGTCGCCGCCCACTCGTTCGGAGCCTCGATCCTGCTGCGCGTACTCGCCGAGCGGGAGCGGGAGACGCCCCGCCGCGTCGTTCTGCTCGCCATGCCCGACTGGGGCCCGCAAGGCTGGGACGTCGCGGACTACGCGTTCACCGGGCCCGTTCCCCGACAGGACATCTCGCTCCACCATTGCCGCGATGACGAGGTCGTGGAGTTCGCCCATCTTGCGCTCAACTCCGCATGCCTCCCCCACGCCGCCGTGCACGCCCACGATTCCGGTGGCCACCAGTTCGATGGCCTCGCCGCCGAGATCGCCCACGACCTGTCACGCACCTAGCCCTGCACGCCGGCCCACCGTCGGCATCCTCGGGGATGACGGCCGTGGAGGCCGTTAGCGAAACATCACCCCGCTGGCAAGGCTCTGCCCAACCGCTCGAGACATGGTGAGACTCCGCATGTGGATCCCCTTCAGAGAGACTCGTCGACGACTCAGCTCCTGGGTGACGGACCGCTCGACCCGGGGCTCACGACGGCGCTCACCGACGCGGACGCTATCGCTGGATTCGGGACCGATGTCGGCCCGACGCTCGCGTGGGCGGTCGCCGTCGGTGCCGCCCGGGGCGCAGGGCTCTCCTTCGGGAACGAATGGTCCCTTCTGGCGGCGGTCGCCGCCCGCGACGTCGCTGCGGCCCGCATCCTCGAGCCGCACCTCGACGCCCTCACCATCTTGGAGCAGGCCGGAGGCGCCGGTTCGCCCGTCGACCTGACGTCGATCGCCGCCGGCCCTGATTCGTCGTGGGGTGTGTTCGCTGCCGAGGGCGCAGGAATGCGTCTCGAAGCGCAGGCCAGTGGCGCCGGGTGGCGACTGAACGGCACCAAGCCGTGGTGCTCGCTCGCACAGCAGCTGAGCCACGCGCTCGTGACGGCGTGGGTCGGTGATGAGCGTCGCCTCTTCGCTGTGGGGCTGCAAGACGCTGGTGTCCAGACGCGGACGGGGCCGTGGTTCGCCCGGGGACTGAGCCAGGTGGTCAGCGCGCCGGTGGACTTCGCATCGGTCCCTGCGGTGCCCGTCGGCGAGCCGGGGTGGTACCTCCGCCGACCTGGCTTCGCGGCGGGTGGCATCGGGGTAGCCGCGTGCTGGTGGGGTGCGGCCTTGCCGCTCCGGGACGCCCTGCTCGAGCGAGCGCAGCGGGACGGCGCCGATCAGCTGTCGCGTTTGCACCTGGGGCGGGTCGACACGGCTCTGTGGGCCGCGCGTCTGGCGCTGCGATCCGCCGCTCGCGAGTTCGACGGGCTCGAGGCGGCATCCGAGGGTCTCGCCTTCCCGGGCACGCTCGCGGGTCGCGTCCGAGCGGTCGTCGCCGACGCGGCGGAACTGGCGCTCGCCGAGACCGCCCGCGCGCTCGGCCCGCTGCCGCTGGTCGCCGACGAAGCGCACGCGCGGCGGGCCGCCGACCTCGGACTCTATCTGCGCCAGCATCACGGCGAGCGGGACGTGGCACGGATCGGTGTCGACATCAGCGAAGGGCGGGGCGCGTGGTGAGCTTCAGCCACCGCGACCCGGGAACGGCCGAGAGCGTGTGGCGTGAGGCGTTCGCAACGCGGACGCTGCCGACCCTCCTCGAGGATGCCGATCACCTGGTCGTGATCGCGGCGCACCCCGACGACGAGACCCTCGGGGCCGCGGGCCTGATGGCGGCCACCGCTCGACGCGGAGCGAGAGTGACGGTGCTCATCGCGACCGACGGTGAGGGGTCGCATCCCGACTCGCCGTCGCACTCACCCGCTGAGCTGGCTGCGCTCCGACGCCAGGAGGCGACTGCGGCCATTGCGCAGCTGCACCCGTCGATCGAGGTGCGTTTCCTCGGCATCCCGGACGGCGGCACCGATGATCACCGGGACGAGATCGCGGCTGCCCTTCGTGCACTGCTCGCGGACGCCGGCTCCTACCTCGTCGTGTCGCCGTGGCAGGGGGACGGTCACCGCGACCACCGGGTCGTCGGCGAGGTGGTCTCCGAGGTGTGCGGGGAGCTCGGCATCCCGTGGCGGGGCTACCCGATTTGGTTGTGGCATTGGGGCTCGCCCGAAGACGTGCCGTGGGACGATCTCGAGATCGTTCGGCTCGACGCCGCCGCCGTCGGCGACAAGCGCAGCGCCATGCGTCATCACTGCAGCCAGATCGAGGCGCTCTCGCCGGCTACGGGTGACGAGGTGATGCTCCATGAGGGGATGCAGGCGCACTTCGATCGGCCGTTCGAGGTCTTCGTGCGCCCCGCCGAGGAGTCCGGGAGTCTCGGGGAGGGATTCTTCGATGAGTTCTACGGGCGGAACGGAGACGACCCGTGGGGGTTCGAGTCGCGATGGTACGAGCAACGGAAGCGGTCTGTCACCATGGCGACCCTGCCCCGCGCGCGGTACGGGTCGGCGCTCGAGCTCGGCTGCTCCACGGGAGTCTTGACCGAGCTTCTGGCTGAGCGCTGCGATGCCGTCCATGCCGTCGACATCGCAGCCGCGCCGCTCGCGATCGCGCACGATCGGGTCGGCGGGAGAACAGGCGTGCGTCTCGAACGCCTCGCACTGCCCGGCGAGTGGCCCGCCGGCACGTTCGACCTCATCGTCCTCTCCGAGGTCGGCTACTACTGGAGCGCCGCCGACCTGACCGCGGCCGTTGAGCGGATCCACGGTGCGCTCACGCCCGACGGGCACCTCATCGCCTGCCACTGGCGGCATCCGGTCGCCGAGTATCCGCAGACGGGTGACGACGTCCACGCCGTGCTCCGCTCCTCGGATCGCCTCGTCCGCATCGTCACGCACGAAGAGGAGGACTTCGTGCTCGAGGTCTACGGACTCGACCACGCGCGGTCGGTCGCCGCCGAGACGGGCCTGATCGCGTGAGCGCCAGGCCGGCCGATGAGATCGCCGCGGTCGCCGTCGTCGTCCCGGTGCACAACGAAGCGGAACTCTTGCACGACTGCCTCGCCGCACTGAGCGACGCGATCGCGCACACCGGTCGGACCCACCCGCACGTCCGCGTCTACGCCGTCGTCGTCCTCGATGCGTGTACGGACGCATCCGAAGAGATCGCACGGTTGTTCGGCGTGCGGACGCTTCGAATCGACGCCCGGAACGTGGGGACCGCCCGCCGTGTCGGTGTGAGCGACGCCCTCGCCGCGCTCGGGGACGTGCCGTCGAGCGCAATCTGGATCAGCACGACTGACGGAGACTCGACGGTTCCCGAGCCCTGGCTCAGCCATCAGCTCGAGCTCCACGCGGCGGGAGCGGACGTGGTTCTCGGAACCGTGCGTCCGGACTTCGCCGACCTCACGGCCGAGCACGCCGCGCACTGGGTGGAGACTCACCCGCGCGGGCGCCCGGCCGGCAACGTTCACGGCGCGAATCTCGGTCTCCGCGCCCATACCTACAGCGCGGCCGGGGGGTTCGCCGATCTCGATCAACACGAGGACGTCGCGCTCGTCCGTGCCGCTCGCGATCTGGGTGCGCGAGTGGTCGCAACGGACGAGAACGAGGTGATCACGTCCGGTCGGTTCTGGGGCAGAACTCCCGGCGGTTACGCCGCATTCGTGCGCGCGACGCACGAGAGGATCGCCGGGTTGGCGCGATCGTGATCGTCCCCGAGCACGAGTGACCGCCGGATCGCGAAGCCAGCTCAGACCTGGGCGGCGCCCAGCACGGTCAGAAGCTGGAGCTTCTCGTGGCTCTCCGTTCCGGGGCTTGCCGTGTAGACGAGAAGCCGATGCCCTTGCTCCTCGTCGAGCAGCGTCTGACACGACAGGGCGAGCGCTCCGACCTCCGGGTGCACGTAGCGCTTGACGTCGCGCGGGCGGACTCCGACTTCATGCAGGTCCCAGACGCGTCGGAACTCGTCGCTCTCCCGCAGGAGCTGGTCGGCGAGCGCCGCCGCGCGAGAGCTGGGGCCGCGGACGGTCGAGAACTGTCTGAGGCCCGAGGCGAACATCCTGCCGAGGAAGTCATGGTCGCGGGGGTCGTAGAGCGCCCGGGTCGTCGGGTCGGTGAACCAGCGGTAGCCGATGCTCCGCGACGGGCCCGAGTATCGGGTCAGGTCGCCGGTCAGCGCGATGGCCGGAGGCGTCTGGCGCAATGTCTCGCCGAGCTCGGTGACGATCTCGGCGGGTGTGTCGCCCAGGCGATCGAAGATGCGCAGCATCCCGGGGCTGATGTGTTCGCTGATGCCTCCGCGCGGCGGAGGGGTATGCCCGGCGAGGCGGAAGAGGTGGTCGCGTTCCTCGATCGTGAGGTGGAGGCCCTGCGCGATCGAGGCCACCATCTGCTCGGATGGCTGCGGCCCGCGCTGCTGCTCGAGGCGGGTGTAGTAGTCGGTCGACATGTGACTGAGTCCCGCGACCTCCTCGCGACGCAGTCCGCCCGTGCGGCGGCGCGGCCCTGTGGTGAGTCCGACATCCTCGGGCTGCAGGGACGCCCGTCTGAGCCGCAGGAAGTCCGCAAGCGCCGTCCGATCGATCACCATGCTCTGTTTCTACCCGTCTCGCACGATCCGATCCACGGATCGATGATCCCTGGATGCCGTCGCGCCGGCCGTCGACGGTGGACTCATGACTCGCACACCCATCGACATCACTCTTCCCGACCTCACCGGCACCCGCGCGGTCGTCACCGGAGCGAGCGACGGCATGGGCCTGGTCATCGCCACCCGCCTTGCCGCCGCGGGCGCCGACCTCATCCTCCCCGTCCGCAACCGCGCGAAGGGCGCCGCGGCGATCGCCGCGATTCAGGATGCCGCGCCCGCAGCGTCGGTGGAACTGCACGACCTCGACCTGTCGTCGCTGACATCGATCGCAGAGTTCAGTGCGACCCTCCACGCCGACGGACGGCCGGTGCATCTGCTCGTCAACAACGCCGGTGTGATGACGCCGCCCAGCCGGCAGACCACCGCGGACGGGTTCGAGCTGCAGTTCGGCACCAACCACCTCGGTCACTTCGCCCTGGTCGGACGGCTTCTTCCGCTGCTCCGCGCCGGCCGTGCGCGGGTCGTGTCGCAGATCAGCATCGCGGCGAACCAGGGGGCCATCAACTGGGACGACCCGAACTGGGAGCGCGGCTACGACGGCATGCGCGCCTACAGCCACTCGAAGATCGCGTTCGGCTTGTACGGGCTCGAGCTGAGCCGGCGCAGCCGTGCCGAGAGCTGGGGAATCACGAGCGTGCTCTCCCACCCGGGCATCGCGCCGACGAACCTGCTGGCCGCACGGCCCGAGCTCGGCCGCACCCGCGAGACCATGGGGCGCCGGATCATCCGGACCCTCTCGGAGCGAGGAATCCTGCTTGGAACGGTCACCACCGCGGCGCTGCCCGCACTGGTCGCGGCGACCGCGCCCGACGCCGACGGAAAGTTCTTCGGCCCCAGCGGACCCGGACACCTCGGTGGGCGTCCCGCCGAGCAGAGGTTGTACTCGCGGCTGCGCAGCCCTGAGGATGCCGCACGGATCTGGGAGCTCTCCGCCGAACTCACCGGGGTCGATCACGGGCATGTGGCCTGACGCCGGTCAATCGTCCTGCGGCACGATCCGTCACCGCGCGGGCTTCTCTCACGGTCAGAAGATGTGTGCTTCGCAGGTGGCGAGGAATGCCACCCGGCGGCGCTGCAGTTCGCGGTAGACCGTCGCGCGGGACACGTTGAAGAGTTCAGCGATCTCGGTCTGGGTGTACTCGCCGCGATCTTGCACGTCGAACAGGAGCTTGCGCTGCGTCGTCGACAGCTTGGGCTGCTTGCCCTTCAAATGGCCCTTGGCGCGGGCGACCGCCATCCCCTCCTTGGTGCGCATGCTGATCAAGTCACGCTCGAATTCGGCGACCATCGCGAGCACATTGAACAAGAGTCGTCCCACCGGGTCAGTGGGGTCGTACCTGCTTCCGCCAAGGTTCAGCGCGACGCCCTTCATCGTCAGCTCATCGGCGATGTCTCGGGCGTCTTTGACCGATCGGGCGAGCCGATCCAGCTTGGTGACCACGAAGGTGTCGCCCTCACGGACGGCTGCGAGCGCCTCGCGCAGTCCGGGTCTGGCCCGGTTGGTGCCGGTTAGCCCGTGATCGACGTAGATGTTCGAGTCCAGGACTCCAAGCCGCAACAGTGCGTCCCGTTGCGAGGTGAGGTCCTGCTCGGCGGTGGAGACCCTGGCATAGCCAATCTGTATTGCGTTCATGCCACCGAGGTTGCCGCCTAGCGCGACGCGGCGCACTCACCTTGGATCCTCATACGGGCAGTGCACGATGGAGGTACGTCGCGGGCGGAGCGCGCTGTTACGGCAGTTGCCAGAACGGTCCGTCGAGGCCGACGGATTCGAGCAGCTGCTGGTTGTGGTCGCGGGTGTGGGGTTGGAAGTCGGGGTGGATTCGGTCGCCGTACCAGGGACCGGCGAGGCGCCACACGGCGACGGCGTCAGCGATGTAGCCGGTGCCGGGGGCGTTGTCGGTCGTCCATTGCTCGGCGTGGTCGCGGGTGCAGAACATGCGGATCATGGTGCAGGTAGCGACGACGTCGTCCCACCACTGCGCAGCCGGGCGGGGGAACCGGACGGCGAGCTCCGCGGGCGGTGGGGTGTTCGGGCCGGCGGCGAAGCTGATGTGGGCGCCACAGTGCGGGCAGGCGGTATCGATGCGGACGTCGAGATTGAGGGCGGCGCTAATGCCGAACGAGTCCCATGCGCAGCCGCCCCACCAACGGCGATCATCGTGCCCGTCGGTCGGGGTGAGGACGAATCCCATCGGGGCGGCGGTGAACGGGTGTGCCATCCGGACCGCGTCCCCGTCCTCAGACAGTACGAGCGCGTGAGCGTCGGCGAGGTCCCGCAGAGTCTCCGAGACCTCGTCCGCGGGTGCGCCGGTGAGTCTGGCGAGTTCTCTGATGGAGGGGGCGCGGCCCTCGTCGACGAGGGTGGCGTAGACGAGGTCGCGGACGCGGCGGGCTTCGGGCGTGTGCATCAGGGTCATTCTCGGTGGGCGGGGTCGATGTCGGGTGGGGTCAGTGTAGGAGTTGCTCGGCGAGCAGCACGAAGCCGATGCCGATCATCAGCACACCGGAGACCCAGCTGACTATGCGGGCGGCAGCGGCCCGGGAGCCGAGCACCATCTGGGCGGCCTGTGCGACGGTGAAGTAGACGATGGCGCAGCTCGCGACGTGGACGAGGCCGAGGATGGTGATCTGCGCCCCCGCCGGGAGCCCGGTGGTCGGGGAGATGAACTGGGGCAGTATGGCGAGGAACAGCAGCAGCAGTTTCGGGTTCAGTCCGCTGACCCCGAATCCCTTCACCCCCCACCGCCACGAGGTCATCGCGACCGCACTGGGGTCGGTGTGAACGACCGCCGGGCGGCGGAGGGTTCCGACGCCCAGCCCGACCAGGTACAGCGATCCTGCGATGGTGAGTGCGGTCAGCGCGGCGGGGGCGTTCGCGACGACGGAACCGACCCCGGCGGCGACCACGATGGTGGCGGCCAGGTGTCCGGTTAGCAGACCGAGTACCGCTGGGGTGGTGCGACGAGCAAGGCCTGCGGTGATCGCGTACGCCCAGTCCGCCCCGGGGGTGATCACGAACAGCATCGACACACCCCAGAACGCGACCACCGCCCCTGCCAGCATCACTTTCCCCTCGCCCTGGATCCCTGCTTTAGCGACGTTAGGCAAGATTCCGCGGATGATGGTTGCGACTTCTGGCCTCTCGAGCGGGATGTGAGCAATGATCCTTGTCATGGATGCGATTGATCGGAATATTCTTGCGGAGTTGCAGGGGAACGGGCGGCTCACGATCACCGAACTCGCCGAACGCGTGCAACTCACCGTCTCGCCGTGCCACCGCCGCCTGCGGGACCTCGAAGGCCGCGGTGTGATTGCCGAGTACCGGGCGGTGCTCGATCCTGACGCAGTCGGCCTCGGGTTTCTGACCCTCGTGTTCGTCACGATGCAAGGCGCCACGCGGACCATCATCAGCGACTTCGAGAACGCGGTCGACGCCATCCCATACATCGTCGACGCGCAGCGCCTGTTCGGAGAACCCGACTACCTACTCCGCGTCGTGGCCCGTGACCTGTCCCATTTCCAGCTCCTCTACGACGAGCAGCTGAGTACACTGCCGGGCGTGCAGAAGCTGACTACCACCCTGGTCATGCGCCAAGTCGTCGAGAACCGAGCGCTCCCGATCGTCGTCAAGTGAAGCGGCCGGGCACGCGACGGTTGCCGGATCCGTATCCGGGCGATGCGCAGTCAGGGGGCGTTGCGGGCGTGGCGGAATCGTGCGGGCGAGGCGAGGCGAGGCGCCGTTCATTCGCGCAGCAACGACGATCGGCGTGACGTCTCCCGCGCCGCCACCACGTAGCGGACGACCCGGGAGGCGGGGTCGCTTCCTCGGGCCCTCTACGTGAGAGGCAGATCGGTGAGGCAGGTGGGGTCTTCCGCGCCAGTGGAGATGGGGGTGGTGATCGAGCCGTTCTCGTGCGTGATGGTGAGTGTGGCGTCGATGTCGCGGGGAAGCCACAGTCCGACGAAGCCGTTGCTGTTCGTCGTGCGTTCTTCGTCGAGCAGCACCTCGCCATCGTCGCCGACGACCGTGAGGTGGAGGGGCTCGTCGCCGAGCTCTCCGACGCAGGTGGTCAGACTGTGGAAGTAGCAGTCGTGCGTGGTGTTCCGGTACGGCGCGACGGAGAGGTAGAACTCGTCCTCGAGTGGGACGGAGGTCTCGGGCCCACCGTCGACGGTGAATAGCACGGCGTTCGGGCGCACGGATGCGATCAGGTCGTCGCGTCGGTCGTCGACCGGTGTCGCTTCGAGCTCGTCGATGACCTGGTGGATGGTCTGGTCGGGGAAACCGGCGGCGGCGAGTGGATCGGTGGTCGTACTGTCGGGGGTGGCGGCTGCGCAGCCGGTGACGAGGAGCAGGGTGGTCGCGAGGATCACGCCGAGGTTGGTTTTCGATGCGCGAGGCATGGCAGGGTTCACTTTCGTCGAAGGTTGTGTGGGCGCCCGGGGACGGGCGATGCGGTTGCCGGCGAACAGTCCCGGCGGGCCGCACTCACGTTCGACTGACTGAAAGCTCCCAGAGCGTGAGGGAGCGCGGCGCAGCTGCTCCTTCGGCGGGCGACGGCTGTCGTGCGCCGGGAGACAGCGCGCGGAACCAGGCTCGTGTCGGCACCACGCCCGCATGCACGGTGGGTGGCTGCAACGTCATCCCGCAGTGCACGCCCATCGCGGCGTGCGGGCTGCCGTTTCCATCCGGGCACACCGCGCACCCCGCGCAGTCCGAGCGATCCGGGGAGTGGGTGCTCTCGCTCTGCGTCGACATCGCGGGCGCGGCATCCGCGGCCGTCGCGGGAGAGACGTGCAGGGCGAGGAGAGCAACGAGGACCAGCCCGATGACCGCGCACATGCTGCGCCACCGCGCGTAGCGGCGAGAGCTGGTGATCGCGGACGAGGTCATGACTCCCTCAGGATGTCACGACGATCGCGTGCCCCCACCCAGCCTTCTGACAGGAAAAACCAGCTGGCGGCGGGGTGGGGGTGAATACCCCGGTGGGGTACTCTGCGAACCAAGGAGATCTGTGGCCCTGGACACGACGCGAACTCGTCTGCATCCGCCGATGCTGTGGCGGTGGATGTTGTCGGTGTTGCTCGCGGCGCTGGTGATGGTGGGGCTGCTGGGCATGCACACGCTCATGACCGGGCACCCCGAAGCGCCGATGACGGCCGTTTCGAGCATCGGCGCCGAACACGGCCACGGCCCCTCGTCGGACACCGGTGTCGTCGCCGAGACCGCCTGTGCGGACTGCGCGCCCGGTGCGGCGCATGACGCGTTGATGGCGGCGTGCGTGCTCGGTCTGCTGGCGGTGGTGCTGTGGGCGGCGCGCTCCGGCCCCGGGGTCATCCGCGGCCGAAGCCGCGGGCCGAGCCCGCCGGCGCGTGTGGTCGGGGTGCTGTTGTCGGTGCTGCCCCGTCCGCCGTCGCTGCTGGACCTGTCCATCAGTCGAACGTGAACCGACCGTCCCGGCCCTCGTGGCCGGGGCTGAGTCATGCCCGCACGCGGGCGAAGTTCACCGATCGATGGAGAAGGACCAATGGTTGTGAAGAAGTTCCGATGGACGGTATTGACCGTCGTGCCGCTCGCGGTGGCGGTGTCGCTGGCAGGGTGCGCCTATGTCGGCGGCGGATCGATGCCGGGGATGGGCCAGGGCGGGATGATGTCGCCCACGTCGCCGTCTGCCCAGGTCAACGCGGCGGACGAGATGTTCGTGATCATGATGATCCCCCACCACGAGCAGGCGGTGGAGATGAGCGACACGATCCTCGGCAAGGACGGCATCGACGATCAGGTGCAGGCCCTGGCGCAGCAGATCAAGGACGCGCAGGCCCCCGAGATCGAGCTCATGCAGTCCTGGCTCACCAATTGGGGAATGAGCGCCAGCGGCGACATGAGCGGGATGGGGCACGGTGACGGGATGATGTCCGATGGCGACATGGCGGCGCTGGAAGCCGCCGACGGCGCGGAGGCGGCGCGGTTGTTCCTGGAGCAGATGATCGTGCACCACGAGGGCGCGATCGAGATGGCGCAGACCGAACTCGACCAGGGAGCAAACGAGGAGGTGATCGCGCTCGCGCAAGCGATCCTGGACACGCAGACTACCGAGATCGCCACGATGGAGAACCTGCTCACCCAGAACTGAGGAATCATTCCGAGGGTCTCGCCCTGTCGAACGCGAGACCCCTCGGAATACCCGAGGGGGGTATCCCGGTTGATGGATGACATGTCGGCAATCCGAGGAAGGGCACCCCGCCTGACGCCGGAATCATCCGACCACAGACCAGCGAGGAGGCTCGTCATGACCGATCCGCACGCACACCACCACGACCCATCACGGGGAACACGCGAGGCGCCGGTCGGCTCTCACGCCGCTGAGCACGGTGACCACCACGTGAACGGCATGGACCACCCGGCCGGGCACGACCCTCACGGCGAGCATGATCACCCCGGTGGGCATGCCGGGCACGGGGCCGATCATGTGGCACGGTTCCGGCGGTTGTTCTGGATCAACCTGATCCTCGCGGTGCCGGTGGTCGCGTTCTCGAGCATGTTCGCCATGCTCTTCGGGTACTCGCTGCCCGACCTCCCCGGCATCAACCTGATCGCTCCGCTGGTCGGTACGGTCATGTACTTCTGGGGCGGCTGGCCGTTCCTGTCCGGCGGGGTCAGCGAACTGCGGGCACGCACGCCCGGGATGATGCTGCTCGTCGGCGCGGCGATCACCGTCGCGTTTCTCGCATCCTGGGGCGCCAGTCTGGGCCTGCTGCACCATGAACTGGAGTTCTGGTGGGAGCTCGCGCTGCTGATCGTGATCATGCTCCTCGGCCACTGGATCGAGATGCGCTCCCTCGCCCAGACCACATCAGCCCTGGATTCACTCGCCGCGCTTCTGCCTGACGAGGCCGAGCGCGTCGACGGCGACCAGATCGTGACGGTTTCCCCCGCAGACCTCCGTGTCGGCGATGTGGTCGTGGTCCGTCCCGGCGGCAGCGTCCCCGCCGACGGCCGGATCGTCGACGGGCGGGCGGACATGGACGAGTCCATGGTCACCGGCGAATCACGCCCCGTCTCCCGCAGCACCGGCGACACCGTCACCGCGGGGACCGTCGCGACCGACTCCGGCCTGCGCGTCCAGGTCACCGCGACCGGAGACCAGACCACCCTCGCCGGCATCCAACGACTCGTCACCGACGCGCAGAACTCCACCTCCCGCGCCCAGCGCATCGCCGACCGCGCCGCCGGCTGGCTGTTCTGGTTCGCCCTCGGCGCCGCCGCGGTCACCGCCGTCGTCTGGACCCTCGTGGGCAGCCCGGACGACGCCGTCATCCGCACCATCACCGTCCTCGTCATCGCCTGCCCGCACGCGCTCGGACTGGCGATCCCGCTCGTGGTGTCCATCGCGACCGAACGCGCCGCCCGCGGCGGGGTGCTGATCAAAGACCGTCTCGCGCTCGAACAGATGCGCACCATCGACGCCGTCCTGTTCGACAAGACCGGAACCCTCACCAAGGGTGAACCCGTCGTCACCGCCATCGCCCCCACCGGCGGTCACGACGCCGACACGGTGCTCGCGATCGCCGCCGCGGCAGAAGCCGACAGCGAGCACCCACTCGCCAAAGCCATCGTCCGTGCCGCGCAACACCGTGGCCTCCAGATCGAGAACGTCACCGGATTCACCTCCTCCCCGGCGGTCGGCGTGACCGCCACCCTGGACGGTCACGAGATCCGTGTCGGCGGTCCCCGCCTGCTCGAAGAGCTCGGCGCATCGGAAGTCGATGAAGCGGCAACCTGGCGCGCAGACGGCGCAATCATCCTGCACGTCGTCCAAGACGGCGCCGTGATCGGCGGACTCGAACTCGCCGACGAAATCCGTCCGGAATCCCGCGAGGCCGTCGACGCGCTCCACAAGCTCGGCGTCGAGGTCGTAATGATCACGGGCGACGCCGAGGCCGTTGCCCACGCGGTCAGCACCGAACTGGGCATCGACCGCGTCTTCGCCGGGGTGCGCCCGGAAGACAAGGCCGCCAAGATCGGTGCGCTCCAGGCCGAGGGGAAGAAAGTCGCCATGATCGGCGACGGCGTCAACGACGCCCCCGCCCTCGCAACCGCCGACGTCGGCATCGCGATCGGTGCCGGCACGGACGTCGCGATCGCCTCAGCCGGCGTGATCCTCGCCAGCTCCGACCCGCGCTCCGTGCTGTCCGTGATCGAACTGTCCCGCGCCAGCTACCGCAAGATGAAGCAGAACCTCTGGTGGGCCGCAGGCTACAACCTGATCTCTGTACCGCTCGCCGCCGGCATCCTCGCCCCCATCGGGTTCGTGCTGCCGATGGCAGTCGGCGCGATCCTTATGTCCCTGTCCACCCTCGTCGTCGCCCTCAACGCCCAACTCCTGCGCCGGCTGGACCTCGACCCCGGGGTAAGCACGCGCGCGATCCTAACGAGATAGCTCAGAAGCGCACCCGGTACGCGGGATCCTCATTCGTGCAAGTGTGAATCCTTGACCCCGCCCGTGGCGCTGCGGGGTACCGTTCAAGCGAATTGAGAAGCCTGAGGTTGCACGAGATGAAGCTGGCGTATCAGAACGAGCAGGAGATTGTAGACCTCGTGAGCCGCCTCAACGACTCCGAGATTGGTTTCTTCCCCGGCTACAGCGAGCTCGGGGAACGCGCCCTCGTTTCGCTTCGGGGGGAGACCCTCAAACAACGTGAGCGCCCCGATTTCGAGGACGTCTTACATTCGCTCCTGCTCGAGTCGATGATCGTAGACGATCATCCACGCATCACCGGGAAGGACGCCACAAGAGCTCGCGAAGGAGCCATCCTTCGCGAGCTCCGAAGCGCAGGCCTCGGCGAGATGTTCCCGAATGCCTCCCTTGTAGCGAACGTTGACACTGGTCTACCCACGGACGAAGATCACAACTACCGCGCATACCTCGACCAGTTCACGACTGTCGTGACCAAGCACGCAGCAAAGACGCGCGCATACCGCACCGAGAGGCCAGGTTTCAACCTGGGGTTTGTCGGTGGAGAGCAGTATTTCGGGAGGCAGTATTCGCACCACGGCTTGGTGGGCTCCATGTTGACCAGGTGATGATCGTGTCCGCCGGTTACGCCTGCTCGGGCAATGCTCGGATCGCCCGTTCGATCTGGGACGTGGTTGGTGCCCCAGCGAACCCGTTCTCCGTTGTGTAGACGCGGCACGCAAGTGCCTGTACAGGAGATGTCGGGAATAGGTCGACGCCGTCGGCCAGGAGCGTGGGCGATCCTCCGAACCCGAGGCTTGCCGCTTCGGCCTCGGTGTGGATCGTCACCAGCTCGACGGCGACGCCCCCGAGCCCGAGAGCGTCGAGCGCCGCGCGTGCGTTGGCTTCGGCGATGTCCGTGTTGGGGCAGTCGACGATGTGCAGCAATTCCACTTTCACGAGGCGCTTTCCGTTCTCTCGCTGTTGGTCATCGTGCGAGCGTTCGGCAGGAGGAGGTTCAGGCAGACGAGTCCGACCCCAATCACGACGAAGACGTCGGCGACGTTCCCGACGAAGAGGTCGCCGTAGGCGAGGAAGTCGGTGACGTGGCCGCGGCCGAACGCGGGCGGGTTCATGATTCGGTCGATGAGGTTGCCGACCGCGCCGCCGAGGACCAGCCCCAGCGCGAGGCCCCAGCGGGCACCGCGCAGCCGAATGGCGAAGATGACCACCGCGGCGGAGGCGAGTACGCCGATGAGGGTGATGATCCAGGTGGCCCCGGAGCCGAGCGAGAACGCGGCTCCGGGGTTGTAGACCAGGGACAGGCCGAACAGGTCCCCGACCAGCGGGATCCGTTCCCCCGGGGCCAGCTGTGCCACGGCGAGGGCCTTCGAGGCCTGGTCGAGCACCACAGCGAGCACGGCCACGACCAAGGTGAAGCCAAGGGCTCTCCTCGCCTGCGGCCGTGGGCCCGTACGGTCTTCGCCGACTGTCGCGGCGACGTCCTGCACGGTCACGCGATGGTCTTCCGGGTCCGGGCGGCGCGCAGACCGTTGAGGATCACGACGACCTCGGCGATCTCGTGCACGAGCACCACGGCGGCGAGGCCGAGGACGCCGAAGAGGGCGAGCGGGAGCAGGGCGCTGATGATCAGCAGCGACAGGATGATGTTCTGGTTGATGATGTGCCGTCCGCGGCGGGCGTGGTCGAACGCGCGCGGCAGCAGCCGCAGGTCGTGGCCGGTGAAGGCCACGTCGGCGGACTCGATCGCGGCATCGGAGCCGGTCGCGCCCATCGCGATGCCGATATCGGCAGCGGCCAGGGCGGGGGCGTCGTTGATGCCGTCGCCGATCATCGCGACCGAGCCCTTCGCACCGAGCTCTGCGATCGCAGCGGCCTTGTCCTCCGGGCGCAGTTCGGCGCGGACGTCCTCGATCCCCGCTTGGGCGGCGAGGGCGCGGGCGGTGCGAGCGTTGTCGCCGGTGAGCATCGTGACCCCGATGCCCTGCGCGGCGAGGGTACGGACGACCTCGGGGACCTCCGGGCGCAGCTCGTCGCGGACGCCGATCGCGGCGACCGGCTCGCCGTCGCGGTGGACGATCACGACCGTCATGCCCTGCTCCTCCAGCCCCGCGACCTGGTCGCCGAGGAATCCGGCGTCGAGCCAACGCGGGCTGCCGACCGTGATCCGCGCGCCGTCGAGCTCGCCTTCGATGCCGTGACCTGCCTGCTCGGTCACGCCCTCGGCTGCAGGGGCCTCAGGCGCTGCAGCGGTGATCGCGGCCGCGAGGGGGTGGGTGCTGTGCTGCTCCAACGACGCCGCCCACGCCAGCGCCTGCGCCTCGGTCACGCCGTCGGCGGTGAGCACCGCGGTGACGGCGGGCTCGTTGCGGGTCAGGGTGCCGGTCTTGTCGACCGCGACGTGGCGGATCACGCCGAACCGCTCGAACACGGCCCCGGACTTGATGATCACGCCGAACTTGCTCGCCGACCCGATGGCGGCCACCACGGTCAGCGGGACCGAGATCGCCAGCGCGCAGGGCGATGCCGCGACCAGCACGACGAGTGCGCGGGTGATCCACAGCTCCGGGTCGCCGAGCAGCGACCCGATGATCGCGACGAGAGCGGCGAGGATCAGCACGCCGGGCACGAGCGGGCGGGCAATGCGGTCGGCGAGACGGGCGCGGTCTCCCTTCTCCGCCTGCGCCTTCTCCACCAGGTCGACGATCGTGGTCAGCGAGTTGTCCGTGCCGGCCGCGGTCGTCTCGACCTCCAGCGCCCCCGCGGTGTTGATCGCACCCGCCGACACGGCATCGCCGGGCTCGACCTCGACCGGGATCGACTCCCCCGTGATCGCGGACGTATCCAGGCTGGAACGTCCCGTGCGGACGACGCCGTCGGTCGCGATCCGCTCGCCCGGCCGCACCAGCATCAACTGACCGACAGCCAGGTCCTTCGCGGCGACCTCCACCGAGACGCCGTCGCGGCGGACGGTCGCGGTCTCCGGGACGAGCTTGAGCAGCGCCCGGAGCCCGCCGCGAGCACGGTCCATCGCCTTGTCCTCCAGCGCCTCGGCGATCGAGTACAGGAACGCCAGGGCGGCGGCCTCCTCGACGTAGCCGAGGATCACCGCGCCGACGGCGCTGATGGTCATCAGCAGGCCGATGCCGAGCTTGCCCTTGAACAGCTTCCGGATCGCGCCCGGGGTGAACGTCGACGCGCCCAGCAGCAGACCGATCCAGAACGCCACCAGTGCCGGGATCTCCATCCCGGACCACTCCAGCGCCAGGCCGGTGAGGAAGGCGACGCCGGAGAAGACCGGGACCATGATCCCGCGGTCCCGCCACCAGGGGCGCTCCGCCTCCTCGGCTTCATCGCCTATGACAGTCTCGGGCTCGTCGTGCTCGCAGCCGCACGCCGCGCTCACTCGCCTGCTCCCGTCCCGCAGCAGCCCGGCACGGTGCACGAAGAGTCCACGCAGGGAGCGTGCTCGTCGACAGCAAGCGTCACGTCCACCAGTGCGGTGAGCGCCGCCGCGAGGTGCGGGTCGGCGATCTCGTAGCGCGTCTGCCGCCCCTCAGGCTCGGCGACCACGATGCCGCAGTCGCGCAGACAGGTCAGGTGGTTCGAGACGTTCGAGCGGGTCAGCTCCAACTCGCGCGACAGCACGGCCGGATAGCTCGGGCCGCCGAGCAAGGTCATCAGGATCCGGGAACGCGTCGGGTCCGCCATGGCCCGGCCGAGCCGGTTCATGACGTCGAGGCGAGAAGCAATAGTCAGCATGCACTGATTATACAGTGCTTGCTGAACTTACGAGGCAAGGAGGCTGTCGACGGAGAGACGAGGTCCCGGGGACAGTGCACGGCAATCGGAGTCGCTCAGACGAGTTCGCTGACCAACTGTTCGATGCGGGTGCGGATCTCGTCGCGGATCGGACGGACGGCGTCGATGCCCTGCCCGGCCGGGTCGTCGAGCTTCCAGTCCTCGTAGCGCTTGCCGGGGAAGAACGGGCACGCATCGCCGCAGCCCATGGTGATGACGACGTCGGAGGCCTGCACCGCTTCGGTGGTGAGGACCTTGGGCTGCTCGGCGGTGATGTCGATCCCGAGCTCGCCCATGGCCTCGACGGCGACGGGGTTGATCTGGTCGGCTGGCATGGACCCGGCGGAACGCACTTCGATGCGATCGCCTGCGCGGTCGCGCAGGAATCCGGCGGCCATCTGCGAGCGGCCGGCGTTGTGTACGCAGACGAAGAGGACGGAGGGCTTGGGTGCGGTGGTGTCGATCATGGTGGCTCCTGTGAGGGATGGGTCAGTGGGTGAGTTCGTTGACGAGGGCACGGACGCGGCCTTCGATGTCGTCACGGATGGCTTCGACGCCTTCGCGCGAGGCGAGGGCGGGGTCCCCGACCGCCCAGTCGTCGTAGCGAACCCCGGGGACGATGGGGCAGACGTCGCCGCAGCCCATGGTGATGACGACGTCGGCGGCGCGGACGGCGTCATCGGTGAGGGGCTTCGGGAAGCGCGCGGCCGCGGCATCGCCTTCGATCTCGGCGAGGATCGAGCGCACGTGGGGGTGGATGATCTCGGCGGGGCTGGATCCGGCGGAGCGGGCGATGACTTTGCCGCCGGCGATCTGGTTGACCAGGGCCGCGGCGAGCTGGGAGCGGCCGGCGTTGGCGACGCAGACGAAGAGCACTTGCGGGACGGAGTGGTTGCGGTCTCTGGTGATGTCTGCGAGTCGTTGCCTGGCGAAGCGTTCGGTGAGAGGGACGAGCGCGCCGGTGACTTTCGCGGTACGGGCCAGCGACGTGTAGGACTCACGCACGATGCTCAGCACAGTCTCCGGGGCGAGCTCGGGGATCTCGGCGGCGAGTTCGTCGGCGAGGTGGGTGATCCGGATGTCGAAGTCTGGGCGGATGTCGCGATCTTCGCTGTTCCCGTCCTCGCTGGGCGCCGTCATGGTCGCCGGGGCGAAGGAGTCCAGCAGGGCGGTGACGGCGCTGCGGCGGCTCGGGTTGATGCGATACCAGACCCATGTCCCGCGGCGTTCCGAGGTGAGCACGTCAACGTCCTTGAGCACCTTCAGGTGGTGCGACACGGTCGGCTGTGACACGTCTGCGAGCTCGGCGAGGTCGCAGACGCAGGACTCGCCGCGCGGGTCCGAGGCGATCGCAGAGAGCATCCGCAGTCGCAGCGGGTCGGCGAGTGCCTTCAGGGTCGCGGCCACCGTGCCGGCGGCCTCCTGGCCGATGGCGTGCGTGGCGACCGGGCTGCAGGCGTCGGCCGTGCCGGTGAGGGTGAGGTTCATGAGGTGATCCTTTCGCCGGTGTACGGATCGGTGTGGAACCAGGCTCGGGCCGCCCAGAGTGAGACGTAGACGAGCCCGACCAGGACGGGCACTTCGATGAGCGGGCCGACCACGCCGGCGAGGGCCTGGCCGGAGGCGGCGCCGAAGGTGCCGATGGCGACGGCGATCGCGAGTTCGAAGTTGTTGCCCGCTGCAGTGAAGGCCAGCGAGGTGGAGCGGGCATAGTTCAGCCCGAGTGCCTTGCCGGTGAGGATGCCGGTGAACCACATGATCGCGAAGTACGCCAGCAGCGGGATGGCGATGCGCGCGACATCCAGGGGATGGGACGTCACCTGCTTTCCTTGCAGAGCGAACAGCAGCACGATGGTGAACAGCAGCCCGTACAGCGCCCACGGTCCGATCACGGGCAGGAACTTCTCCTCGTACCAGTCGCGGCCGCGGCGCCGCTCGCCGATCCACCGGGACGCGAAGCCGGCGACCAGCGGCACGCCGAGGAAGACGAGCACGTTCAGCGCGATCTGCCAGACCGAGATCTCCAGCCCCTGGGTGTCCAGCCCGAGCCACCCGGGCAGCACGGTCAGGTAGAACCAGCCCAGCAGCGAGAACGCGACCACCTGGAACACCGAGTTGATCGCGACCAGTACGGCGGTCGCCTCACGGTCGCCGCAGGCGAGGTCGTTCCAGATCACGACCATCGCGATGCAGCGGGCGAGCCCGACGATGATCAGTCCGGTGCGGTACTCGGGCAGGTCGGGCAGGAAGATCCAGGCCAATGCGAACATCACGGCCGGGCCGACCAGCCAGTTCAGCACCAGCGAGGAGATCAGGAGCTTCTTGTCTCCCGTGACGGCGGCGATCCGGTCGTAGCGGACCTTCGCCAGCACCGGGTACATCATCACCAGCAGTCCGAGCCCGATCGGCACCGAGATGCCGCCGACCTCCATCCGGCCGAGCAGATCCGACAGCGCCGGCACGAACCGCCCCAGAAGCAGACCCGCGACCATGGCGAGCCCGATCCACAGCGGCAGCCACCTGTCCAGTGTGGAGAGCCGCCGGGTTGCGGCCCGGGCAGGGGTGGTGGTTGCGGTGGTCATGCGAGCAGTCCTTCGATCTTCTCGGCGATGACAGGCTTCGGGTGCGCGCCGATGAGGATGTCCGTGCGTGTGCCGTCGCGGTAGAAGCCGAGAGTGGGGATGGAGGTGACGCCGGCGGCGATCACTGTCTCGGGGTTCTGGTCGGCGTCGACCTTGACGATCTTCACGCGCCCCTCGTACTCGACAGCGAGCTGCTCGAGCAGCGGGGCGACCTGCCGGCACGGCCCGCACCAGGTGGCCCAGATATCCACCACGACGGGGAGGTCGGAGCCGAGGACCTCGTCCTGGAACGTCGCGTCGGTGACGGCGGTGAGCGTGCTCATGCGAAGACCTCCTCGGTCTCGGTCAGGGCGTCCAGAGGCGCGGTCGCGTTCTCGAAGGCGGCGAGGAAGTGCTGGGCGTCCTGCGCTGCGGCGCAACCTGTGCCGGCGGCGGTGATCGCCTGCCGGTAGGTGTGGTCGACGAGGTCGCCGGCGGCGAAGACGCCGGAGAGGTTCGTGCGGGTCGAGGGGTGATCGACGAGTACGAAGCCGGCGGCGTCGGTGTCGACCGTTCCGGTGACGAGCTCGGAGCGGGGGTCGTGGCCGATGGCCACGAAGAGCCCCGTCGCGGGCAGGTCGCGCTCGGCGCCGGTGACGGTGTCGCGAAGCGTGACGGACTCGAGCTTCTCGGCGCCGTTGAGGCGTGCGACTTCGCTGTTCCAGGCGACCTCGATCTTCGGGTGGTCGAGAACGCGCTGCGCCATGATCTTCGATGCCCGGAACTCGTCGCGGCGGTGCACGATCGTCACCTTGGAGGCGAAGCGGGTGAGGAACAGGGCCTCCTCCATCGCGGAGTCGCCTCCGCCGACGACGAGGATCTCCTGCTCGCGGAAGAAGAACCCATCGCAGGTGGCGCACCAGGACACTCCGCGGCCCGTGAGGCGCTCCTCGTCCGCGAGGCCGAGCTTGCGGTACGCCGACCCCATCGCGAGGATCACCGCGCGGGCGTGGAAGGCCTCCCCTGCACCCGTCTCGATGACCTTGATCGGTCCCTCGAGGTCGACGCGGATCGCGTCATCGAGGAGGATGCGGGCACCGAAGCGCTCGGCCTGCTGACGCATCGACTCCATCAGTTCCGGGCCGTTGACCGGGTCGACGAAGCCGGGGAAGTTCTCCACCTCGGTCGTGGTCATCAGTGCGCCACCGGTCGTCACGGAGCCGGCGATCACCACGGGCGCCAGGTTCGCACGGGCCGCGTAGATCGCAGCGGTGAACCCCGCAGGGCCGGACCCGACGATGACCAGCTCAACCTCTTGAATCGACATGCTTCTATATTGACATCAATCTATGCGAGGCGCAATCGGCGCTGGCGTCGTTCACCGACTCTTCACCTGGACACGCGAAGAGGGCGGCCTCCCACGGGAAGCCGCCCTCTTTCCGAGACCGTCAGCCGACGGTGACGGGGCGCGAGCCGCTCTGCAGCACGGACGGCGTGGCGCAGCAGCTGCTGCCTTCGGCGTCGAAGCCGCCGGCGCCGCCGCACACTCCGGTGTCGGGCGGGACAAGCTCGTTGCGGTCCGCGGCCTCATGGTCGCCGGCAAGGTGGGCTGCGACGCTGCGCACCTGCTCGTAGCCGGTGAGCGCGAGGAAGGTGGGGGCGCGGCCGTAGGACTTCGCACCGACGATGAACAGGTCCTTCTCCGGCTGTGCGAGCTGGCGTGCGCCGGTCGCTCCCACCGAGCCGCAGGAGTGGATGTTGGGGTCGATCTCCGAGGCGATCCCGGCCACGGCGTCCAGCGATCCGTCGAGCTCGATGCGCACCTCCCGCAGGATGCTGGTGTCGGGGCGGAACCCGGTGAGGGCGAAGACGCGCGTGACACCCGAGATCTCCTGGCCGTTCTCGGCGAGGATCGTGAGCGTGTCGCCGTCCTGCTGGAACTCCGCGACGCGGAACCCGGTGACGACCTCGACGACGCCGGCTTCGATGACCTTGCGTGCGCGGGAGCCGAGTGCGGCCCGCTCGGGCAGCTCATCTCCCGTTCCGCCGCCGAACACGTTCGTTGCACTCCCGCGGCGCAGCAGCCAGGTCACCTTGGTGCCCGGCTCGCGACGCGCCAACTCACTCAGGCGCAGCACTGCGTGCGTCGCGGAGTGGCCGGCGCCGACGACGACCACGTGCGAGCCGGCCAGCTCGAACACGTCGTCTGGGATCCGGTATGAGATGCGCTCCGAGGCAGCCATCTCGCCGACCGCGGGGTATCCGTCAGCGCCCGCGGGGTTCGGAAGTGACCACGTGCCGGTCGCGTCGATTACAGAGCTGGCGAGGATGCGGCCATCACGGCCGTCCTGGTCGACCGTGTGCACGACGAACGGCTGCGCCTTCCGGCCGCTCGCGACGACCTTGTCTCGACCCTGACGAGCGACACCGGTGACGGTCGTGCCGTAGAGCACCCGGTCGCCCAGAGCGTCGGCGAGCGGGGAAAGGTACTCGCTGACCCACTCAGCCCCGGTCGGGTAGCCGCTTGCTGGCGCCGTCCAGCCGGTCGGCTCGAGAAGGCGTCGCGCTGCGGCATCGGTGAGCTCCGGCCACCCGGAGAACAGTCGCACGTGTCCCCACTCGGACACGGCAGCACCGGCCGAGCCGCCCCGCTCGACGACCACGGCGTCAACGCCGCGTTCGGTCAGGTGGGCGGCTGCAGCCAGGCCCTGCGGACCGGCACCGATGACGACGACAGGAAGCTCAGACATCACATCTCCTCAGATCGAAAAACTTCAATACGAGAACACTCGCTTACCTATCGAAGTTTGTCAATACGTGTCAGACTATCCGCATGAGCCTTCCCGTGACCATCGAGCAGAGCACGTGCTGCGTGCCGCGCATCACCGCATCGATCACCCCCGAGGAGGCCGAGCGTTCCGCTCGGGTGTTCAAGGCCATCGGTGATCCGACCCGCGTGATGCTGCTCTCCCTTATCGCCGGCACCGAAGGCGGCGAGGCCTGCATCTGCGACCTCATCGAGCCGGTCGGATTGTCACAGGGGACGGTCTCGCACCACATGAAGCTCCTCACCGACGCCGGGCTTGTCACCCGCGAACAGCGCGGGAAGTGGGCGTACTTCGCGCTCAACGACGGGGCGCTCGAGGCGGCCGCGGATGCGCTGCGACCTGCCGCGCTGGGCAGTGCGAACTAGTAGTCAGCGACGCACGGCTGGGTAGTTCGACCAGATCCCGCCGGCTTTGCTCTTACGCCGGTCCGCCGTGTGGTTGCCGATTCCGATGACGTCGGCAACCACGGCCGAGGGCATCCGCATGCTCAGCAGGTTCATCCGGGTCTCGCGTGACACGCGTGGACGGATCCCGAGTTCCCTGAGGCGCAGCCTGATGTAGGCCGCAGTCATGTGAGCGCCGGGCGAGAGTCCCTCGAACAGCCAGCTCGATTCCCCCGCGGCGTATCCCCGTCGCGGCGCGGCGGAGAGGTGCCGTCTGACGATGTCCCCGACCCGGTCATCGAGCACGACGGGCGTGACCCCGAACCGCACGGTCACCTGCGCCCCGGTGGCGTCTACTCGGTCGCGAGTCATACTGACGGCGCGTCCGAGGATCTGCGCATAGAGGAGCATGAACAGCCCTGCCACGCGCACTTCCAGTTCCACATCTTCTCCGTTGAGCAGAAGGTCGATATCGCGCCACAGCTCCTCCTCGGTCACGTTCGACATCGTGTTTCGTGCAGCCCGGACGTTGGTGGCGAGGTCGCCCGTCAGCCGCGTCTTGGTCGCCCACCGCACGAAGTGCTCCACGGGCTCTCGCGTCTTGACGCGGGCGATGTAGTGATCGAGCGTGCGTTGATCAAGGTCACTGACGGCGAGCCCGCGAGCATCCATCCAGGTCAGGAACCGGACGACCGCGGCCAGTTTCCCGCGCTGGCCGATGAAGGCCTCGTTGGACAGGTCTCGATCGCGGTCTCGATAGCGCCTGTGAAGCTTGGGCAACACGTCCCATCTGTAGAAGCGGCGGAGCTTGTTCCCGGTCGGGCGCTCGAGAGTCGCAGCCACCGCGGCAACGTGCAGCGTGAGCTCGTGCTGCAGCACGTGGATGTTCGGCAGCACCTGGGCTTCGATGAGCAGACGCCGGAAATACCGCGTTGCTGGCCTTTGCTGGAGTTGATCAAGAGACGAGTGATCAACGGGCAGCGCGCCCGTGGCCATGCCGCGCAGGGTCTCTGTGACGTGCGGCCGCCGCAGCCAGCGCACCACCGAACGCGGGTCCATCGGCGCGTTCGCAAGGTACACGCGAAGCCTGGTCAGCTCGATCGGAGCCGATCCCTTGGGTCCGATGAGCTCGTCCAGTCGTGCCTGCAGCCGGCATCGCCCGCAGTGCGTTCCGGTCAGGAACTCCTCACTGCCGCACGTGCGGCACGCGAACCGTGGCGGGTGTCCGGCGCAGATCGCACAGGTGATCACGCCTTCATCGGTGCGAAATGCGAGGACTCGGATGTTCCCGCACAACGGACACTCTGACGGGTTCCTGCGGAGCGCGCTGTAGCAGACGTTGCAGATCTTCTCGCCGAGCAGCGAGTAACGGCCCGCGCTCGAACGCCCGCAACGGTCACACGTCTGTGACGGCGTAGCCGTCATCGGCCTGGATCGGCGGGACGATGAAGTCGCGCACGCACAGGACGAAGGTCCCCGATCGCCGTGTCACGCCCCCGCCCAGTGCCCGTCTTCTTCGCCGCTGCCGGTCGCGCCACGACAGTGATGAGGTCGTTCGGCTGGCATCCGAAGATGCGGCACAGCGCCGCAAGAACTTCGACGTTCAACCGCTCCGGTGCTTTGGTGACCAGTCGATACACCTGCTCGCGGGACAAGACGATGCCCTGCTCGCGCAGCGGCGCGAGCAGCTCCGTGGTCTGGAACATCCCAGCCTCGGCCATCAGAGCACGCAGGTGCCAGTCGATCGGCCCCTTCGAGTCAGTCCCCATCACGGTCCTCCGTGTTCCTCTTGAGCGCATCAGCGAGCACCCGGTTCTTATAGTCGTCCCCGACAGACGTGTAGATCGCCGTCGTCGAAGCGAACGTGTGGCCCACCTGATCCTGCACGAACTTCTCGCTGTAGCCCCACTCGATGAGGTTCGTCACATAGGTGTGCCGCAGCGAGTGCAGAACCAGCTCTTCCGGAAGTCCGGCTTCGTCGCGCAGCTCGGCGAAACGGTCGTTCAGGTAGCGGCCACCGATTCTGGTCCTGCGCTCCGTCGGCCAGAGGATGTCCGTCTCCCAATCACCGACCACCCGCGGCCGGCCCTGGTCCACCCAATGGGTGAGGCCGTCAACGACCCAGTCGAACTCGGGCAGAGTCAGCACGGTCCGTCGCTTCGGACCGGTGCCCCGACTGCCCTTCCCGTGCCGGACATACACCGCTCCGAAACTCCCGAACCCCGGGGCCACCGGGTTCGACCGCAGATCGGCAACGTCGAGCCCAATGCACTCGGAACGCCGCAGCCCAAAGGCGTAGATGGTCTTGAACATCTGCGCGTTCCGGAGCGCAGCAAGCGCACCCTTCCTCCTGGCACGTACGATCGCCTCGACCCGAGCATCCGCAGCATCGAAGAACCGCTCCAGCTCATCGAAAGTGAGGGCACGTCGCCCGGGATCCCCCTCATGGTCGAGCAGGTGCGAGATCGTGTTCCAGTCATGGCAGATCTGCTGCGGCGCATCCCCGAACCGAGCCAGACACTCCGCCTGCCAGCCGTACCGCGGGTCAGTGAGGAAGTCGCAGAACAGACGGATCCTCGTCTGATACCCCCGAATCGTTGACCGCTTCAAGGGACCCTTGCCGGGTCGCACGCGCACTGAATAGTCCTCGAGATCCCGCGGCTGCCACTGCCACGGGTACGCCGCGCAGAACTCGGCGAAATCCTCGATGAACCGCCGGCGCGAATCGATGGGGGTCGCCTGCAAACCGCGACTTGTCTGCTGGTTCGCCCAGCCATCCAGCATCGACTCGAAGACGTACTTCCCCTCATCGAGGGCGACGACATTTCCTGTCAGCCGCAGCGAAGAGCGACCATCAACATCTGAACCAGAACGCACCCCTCCATGGTTGCAGCAGTTGCATCATTGTTGCAACCACTCTCCATGATCTTCACCCGCAGAGGCTGTTGGACACGTTCGTGAAGCACCACCCCAGCAGGCAAGAAGGTGACTTGGTAGCCGAATCACCCTTGTCGGCACCATACGCGACAGCCACGCCGCCCGTGATCCACTCCTGGGCTCGGCGGCCAGCTCCCGCCGAGCCTCCTGCCGCGACCGAGAAACTCCAGATCAACCATGCAATCGCAAGCAAGTGATGCATCTGATGTCGATACTGCTTGGTCCCTGATCCTCGACGAATCGACCGCATATATCGAGAACCGAGGCGCGTTTGGCCGCACCCACTCAGGTCGACTACACGCCTGGTTCGATGATGCAGGCTTCCTCCGCGTCATCCGCGACGCAGGCATCGATTTCGCGCTATGGCTCACGCCATACAAGCATGTGATGACCATTGAGTCGGGCCAGGTCCCACTCCCGAAACTGTCCATCATCGATGTCAGCCTGCTCACCAAGCACAAGCCTCAAGATTACGACGAGAGACGAATGGTTCCGTCCGAGAAGTAGTCACCTTCCGCAACCGGCCTCATCACGCCCGCGCTGTCCCGCGACCTGAGGAAGTCGGTTAGCAACTCTGAGGAGATTCGCTCAACGCAGTCGCGGACCCCTCGGCGGAATCCTCTCGCGCTACGGGTGACGATAGGGGCTCGCATGTGCCCGCGCCGCCGATCCCGGAGATGCCGCTGAGCCGTAGCATGCCAATCACGACAGCGAAGACGGGATCCCACGATCAAGATCGAATTGAACTTTCAGACTCTGGTCTGTAAGTGCGGAGGAACGCGAATCCTCGGCGCACCGTGTCCGGAGTGTGGCGCGAAGGCCCCCTCGGGCGAGGTTAACCGCTATGTCGTCCGCCGTCGCGAGGGGCTAAGTCGTGTAGCAGCCGCATTGGAGCAGTCAATTATCTCCGAGCCCACCTCAGCCGGGCCGATCACCGCTTCTCGAATCGCAGAGCACCTACAAGCGCTCCTCGATGCTGTTGGAGCATTCGCGGAAACACCGACGTCGGACGCGAACGTCAGATCTCTGAGCGACGCGGTCCTGCGCGTTCGACAGTTGAGAAACGATGCGCGAGGAAGCGCTTCGTTTCGGCCAAGTGTCGGCACCGGGCTGGCCTACGCCGAGTCGACCGACCGAATCGGGCGCGTATGGGAGCTGTATCGCGACGCTCTGTCCTCAAACACGATCGGTGAAGCGCAAGCTATCGCTAAAAGCGCCCAGGCGGTCCTGGACTCGGCAGCGGATCCGATCGAGGCCGCCGCCCGCACCGTCAAGTTAGCGAATCTGCTCGCAGACGACACGGTTCCAATCCCTGAGCGAATGTTCAACGCGCTCCGTCAGCAGTTTCCGGAACTCCCACTCCTCGAAATGCGCGAACCTGCAGTGCGCATTGCGGAAGCCGACCTATCAGTGGCGGTCGGAACCAATTCGGGCCTGTCGTGGCTGCTGCTCAATCCGTTGGCATCCGCGATGTTCGATCCAGTCGTATTCCGGTCAAAGGTCCGGGTCGCCTCCGATGCAGTTGCAGATGGTGCGCGGGTCAAGCAGATCTCCGCCATGGACGATTCCGTGCGAGCACTCGCTGAGTCACACCGTCTAATGGTGGAAGCTTCGGTCGCGTTTGTGGCGGTCACGAGGGTGGAGAGCGACGATCGAACGCTCGCCCGTAGGCTCGGAAAGCTCGTGAGCGAGGTCTACGAAGCCGCCACCCCGGTTTTTGCGTGGTTCCGGCTCTTATCAACAGATCGCGAAGGTTCCGACGACTTTTCGAAGACCGCGGCCGAGGATGCGACAAGGTTGGCAAGCGAACTGCAAAAGGGTGCCCTCGCTCCCGTGTTCAACGATGCTGCGAAGTACCTTCGTCACGCCCCGGTACACGGACGCTCACTCGACTACGACCCGGTCGCTCGAAATTTTCAGATCAGGCTGAAGAGTCACTCGGAAGTCGTGCCTCACGACGTTTTCGTTGATCGAGTTCTCGCGTTCCTCGAAACCGTGTTGGCAAGCATTTGGTCGTTGGAGAACGCGATCGAACGAGCTGGGGTAGAGATCAGCTACACGGATGGCGACGCGCTCTACCTCGGATTCACGCCTCTGGTACTGACCGCGATCTCGTTGCCAGTGGTCGGTCAACTTGTCGTGCGCGACTACGGCGAGGAGGACGGCAAATGGTCCTTCCGTGTCGAGACCGACTCAGACCTCGTCATTCCCGCGCTCGTGGCCGCCGGGAACGCAGTGGGCATCGCAGAAGAAGTGAGCGTAGTTGCCTCTGACGACCCTCCGCTCGAGATCTATTTGAGTGACTCGGATGCCTGGATGAAGGCTGAAGGCCGCGGTCTGCCCCTCGCTCTTTTGGCAACGAAGGCGAGCGCTCGGCTGGAGGGCGAGAGCCTTCTCAAGCGTTCGGATGTTCAGTACATGCTGGCTGGACTCGGTGCCGACATGCTGGGCGGTGACCTTCAAACGATTCCTCACCTCCGCCGGCTCAAATCCTGGAGCCACGAGCGCGGTTGGCGCGAGGAGGTCGAACTGGCCACCGAGATCATCGCGGTCGCCCGGGGTATCACCTCTGCTGAGCTAGGGCCCAGGTTGGCCCGGTTGATGAGCGGGCTGCCTTTGCCCGCAATGCCGAGGAGTCGAGCCGTGCGAGTAATTGTCCCTCCCGCTCGATGATCGGTGGTCTTTGGATGCCGCGCCCGCGCGCGCTCCGGTTGTTGGCTCGCGCTGGGCAAGTTCGCCCGTATAGCCGGCCCACTCGAACCGCCGCTCGGGGTCCGACAAACGAACCACTCCGCCGACGACCCAGACCCCCAGAAACCACGAAAGCCTGCGGGATCCGCAGGCTTTCGATCACTGTCTCAACACAGTGTGCGCCCGAAGGGACTCGAACCCCTAACCTTCTGATCCGTAGTCAGATGCTCTATCCATTGAGCTACGGGCGCATGACTTCCGCTCTCGCGAAGGCCAGCGTCCAGCTTACATGACAGCTCGGGATCGACCGAATCGAGGGCGCTGGCAGGTCCCGCGCCGCGGATTCGGAGGATGGTTGCGGATTCGGAGCGGGAGCGCCATCGGCTCCGAATCCGGCGAGCATCTCCGAATCCGCGAGCGACCGACCGACCGACCGAGCGACCGAGCGACCGAGCGACCGAGCGACCGAGCGACCGACCGACCTCTACTCCAACTCGGCAGGGTCGAAGTCGTCGGTCGACGACTCGAGCACATCGGGGACGATCCCCTGCTCGCGCAACTCCTTCTGCTTGGCGATGCTTCGCCGCCGCGAGGTGAGCTTCGGGAGGTCGACGAGGCGGAGTGCCTGCATCCGCGCGATCCGCATCCGGTCGTAGTCGGGGTCGAGGTCGGGCCGGGCCGCCTCGATGCGGAGCGTGCGGTCGATGTTCTTCGCCACCTCGCTCCAGGCGACGTCGCGGGCGTCGAGGATGAGCTTCCGGAGCTCCTCGACGTCGTCGGCCCGGGCGCGGAGCTCGCGCGCGACATGGAGCGACTGCTTCCGCCGCCGGCGGAGGTTCCCGACATCGCGGCTGCGGTAGTCGTGCGTGCCGTCGGACTCGCTGTGGCGGCCGCGGGCGCGCTTGCGCTGACGCTCGGTGCGCTCGGCATCCGCCTCGGCCTCCTCGGCGAGGACGATCAGCGCCTCGCGCGCCTCGGGCTCGTACCGGGCGACGTCGAAGTCCTCACCCTCGGCGAGGATGTGCATGAGCATGCGGTTCTTCAGGCTCAGCCGAGTGGCCGCCGAGGCGATGTACAACCCCTCGGCGACGACATCGCGGGTGCGCACCCGCTTCCGCTTCTCCGCCACGACACTCTCTTCACCGACAACACGGAAGGCTCCTTCGATCCTAGGGAAGGTCATCGGCGAGAATCGACCGCGAGGACGGAACTAATCACCGCAGCGAAGGGGCAGCGACGATGCCGGCACTGGATGTCAGGGGCGCCACGAGCGTCATCACGGGCGCGGCGGCGGGAATGGGCGCCGAGGTCGCGCGCCAGCTGGCCGCCCGCGGCGCGCGGATCGCGCTCATCGACCGCGACGCGGATGGCCTCGCGACCGTCGCCGCGAGCCTGTCGCCCGCGGCCGGATTCGCCGATGCGCCCGGCGGCGGCCACATGACGCACGTCGTCGACCTCACCGACGACGCGGCGGTCGCGGCGCTGGCCATTGAGATCGGCGACCGGCATCCGCACGTGCAGACCCTCATCACGTGCGCGGGGTCGTCGATGCTCGGCAGCATCGACCAGCTCACGATGGAAGAGATGCGCTGGCTGATGGACGTCAACCTCTGGGGCACGGTGAGCATCACGCAGGCGCTCCTTCCCGCCCTCCGGCGCTCCCCCGCGGCGCACATCACCCACCTCGTCTCGATCTATGGCCTCGCTGCACCGGCCGGCCGCATCCCCTACGCGATGAGCAAATACGCCGTGCGGGGGTTCACCGAGGCTCTCCGTCACGAGCTCGAGGACAGCACGGTGAGCGTCGGGGCGATCTACCCCGCGGGGGTGAAGACGGGGATCATCCTGCGCGGACGCTACGCCGCCGCCCTCGACCCGGCGATCGCCGACCGGGCCGCGCAGGCCCAGGCGCGGATGTACCACACGGAGCCCGCCGACGCCGCGCGGCGGATCGTCGAGGCGACCGCCCACCGCCGGCCGCGGACGATGGTCGGGCGCGAAGCGCGACTCGTCGACGTGCTCACCCGCATCGCCCCCACCCGTTACTGGGCGGCGATGCGGCGTCCGCTGCGCGCGGCGATCGACACGACGACACCGACCTGAGCGCCCGTTCACCGATTCGTCACCCGACCATGGGCGGGGCATAGGAAGCGCATAGCGCCCCGCGGCTCAATGGTTCTCCGGACACACACGTCAGGAGAACCCCGTGAATCTGCTCGCCATCATCGCCGTCGACCTCGTCGCCATCGTCATCCTCGCCTTCGGCGTCTACTACCCGCGTCACCGCCGCCGCGACCTCGCCGTCGCGTTCGTCGGCGTGAACGTCGGAGTCCTCGCCGTCTCGATGGTGCTCGCCGACACGACGGTGGGCGCCGGCCTCGGACTCGGCCTCTTCGGCGTGCTGTCGATCATCCGGCTGCGCTCTCGCGAGATCGAGCAGAGCGAGATGGCCTACTACCTCGCGGCCCTCGCGCTCGGACTCGTCGCGGGGCTGTCGACCACCATCACCTGGACGACCGCGGGCATCATGCTGCTCGTCGTCGGCGTGCTGGCGATCGTCGACAGCCCGGCGCTCCTCCGCCGCTCCCGCGAGCAGACGCTCGTGCTCGACCGCGCGTACCCCGCCGAGGACGACGCCCGCGCCGCCGTCGAGGCGCTCCTCGGCGCCCCGGTGCACCGCCTGACGATCCGGAGCCTCGACTTCGTCTCGGACACCACGACCGTCGACATCCGCTACTCCGCACCGACCGGCGCGGTTCGCCACGAGTCGATCGCGCAGGCGACCCGATGAACGCCGCGACGGATGCCACCCGCGGCACCACCCGCCACAGCGCCCGCCAGGCGCTCGCCCCGCTCCACACGCTCGACACGATCGACCTCGCCGGACTGAACGCGGCGGCCGAGCTGCAGACCCGCGTCGACCGCAAGTACCTCGTGCCGGCGACGGCGGTACCCG
>Ga0160435_1000039_pt1 | contig 105069 bp, 88 predicted proteins | sample HID1973K_E0MG_FD_108213 | JGI IMG/M metagenome (GOLD analysis project Ga0160435, IMG submission 108213) | Enriched mosquito-associated microbial communities from UW Madison campus, WI, USA - HID1973K_E0 MG | ecosystem: Host-associated > Arthropoda: Insects > Digestive system > Unclassified ...
AGGAGCGCCGGAGGGAAATTCCTGCACCGCAGGCCCCGGTGGAGCCTGCGGAACCGGGGCTAGACGGGCTGGAGCGGACGCCTAGAATCCGCAGGACAGCAACCAGAAAACGCTTGTAAACAAACAGGTGATGACGGGCAGGAGCTCTGCGACGGACCGGCAGCGCCCAACAGCCGGCCGCGCCAGCGGACGCCCAACAACTGGTTGAAGCGAGAGCGGAAACCAGTCCCACTGGCCCGGGTCAAGCCGCTGCATGCTCGAAGGTGTAAGCAGCAGGATGTTTACAAGCAGCGGGGACGCATACAAGAATGTGGCCCCGCTGCTGCTTTCCAGGGCATTCCTCGGCGTTGGTAGCGTAGTAGGGTCTCGCCAGTTGCAGCGGAACTCGGGGGAGTTCTCCTCCTGGCGGGACATCTATTCAAGGGGGCAGGGGTATGGGACTCGGAAACTTTTTCAGGAGACGTCGGACAGTGGCGGGCGACACGGCTGTTTCAACAGCCGGCGTTGAGCCGCAGGCGGACGAACCGTTGACGCCTGCCCAACTGGCAGAGCTCCAGCAGGCATGGGCAGAAATCGCCGAAGCGGCTAAGGGTTCAGGCGTGAAGAGCCTTCACGCCTGTTCCCGTAACGGCAAGCCCTGGCAGAAAGACCCGGCGGCCGTGCGTGGGCTGGCCGCAACGCTCAGGGAATTCCGGGCAGACGCAGCCGATTAGCCGGCCGTTGTGCCTTTAGGGTCCAAAGGGCTGTGGGGCGGTCTAGGGTCAGGGATATGGAGAGGAATAGTTCCGGGGAGCTGGTAGGCCAAACCTCAATCAACGAGGTGCTCGACGAAACAGTCGGTGCTTCCCCCACCCAGTTGTTGTTGCCTCTTGTGGTCCAGGTGAAGCCTGGTCAATTCCGGCGCCTGTCCTGACCTCGCACCAAGTGCAAGGCCCGCGGTCGCTTGAGCGCAAAAAACGCAGCGGTGCGAGCCACTCCCCCGCCTCCGGTTCCACGCGCACATCCTGCATCTGATGCAATTGAGCAACTTCATTTGATTGTCACCCCTGGCGCGTACACTGATTAACTCGAACATATATTCGAATAAAGGTGTGTTGTGGGCGTTATTGTCGGTCCCCGTGTGATAGATGCGGGCGTTTCTCTGTTGTCGGCGCTCGTCTCTCCGGTGCCGGTAGCGGCGGGTTTTCCGTCGCCGGCGCAGGACTACTTTGACGGCCGACTGGACCTGAACGCGCACCTGATCAAGGACGTCACGAGCACCTATGTGGTGCGGGTGTCCGGGGAGTCCATGGAGGGCGCCGGGATCAGCGATGGTGACGAGCTGATCGTGAACCGGGCGCTGGAGCCGCACGACGGTGCCGTGGTGGTTGCTGTGCTGGACGGGGAGCTGACGATTAAGCGGCTGCGCATCACTCCCACGGGCGTGATGCTGCAGGCAGAGAACCCGGCGTACCCGGACATCGTGGTGCCGGCCCTGTCCGACCTGACTATTTGGGGCGTCGCGACCCGATGCCTGCACCACGTTTAGGGCCCGGCAATGTCTAAGCCGGCCCTGATGCGGCACATGCCGCAGATCGCGCACGTGGACGTGAACTGCTTCTACGCCTCCGCGGAGCGGGCGTTCAACCCTTCCCTGGAAGGCAAGCCCGTGATCGTGCTCTCCAACAACGACGGCTGCGCTGTCACCCGCTCCCCCGAAGCCAAAGCCCTCGGCATCGGCATCGGCGAGCCGTGGTTCAAGCTCGCCCCGCGGGCGAAGGAATGGGGCCTCGTCGCCCTCTCCAGCAACTACGAACTGTACGGGGACATCAGCGCCCGCGTCATGGAGCTGCTGGGCCGGTACTCGGCCTGGCTGGAGGTCTACAGCATCGACGAAGCCTTCCTCGGCGTCAAAGGCACCCCCGCCGAGCTGCTGGCATTGGGCCGGTCCATGAAAGCCGCCGTCCGGCGGAACGTCGGCGTGCCGGTCTGTGTCGGGATCGCGCCGACGAAGACGCTGGCGAAGCTGGCCAACAAGTGGGCGAAGAACAACAAGGCCTTCGCCGGGGTGTGCCACTGGGACTCCATCCCCGCCGCCGTGCGGGAGGCACTGCTGGGCCGACTGTCCGTGGAGGAAGTGTGGGGCATCGCCGGCCGACTGACCAAGCGGCTGAACGTAATGGGAATCTTCACCATCGCCGACCTGATCCGGGCCGACCCGGTCGCAATCCGGGACAAGTTCTCGGTCGTAATGATGCGCACCGTTCTGGAACTGCAGGGCACCCCATGCATCCCCATGGAAGAAGAACGCATCGGGCGGGACCAGCTGATCTTCTCCCGCTCCTTCGCCACACCCATCACCACCGCCGCGGGGATCAGGCAGGTCATGAGTGTCTACGGGCAGCAGGCCTCGGCCCGGCTGGCCAAACACGGGCTGCAGACCAAAGTCCTCACCGCGTTCGCCGGCACCTCGCACTTCAACCCCAACGACACCTCCTACCCCTCCGTCTGCATCCCACTGCCGATGCCCACCGCTGACCCGGTCATCCTGACCAAAGCCGGTCACGCACTCCTGCCCCGGATCGTCGAGGGCGTCCGCTACGCCCGGGCAGGAATCATGGTCACCGACCTGCGCCCCACCGGCAACCAGGCACCCCTCTCACTATTCGAGAACCCCCACGAAGAACGCCACATCGGCACCCTCCTCGAAGACGTCACCCGCCGATACGGCCGCGGGTCCATCGGCCTGGGCCACGGCGGAATCCGGGGCGGGCCGGACTGGACCATGAAACGCGACATGCTCTCCCCCAGATACACCACCCACTGGGACGAACTCCCCCTCGTCAAAGCCGCCTAACCACCACACCCCAGCACCACCAAGGAACGAAACCTCATGACCGTCACCACAGAAGCACCCACCCTCAACACCCCCGTGGACGTCCGGTTCACCAAGGCCGGCACTCCCTTGGCCGTCCGCTACGACGGAAAGATTTGGGCAGTCGCAGCCGAGCCGGTGCACTGGTTCACCAGGGACTCCTGGTGGGAAACCCGCCGGAACGTGCCCGTAGGAGTCGGGAACGTCGTAGACATCGAACACTGGCGGATACAGGTCCGCCACACGTCGGACTCGCCGCTGCGGACCTTTGAACTGCGCCGTGATCCCCTCTCGGATCAGTGGCTGCTGGAAGCCATTACGGATGCAGGGGGCGCCGCTTAGGCGACTAAGTAGCGAATATTTACTGGCCCGCTACCGCAAGGGACAAATCCGCATGGGTTACTCACCGAAAGTGACTCCTGAGGGAGCTACTCGACGGGTTCTACGTTTTCAGCTGTGGACAACTGAAAGTCATCTTGGGCACGGAACGTTAGCGTGGCTGCTACGACTGGAAGTGCCTTCGGCCTTGCATCCGCCTGCGCCTCTGGCATTGGCCTAAGAATGGCAGGCGCCGCTAGCCCGCCCCAACTACCTTCTAGTGACTAGACCGCTAGTGGCCAACCGGTGTGAGACCGATAGTGTGTGAACTGGTCTCGGACGAGACAGCGGAAACTAAAGAAGCGGGGAACTTAGCAAGATGGCAAGCCGGTACGACGAGCTCGACGCCTCAACTGAACTCGAGCAGCAGCTGGCCCGAGACCTAAAAGCAGCTCTGGAACCTCGCGGCTGCGAGGTTATCCACCACGGCACAAACTCTGGTGGCCGCCATTCCCCAGGTGGCAAGCCGGACATTGAGGTGCGGGACATTGCTAACGGGCGCCTGATTCTGGTCGAGGTCACTAAGCGCCGGGGCTCCGCCGCTGACGGAGAGTTCCCAGCCGTTACTGATCACTTGAACAGAGCCGTCGCCGCCGGCGGATACACCGATTACGGAATGCTTTACGTTTCTCCTGCTACATCCGCTCGGATGAGCACAAATTTTCGTGATCTCTACAACCGTAATCGTCAGCGTGACGGAGAACCCGGAAGAATCGTTGCGCTGGATTTCGAAGCTACGGAATTGATGCTCGATAAGTTGGCCGAGAACGACCCGGCCTTGTATCCATCGTTGCGTCTTGGCGACCTTTTATCGGGGTGGGCGGATGCAATAGACGACGCGAGGGCACGTCAGCTCGTGCAACGCGCCATCTTCCCGGAGGACCTGAAGCTCGCAGCAGATCTTGCCGAAGAGGCACAGGAGTTCGACGCAGAGCGTGAAAAAAAGCTGAAGAAAGACCTGCTAAAAGCAGAGAACAGTTTCCGTAGCCATGGGATCACTGGAAACAACGCGAACATCACTCTGGTCTACTTGGCATTCATGCGTCTCTTCGAAGAGAGGAGACAGCGGCAGCAAGGGCAGCCGAGTCGATTCACGGTTGACGGCTTTCGTGCATGGAAGGAATCCATGCCAGCGACCCTGCGCAGGGTTTATCAGGAGCGCATGGTCGAGGCTTTGTTGCACGAAATCGGTGCTGATGGGGCACTGGCCGAGACAGGTCTTCTGCAGATGACTGGAGGCTCTCGGCCCACCTTCCACAACAGCTTGAATGACAGGCTGGTTGAGTCCTTGATTCTGCCTATTTTCGATGACTACGACTTTCATGCTGGTCGAGTCGATGTCCTCGGGGCAGTATTCGAAACCCTTGCTCGACGTGGTGAGAAGGACACACGGGTTGGGCAATTCTTTACCCCTGCCCAGGTGGTGGACTTTGGAGCAGACCTTGTCCAACTGGGTCCCTCAGATGTGGTGCTGGACCCGGCTGTGGGTACGGGCCGCTTTCTCATCGCTGCCATGGAAAAAATGCTGGATAAGGCAGGTTTTAGCGAGCAACCTCGTGAAGAAGTAGAGAAATCGATTCGACAGCGGCAACTTCTCGGCTCAGACATCGATGAATGGGTGTCCACCATTGCAAAGATGAACATGTACATCCACGGCGATGGTAAGTCAGGAATAGCCTCCGTGAACGGACTGATCTTGGGAGACCGGGATGTCTTTCGGTTTTACGACGGCGGCCTGAACGGGCAAGTGGATGTTGTTCTGACTAATCCCCCTCTGGGCGACACCGACTACACCATTGCTGAGCGCGCTTGGCGGGAAAAGGGGGGTGCCCTCGAAAATTCCGCGGACTTCTACGATGGGCTTGGGGTCGTTCCCATGGTGGTTGAAGAGGCGAATTCCGTAGTTTCTTTGGAAGCGCGCCGTAGTTCCGTCGACGTTCGTATTCAGGAAATAGAAGCCCTCGAACCGGCGGAACGTCCTCGGGGTGCGCTCATCCGGGCTAGGCGCTCTCGAGATCAAATCACTGAACAAATTCTCGAAAACAAGGCAAAGCTTAGGGAGGGAAGGGTAACCCGTCGCCCGAGAGGCCAAACCATGAAGGGGGGCGCCCTTTTCTTGGGTGCCTTGGCGCACTACCTCCGCCCAGTGCGAAATCCGGCTCTTGGGATTGAGTGGCAGGGCGGCCGCGGCGTGATCGTGGTTGACGAGGCCATCCTAAATACCCCGGAGTATGCAGCCACAAGGGAGTTCATCCGTAAGAACTTCTTTATTAAAGCGGTAGTGAGCCTTTCGCGAGATGCCTTCAAATACCTCGCCCACACTGATGCTAAAACGTCCATTGTTTATTTGATTAAGAAACCCGACGTCGCCCTTCGACAGAAGGAACCCATCTTCTTCTGTCACGCGGAGAGGGTCGGTTACGGAGCAACAGGTAACTGGGTGGGTGATGACCTCCCTCAGATACTGCAGCAATACCGCGAATTCCAAGAAGAGGTGCTCGGGTCTTACAACGGCCGTCATCTAAGCCCGGAAGACGCCTTGGAGAGGACTCAGACACTGCCAGGGCACGGGTCTGCCTTCTTCTCGCGTGTTGATATAGGGACTGGGGGCGGGCGTCTTGACTTTTATGATGCTCGCTTTGCACAGCGACGCGTGGATCTCCAAGAGCGCTACGGACAGTTGATCACTCTTGGCGACGTTCTTGAAGTGGCGAAAGTCTCCCCTCCCCCTGCTTCTCGAACAGGCGAATATAGCTTTGCAGTCGCAACTAGAACAGGAACCATCGCACCTAAGGGTCTCGCGACGGTTGACTACAGCCCGTCGGACCTCTGGGTTGTCGAAGCCGGGGACCTGATCTTGTCCAGCATCGACCTAGTCAATGGTGCAGTGGCCGTTGCCTATGAAGACGTACAGGGCCTTGTCATGAGCAAGGAAATGTATGCCTATCGGATTAAGCCGGGCGCCGAAGCTGTTCTGGAATATATCCAGATCTTGTTGAAGACTCCTGCGGCCCGGGAGATGTTGTTGGGATTCACAACTGGAACCAGTAACAGGACTCGCCTCGAAAGACCGGAGCAGCTCTTGACCTTCCCGATACCACCGCTCCCTAGCCTCGAAGAGCAGCAGGAGAAGGCGCAATATCTACGCGATGCCTATGCCCTACATAGAGAAGCAAACCTTCGGCTTGCAAAGCTCCAGGCCGAAGCTGAAGCGCACCTTCGGCAGCTTGATTCAGATGCCCTTCAGGTTTCTTAGCACAAGTGTTGAACCCTGTTACCTTGTTCTCCCTGTGGTTAGGGACAGCGCACAGACGGAGAAGTTCTAGGAGTTCCGTCGAGATCTGAGTTGTTAGTTTCAGCGATATATGGCCGTCTTTTCGTCTCAACGCCAAGGTTCACCGCGGAAGCAAAAGCAACCTCCCACGCTATGATCCTGGAGGGTTCAAAAAGGAGCGTGATCCGTACCGGATAGCGGCAGCCCGGCGGTGTTCCGTGTGCCCCGCCCCTCTGGTGAGATCATGGGTCCCACAGAACGAATCAGATGGGGGCGAAACGGGTGGCGTTCAAGCGAAAGCCGGCATTGACAACGGAGCAGTTCGACGGTCCGGTTGATCTATACAATCGAGTGTCCGAGCGGGCGGGGTCCCCGCCGCTCTGGGATCACCAGGGACAGGTGCTGCGGAGCTGGCACGAGAAGTTCGTCAGCGCAGGAGACGTTGCATTGGAATTACCGACGGGGGCTGGCAAGACTTTGGTTGCCGGGGTTATAGGTGAATTCCAACGCCGGGTTTCCGGGGACCGGGTGGCTTATCTGTGCTTGACCAATCAGCTTGCCAAGCAGACTGCTGACCGGCTTTCGGAGTTCGGAGTCCCCACAGTGCTGCTGACGGGGCGAGTGAGGTCTTGGGACCCATCAGCCACGGCGCGTTACCGGTCAGGTGAAGTGTTGGCTGTCAGCACCTACTCGCACGTCTTCAATGGCAACCCAGCATTGGATGATGTCACCACGCTGCTGTTGGATGACGCTCATGGCGCGGCCGACTTCGTGGCCGGCCCGTGGTCTTTGAACATCGAACGTGGCCGCACCTATCACGATGTACTGTCGTTGCTCTCTGACAGTTTGGACAGTCTGGTGGTTCAGGGATTGCGTCGCGAAGCGGGCGATGATGACTACGGTTCGGGGGTCTATCTGGCATCACCTCACGGGATCGCGCAGGTGAAGGACGACTTGGAGACCCTGCTCCATGAGGCAGCGACGTCGCGGGGGCTGTCCGATGACGCTGTCTGGGCGCGGAAAAAACTTGAGGGACATATCGACCGTTGTTTCCTCTACATATCGCACCGGGGTCTGCTGATCCGGCCCCTGATCCCACCGACCGGGACCCACCCCGCGTTCGATGACCCGACACGGCGCATTTACCTCAGCGCGACTCTCGGCCAAGGTGGGGAGCTGGAACGTGCTTTCGGGCGCCGCAACATCAAACGCATTCCCGTCCCAAAAGGTTGGGACAAACGTGGCACGGGACGGCGACTTTTCTGCTTCCCGCAGCTGACGACGGATCTGCGCACCACACCCGAGAACGTCTCGGCTTGGGTCAAGGAAACTATCCGAGACGCAGGGCGGGCAGTGACGATTGCACCAGATTTCCGGACCACGGAAACGCTGGTTTCCGAGAGCGTACCGGAGGGCTTCGAGGTTCTGACCGGCACCGATGTCGAGAACAGCCTCGATCCCTTCATCCAGAGTGAAGCGGCGGTGTTGACGTTGAGCAACCGCTACGACGGTATCGACTTGCCTGACGAGGACTGCCGAATGGTAGTTCTCGATGGCCTGCCTGCTAGGGGCGACCTGCAAGAAAGGTTCCTCTACACTGCGCTTGGCGCACAGGATGTCCTGCAGGAGCGGATCCGGGCACGCATTGCGCAAGGGGCAGGCCGTGCCACCCGGAACAGCCGCGACTACTCAACCGTGGTCGTGCTCGGCGATGATTTGGTCAGCTATCTCACCCGCACGGACGTGCAGTCAGCGTTCCATCCTGATTTGCACGCCGAGATCGAATTCGGTTGGCGTCAGAGCATCGACGGCGACAGTACGAACATGAGTGAGAACATCGCGATTTTCGAAGAGCACGGCGAAGACTGGGCGGAAGTTGAGGGTGACATTCTCGACGAACGGAACAAGTACGAACGCATCACTCCAGCCGGAGCAGCTCAGCTGGATGCTGCAGCCCGCGCCGAGGTCGAAGCTTGGGAAGCGATCTGGAGCGGTGACTGGGTTAGGGCGTTGGAAGCCACTCGGCAAGTGCTCGACTGCCTGACCGGCGGCCGGTCAGCGGGACGCTATGCCGGACTTTGGAACTATCTCGCCACCTCGATTGCAATCCGCCTGCTCCGTGCCACGCAGGACGCCCAGTACGCAGCTACCGCCGAGGCCTTCCTACGCGCGGCTCGCGGCTGTGCCCGAGGCACGAAGTGGCTCGACTATCTCGCTGCCTCAGCTGACACGCTTGATGGTATGCCCCGCCCGACCGACCTGGATCCTGTCGACCAGCTCGCGATCGACAACATTTTGGCTCGGGTAGCTACGATCGGTCGGCCGGGTACCTTCGACACCACGATTACCCGGATGCGCAAAGCGATATCAGAAAAGCCGTCCGCCCCGTACGAACAAGCCCTCGTCGACCTCGGCCAGTACGCCGGCGCCAGTGAGAGCATTCCCCGGTCGAAAGCCACGGCGGCCCCTGACGGTGCCTGGCTATTTGGGGATATCACTTGGATCTCCTGGGAAGCCAAGAGCGAGGCCAAAGACGACGGCGAACTCGGCGCCGACTACACCCGTGAGGCCGGCGGTCATCTACGCTATCTCTCCCGCAGCCGCGACCAGGACCTGCCCAGCGACTCGTTCGGGTTCATCGTCACGCCGCAAACACGCACCCATCCAGCTGCATCGCTGGTCGCTGAGGACCACCTATGGTTACTGCGCCCGGACCAGGTCCTGGACGTTCACGACAAAATCGTCCGTGCGTGGCGGCGGATCCGCAGCCTCAACACCCCGGACAGGCGGTCTGCCGCCGAGATACTACGTCAGGAACAGGCGCTGCCGACCCAATGGATCGCAAATTTACGAACCACCCAGCTCTCAGGCCTACGACCCCCCGCTGTGCCTGCCAACAGCAACCATAAGTAGAATTGCCCTGAGGCCTTCCCCACCGATCTGGGCGGGGAAGGCCTCAGGGCAATCCTGATCCGAGGCGAGGTATTCGGGCCTTGGCCTACTTGGTGTCCCTGGGCGGGTTTGGATCGTTGCCGTAGGAATTCTTTTGGCCGATGGTGCCGTCCAGGTTTTTGATCGTGTGCTCGACGCCGTCCCGTTTGGCAGCTTCACGGCCCGTGGCCTGTTGTTCCGCCTTGGTCCCGCCCACATCAAAGGCCCGGCTTGAGCCCTGTCGACGGCTCTTCCACTGGCCGTCTTCGTTGTACGTCTCGATTCCCGACTTACCCATCAATTACCTCCCCAACAGATGACCATTTGCTGCCTATCAGCAGTAAGGGCAACTTAGCAGGTCGGTCTGACATGCAGGGACCACGACCGTCATCGTTCATCAGCACGGGCTAGCTGATTGGCGCAAGCGGAGGCTTCCTTCCAACGCGGACGCCGCTGGGACTACTGGCAGGATGAACGCCTGGCATTTAATGCCACGAGCGCATGCGCGTGTCCCAGTTCCTTGGAACTGAGACACCCCGATCGGACACTCCCCCGCGGACCGGACCGGCTAGATCCTGAGTAATCCAACCGTCCCGGGATGTTGTTCCAAAACTGGCACCACAATCAACTGTCACAGCTGCAACTTTCGGTACGCCTACGAGTAGATGGTGAAACAGGTAGCGGCTTCATCCGGCTCTATCGACGGGGTATTCGAGAAAGGAAAAGGCATTACTGCGCCTAGTCGGCGTCGGAACCAGCGTCATCCATAATCTCGCCAGAAGCGATGCGCTCCTCGGTGCGTCGGTATGCTCCGGCGATGTAGTCCTCAAGGTCGCTTACTCCGATACGCCACATGCCACGGCCTCCGACCTGAATCGCACGCAACTCCCCGGTCTTCAGCAGTGCCCGGATTTGATTCGAGCTCACGTTCAGCTCTTCGGCTGCCTGCTCGGTGGTCAAGAAGCGCCGCTTCTTGGGTTTCTCGGTCACCAGCTCATCCTATGTTCGGGATAGCTTGGCGCCGGCCGTTTAGCGGAGGGGCACTATCGACTGGTCCATACTCTCCCCTGAATTCTCCTTGGTGCAACGCCTACGGACGACGGCGCGGCAAACTTGAAAGGTAAGCATGCTTTCTATTAGGTTTGATGTCAGCTTCTCCGCCTGTCCCCCATCATGCGGAGTGGTTGCCAGGGAGGCCCCGCTTTACGACTCGTGCTGCGGGGCTTTTCGCTATCCACATGTAAGCAGTAAATGCAGTAATCGGAACGGCAGAGGGAGTGGGCAGTGGCTCAGGGCGACATCGAGACGTACTACGAAGACGGTTCGTGGAAGAACAAGCGCGAAAGTACTTCGCGCGCGTTCGGTGCCGGCTACAGCGCGAAGGACGAAGCAGAAGCTGCGGGCCGGGAAGCGGCACAGTCCGACAAGGTCGAGCACGTCATCAAGAAACAGGACGGCCAGATCGGCTCCAAGAACAGCTACGGCAATGATCCCAGAAACGTCCCGGGCTAATCCACCAAGCCATGCCCTGGCCTAACAGTGCGGGTGAACCAGAAGGGCCGGCTGCGTTTAGGCCGGCCCTTCTGCAACTGCAGACTGAACACGATTGCCCCTGGCCGCGCGGCACTTAATGGGGCGCGATTTGTTCAACGTGGCCCTGCGGAACTTTCTTCGACCCCTAGCTCGTTTTGCCCCGAATAGTAGACGGCCACGCGTCCCCTGCGTCAGGGATTGGGCCACTTGCGCCGCAACCTTCCGGCCGAAGGTCTGCATCCGCATTGTCTCGAAAAGGAAAAGCTTCTCAAGACACTGGTCGGGACATCCGAAGCGCTCACCGGGAGGCTGCAAGACCGGGCTCGCATATGTCTCGGAAACACGTCTCACCACAAATTGTCTCAACGTCGGCCTGAGACGGGCTTTATGAGTCAGAATGGCCTGATGAGGCAATTGGGCTATACCCGGGTGAGTACTTCGAGCCAGGATGCCCAGCTGCAGCTCGACGCGCTGGTTTCCGCCGGCGTGCAGAAGCGCGACGTCTTCGCCGACGTGACTTCCGGAAGCAAGACGGCGATCGAGCGGCCGGGGATGAAGCGGCTGCTCGAGTACGCCGAGGAGGGCGACACAGTCGTTGTTTGGAGGGTCGACCGGTTGGGCCGGTCGCTAGTCGACGTGTTGAACACAGTGAACCTGCTTAGAGAACGCGGCGTCCAGGTCCGATCCATCTCCGACGGTATTGACCCGGCGACCTCGACCGGCCGGCTGATGCTGAACATGCTCGCCACCTTGGCCGAGTATGAGCGCGAGCTGATCGTCGAGCGTGTCAATGCCGGCATCGCCACGGCCAGGCAGAACGGAACACGCTTTGGCCGACCGCTGACTGATCCGATCGTCGTGGCGGACAAGCTGGCCGTCGTGCAAGACGCCCGGGCGAAGGGACGCACCGCGGAAGACGCGGCCCGCCTCGTCGGCTGGAGCCGTGCCACTCTTTACCGTCACCAGCAAGCCCTCGCGGCACGCAAAGGCACCACAATGTAGGTGCACTGGGCGGCGGAGAGACCCATATGGCTGTAGATGTGGAGCGCTAACGAAACGGGGGCAGAGTCGGTGGAAACGAGGCGGAGTGCACCTGATCCGGAGTGGGTGCAGATGTACAGGCAGGGAATTCCAACATCAAAAATCGCCGCTGCATCCGGCGCCGCAGCAACCACAGTCCGCTACCACCTGCAGATCGCGGCGCGGGCAGAACCCGGCATTCGGGAAGAACACAAAGCAGCCCTGCCCTCCGTGGCCCCGCAGCCGAACCAGGTAGGTCTACGGAATCTCGCCGACCTTGTAGCCTTCCATCAGGCCCATGGCCGGCTACCCTCGAGCCGTGGAAAATCGGCCCGAGAACGTGCACTCGCTGCCTGGTTGGGGAACCGCCGCCGCCAAGCGGCAGAAGGAACCCTCTCCCCCGCCTACCGTGAAGGCCTGGCCGTCATCCCAGGCTGGGACAAAACCTCCAGGAGCAAGGCCGACGACGAAGCCCGCTGGCATCAGCGGCTGGATGAGCTGCAGAGGATAAGGACTGCCGGCGGCGACTGGCCACGGCACCAGAAAACCGACGACCTGAACGAACACGCGCTGGGCGTTTGGTTGCACGGGCAGCGGATCGAGTACCGCGCCGGCAGACTGGCCCCTGCCAGGGAGAAGAAGCTGAACGAGATCCTGCCCGGATGGCGGGAGGGTCGCGGCCCCAGGGGTGGTCGCCGCACCAGCCGATAACGTACGGCTGTCACCCGCAGTTGTCTGCAGGCTTCTAGTAATTGTCAGGGGTTCCTGACACAATGCCTGTCAGGAACTCCTGACGGGAAGGCTTCGAGATGGGCTGGGTATCAAACGACAAACAACACGAGGGGTGGGCGGCCTGCGTAGCGCCTGACGGAAGACTTTCGTCCTCGTCCTCAGGCGAAGGGATGCTCGTCCAAGGGGTGACTGGCGAGTACAAGCGGGACGAGGTGATGCCTGACTACGAGGTGATCCCCGATGAAAAGATGGTCGGCTGGCGTGGAGCCTGCACCTGTGGCTGGCAAGGCGAGATGTGGAAAAGAGTCACCACCCCAGCCGAAGCTGACTTCAGCCGGCGCCGTGACCACGTTTCCCTGGACGGCTTCGCCGACGCTTCCCGAAAAGTCGAAGACGCCATCAATGACGAGTGGAAAGCTCACATAGCCCCGTCGGAGGCCATCCTTGGAGTCGCCGCAGCTGCGCGTGAATACACTCAAGCCGGCCAGAGGCTGGATAAGACTGTAGCGGCCGCGAAGGCAGCCGGAGCTTCCTGGGCAGACATTGGCCGGGCGGTCGGCATTAGCCGACAGTCTGCCCACGAACGCTGGGCGGACAAGTAGTAAGCTCTGCCCAGCCCCTTCCATGAGCCTCCTCCTCGGCATGCCCCGCCACGTCAAAGACCTCCTTGGCCAAGCTTTGACCAAGGAGGTCTTTGAGAACCAATTCTGAGCAACAACAGAAGGTAGCTCTAGGCACTGAGTACGGAGACATGCTCGGGTGCGTCAGAAATTGTCGTTTTGACCGTCCGCCCGCTACTCCTGAGTCTGATGGTCCCTGTAGGCCGTAAGAACTCCGACGAAGAACGCATTTCTGTTGTCAGCCGTCCACGTGCGCGCAAGACTGATGATCACCTTCATATGGTCTCTACGGAATCGCAGCGGCCTGGTCTCCGGCTCAACTAACCCACGGGCTGGCTTGGGTATGGCCGGTGCCCGTCCGAAGATGTCGTTGGCGGGAATGGGACTGTCAGCCGGTGCAAATATCTGCCCGAAGCGGCTCTCAGCGGCAGCCCAGCTGATCGCATTCAGGACAATTCCCGGATACGAAATCTCCGTGTTGTCGTGGTGCTCCCCCAGCCACTGGTTTAGGTCCTTGGGAAGGTAGAGAGTGACATGGCCAGAGTGTTCCTCTTCGGCGGGGTCGATCGTCGGAGCGACTTTGGCAACAGCAACAGCTGGCGCCGGCTGGTCAAGGGACGGTTCCGGTGAGGTCCCACTCGGAGGATCCAGTTCGGGTTTCCCGTCTGTATGTGGTTCCCCAGCAGGAGCGTCCACCGTCTCAGGTTGAAGCGCAGGCACCGATGCAGGAGAAGTCTCGCGCACTTCAAGTGCGTGTTCCGGCGCCGTTGCGGGCACCTGCTCAGTAGGAGCAATTTCGGCTGGAGGAGACGGCACCGGTTGCAACACGCGCCTCTTCAAGCCACTGAGGGCGCTGAGATCCATCTTTCCCGGGCTAGAGGGCAAGCTCACTTGGCGGCCACCTCGAGGTTCTCGTCGAGCGCCTCCTCCTGGGCCTGGAGCTCGTGGACGATCTGCTCAGTCAAACGCATGTAGTCCTCGGCTAGGTTTCCTGCCGATTGTGCAATCCGCGGTTCATCCGAACTCTTGCCCTTGTTACGCAGCCGCTCCCAGAACGGCGACTGAGTCGCTGCCCTGGCGGCCAGCTCGTGTGCAGCGAGACCGCGGAAGCTGGCGTCGGCGTCAGCTGCAACAACGTCGCGGATGCTGCCTTCGAACACGGGCGCGATGCCGTCTAGGGACTCCTGGAGCAGTGTGCGGGCTTGTTTGTCCACGTTCCTAGCGTTTGTGGGTATACCGAACAGGATGACCCCGAGCAACGCTACTGCCGGATTGTCATTCTGAACACTAAGGATGCGGCGGGCCAGAGATTCAAGGCCGCGAATTGACTTTGGCTCGGGCTTCACCGGCGCCAGAATCCAGCGGGAGGCCAACATCGCTTCCTCGATTGCGGTCCAACCGGCCTCAGATGGAGGGGTGTCGATCAATACGATGTCGTAGTTCGGCGCAATCTTGGCCAAGGTCCGGGCCACTCCCCCACGCATCTTGCCCTGCCGGGAAGCGTCTCCCTGGAACGTGTCCATTAGCTGGGCGGTGTGATTGCCGCCAGCAAGGACATCCAAGCCCGGCCTAACATCTTTAATTGGCACGGGGACCTTGTCGTACCTGACCGCAATGTCCAATGCTTCGCCGCGGTCGTATCGATCGTCGTTGATTATGCCCAAGTTCGTAGACGTGTCGCCCTGCGAGTCCAGATCTACTACGAGTACCTTGTAGCCAGCCTCAGCGAGGAGCGCAGCCAGGTTGGTGGTCACGGTCGTCTTGCCAACGCCACCTTTGCCGTTGGAGATGCAGATAGTGCGTCGCGAAGCCAGTTGAACGCCGGGCGACAAAGTATGTGAGGTAGTTGCCGTATCCATAAAGCACATCCTAAGTGCAGTCAATGCAGTACAGCCGCACATTTAACGTGGTGTCGCGGCGCACCATGTGCGCACCTAATATGCAGTAGTAACGCACTGGATGCGGAGTAATAGCACAGTAACTAATCAGTAGCCATTTATTCCTACCGCAGCTTGAAATGTAGTAGCTACCAATGACCACAGCAAGCTACTTACCATGCACCTACTGCGCATTAGTTACCAACTAGCTATGCAGTTACCAGCGCAGTAGTAGCGCACTTCAACTACATCAGAGCTAAACTACAGCTTGAGTGCAGTGCAGATGCACTTGAATAGCAGTAGAACAACCCCACAACCAGACAGCAGCCCGTGACAATGAACTTGGGATCAAGTCAGAGGAGTAAGAGCAGCGTTCGGATCGCCGCCACGCGCCCCTCCCGCCATGCCAAGAGCTGCCAATTCAACTGTCGTGCACTGCCTACTACCAGCAACCCGCCAGAGGCCTTCCTCCGGATTCCAGGAACGCCGTCTCTTCCGTCCCCAACACCTCCGAAGGATCCGACATCGAGGTGATGGGGTCTACCTCCACAATGGCTGCATATCATCGCTGTAATGATCAAGTAGGAGGAAAATCTCTACGCGGCTACCCACACGGCAGTGTCATCTGGGGGTATCCAGTATTCGTCACGCTCCTGGTCGTAGAAATCTGCCTCGTTGACTGGCTCTTGCTCGCATCTGAATCTGTCCAAGTAGGCATGCCATTCGGCCCGTTCGGCCCTGTTACGGCTGATGTGGGCCTGATAGTCCTCCAGTACTCCTAGTCGTGCTGCGAGCGTTCGGAGGCTGGTAGTGGCAGTGGTTTTCCAGAGGCGGCCGTCCCGGTGGATCATGGCCAGAGTTTCCATTTCTGCCAGTGCTTTCGTGACCGCGTTCCGGCTGACGCCGGTGGTTCGTGCAATGTCTGCCGTCGTGGGGGAGTGGCGGCCACGTTCGATAGCTTCGTATACGAGGGCAGCAGCATCGCTCAGTGCACGGAACACGGGGCGGATGGCGTGAATACTGCCCTTCCGCCAAGTGAGTTGACGGGCCAACTCCTTGTAGTGCTCTGGAAGCTGGATAACGTAAACGTCGGCGGTTTTGTAGCGGGCGTCTGCGACTTTAGTGAGAATCCCATCAGAGGCTGCAGCCAAGACTGGAAGCAGCCTGGCAATGGTGACGTGGTGTTTTCCCATCACAAGAGCGAGCGAACGACAGCCAACGTCCAAGATGTCAGTTTCCTTAGCGCGCATGTAGCCCAGGAGTCCGCGGATCAGAAGACGGAGGCTGAGGCCTTCACGGCCACGAGCCTGCAGTCGGTGATCCAGTACTGCGTAGACAATATTTTCCAGATCGTTCACGAGTTGGTGGACACAGGGGGAGCTGAGCTGAGCGGCCCCCCCTGTGGTTAAAGTGTGGCTTGTGTTGTTAATAAGTGCATTCTTTTCCCCGGGTTTACGGGGATTCCTTTTTTGACTGGATCGGTTGTTGGTAAAGGCTTGGGCTTTGGCCCACTCGAAGGTGAGAAGGCGTTCCCGCTTGGCAGGCGAGCCGTAAAGAGCCGCCAAGCCGGGGAACTGCCCGGTGAGTTCGTTCTTTATCTGGTCGAGTGTCCAGCCACAGGCACTGAAATGGTTCAGGACGGCCATGCGTGCTTCTGAGGGGCTTTTGTAACGCGCGGTGTCGTAAAGACCGGTACGAGCAATCCTGCGCAGCGGAGCCTCGCTCCCAGCGCCAAGTGAAAGCAGCCGCATCGTTTCGGTGCGCTGGCTGGAAAGAAGCTTTGCTTCCCGAGCTTTCAAAATACGCCGGCGGGCGAGCTCGGGGCCCAGCGCAGTTCGAAGGGCAGCGATAGCACTGGAAGGGTTTCTCCGGCGCAGAACGTCGTAAGCCTCGGACAACGGAGTGACGAGGGTTTGATGGCCACCGGACTTGTGGGCCGATCCTGGAACGCGAATGCAGCCATCGGTGATGTTTTGGTGCGGACTTGGGTCCAAACTCGTGGCTATGAGCGCCAGCGCCTCAACAAGCTCGCGTGCCTCGGTGGAGCTAAGTCGCTGGCGAAGAGGAATATAGATGTGCCGTCCACCGCTGGGCGAGAAGTCTTCCACGAAGCCGACGTTGGCTTCGTCCAGAAGCTCTCTGAGTCGCGCGGCATCTGAGTCGACGACGCCCTTGAGTGCCTTGGACGTATCCAGGTCGATACAGAGAGTAGTCACGGAACCATCCGCGCCGTGGATCATGACTGCTGCCGGCCTGTCGGGCAGTGACGTCGTAATCGCGGGCGGGGTTGCCGGCCGGGGGTACTGGAACCTTGTGCCTATCCACCGCCCCAGGCGGTAGGACGGATGGCCGGCGATCAGGGGTGCAAGGACCCAGGCCTGCTGGGGGGTAGGTTGCCCAGCGACACCCTGACGTGCGTGCGTTGACGCGGAATTGACTTCCGGTACCATAGACAGCAGTTACTCCTCCCAGGAGGGTACGAAAAAGGACACCTACTCGTAGGTGTTAGGAAAAGTTCAGATCGCCGATCCGCCAAGATGAGGATCTGAACGCATACTTTTTGAAGGCCCGCGCAAGCGGGCCTTCTTCGTTAGCTGGCCTTAGCTATAGGCAAAGCCTCCTGATGGTGGCGAAGGCGTTCGAGGTCTACGGTCTTCAGGTGGGCGTGCACGAGCCTCGCTATGAGGTCGCTTCGACTCTCTTTGGTGGCATCCACAACGGCAGCCAATTTCTCTGCATCCGAAATAGGCAGCCGGGCCGTGATCACGTGACGTTCACCCTTGCTTCGTTGTGCCATATTCCCTCCCAGGACCGAAGTTACTTCTCACACCCAACATGAATCAGATTCGTTTAAGTGGGAGGTTCTTCGGTGTGTCGCGCTCATTGCTTGCCCACGTAACCTCAGATACCGATTGACATCTTTCCCTCAAGATCACAGAGTGCGTGCCGCGTGACAAGCAAAGCTAAGAGCTCCTTGGTATCGTGTGCCCTTGCCTGGCTCGTCCAGTCGGGCGCTGAAATCAATACTACACATCACTGAAATAATTTCAGTGGGATTTTCGCTGGGGTGGGAACTGATGGGAAATCAATTGCTAGAGCCGACGGAGTTGTCCCTGCGGACGATTCGGTCCTTGCAGCTGCCTACTTCTCCCACCCTCCCGCATCTGATTACCGCGGTGGAGCGGGCCTACGGCAAACCGTTGGAGTTCGACGAAGTAGCGGATGAGATCCTTGCGGATGGCGTCACCGGTCGGTGGGTCGACACCCCGGACCGAGGCATCATTCAGTATCGCCGCGGTCACGCGTTCTGGTGCCGGCACGTCATTCTGCATGAGTTCGGGCACATTCTGTTGGGGCACGAAGGTGAACCAGCTGACGGCCTTCAGTCCGCGGGCTTCTTCTCAGGAGTCGGTAAGCGGCGCGGGATCAGTTGGATGTGCCGGCCCGCCGTCATCCCCCTGGAAGAGGCCGAGCAGGCGGCAGAAAATCTCGCCTATGCACTGGCACAACGCCTGGTGACAGGTCCGGACGCCTGCGTCTCCGACGCAGAACGGATTTTTGGACTGTGATTCAAGCTGCATTTTGGCTGCTGACTGTTGTTTTCGCGGCGCGGTTGTACCTAGTTGCCCGGCACAACGCATCGACGGCATTCCTCGGAGCAACCGGCGTCGGCGTCATTGGCCTCTTTTGCACCGGACCAATCGTCCCTGAGAGCACTTTAGACGTTCTAATCGGGGGGACAAATTGGCTCCACCTGGTGAGGAACCTCCTTGTAACCGCAGCAGTGTGGCTCGTCCGGGAAGGCGTGTCCAGCGCGCTGTCCACCGAGCCAGAAAGCAAGGACCGCGCGACGCACAGGCCGCTGTTTCTCGCCGCACTCCTGCTGGCCATCGCCATCCCATTCACGCTGCAATCCTTCGTCCCGACCACGGGCGCCTTCATCCCGGAAACCGTTCACCAGCCGGCGGTCTATTTCTACGCAACGGTCTATATGGCAATCCTCGGAGGCCTGGGCCTGTCCGTCCTGCGAGTGAGCATTGGTCCGCGTGGCAGCCGCACCGTGCGCGCCAGCGCCACGGTCGTCGGTATCGGAATGGGCGTCATGGTTCTGGGGTGCATTGACGAGATCATCTACATGAGCCTCCGCTTCGCCGGACTACACGGTTCCCTGGCCGATGTGACGCATCTGCTCTTCACGCCCCTCTTCTACAGCGGAATCTTGCTCACATCGCTGGGGCTCGGCATACCGCCAATGGTTCGGCTCTGGCGCAGGCTGGCTCTCGTGGATCGTTTCTGGATTCTCGTGCTCCATTGCAAGTTCCCTGCCGTCAGCAGCATCGGGAAGGCTTCGGAGGCGCGTTGGTCATTCGCGGCCGACGTCCTGGGGCCTCGCCCGGTCGAGCGGCTGTACACCTTGGTTATTGCCATCGGTGACCTTCGCGCGGCGGGCCGGCAAGCAGCTTATTCCCCGCCAGCTGAGCGGGCGCTTGTCCTGGCTCAGCGGCGGCTGACCAATACATTCGAGCCCCTTGGGCTGGAGCTTAGGAAAAGGGCGGAAATTTAGGTGGCTACAGACACCCAATTCGCAGTGGTTACCCCTTCGATGATTCAGCGCGTGGCTCGCATTTCAACAGAAGTGGCGCAGCCACCTCTCGTTCTCTCGCTGATGCTCGTTCTCGCTGCAGTGCGTGACGGAGGAGGGGTCACCGCCCTGCTTCCTGGGCTCGTGGCCGCTATGACGATCTGTTTGGCGCCCCTGCTGGTGGTGGTGATTCTTGCCCGCCGCGGAAAACTCACAGATCACCACGTCGGAGACAAGAAGCAACGCCGCCCTGTCATGCTTTGGACCCTGGCATCAGCCCTTGTTGGCTGCGGGATACTGACATTGATCAACACCCCAGTAACTGTTTGGGCGCTCATTGCGGGCATTCTCGGCGGAATCCTTGCGCTCATCATTGTCAGCCCCTTCTGGAAAGTGTCCGGCCACGCCATGACGCTAGGGGGCGCGACGGTTTCCTCGGCGATGCTCTTCGGAGTCTGGTCAATCCCTTTCGTCGTTGCGGCGCCATTGGTGTGCTGGTCGCGGGTGTATTTGAAGGATCACACGTTGTCGCAGGTCATAACCGGTTTCATGACAGGACTCGTCGTATTCGGATCAGCCTGCGTGTTGATTCTGAACTGACATAGTATTTTCTCTAAACGTTCAGGGGCCCCAGTTTTGGAACAGCAGACACCGGTACAACGAACGGAATACATGCAGCTCCGAGAGCAGGAAAAATGACTGAGGGCACGAACCCCGTTGACAGCAGGACAGACCGGGAGGTCTTGGCGTCCAAGCTACAACTCCTTCTCGACATCGTGCACGCCAAAGATGCTGACAGCTTCACTTACGAAGAGATCCGCGCCGGCCTTGCAGAACAGGGCTTCAACCTGACGAAGACCCGTTGGCATCGACTCCTGGCCGGCTCTCCTGACAACCGGTGGGACCCCGAGCTGCTGAAAGCTCTCGCGTACTTCTTCGACGTGGACCCCGACTACCTGCTGCAGCGCAGCGGCCCCGTTCCCGAACGAGTGGAAGCCGAACTTCGGCTTATTGAAGCGTTGCGCATTTCAGAGGTCGAACATTTTGCTGCACGCGTCCTCGGAGAAGTGAACATCGAGGCTGTCCGCGCAGTAACCGAGGCACTTAGAAATCTCCCGAGCCGGTCCCGGAACGAAGGCACCACGCCCGACTGAAAGAAATTCACTACTGAAATAATTTCAGTAGGATGGGTGCATGCTCCGCTACCAACAGGCCGCCGGAAGTCGTTCTTCGGGCCATCCTGACCGTCACCCGACCGCCAACGGCTGTCGTGGTGCTGGCGGCACACGGCGTCTAGTCACCTTCCGAAACTACGCCCAAAGCTTCACCAAGCAGCTTGTAGCGGCTCAGCACTTCTTCCCGCGCCAGGAGATACTGCACCCGCATCCCATTGCGCTCTTCGGTAGCCGGCGGATCCTGGATGGTAATCCCCACATCGGTGAGCAACTGCAGATTGTGCTTCGCCGTCGCTACTCCGATATTGATGCCTGCCGCCACCTCTCCCCGCGTGGCAGGACCGTTCTGCGCCAGAAACCCAATAATGGCCACCCGAGTCAGGTTCCCGAACGCGTTGATGACCGGCTCCAAGTGAGCGGTGGTCTTCGGGTTGGCATACCTGGGCATACCTGCAATCTTGCCGTACCCAAGCTCGTGCTCGCATAGGAACACAATAGCGGCTAATTAAATTAGCCGCTATTGTGTTGGTAGAAGTCAGTTGCCAGCAGGTAAAGGCAGATCCAAATTGGGGGAAAGCACGATGACCACGCCGCCGTTTGCCGTCAATTGGCCAACGCGTCGCCGTGCATGGGGTAAGTCCTAATGCAGCGCAAGTCACTTGGCGTAGTGGCAGTCATTGCCATCCCCGGTCTCTTCTTTGGCCTGATCTTCACCATGCTCCTGTTGCTCGACCCCGCGAAGCCTGCTGCCGCCACCTGCGGTCCGGCCGTCTCCGTTGCTATCGACGGCGATACCAAGGTCGAGGGTTACACCGAAGAGCAGCTGAAAAACGCCGCGGCGATCATGGGTGCCGGTAACGCACTGAACCTGTCCGTGAAGGGACAGATGATCAGCGTCATGGTGTCCCTCGGGGAGTCGGGCCTGCGCGTTCTGGACTACGGCGACGGACCGGGCCCTGACTCCCGTGGGTTGTTCCAGCAGCGCGACAACGGCGCGTGGGGCTCCTATGCAGACCGTATGGACCCAACCACCAGCGCCACGAACTTCATCAAAGCCCTACAAAAGGTCGAGGGCTGGGAACTCCTGGAACCGACCCTCGCCGGCAACAAGGTCCAGCGCAACGCCGACCCGTACCACTACCAGAAGTACTGGCCCGAGGCCGTCAAGCTCGTCCAGGCACTCTCGGACGGGAAGTTCACCCTCGAAGGCAGCGACTGCGCCATCCCGGGCCAGTCCGGTGCCGGGGATGATTACCCGTGGAAAGACTCTCCTACCTGGATGCAGGTCGGAGCTAGCACTGCCGCCGCGTCGCCGCTGGGCATGTTTTACCGCGAATGCGTGGATTTCGCTCTCTGGCGGGTGAACCAGCAAATGGGGTCCACCGGCGAACCGTTCAAGTTCCTCAACGGCAACTTCCGCCCCGACGGGCAGGGCCTTGGCTCGGCCGTCACGTGGAAGGCCGGCTGGGACGCCAAAGGCTGGGCCACCGGCGCCACACCTCGGGTCGGGGCGGTCGTCTGGTACGCGCCCGGCGCCGGGGGAGCGGACCCGACCTTCGGTCACGTCGCCGTGGTCAAGGAAGTCAAGGACGACGGGACCTACGTCGAAGAAGGCTACAACGGCAACCCACCCCCGGACGATCACAACTACTACACCCGGACCGTCAGCAGCGATGTCCCGTCAGCTTTCCTGTACCTGCCCACCCAAGAGGAGAAGAAATGAACAAGCCCCTGGCCCTCATCGCCGTGGCCTTGCTCTGCGCCGCGTGCGCACCGGCAGCGAACACCACGCCGACACCGGCTGAGCCCATGACAGCAACGCCATCCGCGCTGGTTTCGCTGAGCGCCAGCAGCGGCCCACAGGCTCCCGGCGGCACGGTCCCGGCCACGATCGGCATCGCCTGGGATCAGGCCAGCAAGGACGCAGCCGTGGACATCGCCCAGAAGGCCATGGCGGACTTTGCCCGCCCCAGTGTGGAGGAAAAACAGTGGGCCAACGATCTTGCCCGCTGGCTGACGCCACAGGCCACCGCCGACTACTCGGCGGTGGACCCGGCCAACATTCCCGCCAGCCGCGTCACCGGCCCGGCCACGCTGAACGTCGATGAAGCCAACGGCTACGGGGTTATGGCGGCAGTGCCCACCGACGTCGGGACCTACACAGTGCAGCTGCTCCGCACGGGCAAGGAATCCCCGTGGAAGGTCAGCCGCCTCACACCACCGGCTTCCTGACACTCCTAACCACGTTTCAGAAAGGTAGAACGCTATGGTCATGAACCAGACAGATGTCCCGGCCTTCCCCAAGATCAACGCCCTCGTCCGTGCCAACGGCACAGCAGAAGTGGTTGTTGCCGGCAACTCCCGGAATGTGAAAGCGGCAGAGTCCTTGCAGCAGCTCCGCGACAATGCTCTGTCCCTCGTGGTCAGGGAAGCGAAGACGCTGAATCGCCCGGTGCGTGTCCAGGTCGATGATCCGGAAGGCCAGGGTGAGCTGATCGTGAACCCGGACGGCACTAAGGAGTCCGTCAGCTACGTGGCCAAGGCCTCACGCCGCCGCGTGGCTGAAGCTCCCACCCCCGCAGCATCCCTGCCTGCTCCTGCGGTTGCAGAAACCATCCCAGCGCCCATCAATGACGGGTCGATTACTGAGGTACCGGGCAACGTCCCATTAGCGACAGGAACATCCATGACCCTTACACCCGAAACCACATCCACGCCGACCCCGGAGGCGCAGGAGGCACCGACCCGGCGCAGCCTGAAGGAAACCTCATTCCTGGTCAGCGCCCCTGTCCTGGAGCCGGCCACCCAGGGATGGCGGGGTGCTCTCACGCGCCTTGGCTTCCGGATGGACCCGTCCGCGGAAGAACTGTCGGAGCGGGAGGATATCCGCACGGTCAGCCAGCACTGGCCCGGCCCCCGGACCATCGCAGTGGTCAACCGCAAGGGCGGGGCGAACAAGACCCCCACAGTCGTCATGCTCTCGGCCATCCTCGCCCGCTACAGCGGTGCCGCGACCGTCGCCTGGGACAACAACGAATCCCAAGGCACCCTGGGATGGCGGACCGAAAAGGGCGCCCACGACCGGAGCGTTCTGGACCTGATCGACTCCTCCAACGAACTGCTCTCCCCGGCAACGAACGCCGCCGAAATTGCCAAGTTCGTCCACCACCAGACCGCCGACAAATTCGATGTCCTGCGCTCGGACGAGAACGAAGAAGGCGACCACGAAGTCACCGCTGAGGAAGTCGACATCGCCCACCAGGTCCTCACCCGCTATTACCGGCTGGTGGTCATGGACTCCGGCAACACCGCTAGGGCAGCGAACTGGCGCAGAATGATCCACCACACCAACCAGCTCGTCGTCCCCGTCACGGCCATCGAAGACCGCGCCGAAGCCGCCCGGCTGACGCTGCAGACCCTCGAATCCCGTGGTGGCCACGACGCCGAGCTGGCCCGCAACGCCGTCGTGATCGTCTCCGAATCCACCGACGCCAAGCGAACCATGTCCGGGAATGCCTTGAAGCGGGCCAAGGACGAAGCCCAGCGGATCGCCGATGGTTTTGAACCGTTCGTCCGGGCCGTCGTCCGGATTCCCTACGACCCGGCACTGGTCAACGGACCCATCCGCTACGAAGCCCTCCAGCCCGCCACACAGCGGGCATGGCTGAAAGCCGCGGCCGCCGTCGCCACCGGCTTCTAACTACCCCCTTGACCGCCACAATCCAGTCCTGAAAGGAGGATGCAGATGAACCAGCAACTGAACCCTTGGATCACCAGCGCAGAAACGGCAGAGCCCGAAGAGGCCACCGCAGATGAATACGTTTCTCCGCCGGCGATCATCACCGGCCCGATCCTGGGGATGGTGGAACCGGACGCAGCTGACCGCCTCGCCCGCCGCACGGTCACCGGCACGGCAACGGTCTGGGTTACCGGCGTCCACGGGGGAGCGGGCGAAACCCGGCTCAGCCACCTTGTGGAGGGCGCACGCCCCACAGAACATGCCTGGCCCATCCTTGAAGACGGCTTCAGCAAACCTGCCGTCCTCCTGGTTTGCCGCTCAGACATGCACGGACTGAAAGCAGCGCAAAGAGCCCTCATCCAATGGGCCTCCGGCGCAGCTCCCGACGTCAACCTGCTGGGCCTCGCGGTCCTGGCCGATGCACCGGGAAAACTACCCAAAGCCCTGCGGGACTTCGCAGCTCTCATCGGCGGGGGAGCCCCCCGACTCTGGATGCTCCCCTGGGTCGAATCCTGGCGCCTGGGGGACACCAACGCCGGGAGACCCGGCCGCGACTACCAACGCCTGATCACCGACCTCATAGCCCTCACCAACTAACCACCAACAGCTCTACAGCGCCATACCTCGAAAGGTCTCACCATGAACTTGATCGCAGCTCTTCCCGCCAGCGTCATCCCGAACCCGACCCCTGTCGTACCTCCCCAGGCACAGGGCCTGCTCACCGTACTGAACTGGGCCTCCGGCATCGGCCTGGTCCTCGGCGTGTTGGGCGTGATCATCGTCGGCATCGGCATGGTCATCCAGCTCCGACGCGGCGAAGGGGGCGAATCCATCGCCAAGCTCGGCTGGGTCCTAGCCGGCTGCATCATCATCACCGGCGCCTCCGGTATCGTCCGCGCCTTCGTCTAACCCAATACCCGGAGGTTCATCATGAGTGAATCCACACAGAACAACACCGAACGGAATCCATTCACCAAACCTGGATTCGTCATTTCGGCCGCCCTCGTGATCGCACTGATAGCAGCCGTCATCGTCATCTTCCTGCTCCCGAAGGGGGACGGTGGCGCGCAGCAGTCTGCCCCGTCCGCTCTGGAGAGCAACTCAGCGGCGGCCTCCACACCAAGTAACGCCGCGTCCAGTAGCATCTGCGGTCTGCCCTCTACCTCGGAAACGGCTTTGGGAACTGCTCCCGGGTCCAACTGGGAGCTAGTAGGGAGGATGGCAACGCCCACAGACCCTGACACCTTCGGGCCAGGAGTCACAGACACCGACGGTTTCCGTTCCTGCTTCGCGCACTCACCAACCGGAGCCCTCTACGCCGCTGCCAACGTCATTGCCCTAGGTTCTTCAACCGAGCAGGACGAACTGAAGCTGGCCGATAAGCTCTTGGTCCCCGGCCCCGGCCGGGATGCTGCCATAAAGGATGCCGAGAATAGGTCACCTTCGTCAGCGCCTGGCACAGACAGCGCTCAGATCCGCGGATTTCTGATCAAGTCCTACAGCGCCACGGAAGCAGACGTTGATCTGGCCCTTGAGTTACCGAACGGTGCCCTGGCTCATTCGGTGCTATCGCTCCGGTGGGTAGATGGAGACTGGAAAGTAAAGGCCGCTGATGATGGTCAGATATTCAACGGCACGTCCCAGCTCAGTTCCCTAAGCGGCTTCGTCCTCTGGTCCGGAGTCTGACGTGTCTGAATGCAAGCTGGGGGACATTACTTGCGTCGCCGGGGACGTTGTTGCCGACATCGCAAATGACGCGATAGGAAATCTTGCGCAGTCCATCCTGGAAGGACTGAGCCGTATGGTGACTACCCTGTCGACGTTTTGGGTGAGCATGCCGACGACTAACCTCACGACAGAGGACGGCATGACGGCCAGCCCGGTGGTGGGCTTCCTGAATTCTGAACTGTCTTACTGGACGCTGACGCTGGCCGTACTTTCGGTCATTCTTGGCGGTACCCGGATAATTTGGGAGCAGCGCGGCGCGCCACTAAAGGACCTCCTCAGGTCGCTTCTGACACTCACACTCGTTTCAGGGCTTGGCCTCGGCGTGATTTCAATCTTGGTCATGGCGGCCGACGCTTTCTCGGCTGCCATCATTGAGCGCTCCACAAACGGGAGGGGTTTTGCCGAGGCATTCACTGCTATGGCAGTCATTCACCAAAGCGACGCTGTCTTTATCCTCATCATCCTCGGCCTTATCGGCCTGCTGACCTCATTGGTCCAGATAGTCCTGATGGTTGTCCGCAGCGGCATGCTGGTCATCTTGGCCGGCATTCTTCCCACTACCGCTGCCTTCACTAATACAGAGATGGGCAGACAGTGGTTTCAGAAGGCCGTTGGGTGGACCATTGCCTTCATTCTTTACAAGCCCGCAGCAGCCATCGTGTACGCGTCAGCTTTCAAACTCATGGACTCCAGCACGGAAAAAGACGCACTGCTCGGTTCAATTACAGGACTCGCGCTCATGGTGGTCGCAGTACTTGCCCTCCCTGCTTTGATGCGGTTTGTCACCCCGATGGTCGGTGCGGTCGCTTCAGGCTCTGGCGGGGGAGCCGCTGCTGCTGCAGGGGCCATGGCTACTGGTGCTGTATCGCTGGGCCGCAGCGGAAGCGGCCGCGGGAATGCCTCCCCGACCCCGCCCAGCCAGCCGCCCAAGAATGGTGCGTCTCCTGGCGGCAGCCAAGGTCCCGGCGGGACCAACGGCGGCAACGCTAAACCTTCACCGGGATCCGCCGGAGCATCCGGAGCCGGGGGAGTCCCCGGCAAGGGCACTACAGGAAGCGCCGGGGCTTCGACAGCAGGGGCGGGGACCAGCACAGCTGGTACCGGGGCCGCGTCGGGGGCGGCGAAGGCTGCAGGTCCGGCCGGTGTCGCTGTCGCCGTCGGCGCGCAGGTAGCTTCACGGGCCTCTTCGGCCGCACAACAGACAGCGCAGGATTCAACGGGGGAGGGCCCCAGTGGCAGCAATTAATACCGAATACAAGGAACCGTCCTACGGAAACTGGCGTGTCCCGAGGTCCGCAGGTCTGGGTGACCTTGGCGCTATCGGTACCGGCATTGTCATGGCCGGGCTGCTGCTCGGCATCATCAGTTTTGCCATTTGGGGTCTCTTTGCAGGGCTCGGCGTCCTGGCCGTTGCTGGGGTGCTGGTCCTGTTGCTGACCGTCAAGGACAAGCACGGCCAGTCCGTGGTGGATCGTTTCGGGACCCGGATGAATTTCCGGCTCGCCCGTTCCTCGGGCACGAACTTGTACCGCTCGGGTCCGCTGGGGGTGACGGAGTGGGGCATGTACCAGCTCCCGGGGCTGGCGGCGAAGTCGCGCCTGTATGAGTTCAAGGACTCCTACAACCGCCCCTTCGCCATGCTCCACGTACCGACCACCAACCACTTCACCGTCATCTTCTCCACCGAACCCGACGGCGCCTCCCTTGTGGATCCCGAGCAGGTCGATGCGTGGGTGGCGAACTGGGGCGGCTGGCTCGCCGGACTGGGCGATGAAGCAGGGCTGGAAGCCGCCGCAGTAACCGTGGAGACAGCCCCGGATTCGGGCTACCGGCTGCGCAATGAAGTCGAGATGAACATTGACGAAAACGCTCCCGAAGCGGCCAAGGCCATCCTCCGCGAGGTTATCCGGACCTACCCGGAAGGATCTGCCACCGTGCGGGCCTGGGTGTCCCTGACCTTCACCGCCTCCCTCCGTCCAGGCTCCCGGAAGCGGGAACCGGAGGACGTCGCCCGTGACATCGCCTCCCGCATCCCTGGCCTGGGTGCCCGGTTGCAGGCCACCGGCGCCGGGATCGCCCGGCCGATGTCCGCGCAGGAACTGTGCGAGGTCGTCCGGATTGCCTACGACCCGCCCGCGGCGCTGATTATCGATGAAGCCCACGCGGCCGGTTCCCCGGTCGCCCTGACCTGGGGCGAGGTCGGCCCCACCGCGACCCAGGCCGGCTGGGACGAGTACCGTCACGACAGCGCGTTCTCTGTCTCCTGGACCATGACGGGTGCGCCCCGGGGGTCGGTGAACTCTTCGGTCTTGTCCCGGCTGCTGGCACCGCACGGGGACGTTGACCGCAAACGAGTGTCCCTGCTGTACCGTCCAATGGACTCTGCCCGGGCAGCTGCCGTCGTCGAGCGGGACCAGAACAACGCCAACGTCCGGATCACCTCCGGAAACCGTCCCAGCGCCCGTGCCCTCGTCGATGCCCGGTCGGCGGCCCAGACAGCACAGGAAGAAGCCCAGGGCGCCGGGCTCGTGAACTTCGGCATGGTCGTCACTGCCACGGTCACCGACGCTGCCCGGCTTCCGGATGCGGTGGCCGCGATCGAGCAGACCTCCGGGACCGCCCGGGTCCTGCTTCGCCGCGCCTACGGCTCACAGGACACCGCTTTCGCGGCGTCCTTGCCGCTGGGCCTGGTGCTGCCCAGACACATCCTGCTGCCCAGCGAAATCAGGGAGGCCCTCTAAATGGCCCGCTTCAAGTTCCTGCAAGCGAAAAAAGCGAAAACAGTAAACACAGCAAAAAAGTCTTCCAGCGGCCAGGGGGAGGGGACGTCGCGTCCTGGCCGTGTCCGGGGTCCCGGTTCACGTGGCTGGGGCGGCCGTGGTGGGGGAGCAGCTGCCCTGGTTCCTGCTGTGCGGGATTACCGGGGCACGACGGTGCAGGTGTGCGGGTTGTGGCCGTTCAGCTCCGGCACGTCGTCACCGATGATTGGTGTGCCGCTGGGCCGGCATGAGGAGACCCAGGCGACAGTCTGTTGCGACCCGATCAGCTGGTTCCAGCGCGCCCACCTGATCTCCAACCCGTCCGCGTTCATCCTCGGCAAACCCGGGTTGGGAAAATCCACGCTGGTGCGCCGGATGCTTCTGGGCCTCTCCGGCCAGGGCGTGCACCCCCTCGTGCTGGGGGACCTGAAGGCAGAGCACGTCGACGCGGTCGAGGCGTTGGGCGGTCAGGTCATCCGGCTCGGCCGGGGACGGGGCTACCTGAACATCCTTGATCCCGGCCAGGCCGTCGAGGTCGCCCAGCTGCTGGAAGAACAAGGGCACCACGACGCGGCCGTCCGTGTCCGGGCCGACGCCCACGGCCGGCGGTTGAATATGGTCGTCTCGCTCATCACGATCAGCCGGAACTCACCCCCGACGGATCAGGAACAGACCATCCTGGACCGGGCCCTGCGGGTGCTCGATGACACGTTCGACGGAATTCCCGTCCTGAAAGACCTCCTCGACGTCATCACCGCGGCCCCGGCCGAGCTGCGCCAGGTCGCCCTGGACCGCGGCGACATGACCGTCTACCTGCGGGAAACCCGGGCGCTGGAAGCGACCCTGCTGGGCCTGACCGGTGGCGGCAAGCTCGGCGAAATCTTCTCTCAGCAGACCACTAACCCCATGCGGCGGGACCGTGCCGTGGTCTTCGATGTCTCCAGCATCGACGAAACCGAATCCGACCTGCAGGCAGCAGTCCTCCTGGCGTGCTGGTCCTACGGCTTCGGGACCGTCAACGTCGCCAACGCCCTCGCCGACGCCGGGCTGGAACCCCGCAGGAACTACTTCGTCGTCCTCGATGAGCTATGGCGGGCGCTGCGCTCCGGCAAGGGCATGGTTGACCGTGTCGACGCCCTCACCCGGCTGAACAGGTCCGTGGGCGTCGGGCAGGTCATGATCTCCCACACCATGTCCGACCTGCTGGCCCTCCCGGCGGAAGAGGACAGGATGAAAGCCCGCGGGTTCGTTGAACGTTCCGGCATGGTCATCTGCGCGGGCCTCCCAGCTTCAGAAATGCCGCTGCTGACCGCTGCGATCCCGCTCTCACGGCAGGAACAGCAAAAGCTCATCTCGTGGCAGGACCCGCCCGCGTGGGACTCCCGCGGCGGTGACGTCGAACCCCCGGGCCGGGGCAAGTTCCTGATCAAGGTCGGCGGCCGCCCCGGCATCCCCGTCCAAATCGGCCTGACCTCCATCGAAGCCTCACTAAATGACACAAATAAGCGCTGGCACGCACCGGCAGAAACCCTGCTGGATGCGGCAGCTCCAATCCGGGAGGAAGGTGCGGCATGAGTGCCCCGAACCGCAAGGGAACAGGCCTCGGCGACGCCCTGGGGATTTGGCTCGCCATTAGCGCCGCAACCATCTTCGGCGGCGGCACCTGGGTTGCCGCCCACCTGGGGTCCTGGATGGCCGGCCTCGCCGCCCCGCCGGCACACCCAATTGACCTGATCGCCGGGCTGGCCAAGGGCCGGGTGCCCTGGCCGGACCAATCCACAGTGGTGGCCTGCGTGCTGGCCGGTGTCCTGATCGCACTGGTGGTGACAGTCATGGTGGTCCGGTCCCGGACCACGAACAAGCGCACCCGGGTGGACAAGGCAGCGGTGTACATGGGCCGGGGCAAGGACCTGAACCACCTCTCGACCAAGGGGGCCACGGCCACGGCCGTGCGCCTCGGCGTGGAAAATTCCACCGGTGTCCGCCTTGGCCGTAGCGTGGCCGGGAAGCGACCGCTCTGGGCATCGTGGGAGGACATGCTGATCCTCATCGCCGGGCCCCGCACGATGAAGACCACCTCCTACGCCGTCCCCGCCATCCTTGACGCGCCCGGCGCGGTGATCGCCACGTCGAACAAACGCGACATCGTCGACGTGACCCGCCCCATGCGCTCCGAGGCCGGGCAGGTGTGGGTCTTTGACCCGCAGGCCGTTGCCGAGGAAGAGCCATCCTGGTGGTGGAACCCGCTCTCGTACGTGAAGAACGAAGCCACGGCAGGGAACATGGCCCAGCACTTCGCCGCAGGCTCCCGGGAACCCGGAACAAAACCCGACGCCTACTTCGACCCTGCCGGGCAAAACCTGCTCAAGGCCCTCCTGCTTGCCGCCTCACTCAGCGCCGCCCCGATCACGCAGGTGTATACCTGGCTGACCCGCCCGCACGACGAAGCACCGGCTGACATCCTCCGCACCGCCGGCTTTGACCTGCTGGCTGACATGGTCATCGGACACATCAGGGAACCGGAAAAGCAGCGGGCCGGGGTCTACGGCACCGCCCGGCAAATGGTCTCCTGCCTCACCGACCGGGACGTCAGCCAATGGGTCACCCCAACACCGGGCACCACCGTCACCACAGACCCCCGTCCGCAGTTCGTCCCCGAAGACTTCGTCCGCGGCAAAGGCACGCTCTACAGCCTCTCCCGCGAAGGCGTCGGAACCGCAGGCCCCCTCGTCACCGCCCTGACCGTCGCCGTCGTCGAAGCGGCCGAAAAATACGCCACCTCCCAACCCGGCGGGCGCCTCGCAACCCCGCTGCTGGGCATCCTCGATGAAGCCGCGAATGTCTGCCGGTGGAAAGCCCTGCCGGACCAGTACAGCCACTACGGCTCACGCGGCATCATCCTCATGACCATCCTGCAGTCCTGGTCCCAGGGCGTGGAAGTCTGGAACCTCGAAGGAATGCGGAAACTCTGGTCAGCATCCAACGTCAAAATCTACGGCGGCGGCGTCTCCGAAGTCGGCTACCTCGACGAGCTCTCCCGTCTCATCGGCCAATACAGCTACATCAACGTCTCCCGCAGCCACAGCAGAACCGGATCCTCCTCGTCACGGCAGGAAAGCAAGGACGAAATCCTGTCCGTCGCCGACCTGACAGCACTGCCACGGTTCAGGGCCATCCTGCTCGCCTCCGGCGCCCCGGCCACCATGATCGAAACGATTCCCTGGATGAACGGGCCGCACGCCCAAAAGGTCAAAGACTCCCTCCCAGCCAAGGAAACAATTGCGCGCGCCCCTGAGGCTGTTGTCGCCCACAATCCATGGACGGACGGAGACAAGGCGTGAGTGAAGAGTTCGCGGACGCCTTCGGGGACGAAGCGGAGCAGGCCCTGGCCGGCGAGCACAGCCACGCTGAGTCCGAACCCGAACTGGTGTACTCCAGCGCGGTAGAGTTCTTCGCTGACCTCCTGGCCCAGTCCTACGTCCGCGAAGTCAACGAGGGCGCAGCCCACGCGTGGTGCCCTGAGTGGTACAAACACCCCGAAGCCCTCATCCGGATGGAAGCCATCTGGCGGGCCTGGGAACACTTACGGCTCGAACCTGCTCTCGGAGTCAGCACCTGGTGGCTCAACCACGCAGACCCACACATGCGCATCCTCATGGACAAAGAAGGACCCTTCAAAAAATGCGCCTACGACGGACACAAAACCCCCGCCCGGGAGAGAACTGCTCTTCCCCATACGACCCCTGAAGCAGGAATCTTTGACTAGCACCAACTGGATGGTGAGGTCCGAATGAAAAGCAAGGAACACGCCCAGCCTTTGCTGCCCGGATTACAGGCCGGAGCTGAGGCACCTTCTAGCTGTCCTCGGTTGGGGTCAATCCGGGTTACCCACGGCTGGAAATTGGGAGCCGTTGGGGTAGCTCCCTCGGCAGCAGTAGCGGTGAATAACCCCCAAGGATTTGTCCCCAACTGTGGACAGCGGACCCTGTCTTCACCCCCCAAACACCGCGCAATGTGCAACAGGCTGTTGCACATTGTCGAACTAGCCTGGGACAAGGACTATTCCTGCTCGAACAATTCCTGCCCACCGCCGTATTTCCGCAACGCCGACGACCGCTCAGCGCATGGCGCATCAACTGATACTTCGCCCTTCCAAGCAGTTTCCTTGCTAAACCCTCTGGCAGGCTTGGGAACACTTAAAACTCGGCGCCGGTATCAACGTCTGGTTCAAGTACCACGCAGGCCACCACATGAACGTGCTCCTCGCCAGCGCGGACCTCTCACTAGATGCAACATAAAAACGCCGCGACCGAACACCTCGAACCAAAGAAAGCTCCAGAAGGCTGGTACCCCGTGCGCAAGCACCGGTCCTCGCACGGCGTCAGTTTCTAGTGGTCCAACTCATCCCCAGGTACGTCGGGAGCATCCAAAGGCTTCACTAATCATCGCAACCACCGCCGCACCGCAGGCAGCTTCTGTAACTGCCATCGATGCTCCAGCACGCGGTTGCGCCGCCTCCGAGAAAGAGGCCAAAGTAGCCGAAGTAGGCCGCCAGATGTGTGGCCTAGCGAGGCTATATTCCTCGAGACATTATCGCAGTAACGCTCGAGTAACGCTGTGACATAAATAATCGAACCCTGCCAGTAGCGATAGCAGCGAAGTCGACTACGCAGTCTGGCGTGTGCACGAGTCCGGCGGCGACCTAGTCGTCACCCGGATCGAATGCCTCGGTCATCCAACAGGGGCAGGATTTTCTGGGGCTGAGATCTGCTCACTCCCTGTCTTTTCACACTAATCACCCGACAGATGCAAGCCCAGACCGGAGGTCGTGATGCTTGAACGCACCCGCTTCTTCACGCCAACGCTTATGAATCTCCAAGCCCTCGATCTTTGTTCCAGGAAATGGTCCGCAAGTCCCATCATTCTGATGTCAATTTGCGACGATACGATCCGGAAGCAAAAGACTCTCATGATGGTTGCCAAATGAGCTCGAACTTGTCCCTGCCTATCGATATTCCCTGGCGGCGGCTGTGCGTCAGCGAAGACATGTTGGATGAACAGGTCTGCGACCGAGAGTTTCCGCTACGATGGCGGTCGTCAGTTGCCGTATTCACCTACGAACCAGACGAGGACTACCAGAACTACGAAGGCATGACGGTCTCTTACTTGAAAGTGGCCTTCACCATCACTGGCTTTCAACCGGATCCAGACGAAGTCGGCCTAACTGACCGCCGCGCTTACCAAGCGTGGAATGATCCAGAGGTTATCCAAAATTACTTAAATGTTGTTGGCAAATACTATGGCTGCTACGGTGCAATACTTGAGGTCGCCGTAGCCCCGCATGGTGGCGACGTGCCGCTCAGCGATTATCCCTATTTTGCGGATTTCGACCCAAAGAAGCGCGAACTGTTTGAGACTGTTTCCGAGACCGGTGAAACCATGTCACGCTCCCTAGGAAACGTGAATGTTCGCAAGGGTGGGACGACCATCAACAGCCATGAGGTCCTCGACGTTTTTGAAGGCTTTAGCCAACAGTTCCAGTACGCAGGCACCGGGGGTGGGCACTCGGTCAGCGGCCAATGGGGCACAAAAGACATGACCCAGAACGAGTACACAAACATCCGGACGACTGATCAAGCACGCGAGGAGCGGGAAACTTACTCCCATACCACACAGCTTTCGCAGATGTATCACCAACTGGACAGTTACCACATCGGTACGAATCGGGCCATGTTCTTCCTCCTCCCACGCCCGCACGTGATCCAATCAACCGCAACCTTTGTCAACGGTCCGCGCCTACTGGAGGGCATTCAAGATGTGTTTCTTGTCGTTCTGCGCCCAGAGGGTCAGGCACCTCCCTGCGTCGAGGCGTATCTAGAGACAGCACACATCGCCGAAATACCTATCACCGAGCATGAAACCTCCACTCATGAGCTTTCCCTACGCGTGGTGAAGGAAGCCGAGGACACAGGAGGCGGATTTGGCGACGACTCCAATGTCACTTACGCGGAGGGCTCCGAGAGTTGGAGTCCGCTTGATGGTTGGGAGATCGACCTCGACCGTCAGGGGGGCTACCGCATCGACCGCCAGGAGGGCGAGCGGATAGAGGATGTCGTAATTACAGCCGAGAAGGACAATATCGTGCTGTACGGCAAAGTCAGTGCCGAGTTTAACGATGGGACATTTGGCAACGATCTAAATGACGGCCGACTGGACTTGGGCGTCACCGTTTTCATTCGCAAGAAGGTCCCAAAAATCGTCGGATACAACAGCGACTTGTGGTTGACAGGACGCGGTGTTTGTTGCTGCGGAAGGGATGTTGACTTCCTTGAACCCTCGGTATTGGGAGAAGGCACTCTCGTGAACCCATTGCAAAACGCCTTTCAATTGACACAACCCATGCCCATTTCGGATGCGAATGCACTAAGAACTGAAATAGGTCGCAGGATGATAGAGATCAAGCAAGGGGCAAGCCGCTACCCGCGCGGAGCAATCGGGTTCACCGAAACTGCATTCTTAGGGCGTGCTATCGCGAAGGTAGTACGGCAAGGACCGCACCCAGACAACGTGCTGGCAGTTGACCTCCCAGGTGTACCCGAAGATGTCCGCCGACGCATCAGTGAGATAGCTCCGAAAATATCGCGTGGAAGGCTCCTGGACATGCCTCTTCAGGAGCAGGCAGATCGCTTCGGATTGGAATATGAAGCGGCCCGCAAGCTCCGTCGGTCAGCGATCGGGCTCGAGGGCCCTGAACTCTCACCGGCGCGCCGGTGGGACAAACCAGGAGAGAAGATCGGCGTTGGAGTAAAAGTTCCGAACCTCGTAGGCTTGACGGCAAACGAGGCACGCCGAGAACTATCGCGGGCCCACCTGAAACCGGGTGGTCGTGAAACCATCGATGGCATCGCGCCGACCGGTACGGTGCTCGAGCAGAGTCCAGAGGCTGGGACGGAGGCCCAAGGTGGCGATCAGGTAAAGCTGCGGTTGTCGTCCGGGGTGACAGTTCTTATTCCTGATGTGGTGGGCATGGGTCTCCCATCCGCCATCTGCGAACTTTATAAAGCCGGGCTCCAAAGCGAACCGCGCTTAGAGCAAGCGCGGGGCGAGGGGCGGGCTGGCACGGTTTTGGGAGTCGAGCCCCATAGTCGTTCCTACGTCACACCTCACGCTGACGTAGTACTGTACGTGGCCGGCCTCGGCGGCGCTTTCCGCCCTCACGTCGAGTGATTGCCTGAGGGAACTAGAACTATGCCTCCGCCATACAAAATTGAGGTCAAAGTACCTGTCCAGTTCGAGTATCTGGGGACGCAGTACGAGTTGCCAATTGGCCAGCAGTATGAGATTCCACTTAGTAATCCGTGTCAGGTTTTGGAGTTTGTTCGTCGGGCGGTGGCCGCCAGCGGTCTGCCCGGGCTCGAAAACGGTACTCCAGACGCTTATGCTGTGCTCTCCGCCGAATGCCGAGGACGAACTGGGGCGCAACCCGGAACCGGCCCGGAGCCCCCAACACCGACAACACCACCGACACCGACCGACCCATCTTCCACCGGCAATGACTTGCCACCTGACAATGGTGAAGAAACAGCGGAAACATTGAACGCGCCAACTCCGCAGGCCGAAAGCAGTGAAATTGGCGTAGGTACTCGCGCGCCAGGAGAATCGGACGGGCGGTCGTTGGCGGAACAACGCTACGACCCGCAGCATCCGATGCCAGACTACGACGTCGCAGCAATGTTGCAGCAGCAGGGGATCCCAGCTGAGGAGCTCTCCCAAGCCTTGCAGGCGGTGGAACGAAACGAGGCACCACGAGGTGTGGCTCACCCCAGGTTCTCTTTGAACGACCAGTCCACACCGAACACTTTATTTGACCCTGTCGTGGCGCATTCAGGGGTATTCGTTTTGGACGTAGTAGATATTGAGATTGCTTCGGTCGGTATGCCCTTGCGCTTGGTGCGGTCCTATCGCAGTGGGCCGATATTTTGGGGTCCTTGGGGGTTCGGCTGGGATCACAATTACGATGTTCACCTGCGTGAACTCACGGACGGTTCGATCGCAATTTGGATTGGCCACCACCGTGAGGAAGTGTACCGCCCTGCCCCCGGCGGAGACTTCACTTCGCCCTTAGGCGTCTTCCGCCATCTCGAACGTGTTGCCGGCATAGGGGTTGTAGCCGATACATACCAGCTTGTGGAACCCGACGGACAGCGAAGCGTGTTCGATATCCCGCAGGGGTGGCCGTTTCAGGACAGAATGCCTTTGGTACGTGTTGCGGACCGACATGGCAACGTACATACCTTAACGTACGGGCCAGAAGGCGAACTTGTCCGGATTGAGGATGGCGATGGACGATGGATCGCACTGGAGTACGGAACATGTGGCCTACTTGAGGAGGCGCACGACCATAGTGGGCGCCGGTGGGAGTACCACCACGACGACTTAGCCGAACATCTCGCAGCCGTCACCACCCCCGCCACGTCTGACTACCTAGAGGGCGTGACGACCCGGTATGAATACGACAGGTGGCAAGAACACCCTGCCTTACGTCACAACTTGGTCCGCATCGAAGACGGGGACGGGCGCACGGTTGTCGAGAATGAGTTCGGCAGCGATCCAATGACAGACGACTTCGGAAGGGTCGTCCGCCAGGAGTTTGCAGGACACGAAGCCACCTACTCAGCCAAGGTGCTACAGATCGTCCCGCGGACCGCAGAGGCGATTAATGTGCCGGCCCTCCGTGTCGAGGTTATGGACCCAGGTGTGCTGCATGTCCTAACTTTCAACTGGCGTGGGGACCTGCTCGACGAACGTTTCCGCCTTGTCGTCGACGGTTCTTACCGCCTTGTTGCCTCCGTTTTTCGATATGACGAGGAGGGTAATCTCGCCGAGCGGCGTGACCCAGACGGGCACGGCTGGCTCTACGAATACGACATCACCAACGCTGACCCACGGGCGCGAGGCAATCTGCTGCGAGCCACGGAGGTGGCCTCACCGCTTGCACCCGACATTGGCCGAGACATCATTCGTGCCACCTATGAACAGCGGTTCAACCTCATAAAAAGCCAGCGCGACGCGCTGGGCGAACTGACTCAATACGTCTACGACTACGAGGTTGAACCCACAGGAAAGGGTACAGGCCAACTTCGGGAGGTGCGGCGCCCGCCGGTCACTCAACCTGACGGGTCTCGGCGTCTTACGGTCGAGCGCTTCCAACACAATGGGCGTGGACAGTTGCTTCGTCACCGAGTTGGCGACCAAGACCATCGCTTCGCCTACTCGATGGCCGCGAGCACTCGTGGATACCTGCGTCGACGTCGACACCGGTCACATGGATACCTGGTGGAAGAGCGTTTCGAGCATGACTCGGTCGGCAATCTAACTGCTCGCATCGACGGGTCGGGAAATCGGCTTCGATATGTAGTGAGCTCCCTCGGACACATCGAGCAGGCGGTGCTCCCCGGCGGCAGTAGTTGGCGCTTCAGTTTCGACGCGGCCGGTCGCCTACGCCGCGTCGAAGAGCCCACTGGCGAAATTGTCGCTCCAGGTCTAACCGACCCTTTCCTCGCTCACGAGTTTAATTACGATGTGCTCGGGCACCTCGTCTCTGAGGTTCGAGCGGCGAATACAGCCGTCGCTCGACGTCTTCAATACCGGACAACGGCAGAGGGAGTACTTGTCGAAGCTGTGGATGCTCTTGGGCGGCGCCTACGCCAGACCATCGATGAACGCGGGCTCGTGCTACGTGATGAGCTGCGTGGTCAGGATGGAGGCATCCAACTAATTCGGCACATGACTTACGGACGGTCAGGGCTGTTAGAGCGGATGCGTGTCGAGGGCGGGGCTACTCTGACCATGGCTTATGACGGATTCGCACAGTTGCGGAAGGTAAACGTCCCGGAAGGCTCATCGGTCACTTATTCACACGACAAACGCGGGTTACTTGTCGGCGTCAGTATTGAAGATTCCGCTGGCGTCCTCCTGGCGGCTAAAAGATGGGACCGTAACGAACGCGGTATGACGATTCGCGAGATTCAGGACGTTTTCACGGACCCAGCGGCCGGCCATGCGGATTACATTTTTGAGATGTGGCGTGACGATGAAGGCAACATTGAGCGTACTGCAGAACCTAATGGTCTGGTCAGGGAGTCTGTGTGGGGTGCGGCCGGGCAACTGCTTCAGGAGAGGGATAGTCTCGGCAACCGCTGGACGTGGGACTATGACGCTGCAGGGCGCCAAGTGGCTACAGAATACGTCGAGGTTGGTCCCGGGGGGCCACTCGTTCGCCGCTGGAGGCACATCCATGATGTCGACGGACGAATCCATCGCGAAATTGATCCCTTGGGAAATGTGACAGTCGTAGAACGCGACGCCCGAGGCCTACCTGTGCGTTTATTCAATCCGCTGGGACAAGTGCTTGAACGTGAATTTGACGCGTTCGACCAAATAATCGCTCAGACAACAGCGGGTGCTCGCATGGAATACGAGCGCGACGCCGCGGACCGGGTTGTGGGCATGACTGACCCTGCGGGGACCATTACGCGGTTCAGCTACGACGCTATGGATCGTCTTATCAAGACGCGGCGAGCGGACGGCAGGGAGCAGACTCGAAGATTTACGTCAGAAGGAGCTTTGCTGGAACTTATGGACTATGACGGAACGCTGGTCACATTCGATGTGGACCTGCGCGGCTTACCTACCCAGGTCAGAAGCATCCCTGCCGGGAACGCAGTTGCGATCGAACCAATTGACCTTTCGTATGACGGACTTCGACGGGTAACGCGGGCGCAGGCAGGACAGGTCGTTCACGAGTTTACCTATGACTCGCTCAGCCGGCTGCGGGAAGAACGCGGAGTCGACGTTGTAACTGTTGACTGGGATGTAGCAGGTACCCAGCGCATCGTGACGTACCCAGACGGCCGACGCGATCGCTCGCGCTTCGACTCCCTTGGCCGGCTTGTGCAACTGGAACTTGAGCAGGACGGATCGCTCAATATGGGGGCTGAGGGTATCGCGCCGGGTGCCACGTTGGCCGAAATAACTTGGGCTGGTGTGGGACGGCCCCACAATGTCACGCTCCTCTCCCAACTCAGCACAGCCTACGAATACGACTACGGCGGGCGGGAGACGAAGCGAACATCATCCACTCGAGGTGGAGCCCAGATATATTCTGAATGCTTTACAGCCAACCGTCTCGGGTTGCGGCGCACTGCTTGGCGACAGGAGGCGGCCGCTGAACAGGGTGTGGAGTATCGGTATGACGGACTTTCCCGGATTGATTCCGTTCGGGATGGTTTACCGTCCGCGGCCGTGCCATCCAGCGCGGTCGGGCTCGACCAAGCCGACATGGATACCGCAGCAGCGGTTGCGGCGGCCGCGCCAGCAGCGCGAATAACGAAGATGACCTATTCGGTGGGAGGAGCACCCCAATCCCGCGATGATACGGACGGCAGTGGCATCCCCATCGCATCACAAATTTTTGGGTCAAATGTCCTGCATCAGGTCGACATGCTCGATGGATCGGCTGTTACTTACGACGCCTCCGGAAACGTACGCGATTTTGCGGGACGCACCTTCACTTATGATGCCTTTCGTAGGCTAGTGGCCGTGGAAGAGAACGGCGTCCGGATCGCGAGCTTCCGTTATGACGGGCTGGGGCGTCTGAATGAGCAGGAAGTTGCAGGCAATGCCGAGCGGTACAGCTTCCTAGGTGATGAAGTTATGCAAGGAACACGCCAGGGGGCCGCGAGTAGCCAGTGGGTGCCCGGCCCAGTTATGGATCAACCGCTATTAGCTACTACGCCTGCCGGAACAAGCTTGCTTGTCCTGAACTCCTTGGGTTCCCTCAAGGCAACATGTGCACCTGATGGACGAGCTACAGAGCGCTATCACTACGACCTTTTCGGCCACCCGACGATTTTGGCGGCGGACGGTCTCACATCCAAGGCTATTTCTGACGTCGGTCTTTCACCGCGGTTCAACGGAAGACCTTGGGATGCTGCGACTCAGTTATACGACCATCGAACCCGCCACTATTCGCCGCAACTACTTGTCTTCCTGCAGCCAGACCCCTATCAATTTGCTGACTCCTGGTGCCCTTATGCCTACTCCGGATTCAACCCTGTGAATTTTGTTGACCCCTTTGGGACTTTTTGGAATGTCTTGGCGGGCGCAGTTATTGGTGCAGCTATAGGGGGAATAGGGGCCGCTATGGCAGGCGGCGACTGGGCAGACATTTTGGTCGGTGCCGGAGCTGGTGCCGTCGGAGGCGCAGTAGCCGCTTGCGGAATGCCTGTCCTCGGCGCTGCGATCGGCGGTGGCTTAATGGGTTCCTGGTCAGGAGGCAGGGTCGGGTACCGAATGAATGGCGCGGTAGGCGCCGTGCTTGGAGGGATAGGGGGTGCTGCGGCTGGGGCAGCACTAGGCACGGTTGGCGGTATGGTCGGCAGCAAAGTTGGCAATGTCGTCGCAACGCGTAGCTACGGCCTTATATACGGGAGCTTGGCTCGCAGTTTGGCAATCCCGGCCCGCACCGCTCTCGCGCGCTACGGAAGCCAAGTGCTCGGAGGGTATTCTGGCGGGGCAAGTGGAAGCCTGGTGACCAACAACGCTGCGGTCATTGGCGTAAATCTCGCAACAGGTCAAGACATCACAGTTGCCCAGTTTATGGACGCATCGGAACATGCACTAAGTGTTGACGGCGCACTCGGTGCGGTAGGGGCGCCAGCGGAACGTCTGCTGTGGATACGCGGACTTCCAGGTAATCCCAGTAACCGCATCGGCGCAGAGGGCGAGCTATTGGTCGGGCGGAGCCTCAGCTTGGAGCCGGCAAATGGAAGCCAAAGGATTCTGGTAAACGGACGAGAACGACGACCGGACTTCGACACCACGGAGACACTCGCACGATTTGAGCAGGTCATCGAAGTCAAAAACAAAGCCCGCCTAGACAGCAGAGATCGGGCACAGCTTGAAGACTTTCAGACCCATGCATCCAATAATCTGGCACCCCTGACAGTCTACGAGCGACCAGGGGCGGGCCTCAGCACACAGGCGCCCGGGATTGGCGACGTTATATGGAAACCCATACCTCAACTCCCATTTACAACCACCATTCCATCCCAGCAACTGAAATCTGTGGATAAATGACATGCCCGCTTGCCAGATTACAATTCCCCGAACCTTGCTCCGTAGGTGGGGAACGGGCGCGGAAGCATCCCCAGCACTTTGGGCCAAGCTTGCACCTTGGCTGGACCGGGTGTGGGACGAAGCGACCACGCTAGGGATACCCCCAACAACCCAAGGGGTGCTGCAAGCCGCATTAGAGGCCGGCTTGCCGCGTAGCCTGGACCACGACGCATTTGTGATGTGCGCCGACGTGGCCCTCGACGCGGGCACGCTGTCGCTCCGTCAGGCAAGGACTGCTGCACGTCAAGCCTTGCGTACTCATAGCATTCCAACCGTGGGGCTTTTGCCGCCCGAATATATACGTGACGGTCATACCAGTAGTGTGTTTCGAGCAGGAGCGTGGGCAGTCAATGTGGCTCGGGACAGAGAGGACGCTACACGTGAGCTTCTGGCTACGGCGTCTGCGCTGCGCCAATGGCAGGGGGCACCGGAAGTGCGGGTCCCAGAAATTCACGGTGTGCAGACGATCAGCACCCCATGGTTCAACACGAGGCTCGACGTTGCGATTCTCATTGTGGGTTGGCTGGACAGAGCGAAAGAGTTGCATCTTGTTGGTACACCTGTGGGCCCGCGGTTTGTGCGGGTCGCGCACTTTGTCCCAAAGTCGGAAGGAAACCTATGTCTTGTAGGGTCGCCTCTCGGAGCTAGGCAGACGGCAGCGGTCTGGTCCGCGGTTGCAGTGGCTCAAATCGCGAACGCAGACATTGATTTGTCAACGGGAACGCTGGCTACACCCAACGTCGACTACAACGACGGCGACGTAGTGCTGTGCCATGATGGGACTCCGGGGCTTGTCGGCGCGAGTGGGACTACGTTTGTGGCACCGTTGCCTGTCTGGCCGTATGCTATGTCGCTAGTTGCCGCACCTGATGACCTCGCAGCAGGGAACGAGACACTGCAGTGGAACGATCCGCCTGCTGCCGTCGCAGCCACTTATCGCGGCCTGCAGAAGAGAGGCATGACAACAAGGCAAATTCATTCGGTTTTCGAGGCGGCGGGCAAACTGAACTTGGCTCAAATACAAGAGTTTTTACCGCATTCGTGCAAGTCTGCAATTATAGAATCATTCGAACGCACTCGTCGTGCATGCTCGCTGGCTACGCCATCTAGCCAACCTTCAGTCAGCCTGCAGACGTGTGAAATAGATCAAGACGACATATAGTCACTCCCTCAACTTCTCGCTTTTAATAGCCCATGGAAATGGCAGCCGTGAAAAGTAAAGTCCTTCGGGCCAAGCTTCGCATACCGGAGAAATATTATGCGCCCGCACTGCAGAGGAGCTAAGAAGTGTCGACATCTAATCCCATTATTGCAGTGTTCGGGAGTAATAAACCTTCCGTCCATGAGCCTGAGGCAGCAAGGCTCTTAGGAAAAGCGATAGGGCGACAGGGGGCCATCCTTCTGGCAGGCGGCACCTGGAGAAATCCTGCTAGTCAGGTTAAGGACATCTCGATCGTGGCTGCTGCCGAAAGTAACGTCACAACCGACCCCCCGGTTTGGATCGGAGTAGCGAACGAACCTGCGCCCGCCCCGTTGAAGGAATCGCATCGGGGCGTTGTCCTTACGCCAGGCGGTAAGCACGAGCGCAACTTTGTTGAAGCATGCCTATGCCATGCTGCCGTCGCCATCGGAGCAAGCGATGGGACTTCATCCGAGGCAATTTTCTCCCTCTTCTTGCAGCGTCCCGTTGCACTGGTGAACTTTCCCAACAAAATCGGGCGGGAGGCGACGATGCGGACTCTCAGGACAGCGGCCCTTAGACGAATCGCGCCGAGTGAGCATGGGGATCCTGTTCGGAGGGGAATACGCCAAGCCTATGAATGGGCGGATAAGCCCGATGTTGACTTCATCCGTTCGCTGCTACCGCGGACGGATGAAGACGCGGACGCGATTATTGAGGAACTTATCCGGAATATCGAATCTGTAGAGGACAGACCGCCCCTGCACACCCTCCGTAACGCGCGGACGTGGGAAGCCTTCGTAGAAGAGTCGATTATCGCAGCCGGGCGATGACGCGCCCCTCCACAAGAAGCTTTTGTCGCGGAGATGTTGCTTGCCCCTGTTATTGAATCGAAAAGATAAATCAATATACAGCTAATCCGGGAGAAATTAAGCTCATGAGAGGGAGCAGAAGAGCGCCCTCGCGCTTTCCATTATGCACCCAAATCCTACGCGTAGGCGTAGGAAGAATGATGACCATGATCAGGTTGTACACCGCCAAGCCGGCGAGGACGGTCGTGAAGACCCAGTACAAGATGCGAGGATGCCAAGGCCGGACCTAAATCCACTGCCGGAGCCGACGTACCAATCCGCAGGGGGAAGCCGTTGCCGCCCTTTTAAAAGGACATCTATGAGCTTAAGACTGTAAGGCTGAGTTCCTAGAGTCTCGTCCTCTGCTGTCAGGAAATCAGGAAGCTGACTCAACTCTGACATGTTCGAGCGGGGTGGCCTGACGTCAGGTTGGGGTGTGCCCCAACGGGATTCGACCTACTAAAAACAGTCCTCGGACTCGCAAGCTACTTGCTGCCGGATGAACGGGCAGTTTGGGCGCAGAGGAGGTTGGGCGGAACGCGTGCAGTGCCAAGGGTAAGACTCGTTTGACGTACCTGGGGCTCAGGAGAGGGTGCTGTCGATGGCAATGATGGCTGAGCCCAGTGCCATGATGCCCCAGACAGCGAGTCCAATTTGCTCGAAAACCGTTGTCATGTGGCGTTCCGTCGCTAATGTGTCCGGCAGGACTCGTCGGATGACCGCTATTTGACGGGTCATGAAGCTGCGGGCCTGCAGTCGGGCGATCGCACGCCTGAAGATGAGGCCGGTCGTGGCAAGCAAGGCGATAAATAGTGCCAGTTCCATCGAGAGCTCTTTCTAAGGAGTGGTGGATCTTTCCCGGACGGTCTTTTCGGCCCGACATTCAGGCTGCGAGTTGCCCCTCATGTGAGTGCATGTGTGTGTGATCTGCGTGATCCCGTTCGCTGATCAATCCGTAGGGGACGTCAGCAGTGAGTGCGACCGAGAAATGGCAGAAGTCATGCCGTGTGACGATGATGCCTAGCTTTCGATCTTTTGAAGCCCTGAATTCTGCTGTGGTTATGGCTCGTTCCAGTTCAAAGTCCCGCTCTTGAACAGTTGCCACAACGAAGTCCGCTATGAGTGTGTCGTTCGTCATCCTAAAAGCCTTTTAACTTTCGTGTTGTTCTGTGTGGCGGGTAGACGCAGGGCTTCTGCGTTTCGTAAGCCAAGACAGAGTGCTGGTAAAGCTGGAGCGTCCAGCCATTGGTTTGGCTGGACGCTCCCTCAATGCTCAGTACGGGCTGCTGCTACGGGCGGGCCGCTGCTGCCTGCTCGGACTGGCGGGCCTTTCGGGTAATTCCAAGGCCGCGGGCGCCAATTTCGTTGAGGTCCTCTTCTTTGAAGCGGTTGGCCCACTCAACCTCGTAGTCTTCTTTCGGAAAGTCGGTCGGGCTTTCGCCGAGACGGAACCGCTCGGCGACGTTGGCTGCGTACTTGGCGTTCTTTTCACACATGGGCGCGGCCGGGATGTAGATGACGTTGCCCCAACCCTTTTGGTTGGTCACGGGTTCGACGCTGTGGATGACGTCCGAGTGCCACCAGACGGAGTCACCGGGCTTGACGTCCGGAATTCCCGAGATCGCGTCAATGAGCAGGGGGTGCCACTTCTCGTCAACGCCCAGAGCCTTGCCTTGTTCGGCGCCGCAGAGGGAGTCTTCGGGGACATCGGAGAGCAGTGGGCGGATGAGCATGTAGGCCATTGCTGCCGGAATCGGGACTACGTGGAGTACGCCCTGGTCGTGTTGCATTTCGGACATAGCCAACCAGCCCTGGAAGCTGCGGAAGACGCTGCACATGGTGGAGGAGGGGTATTCGTCCACTTCGGTGCGGTATGCGGCGTCCCATGGATCGTAGGACTCGAAGTCACCATTGAAGAGGCTGGAGAAAACCTGCTGGTAGGCCGGGGTGAGCCAGCGTTCGACGGAGCCGGAGTCGGTGTGGGCGCCGAGGCCGTTGGAGTTGGCGCCCGGGGGCCGGCGGCGGATGCGGTCCGGGTACATTGCGTCCTGATCGGGGTCGAACCAGGTCACGCCCTGGGATTCGCTTTTCCATTGGGCGTTCATGAAGCTTTGAACCTTGGCCGTGTGCTCATGCTGGCGCGCTTCCATCTGGGCCGGTGACCAGTAAATGGGGTAGATCTCCGGCTTGGATGCCTTCAGGTTGCCGAAGAAGTTATCTGCGGGCCCGCGGTACTTCTTGTCGAAGTCGTTGCTGTCGACGTAGTCGACCAATGACTGGTCCCAGCCCGTGGCGGTTTCTTCGGATACCTGTCCGCGGATTACGGCGCAGCCGCGGCGGTGGATCAGGTCGAGCGTCTCCTGGGGGACTGTGCCGTTTTCGATGTCTGAGTACTGAACGATGGGCCATACGCTTTCTCCGCGCGCCCTGGTCTTGACGATGTCGTCCACCTCGGCGCGGACAAAGGCTTCGATTTTCGCGAACAGAGCGTCAACGTCGCCGATCTGTGCTCGGAGTTTTTTCTTGACTGCCTTGATAGCTGCCGGGTAGTCCGCCGGTGGATTCTCCCAGCTGGTCTGCTCCGTTTCAGTCATGTCTTTTCTTCCTTAGATCCGATATGTGGAGTATCAGTAATGGATACTTACTGAATGACTATGGATCAACTGTACCCCTAAAGGTAAGATTCAGTAAAGAACCCTAACTGGAAGATTTTTCGAATGGTCACCGTACAAGACTTGCCGCGGCACGGGATGCTCGCCTCCATCACAGAAGGTCAGTTCCTTGCCGCCCTTGCCGCCGCGCATGAACCGCTGTCACGGGCTGAGATCGCCGAGCAGACGGGCATTTCAAAGCCCGCGATTTCCGAGGCTGCTAAGAGGCTGACGGAACACGGCATCATTTCGACGACCGGGACGCGTCGGGGTGGCCGGGGAGGCGTTGCGACGCTCTTTGAGATCAACGGCCAGCGGGCGCACTCTATTGCCCTGGCGCTGGCAGCCAGAAAAATAGCAGCACGTGCCATGGGCATGAACGGCCAAACCGTTTTCGAGGCAGAGCGTGAGGTGGATCTGGACAGCGCCCCCGGTGACGTGATTGCGATTGCCAGGGACCTGCTGGAGGAGGCGTCAGCAGCCGCAAACTCCCCCTTGGAGTCAATCTGTGTGTCTGTGGCCAACCCTGTAGATCCGCGGACCGGGGATACCGTTTCACTGGAGAATTCAGCCTTCGCGGCGGGTCGCTTCAACGTTGTCCAGGAACTGGGCATCCGTGCTCCGAGCATTGTCGTCGACAACGACGTGAACTGGGCCACCCTTGCTGAGCGGCACCTCGGAGCCATGGCCGGGGAGGACAATTTCGTCTACATCTATCTGGGGGACGGGCTGGGCGCCGGGTTGTTCCTGGGCGGGGCACTTCAGCGAGGACACCGGGGTTTGGCGGGCGAGATCGGCTACCTGCGCGACTTGGATGGCCTTGACCTCACCCAGGGACTAGCAGCGAACGGATTCGGCCGTGGTTCGTCCTACGGCCTGGACTCCAGAGCCGTGGCCGGCCGTCCGACCTCCCTTCCTGGGGCTGACCTGGAACGGGCAATGCAAAGAGTCGCCCATCATGTCGCCAACATCGTGACACTACTGAATCCCAGCGCAGTGGTGGTGGGCGGCCCGCTGACGAATCAGACGGCCGTTCCCCGGCTCATCCGAGAAGAGGTCGCCCGGTTGGTGGTCAGCCCTGTCGAGGTAGTCGTCGGTAGCTTCGCACCACTCGACGGGGCCGGGTTCGAGGCTCACCGCCTTGCACGGCGATCATTCGGATTTTGAGGGATACGCGATGAATTTACGCCCGGCGCCTTCAAACCAGGGCGCGCAAGGACACAGGTTCAGGAAGGGACCTGAGGTCCTTCCGCCGTGGATCCGCGAAGTTGATGTCCTGCTTCCTGTCGCACGGCAGTTTGTCCTGACAGGGAACATCGAGGACTTCCACATGGACGGGTCCTCAGGGCAAAACCGGCTGCAGACAGCCACTGAACTCGTTACTTCCTGCTGTCGGGCCAATGGCTTCGACTTCATCTATTCCTACGACCCGGTCGACGGAATAGCCTTGGAATTCGAACGAACAGAAGGTACCGCAGAGAAGTTCTTCAGCCCAAGCCATCTGGAACGCTCAACCTCGGCAACCTTGGGAAAGATGGCTGACCTGATGCGCAAGGCCATGCTGGGCGGCGAGCACCGCGTAGCAATTTTTATGAATTTCGCGGCCAGGATGTGGCGGGACGAGCAGCACGCCGGGCCGGACCTCCGCGTACTCTTCACTCTGGCCGAAAAGCTTGCACATGCCGAACCTGCCTTGCAAAGCCCGCGCGGGCGGGATGCCAGCATCGAGAGCACTGTTTTTTGGTTTGCCAGCCAGGACGGGGCCGCCCCGCGGTGGCTCGTTGACGGGGATCGGGTCAGGACCATCAGCGTTCCTAAGCCGGAGCTCGGCACCCGGCGGGCTGCAGCGTCAGCGCTCATGCCCAGCCTTCGGGGCTTTGCGGTTCTGTCAGAGGAGCAGGTCTTATCGGCGGCGAATTCCTTCGCCCGGCTCACGGACGGCATGACCCTGCGGGACCTGAGCCATATTGTTCAGCTTGCCGTCGATGACGATGTCCTGGCAGAGAACATTGAGGAATCCATTCGCAGTCTTCGTTTTGGGGTCTCCGAGAGCCCCTGGAGGGATCCCGAATTGTTGCGGCGTATCGCCGACGGGGAGGCTACAGTCAGCTCCCGCGTTCTCGGCCAGCCGGCAGCGGTGCGGAGGTCGCTGGACGTGCTTGTCCGTGCAGCAACCGGGCTCACCGGCGCCCATGCAGGCAGTTCAACCGTGAACAGGCCGCAAGGCATCCTGTTTTTCGCCGGCCCGACTGGTGTGGGGAAGACGGAGTTGGCCAAGGCGCTGGCTGAACTGCTGTTCGGGGTGGAAGACGCCTACACGCGTTTTGATATGAGTGAATTCTCGGCTGAGCACTCTGAGGCGCGCCTGATCGGTGCGCCCCCTGGCTATATTGGGTTCGGTGCCGGAGGCGAGCTGACAAACGCGGTACGGCAGAAACCCTTCTCCATCCTCCTGTTCGACGAGATTGAAAAGGCCCATCCGCGTATCCTGGACAAGTTCCTGCAGATCCTAGAGGACGGGCGACTCACCGACGGCGCCGGGGACACCGTGTACTTCAGTGAAACGGTGATTATTTTTACGTCCAATCTCGGCACGTACAGGACAGTCGGGGCCGAAACGGCGGGCGCCCGGGTCGCACGCCGAGGCGATCCGTATGAACTCACACGTGAAAGAGTTCACGAAGCGATATCGCATCACTTCACGGAGGAATTGCAGCGCCCGGAGATCCTCAACCGCATCGGAAACAACATCGTTGTTTTCGATTTCATCTCAGAACCTGTTGCCCGGCAGCTTGCTGCCAAATATCTTGACGGGGTTTTGCGCACTGTGGGATCCCGGTTCGGGCTGAGTCTTGCCCTTGTCCCGGCCGTCGCCCAAACCATAACGGATTCTGCACTGGACCATCTGGACTTCGGAGGCCGGGGGGTGAGTTCAGCGGTCGAAACGACGTTTGTTAATCCATTGGCGCGCGCTTTATCGCAGATTCCCGCAGGTCTGGAAGTTGCAACTGTTACCGACCTCCGGGAGGGACCGCACGGATGGCAGGTGACCCTGGACTTCCAGCATCAACCGACCGTGGGTGGAGGTCACGAGACTAATCCCTAAAGGACCTCAGCGCCTCCACGACAAGATCGTGGTCTGCCTGCTGGGGCAAGCCAGAGACTGTAACGGTCGCGACTACGCCGGTTCCCGTGACATGAATCGGGAAGGCTCCGCCATGGGATGCGAAAAGTGTCTGGTCGAACCATCCATTGTCTTCAAGCCGCCCGCCACCGAGACGCCCCCGGAGTCCCACCAGCAGAGAAGGTTCACAGTAGCGTTCCGCGGTTCTGCTTTTGCGCTCGATCCAGGCGTCGTTGTCCGGCGTGGCACCGGGGAGTGAGGCGTGAAAGAGAATGTGTTGGTTCCTGCGGACATCGATGGCTATGGGCAGCGCTTGCGCCGTCCCGAGGTTTACCAGGCGAAGCCCCAAAGCAAGAGCATCATCCTGGCCGAATTTGCTGAACCGCAGAGCCTGCATTTCTCCTTCTATTTGCCGGATCAGCGCAAGGAGCGCTGATGTTGGCTGGTCACCAGCAAGGTCCGGGTCGAATTGCTGATCTGTCGGGAGGACGGAGTTGATTCTGGGTACGTTCACGGCTTGTTCTTTCGGTAAGCGGCGCGCCCCTTCTTCTGTCAGCAGGAGTAGGTCAGTTCCGGGGGCGCCAGGTGGCTGTAGAGGATCTGATTTTCAGTTGTGGTTCGATGAGTGACACCTGCGGTGGCAGGTCTGCGTTCCCGTCGAGCAGGCGGGTCAGGAGCATTTCCGTGCCCTTGCTTCCCACCTGCTGGGGGAATCCAGCCACGGAGGTCATGGGCGGCACCTGGCCGGCGGCGATACGGGTGTTGTCAAAGGACGCAACCGCGATGTCCCGGCCGGGTTCAAGTCCGCGGCGGCGCATCTCGTCGTAAACCCCTTGCGCGACGATGTCGCTGTAGGCGACGACGGCGTCCGGCAGGTTGCCTTGGTCAAAGAGCCGCCCGAGAGCCTCGGCGCCTCCTTCAGGGCTGACCGTACTCCGCAGTTCTTCCGTGCTCCACAGTTGGACGCCACGATCCTCTAACGAGATGCGGAGGCCCTTTTCGCGTTCCAGGAAAGAGGGAGCAAGCCGGCCGCCAAGGAAGGCCACGGTCTTTGTTCCCAGTGCCGCCAGGTGGTTCCCGAGCATCCCGGCACCTTTGACGTTGTCGCTGCCGACGTAGTCGAATCCGGGAAAATGGCGGGCGAGCAGGACGATGGGAACGTTCGCCGCGTTGACCTGTTTGGTGAGGCGCTCGGGCTTGGTGTCCAACGCGGGAAGGATGAGGAGGCCGTCGACCTGGCGTTCGATCATGGAGGCGACGATTTCCTGCTGCCGCTCTTCGAGGTCCCGGCTGTAGCCAATGAAGATGGTGTATCCGGCATCGTGGGTGATCTGGTCTACTGCCATGGCGAGTTCGGCAAAGTACGGGTTGATGATTTCGGTGACGATCAGGCCGATGGTCATGGTCCGGCTTTGACGAAGGTTGGCCGCCTGCCGGTTGTAGACGTATCCGAGCTGGTTCATCGCGGCGCGGACTTTTTCCGCCGTGGATTCGGGAATCCGGGTACTGCCGCGCACGACGAGCGAGGCGGTTGAGCGTGAGACGCCGGCGGCCTTGCTCACGTCTTCGAGGGTGATGCGGGGGGCCATGCTGAGTTCCTGCCGGTAAGTCGATAGGCGGAGGGGAGGGCTCCGCCCATCGACTTTACCAACGCATCCACTCCCGAAGGAGGGCAAGCGGTCAGGCTTTATGTGGTTTGGAGGGCGTCGCGGGGATCTTCCAGGCTTCGGCCCCGGGTTTCGGGGGTGAAGAAGGTCGCAATGATGGTGATGACCGTCAGCAATGACAGATAGCCTGCGATGGGAAGCCATGCCCCTGTCCCCGCGTGCGGGACGGCTGATCCGCCTTCAGCCGTGACCGCCATGGACATCAACCAGGCACCGATCATCGGCGCGATGCCGCCGGCGATGACGGCGGAGCCTTCACGGGCGACCGACACGCCAAGGTAGCGCTGGCGCGAGCCGAAGAGTTCGCACATGAGGGCGCTTTGGGAACCAAACATGCCCCACGTACCCACGCCGAGCCCGATGGAAACGACGACGATGGTCAATACCGTGTCCCCAAAGCTGAGTGCGTACCAGATGGGGAAAGCTGCTATCAGCTGGAAGATGGCGAAGGCCCGGTAGGTCCGTACACGCCCGAACCGGTCGGTGAGCCACCCGGCAAAGGGAACAACAGCGGCGCCGACCGCTGCGGCGAAGACCAGGGACAGTGCCCCGATGGGGCCTTTAATGCCGATGGCCGCACTGGACACGTAGGCGACGGCGAGGGCCTGGTAGATGGAGGAGCCACCGTTCTCGGCCATACGCAGCCCAATGCCCACCAAAACGGTTTTGCCGGAGCGCTTGATCAGGGTCCGCAACGGCTTCTCCGTGACCTGTTCGTGCGGTTCGAGTTGGGCGAAAGTGGGAGATTCCTTCAGGCGCAGGCGGATGTAGATGGCGACGCCGAGGATCAGCACGCTGGCCAGGAAGGGGACCCGCCAGAGCCAGGTATCGGTAATCTTGACGGCCTGGTTCGTGTTCAGCAGGAGGAAGTAGACCAGTGCCGCGGCAACGGTGCCCATCTGGACGCCGAGGAACGGCAGTGCGGCGATGAAGCCGCGGCGCCGCGGCGGCGCGTATTCGGTCATCAAAATAGAGGCGCCGGCCATTTCCGCGCCCGCTCCCAGCCCTTGCATCAGGCGAAGAAGGATGAGGAGGATGGGCGCGAGGATTCCGACGCCGCCGCCGTACCAGTCTCCCGGGGAGCCGTTGTAGGTCGGGAGAAGTCCGATCAGGGTGCTGGCACCGCCCATGAGCAGAACTGTGGCCAGCAGGACGAATTTCCTGCCGAGGCGGTCACCCAGCCGGCCAAAGATGACGCCGCCGAGCGGGCGTACGGCGAAGCCGAGGAAGTATGTGCCGAAGCTGAGGATGAGGCCTGTGGCGGGGTTGCTGCCGGGAAAGAACAGGGGGCTGAACACGAGGGCCGAGGCCAGGCTGTACAGGGCGAAGTCGTAGTACTCCATGGCGCTGCCGAGGGAGCTCGCCCATGCGGCCCTGGCGAGGTCTCTAGTGGAGACCGGGTGTGGTTCTTCAAGGTGGATGGGTGTCTGTTGGTGTTGGGGGGTCACAAGCTTTACCTGTCGTGGGGGATGGGGTGTTCGCTGCTGACCACTTGTGCGCCGGCAGGGGATTCGCCGGCGGCGAGGATGGTGTCGGCGACGCGAAGCGCGTTGGCTGCGATGGTCAGGGCGGGGTTGAGTGCTGCTGAGGAGGGGAAGAAGGAACCGTCCACGACCCAGAGGTTGTTAAGGTCGTGGGCGCGGCAGTCGGGGGTAAGCACACTGGTGGCGGGGTCATGGCCTGCCACGGCGGTACCGCACTGGTGCGAATTGGTTTCGATGCCCATCCGCTCGGTGAAGATCACCGGGTAGCCGGCTTTCCGCACTGCCTTGCTGACGCGTTTCACCAGTTCCTTGTGAGGCCCAAGGTTGTTTGGCTCCCACCAGATATGAATCTTGCCGTCGATGACACTGACGCCGTTTTCCCTGCGGGGGAGGTCCTCCGTGGTGAGGTAGATGTCGATGCTGCGGTCCGACATGGCCTTCAGGATGGGATTGGGTGCCCAGCTGCGGGCCATTTTGAGCATGCTGGCCCGCAGTTTCCCGAGCATCTGCAGATTTCCCAGGGGGTATTTGGTGGACGGGCCGGCTTCGTACCAATCGTTGAGACCGAGGGTTTTTTGCCAGAGAGTGCGGTTGACCTTGAAGGGGTTGATGCCGATAAAGAAGGTGCTGTTATGCACCATGTAGTTCCGGCCCAGCAGCCCGGAAGAGTTGGCCAGCCCTCGTGGGCTGTCTTTGGTGGCTGAGCGCAACAGGAGGGCAGCGGAGTTCACGGCGCCGGCGGCGAGGATGAACTTCCCGGCTTCGATGCGGATGACCCTGCCGTTGTTTTCGGCCAAAGCGGCCACGATGGTGCGTCCGTCGCTTCCCGGGATGAGTCGGGTGACCTTCGTGTCGGTCATGAGGGTGACTCCTGCTGCGGTGGCAGGGTCGATGGCGACCTTTTCCGCGTCAGCCTTGAGGCCGGCTTCGTTCGGGGCACCGTCACTGGTCGCGCAAAGTGCACGCTTTTCGGGTGTATCGGCATCCAAGCCGTTGGCCATCCGGAACGGGTGCAGCCCTTGGCGCCGGAACGAGTCGGCGAGGTCCTGGATCACCGGTTCATGATCCAGGGCGGGATAAGGGTATGCCTTCGAATGCGGGGGTTCCGTGGGGTCCTCACCGATCTGACCGTGGACCTGAAACAGTTCTTCCGCCCGGGTGTAGTACGGCTCGAGGTCGGCGTAGCTGAAGGGCCATGCAGGTGAGGTTCCGTCCGCGTGCTGTGTTTCTTCGAAGTCGCTGGCGCGGAATCTGGGCAGGCAGGCGCCATAGACTTTGGTGTTGCCGCCGACCCAGTAATAGACGCCAGGTTTGAATCCGGCCCCGGTGCGGCCGTTGTACCAGGTGTCGGCGTTCTTGTAGCGGCCTTTAAGGTAGACCTCGTCCAGGTCGGAGTTTTGCGGTTCGGCCGGGAGGTGGTGGCCGCGTTCGATGACGAGGATCTTGGCGCCCGAGTCCTTCAGGGCGTAGGCCATCGTTCCCCCGCCCATACCCGAACCGATGATGGCGACATCGGTGTGGATCACCTCATCCGGTGTTGCCGGCTCAGCCGGTGCCTGAGGCAGCGGGGCCTCATCGATAGTTGCGTAGGCCATGTCAGTCACGAGCTCCTGTGTGTTTCATCGAACTGCTGGATCTGGTCAATGGTGTCGAGGAACCAGTAGTCACCCCACATGACCGATTCGTCGACGCCGAGGTCTTTGCCCTCGTGGTAGCTTCCGTGCTTGAGGACGCCCTCCCATTCCTCATTAGGGGAGGCCAGAAAGTCCTCCTCTGTCAGGCGCCGGAGGATGCTGATGGCGTAGTCGGCGTAGACGGTGGCTTTCGTGCCGTCCTGGACGAGGCCGGCGAGTTGCCAGAGGCCACCAGCGGCCGCTGCCGCCGCCGACGTCTCGTAAGGACGTTCCGGTGAGGGTTCTTCCCAGTCGTTGGGCGGGATGAGACGGTCGCCGGTCTTTTCGATGTAGTAGTCTGCGGCGGCGACGGCGGTTTCGAGGAAGCGGCGCTCCCCGGTGAAGCGGTAGACGGTACCGAAGCCGTAGAGGGCCCACGCCTGTCCACGGGCCCATGATCCGTCATCGGAGTAGCCCTGTTGGGTAGTCTGCTTCAGGAACGCCCCCGTGTGAAGGTCGAACATGCCTTCGTGGGAGGCGGACCCGTCACCCCGCATCAGGAATCGGCGGGTGGTAAGGCAGTGGTCCACAGCCTTACGGCCCATGACCTGGTCGCCGGTCTGCTGCGCGGCGTAGAGGGCGATGTGGATGTTCATCATGATGTCTATGAACAGGCTGTCCGGCTGCCGGAAGCTGGGCATGTAACGGCCGGCTTCCCTGTAGCGGCTGGCCGTGGTGCGCCCTGCATCGACCACGACGTCGCGCTTGGATGTGTCTCCGGTGGCTTCAAACCAGCGACGGTAGGTGGACCAGAACAGGAAGCCCAGGTCGTGCACGGTGTCATCGGTTTTCCGGTGTTCGATCAGTTCCGAGTAGTGCTCAGCGGCGGTGCGGAAGTGAGCCTGGTCAGCAGCGTCGGCCCGGCGGGAGAGCATCCACAGCTGGCCGCCGAGGAATCCTTCACACCAGTTGGTCCACGCTTCGCCGTCGACAACCCATTTGCCGTCCTTGGTATAGAGGGGGAACCGGTCGGGGTGCTTGGTGGTCAGGTGGGCCAGTTTGGCCGAGGCGGTCTTCCATGCCCTGGCCGCAAAGTTACTGAAGTCTATGGGCACGTTGTACCCGGCCGGCAGGGTCAGGGGCAGAATGACTGGCAGGACTGCGCGGGCTTGCGCAGCATGGGAGGTGGCGGTGGCGGTCATGTCAATGTCCTGTGAGCAAGGGCGTGTTACCGACGGGAAGCGTCGGGGGCGTCCACCCAGCGGCTATCCCGCACGCCCACCTGGAGCTGTATGGTCTTCAGTTCGCTGAATTCGGCCAGGGCCTGGCGGCCCAGCTCCCGCCCGATGCCGCTTTGTCCATACCCGCCGAAGGGTACCTCGGGGTAACCGTCCATCCAGCGGTTGACCCAGACGGTCCCTGCGCGCAGGTCCCGGGCTGCGGTGAGCGCTTCATTGATGTCGTTGCTCCAAATGCCTGCGGACAGGCCGAAGGAAGTGGAGTTGGCGATGCCGATGGCCTCTTCGAGGGTGTCGTAGGGCAGAACGGACAGCACAGGGCCAAAGATCTCGTCGGTGGCAATGGACATCGTGGCGGTGACGTCGGTGAAGACCGTCGGCTGGTAGAAGCGCCCTCCATCCAGGCCGGTGTCGAGGCGGCCGCCACCGGTCAGCAGGTGCGCGCCGGCTTCACGACCTTCGGCGACGTAGCGTTCGACAACGGCCAGTTGCGCGTCGTTGACGAGGGAACCGACCAGCGTGTCGGACTTGAGCGGGTCTCCCACACGCATGTGCTGGGCGCGATCGACGACCGCTTTGGCGAATTCGTCGGCGATCGACCGGTGCACGATCAGGCGGCTGCCGGAGTTGCAGCACTGCCCAACGTTGAAATAGCCGCCGAATACCCCCGCATCGACCGCAGCGTGGAAGTCCGCGTTGGCGGTGATGATCTGGGGATTTTTTCCGCCCAGCTCCAGCTCAACTTTTTTCAGGTCGCGGCCGGCGGCGGCGGCGATACCTTTGCCGACGCCGGTCGAGCCGGTGAAGCTGATCATGTCGATGCCGGGGTGTTCGGCGATGGCCGCGCCGACGACACGGTTGCCGGTGACGATGTTGACCACACCTGCCGGGAACCCTGCTTCCCGGATGAGCTGGCCGAGCATGACGGTGGTGGCGGAGGTGCTTTCGCTGGGCTTAATGACCGCTGTGTTGCCGGCGGCGAGGGCGAAGGGCAGCTTCTGGCTGATGATCAGCAGCGGGAAGTTCCAGGGTGTGATCATGCCGACGACACCGATCGGTTCGTGGACGACCATGGCCAGGGTGTCTGGTCCGAGTGCGTTGTGAGCATCGCCTTGGGTGTTGCGCGCCAGGCTGGCGGCGTACTCCCACAGCTCGGCGGTGCCGGCGACCTCGTTGCGGGACTGGGTGATGGGTTTGCCGGTTTCGAGGGTTTCGGCCAAAGCGAGCTCTTCGGCGTCGCGCCGCACCAGGTCTGCGACCTTTAGCAAGAGCTTGGACCGCTGGGACCCTGTGGACTGCCGCCAGCCACTGTCCAGGGCCTGCCGTGCCGCGGCAACGGCACGATCGACGTCGTCTTTGCCGCCTTGCGGGAACGAGCTGACTTCGACTTCGTGGGCGGGGCTGAGCCTGGTGAACGTCTCACCGGTGCTCGCCTGGGCGTCTTCACCGTTGATGATCATGGGACGGTAGGTGGCTGCCACGTCCGCCAGGGTGTAGTTCTTGGTTTCCATTTTCAAGGTGTCCTTAGTCCGTGGTCGTTCTAGTTGTCAGTGAACCGGGCAAGTCGCTTGTCGCGGAACGCCGCGACACCTTCTGCCAGGTCGTCGGTGGCGGCGGCGAGGCCACCGGCCAGCGCCTCCAATACCCGGGAGGGGGCACCGTCGGCTGCAGCATCAATCAGCTGTTTGCCGAGCTGGACTGCCAGGGGTGCGCCGGCGAGCAGCTCCTGCGACAGGCGCGTGACGGCTTCATTGAGTTCGGCTTTAGGCGCAGCCACCGTGGCCAGCCCCCAGGCGAGAGCTTCCTCACCGGTGAGCTGGCGACGGGTCAGGACAAGTTCCTTGGCCCGTGCCCGGCCGATCAGTTCCGTGGCGCGTTCGGTGCCTCCCCACCCGGGCACGGTGCCCAAGCCGGTCTCTGGCAATGCGATCTTCGCTTCGGCTGCGACGACGCGGAAGTCGCAGGCAAGGGCCAGTTCAAGGCCACCACCGAAGGCCAGCCCGTCGATGACAGCGATGCTCGGTTGCCGCAGCCCCGCGAGAGCGTCGAATGCCCGATGGCCTGTGGCGATCCAGTCCCGCCACATTCCCGCGGCGGACAGGTCGGCGAAATGGTTAATGTCGGCCCCGACGCAGAAGACTTTCTCCCCGGCCGTCCGGACGATCACCAGGCGGGCCGTGGAGGCCCCCACCTCACGGACTGTTGTATCCAGATCGTTCAACAGACGCAGCGTGAGCGCGTTCAGCTTGGACGCCCGGTCGATCAGGATTGTGGCCGTATGGCCGTCAGGGGAGTATTCGAGGCTGACCTGTCCAAGGTTCTGATCAGTGGCTGTTGCGGTTTCGGCGCTCATGGCTGGTCCTTTCGCTGGCCGCCGAGTTCACCGGCGAGGTGTTCGGCTGCGCGCATGACAATGGCCCAAATGGTGAGGGTGGGGTTGATGCCGGGGCAGCTGGGGAAGGCGGCACCGGAGTACATGTACAGGTTGCGGGTGTCGTGCACCGCGAGGTGCTGATCCAAGACCGAACCTGCCGGGTCGTGGCCGAACCGTGCGCCGCCGAGGTCGTGGCTGGACCCGACGCCGGTGAAGTACGGGCCCTGCCATGTCTTGGTGGCTCCCATATCTTGTAGTAGCCCGGTGGCTTTGTCGGCCATCCAGGAGGCCAGCCGGCGTTCGTTTTCGCGGAGCCGGTACGTCACCCGGACCAGGGGCATGCCAAGGCCGGAGGAGTCACGGTGCCGGGGATCGATTTCGAGCCGGTGCGAAGCATAGGGCAGCGCGTCGGGCTGGATCCTGATCACGCCCTGCTGGGACCAGAGCTTGAGGTGGTCGCGGTACGCCGCGCCCCAGCGCGGGACGTCCTGGGGCAGCGTTTCACGGGCGATCTGCAACGGCAGGGCCTGCTGTTCCGCTCCGAGGGTGGCCCCGCCGATGAAGCCGTGGTCAAGGGACCGGAACTCGGGGGAGAGGAAGTCGTCGAGCACCACACCCTGGGCGGCGGGTCCGGTGTGCCGGTTGAATTCTGTTCCGGGGAACAGGGCGTCGACGTGGCCGAACATCTTGGTCATGTAGTGCAGGCCCAGCTGTCCGGTGTTGTTACCCAGCCCGTTTTCATGCCGGGAATCTGCCGAAAGGTACATCAGACGCAGGTTCTCGTAGGTGTAAGCGGAGAGCACAACGGCCCGGGCGTATTGCCGGCGGACCCTGCCGAGCGGATCCACCCATTCAACGCCGCGTGCGGCGCCGGAGTCGTCCATGATGATCCGGGTGACGCGGGCGTGGGTGCGCAGTTCGAAGTTGCCGGTGTCAATAGCGGCCGGGACGGGGCCAAGTCCGGGGTGCCAGCGGTCTCCGAGGAAGGAGCCCAGGCCGTTGTTCCAGGCGCTGTACCCGGTGGCCCGCCGGCCGCCGTAGGATTCGGTGGTGAATCCGACCGGCACGGGGTGCGGGTGGAGGCCGGCCGCTTTGGTGGCTTCGGTGAACTTGTTGCCCAGGATGAAGGGGCGGGTCGCGGGAAGCGGCAGGGGTTTGCTGCGCTTGACGAAGGGGTTTGTCTCGTCGCCGGCGATCCCGATGAGGTGTTCGAGCTTTGTGTAGTAGGGCTCGAGCTGGTCGTAGGTGACGGGCCAGTCAGCCAGGGTGCAGTCCTCGGGCAGTGAACCAGCGCCGTAGAGACCGTCGTAGTGGCTCTTAGGTGCGAACTGCCAGGGGTGAAAACGGCGCAGCCAGGACCCGTAGTGTCCGGCCGATCCGCCGACACCGTTGACCATCCGGCCCAGTGAGAAGGTCGCCTCGCGGCTGTCTTCTTCCTCAGCGTTTTCACGCCAGCGCGGGGTTTCCTGCTGGAACTTCGGGCCGAGGCCGCCACGGGTGTAGTACGCGTGCTCGAGCTCGTCGGGAAGGAATTCATCCAGCGGGCGGAAGGGCCCGGCCTCCAGGCCGACCACGCTCAGGCCGGCCTCAGCGAAGATCTGGGCGCTGAGCCCGCCCATGGCGCCGACGCCGACGAGCAGGACGTCGACTTCGTCTGTCATTTGCGGGTTCACGGCGTTCTCGTAGCCGAGCTGCTTGAGCTTATGGCCTTCGGTGTCGCGGGGGACTTCCTGCATCGCGTCGGCGAGGGTCTTAATGACCCCGCCCTTCGTGACGTGTTCGGTGCTGAGGTTTTCCTCGGCTGTGTTTTCCAGCCACACCCCGGGGTGCTTGAGGAACTTCCAGCCCACCGCGTTTTTGTTGCCGCCGTGGGCGGGGTCGGCGAAGAGGCCTTCCTGGGTGTGGGCGATGACGAGGCCGAAGAGGTCGCGCTGTTCTTTTACCGGCAGCTGATCGCTGAGTTCACCCTGTTCCAGGAGGGCCAGCACGTCCGTTCGCTCGGCAAGGGTCAGCGAGGCGAAGTTCCGGCCGTGCTTGTTCTCGGCATACCGGTCCAGGGCGCCGAAGAGCCACTGGTACTTGGGCAGGTCCTTGCGGCCGTAGCCTTCGAGTGTCAGGTCGAGGTATTCGGTGACTCCTGCTTCCCGGGTGTCCGGGCTTTGCCCGTCGGAAGGGAACATGGTTTCGAACAGGGCGTCGGCGAGTTCGGTTTCATAGGGGGTCAGGATGCGGAAGCTTCTCACGGTAGAAAATCCTTTCGGGCGCTTGGCGGAGCGTCAGTGCACGGCCAAGGTGGGTGTGCGCTGTTCGATCCGATCGTGCAGCGGCAGCGCGGGGAGGTGGATGCCGGCAGGGGCGTCGGCGAACAGGGCGAGGTCCATGGTGCCCAGGTCCTCGGCGACGATCAGCGGGAATTCGCAGCGGTCAAGGACGTCCTTTTGGAGGTCGATGCCGGGGGCGATTTCGGTGACTACGAGGCCGTCGGCGGTCAGTTCCAGCACGGCACGTTCGGTGATGTATTTGACCCGTTGGCCGCGGGCGAGGGCGCGTGGCCCGGAGAACGTGACGGCGGAGACGTCATTGACGAGTTTGGTGAAGGGTCCATCGGAGCGGATGTCCAGGCCGCTGTCGCCAGCGGTGATATCCCGGCGCCCAGCGGTGAAGGCGCCCATGAAGATGATCTCGGGGGCGGAGGAGGTGATGTCGGCAAATCCTCCCACCCCTGCTGTGACGTGGCGTTTTTTGGGCAGGTGGTGGACGTTGACGTTGCCGTGACGGTCGATCTCGAGGAAGGAGAGCAGGGAGCGGTTGAAGCCGCCGCCCTGCAGGAGGGTGAACTGGTCGATGCTGGGCATGATCGCGTCAGGGTTCTGCGCGCAGCCGAAAGCGAAGTCCAGCAGCGGGATCCCGCCGACGGCGCCCTGTTCGATGACCCAGCTGACTTCCCGGCCTTGGCCTTCTTCGACCAGGACGTGCGGGACAAGGGCGGAGACGCCGAAGCCGAGGTTGACGATTTCACCGGCCTTGAGTTCCTGGGCGGCGCGGCGGGCGGTAATTTTCTCGATGGAGAAGCCGACGTGGGGTAGCGAGCTCAGCGGTTTGCGCAGTTGCCCGGAGATGGCAGGGTCGTTGGTGGTCAGCGTGGTCTGCAGTTGGTCTTCGGCGATCACGACCGCATCGACGAGGATCCCTGGGACCTTCACGTGCTGCGGGTGGAGGCTGCCGGCCTCAGCCACGCGCTTGACCTGGGCGATGACCACGCCGCCGTTGTTGTGAGCGGCGTAGGCCAGATCCAGTGCGCCCAGGGGCGAGCCTTCGTCTTCAAAGGTCAGGTTTCCGTACTCGTCGGCAGTAGTAGCGCGGATGATGGCCACGTTCGGGATAACCGAGGGGAAGAACAGCCATTCCTCACCGGCGACCGTGGCGGTCTCGACGTGCGCGTAGGGGGTGGTGGCGTTCATCCTTCCGCCCTGCAGGCGGGGGTCGATGAAGGTGTCCACGCCCACCTGGGTGAATACACCGGGCTGCCGCGTGGCAGCCGTCCTGTGCATCTGATAGATGACGCCCGAGGGGAAGTTGTAGGCTTCGACTTCTTCGCGTTCGATCATTTGCCAGATGCGGGGCGGCTCAGCGCTGGAGGGCCCGGACGGGTAGGAACCGGCTATCACCTTGTGCAGCAGGCCCGGCCTCGCGATGTGGTCGATGCCCTTTACCCCGTACATGTCTCCGGCGGCGATCGGATGCATCGAGGTGAGGTTGGTGGGGTGTGCGGTTTCTTCAAACCGCTGCCCGATGCCGGCCAGGACGCTGTCGGGGCAGCCGAGGGCGCTGGAGGAGCTGACAGTGATGACGTCGTCGTCGTTGATGAGGTCCGCTGCTTCGCGGGCCGTGAGGATCTGTACCTTCTGCATGGCGTTCTTTCTGGTGTCAGTTGATGTGGACTGTGCGTCCGGTAATTGCCGATTCCTGAGCGGCGAGGGCGACCTTGAGGGCCATCAGTCCGTCGCGGCCGGTGGCCGTCGGCGTACCGGTGCCGGCCACTGCGGATGCAAAGGCGCGGAGGACGGTTACGTACAGGTCCTCGGAGCAGTCCACTTCCACGTCGCGTGTTCCGGTCCTCGTGGTCAACAGGACCTGGCCCTTGGTGTCCTGGGTCATGGCGTCGATGACCTTGATTGTGCCCTCGGTGCCATGGACTTCCAGGGAGGTATCGGCATACCCGACCGTGAAGGAATCATGGGTCTGTGCCAGGACGGGGGGTTTGCCGTCCTGGTCGTAGCGGATGACAGTCATGGCGGCATCTTCCTGGCCGCCTGTGTTCCAGTCGGCCTGCTGAACGGCAACCGCGGTAACGGCCACGGGGTTACCCAGCAAGGGGTTCAGGACGGCGGCATCGTGGCAGGTAATGTCAAGGATTACACCGCTGCCGGGAGTGCTTTGGCCCAGCCGCCATCCCCGCAGCCGCTCCGGCAAGAGGACTGCGTGGGCGACCTTGGCGGAGAGGACCGTTCCGATGGCCCCGTCAGAGACGAGGCCACGGACCGTGGTGTGAAGGGGGCTTCCTGGGAGGTGATGGTTGGCCGCCAAAACCAGTCCCAGTTCTTCGGCGAGCTCCACCATTGCTTCGGCGTCGGCAGCTTCGAGCGCGAGTGGTTTCTCGCACAGCACGTGCTTTCCGGCGCGCAGCGCCCGGCAGGCCTGGTCGAAGTGCTTATCGTTGGTAGAGGAGATATAGACGGCGTCGATGTCCCAGCCCAGTAGTTCATCGAGGTCCGTCGTCGCGTAGTGCAGGCCATGGACTGCCGCGAATTCATCGGCCCGTCCTGCCGAGCCGCTCACGACGCCCTCAACGTTGCCCCCGCTGTCCCTGATGGCGTCAATGACGCGCGTTGCTGCGATGTCGCTGGCGCCAATAAGGCCCCATTTCAGTGCTGACATGGTGTTGCTCCTAATTTCGTGGTCGCCATTGGGCAGTGGAGGCGCGGACCTTCAGCGCCGGTTCGATGAGGGATCGCTGGGGCGGCAGCGACGAGTCGCGGATCCTGTTGAGCAGCAGCTGCGCCGCCCGCTTGCCGATGACTTCCGGATAGGTGGATACGGACGTTAGCGGCGGCAGCAGGAGTTCGGCCATAGCGATGTCATCGAAGCTGGCCACTGAGACGTCACGTCCGGGTTCGAGGTTGCGGCGGCGCAGTTCGGCATAAATGCCAAGCGCGACAGCGTCGCTGTAAGCGATAATGCAGTCCGGCCAGATGCCCTGGTCCAAAATCCTGGTAATTCCCTCCGCGCCGCCGGCAGCGTTGTTGGTGGTCGCTGCCGAGACCGTCGGGTCAAAAGAGACGCCGCTTCCGGCAAAGCCTGTTTCCAGGCCCTTGACCCGTTCGTTGCGTGCAGACGAGTGCTCGGGGCCACCAACAAGCACTGCGGAGGCGACGCCCAGGGACACCAAGTGGTGGGCCAGGTGTTGCCCCGCACCGAGGTTGTCCGGACCGACGTAATCGAGCTCTTCTGAAAAGTACCGGGCCAACTGCAGGACCGGAACGGCAGAGCGATCGATAATGCCGCAGACCGGCGTAAGTTCAGAACCCGTTGCCGGCAGCAGGAAGATCCCGTCGACCTGCTGTTGGACCATGGTTTCCAGCTGCACATATTGACGTTCAACATCATCGCGGCTGTAGCCGACAAAAAGCGTGTAACCAGCCTCGTGGGCCGCTTCCTCAATCGCCATCGTCAAGCCTGCAAAGTAAGGGTTGCGGATGTCGGTGACGATCAGCCCCAAGGTCATCGATTCGTTCCGGCGCATGTTGGCGGCATGCCGGTTATAGACATACCCCAGCTCAGCCATCGCCAACCTGACGCGGTCAGCTGTCGCCTCGGGAATCCGGGAACTGCCACGAAGAACCAGCGAAGCAGTAGATCGTGATACTCCAGACGCCCTACTGACGTCTTCAAGCGTGACTTTCTTCACCGGTTCCACCTCCTCCTCGGCTCATTGAACATTATTTCTACCATGTTACGCGGCGCTTTGCTAGAGCGATCTACGAAGCGATGCGGGCAGCCAAAATCAAGGAATCACGGCGATTTGCGAACGTAAAGCGCGTAATGCACCTCACAACTGAATTGCGACGTTTGATCTGTCGGTAGAAATCTATTGCATCGATCTACTAGCGTATGTAATCTGGAGCACAGCACAAGCTAGCGCCGGGCCTTCCGGCGTCTGACACCCAAAGGAGAGAGTCATGCGTGCAGCAAAAAAGCTCAAAACATCGCTGGCCGTAACGGCAGCTGTAAGCCTCATCGCAGTGACAGGATGTTCTGCCAACCAGCCCGCCGGAGACTCCAGCGGCGGTACCGACAAACTGGAAATCACGTCCTGGTGGACCTCGGGCTCCGAAGCCGACGCCCTGAACGTGTTGATTGACGGCGTGAAAGCCTCGAAGCCGGGGCTGTCCGTCGACAATGCAGCAGTTTCCGGCGGCGGCGGCGCCAACGCCCGCCAGGCCCTGGCAGCACGTCTTCAGGCCGGCAGCCCACCGGACGCCTGGCAGCTGCACCCGGCCGGGCAGTTGAAAAGCTATGTGGACGGGGGGCAGGTCGCTGATTTGACCGAACTCTGGACCCAGAATGACTGGGCCTCCAAGCTCCCCAAGGACGTCGCCGAAGCCCAGCAGGTCGACGGTAAGTACTACACCGTCCCCATCGGTGTGCACCGGGGCAATGTTCTGTGGACGAACCCCGCTGTCCTGTCCAAAGCAAATGTCACCATCAACCCGACCGGCAGCGTCGATGAGCTGATCGCCGGCCTGAAGCAGGTTGAGGCGACCGGCACCACGCCCGTCTGTCTCGGGGACAAGGACATCTTCGCCTCCGCCGAGTTGCTCGAGTCCATCATCATGTCCCGTACCGGGGCGGATAACTGGAAGAAGCTGTTCACCAACGAATACTCCTTCGACGCTCCCGAGGTGAAGCAGGCGCTGGAGGACTACAAGACCATTCTGTCTCTCTCCAACAAGGACCACTCAGCCGTCACCTGGGATGAAGCAGTGAAGAAGATGGCCGACGGCTCCTGCGCCGTCAGCCTCATGGGGGACTGGGCTTACGGTGAGCTGCTCAACGCCAAGAAGCAGCCCGGAACGGACTTCGCCTGGGTGACCTTCCCCGGCAAGGAAGACATCTTCGACTACGTGGGTGACGGATTCTCCATTCCAGCTAAGAACATCCCGCATGCAGACGCTGCGAATGCCTGGCTCAAGACCCTGATGGATCCGAAGGTCCAGACCGATTTCGCTGCGAAGAAGGGCTCCATCCCGGCTGTCACCAACGCCGACGTCTCGACATTGTCTGAGTACCAGCAGGAAGCAGCCAAGAGCTTCGGCAAAGCGTCCGTCGTTTCATCCCTGGCCCATGGTCAGGTCACTACTGCTGAGTTCGCCCAGACCTACGCCGACGCCGTCTCCACATTCAACGGCAGCGGCAACATCGACGCCTTCACCGCAAGCATGACGCAGGCCCAGAAGAGCCAGCTCTAGCAGCCGGTCAGCCCAAACAAGCCGCAAAGGATGTGGCTGCAGACCCCACTGCAGCCACACCCCGGACAGGATCAGTTCACATGACAACGTCAACAGCGCAACCGCCCGCACCAGCCGGCCCCCGGTTCAAGAAGCAAGTCCCGCACAACGTCAAGACCGCCCGCCGTTCTGCCCTGATTTTTACCCCCAGCCTGCTGGTGAGCTTCGTCTTCGTATACGTCTTCATCGGCATCACGGTCTACATTTCCCTCTCGAACTGGAAAATTGGCACCAGCCCGGACATGTCGCTCCGCCAGCCCCTGGGCGGCACCTACGCCGAAATCGTCCAGGAACAGCGCTTCCAGGCCGACATCCGCAACGTCGTGATCTTTACGATCATCTTCCTCGTCCTGGCCATCATCGGCGGGCTCATTGCGGCCCTCTTCATCCACCACGTCAGCGTCGGGAAGGGCCTGTTCCGAACGGTCTTCCTGCTGCCGTATGCGCTGTCCTTCATCGTCACCGGTGTGGCATGGCGCTGGATCTTCTCCCCCTCCACAGGTGTCAACGAGATCCTGCGCAGCATCGGAATCGAAAACCCTCCGGGCTGGACCACGGACACGACCATCCTGGGTGCCCTGAATAACCCTTCCGGCACGGACTTCCTTAAAGTGCAGTTCGGCGTCCCTGTTGCCCTGCTGCCCATTATTTTCGCCGCCGCGTGGCAGCTCGTGGGCTTCGCCATGGCCATGTATTTGGCCGGCCTGGCCTCCATCCCGGAGGAACACCTTGAGGCAGCAAGCGTGGACGGGGCCAACACCTGGCAGCGGCTGCGCCACATCGTGCTGCCCCAGCTGTGGCCCTCAACCATCACCTGCTTCGTGCTTCTGCTTCACGTCGCCCTGAAAATCTTCGACCTCGTCGTCGCCATGTCAGGCTCCGGACCCGGCTTCGTCACGGACGTGCCCGGCATCTACATCTACAACTACCTCACCAGCCGCTACGACAAAGCGTCAGCCATGGCAATCATCCTGCTCCTGCTGACCCTCGCCGTGATCGTCCCCTATCTGATCCGCGGTTACCGGAAAGAGCGAAAGGCATAGCCATGGCCGTCGAAACCCTCCAACCATCCCCCACCCAGCCCGCCCGTGGGGGGCACCGCCGCGCCGGAAAGCTGGCCCCCAAGCCCCGGTCCTGGCACCTTCCCAAGACCCTTGGCGGCTGGGCTGTCCTGGCCGTATGCACCATTGCCACGCTCGGCATGCTCGTACCGGTCTACGTCATCATCATCACCGCACTTTCGGGAAGTACCGGGGCGCCAAACTTCTTCCTTGCCTTCCCGGATGCACCGAGCCTCGATGCTTTCAAGGGCGCCTGGACAAAACTTCACGGATCCCTGACCAACTCCCTCCAGATCACCATTCCTGCTGCGCTGATCTCCTGCCTGCTGGGGTCGCTGAACGGCTACTTGCTCGCCAAGTTCCCGTTCCGGGGCTCCAACGCACTCTTCACTGTTCTGCTGGTGGGTATGTTCATCCCGTTCCAGGCCGTCATCATTCCGGTCTTCCAGTTCCTGAACATGCTCCACCTTCAGGGCAGCCTCGTGGGTCTGATCCTGGTGCACGTCATCTACGGCATCCCGATCACGACGTTGATCTTCCGCAACTACTACGAGGGGATCCCCAGCGCGATCATCGAGGCCGCGTCCATTGATGGAGCCGGGATCTGGACGACCTACACCCGGGTCATGTTGCCGCTGTCGATTCCAGGTTTCGTCGTCGCAGGCATCTTCCAGTGCACCAACATCTGGAACGACTTCCTCTTTGGCTTCATCCTGGCCTCCCCAGCAGCATGGCCTGCAACGGTGACTCTGAACAACCTCATCGGTACAACAACCGTCGACTACTCCGAGCTGATGGCCGGCGCAGTCCTCGTCGCAGCACCGACTGTTCTCCTTTATCTGGTGCTGGGCAGGTTCTTTGTCAGCGGCCTCACTGCTGGAGCCGTGAAGTGAGCCCAACGGACGTGCTGTGCGTGGGGGAGACGATGGCGGTGGTCACCCCCGCCCACGCGCAGCCGCTCACCACCGCCGAGGAATGCCTCCTCGGCTTCGGGGGAGCGGAATCGAATGTTGCTGCCCACCTTGCCGAGTTCGGCTACCGTGTCGCCTGGGCCAGCCGGCTCGGACATGATCCCTTCGGAGATCGGATCGTTGAAGGCCTGTCATCGCGGGGGGTTGACGTCAGCCTCGTCATCCGTGACGATGCGGCTCCCACGGGTGTCTACTTCAAAGATCCTGACCTCGGTCAGGGCGCCAGGACGCTGTACTACCGGGCCGGGTCCGCCGCGTCCGGCATGTCACCCTGGGACTTCGGCGCGTGGCCCATGGAGCAGACGGGCTGGGTCCACACCAGTGGAATCAACCCGGCACTGTCCGACACCTGTGCGGCGTTGACAAAATACCTGCTCACCCAGGCCAAAACCAAAGGCTACAAAGTCTCCTTTGACGTCAACTACCGGCCAGCGCTGTGGACACCGGAGATCGCAGGCCCACGACTGCTCACATTGGCAAACATGGCCACCGTCGTGCTGGTGGGACTCGACGAGGCAGAAACACTCTGGGGCTGCGCCACGGCCGAGGACGTGGCCGCCGTTCTCCCCAGCCCCACACACCTGATCGTCAAAGACGGCGCCCTGGAAGCCGTGGAGTTCATCCGCAACAAAACAGGCGAAAACACTGTCCGAGTCCCCGCCCACAAGGTCGACGTCGTCGAGCCCGTAGGTGCCGGTGACGCCTTCGCCGCTGGGTACCTCGCTGGTCTCCTGCGTGGCGACAAGCCAGAGGAGCGGCTCGCCCTCGGCCATTCATACGCCGCATGGACCTTGGGAACCCGCGGCGACTTCCGGCCAGGTCATGGAACCCGCCCACGCTCATATGGGTTACCAACCGCGTACGCGGCTCCAAGCTGACAGAAGTCGCAGCAACAGCAACAGCAACAACCGAGAAAGACAGCACCTTGACACACCAAGTACCCACAGACTGGTTCGACGGAGACTTCTTCCGAGTCCCTATAATCGCCGTCCTGCGTGGGCTCAACCCCGATGAAGCCGTCCAACGAGCGATCCGCGCCTGGAACGCCGGAGTCGAACATGTCGAGGTGACGATCGAAACACCCGAGGCAGTGCGTTCCCTCGCTGCAGTTGCCAGTGCTGCAGCCGAACGGGGCGTTGCCGTCGGCGCCGGCACTGTAATCAGCATCGAACAGCTCGATGCTGCCGCGGCCGCCAATGCGTCGTTCACCGTCTCACCGGGGTTGGACGAAGTCATCGTCAACGAAAGCATCCGACGGGGACTGCCCCACCTCCCCGGTGTCGCTACCGCCAGCGAAATACTCCGTGCCAAGACTCTCGGACTGACCTGGCTCAAGGCATTTCCCGCTTCACTGCTGGGTCCCGAATGGGCAAAAGCCATGAAAGGTCCTTTTCCCGACACTAATTTTGTTGCCACAGGCGGCATGCACGTGGCAACCGCAGCGACTTACTTGAGCCAGGGAATCAGCGTCGTCGGATTAAGCTCAGACTTCGCCTCCGACGAAGGAGCCCTTTCGGTCCAAAGGTTCCTGCTTGCCTCGGGTAGGGCGAGTGCCCGGCGGGTGTCCGGAATTGCCTGAGAACGTCTCCGCAAGAACTTCCGCTCGGGTCATTTGGCTTTCCGTAGCCGGTGCCGTCGGAGGTTTCCTCTTCGGTTTCGATTCTTCTGTGGTCAACGGGGCAGTCGATGCGATGCAGGAGGAGTTCACTTTAAGCAGTGGGGTCACCGGTTTCCTCGTGGCCATCGCCCTGCTCGGCTGCGCAGCCGGCGCATACACTGCTGGCAAAATTGCCGACCGGTTCGGACGACTTCCGGCCATGAAACTCGGCGCGCTGCTATTCATCATCAGCTCCCTCGGAACCGGGCTCGCCTTCGACGTTTGGGACTTGGCCCTATGGAGGGTCATCGGCGGCGTGGGAATCGGCATTGCATCCGTTATCGCCCCCGCCTACATCTCAGAAATCTCTCCCCGTCACGTCCGGGGGCGCCTGGCCTCAATGCAACAACTTGCCATCACCACCGGCATTTTCGCCGCCCTGCTCACGGACGCCATTCTTGCCGATTCCGCACAGGGCGCCGGAGAGCTTTTTTGGCTGGATCTCGCGGCATGGCGCTGGATGTTCATAGCCGGCGTCATTCCCGCGCTCGTCTACGGCTGGATTGCCTACACACTCCCGGAATCACCCCGTTACCTGGTCCTCACCGGAAAGATCGACGAAGCCAGGAGAAACTTCAAGCGGCTTGGAACAACGGACGCCGATCAGCAAATCCAGGACAGCCTTGAGCACGACAGCGCGAAGCAGCAGTCTCCGTCACTCCGGGGTCCCGCCTTCGGCCTGCACAGTGTGGTCTGGATCGGAATCATCCTTTCCGTTCTGCAGCAGTTCGTCGGAATCAACGTGATCTTCTACTACTCAACCTCCCTCTGGAGGGCCGTCGGTTTCCAGGAGCAGGACTCCTTCACGATTTCCGTCGTCACGGCAGTTGTCAACGTCCTGGTAACCGTCATTGCTATCGTGCTGGTGGACCGCATCGGACGACGCCCCATTCTTTTGGCGGGGTCATTAGGAATGGGCGTTTCCCTGGGAGCGATGTCCCTGTCCTTCGCATTCTCCACCGGGACCGGCACGGAGACGTCACTTCCGGGGATCTGGGCGCCAATAGCGCTCATCTCCTCCAACATCTTCGTCATTAGCTTCGGAGCGTCGTGGGGGCCCGTCGTCTGGGTCCTGCTGGGAGAAATTTTTCCCTCCGCCATCCGGGCCCGGGCGCTCGGATTCGCTGCAGCTGCCCAGTGGATCGCCAACTTCCTGGTGACCCTGTGCTTCCCCGCCATGGCCAACAGTTCGCTTCCGCTGACCTACGCCACCTATGCCGTGTTCGCCGCGGCTTCCTACTTCTTCGTGAAGTTCAGGGTGCCCGAGACCAAGGGCATGTCTCTGGAACAGGCCGAGACACTCTTCGCTTCCCGGGACGCGTACCGTCCCCTGACCGAAGCTTCTCGATGAACGAAACAGTGGCAGTGCCTCGACTGTTCGGCTCGATCCTGCCCCTTGGGGAACCGAGCGGAGCAGACATACGCGACGTAGCCAGCACGCGGAACCCATGAATTCGCCGTGGCGCCGCCCAGTACGGCTTGAGCGGCGCCACATGCACCACTGCCGCTGCTGCGGCCAGATTTACGGAGAAGTAACATGACTAACCCAGCACCCACAACAATGAATTTTGGCGGCGAACAGGTTCCGGTAATAACCGTATCCACCGTCATCGTTGGAACGGGATCGGCAGGCTATTGCGCTGCAGACAGGCTTTGGGAACTGGGCCACGACGATATTGTGATGGTCGCGGACAAAGTACGCGCGGGAGCTTCCCGTAACGCCGGATCGGACAAGCAGACCTACTACAAACTCACGCTCTCCGGGAATGAACCCGATTCTGTCCGCGAGATGGCCGAAACACTCTTCTCCGGGGGAGCGATGGACGGCGACAATGCCCTGGCAGAAGCAGCACTCAGCGCCCGGAGCTTCATTCGCCTCTGCGACCTCGGTGTTCCGTTCCCGCAGAACCGCTATGGGGAATTCGTCGGATACAAAACCGACCACGACCCCCGCCAGCGCGCCACCTCAGTCGGGCCTTACACGAGCCGGACCATGGTGGAACAGCTTGAAAAGAAAGTACTCCGCAACGGCACCCGGGTCTTTGACGAATGCCGCGTAGTGGATATCGTCGTCGGCCCCGATGAGAACGGCGGAACCCGCGTCGTCGGTCTCCTGGTTCTGCGCACAAACCTCTCTCTAGAATCCGGTGATAGCCCGTTCCTTTTCTTCAGGTGCCCGAACATCGTGTATGCGACAGGCGGACCAGCAGGAATCTATGCCAAGAGGGTGTTCCCCAACGGTCAATGGGGAGCCTCCGGCGCCGCCCTGCGGGCGGGCGTAAACGGCAAGAATCTGACGGAATGGCAGTTCGGCCTCGGTTCTATCAAGCCGCGATGGAATGTCTCAGGGACCTACATGCAGGCCGTTCCCCGCTTCGTTTCAACCGACGCCGACGGAAACGACGAACGCGAGTTCCTCACCGAAACGATTGATGACTACGGACGGCTGATATCGCTGGTGTTTCTCAAGGGGTACCAGTGGCCCTTCGACGCCCGGAAAGCAATGGACGGATCGTCCCTGATCGACCTCCTCGTCTACCAGGAAACCGCGCTTCGGGGCCGCAGAGTCTTCCTCGACTTCCGAACAAACCCCGTGCGTTCTTCATTCGATCACCAAGAACTGCAGCCAGAAGCCCACGAGTACCTCAGCCGTGCCGGCGCGCTCTTCGGTACGCCTATTGAACGCCTCCGCCACATGAATGAGCCAGCGTACCGGTTCTACCTCGACAGGAACCCCTACATAGACCTCGAGAAGCAAATGCTCGAAATTGATGTCTGTGCACAGCACAACAACGGCGGCCTTACTGTCGATGCCTGGTGGCAGTCCAATGTGCGAGGCTTCTTCCCTGTCGGTGAAGCCGCGGGTTCCCACGGTGTTTATCGCCCCGGAGGGGCAGCACTCAATAGCGGACAAGTAGGCGCAACACGGGCCGCGCAATTCATTGCTGCCGGCAATCATGCACCTGCTGGCAGCGAGAAGGAATTCATCACTGCCGGACGTCCCCTGCTCGCGGCTGCCCTTGACCTCTTGGCCGCTGCAACCAGTCGGGCAGAACAGGGAGTCCCGGACAATACCGGTGAGATGCTGTCGCGAGTCCAGGTGCTGATGAGCGAGAAGGCCGGGCCAGTGCGATCCAGAGACTCTATCCTCGAGGCGCTGGAACAAGTCTCGAGGTGGACGGATGATTATTCCGCGCTGGTGTCTGCCGACGCGGCCTCGCGGCGTTCTATCAACCGAACGTTTCTTGTCAGAGATATCCTCACGACGGCGCACGTCTACCTTTCCGCGATGGCTGACTACATAGCCCACAGCGGACAATCCCGCGGGTCCGTTATCTATTCCGACCCTTCAGGATCGCTCCCACGTCAGGGATATGGCACCGAACCCAATAAAGAACTGATGTTGCCGGACATCTTCAAATTCACTCTTGATAACGGCGCGCTCGATGACCAAGTGCAGGAAGCGACGCTTACCAGCCCTTCGACTCTTGAGATAGACGAAGCCGCTGGCTCAACCACCAATAGGGTCTCTCAGCCATTGCTCAGCAAAGTCGAATTTCACTGGCGCCCCAGGCGGCCTATACCGCAGGCTGATGAGTTCTTCGAAAACGTATGGAGAGAGTTCCGCGCAAACGGCAACATCTACTAAGAGCGAGGACTCGCCCCTCACGGAGTGGGACCGCACCTGCTTTGGCCGGCATCACTATAAGCCGGCCAAAGCAGGTGCGGTCCCGTCCAGAATTTGACCGACGCATCCCCGTGTTGAACATTTCCTGATCTGGTTTCCAGCACAAGAGTGCTCCATGAAACCTCTGCAACACGCCCTGGCGTTGACGAGCTTCGAGCTGTTCCTCATTCGCAGGCCGACCCTCGCGCGACCTTTACGTCGACGTCTTCGCTGGCCTCCAAGCTGAGAGGAACTCGTTCTTCAGGTCATTCCCAGGCCGAAGAAGATTCCACCCGTTGCTCCTGCATCCTGTTCCGGCAACGGTTCCAGGGAGCAGGAGCAACGGCCATCCCTACTGCATCGGGTGTTAAGACTTGAACGACCCCGTTCTCCGGATGCTGGGAAGCCACTGCGGCCTCAACAGAGTGCCATGATCAGCCCTGACGATCCGGGCACTGGCAAGTTCGGCTGGCCGAACGGGAATAGTTCTCGATGTTCTAGGAGGATCAGATATTCACGCGGATGAAGTCGTCCACGATGTTCAGGACTTCTTCCTTCCAAAACGCAGGACCTCCGTGATCAGCGCCCTTCAGTTGGAAGAAAGTAACCGGCTGACCCGCCTCCCGGAGTGCATCGTGCAGGAGGACGCTCTGTCCGAACGGAACCAGCCGGTCCTTGTCCCCATGGACGATGAGAAGAGGTCGTTGTTGAGGGGCTGGGGATATGTGGTTCATTGCCACTGTTGGAGCGACGAGGTCTGGATGGTCCAGGACGTTGACGCCGCCGATGAGCATGCCCTCGGGGCTCGCCGGCTCGATGTGGTTCTGAGTGGAAGGTTCTTCATTCATCCGTGAGATGTCTGTTGGACCGTAGTAGTCGATAAAGCAGCGGATGTTGAGTGGCTGTTCGTCGAGTGGTTCATCGCTGAAAAATGGCTCGTCCTCAGTGAGGCAGGTCAGCACTGTTGTGTGGCCGCCCGACGAGTCACCCCAGAGGATAACCCGGTCAGGGTCGACGTGGAAGTCAGATGCCTTCCGGCGCAGGAAGCGGATTGCCGTTCCTGTGTCACGAATCTGGGCAGGGAAGGAAGCGACAGGGGAGGGGCGGTATTCAATGATCGCCACCACATAGCCCCTTTTGGTGAAGTGTGCCAGCGGCGGCAGACTTTGGCCAAGGTCCTGCTCAAACCAGGCCGATCCCTGAACGAAGACGACCAGGGGGAAGACGGCAGTGCTCTCCCTGTCCATTGGCGGGAGCAGGACCTGCAGATGCAGGGGAATCCCGTCTTTGCGTGCATACTCCACTCCAAGGATGGCGCTTCCATGCTCGGGCTTCATGTCCGCCTGCAGGACTTTCATGCCTTCGCTGACCCGGGTGCTCGCAGGAAAATCGGCATAGTCGACGTCTCGCGGTTCGATGAACGTCGGAGGAGGTGAAACGGGATTCATACTTGCTCCAGGGTCTTTATTTCAGTGTTGGCCACGTGGCGCAATGCGCCGTACCGGAAGCCGGTGAGGATCGCGACAACGAAGACGGTAGCGGCACCGACGATCAGCTGTACTGTCGCGCTTCCGTCGCCGATGAATGATCCAAACGCTTCGAAATAATAGGGCGTGATCGCCGTTCCAATGGCGGCCCCGGTGAACAGTACGGCTGTTGCCATGGCAGAAGTCTCAGGCGTGGCCCGGTTGTTGGTCGTCGTAATGAAGAAGGGCATGAACGTGCCGAATCCGAGACCGGCGACGATCGCTGCGGCATACCCGAGCGGTGCGCTGGACGCGTTCGCGCAAACGAAGAGTGCAACGGCGACCGTTCCCGCAGCCGCGGCCCCAGTCCAGTTGCGCAACCGGCGCATGACCAATCCGAAGACGAGGCCCGCCGCAACCGATGCGACACCGAAGGACGTCATGATCAAAGAAACAGCGGGCGGCTCGATGAGGTGCTTCTCAGCTACAAAGGCCAACGGCATGGCGACGAAGAGTGTCTGGAAACCGATGTTGAAGACAAGCATGAGAATAGCGGCAATCCAAACATCGGCCGACAGGCGATACCATCGCGGAGCCTTGACAGGAGATGTCTCGGGGGCGTCCGGCAGGGCGTGCTTCGGGGGCTCTGGAACATACCGGGCGAACAGGACCAGGCTTACAAGTCCAAAGGCGTAGACGAAGAAGGCAGCCTTCCAGTCCCACAGCATGAACGCTCCTACGATGAGCGTCCATACAACACTTCCCGCACCTACCGCTGAGCTCTGCCAACCCAGCATGTTCTCGCGGTCCCTGCCATGAAAGAAGTCAGCGATAACACTCGAACTAAGGGGCTGAAGAAGACCCATGCCCGCACCCACGACGAGTCGCGAGAGCAGCAGGGCGGTGAAATTTCCCATCGGGATGAACACCAGCGGGCCCATCCCGGCGACAGCGATAAGTGTTATGCCGATGAGGGTTAACCTTCGCTTGCCAATCTTGCCGGCGAGCCCGCCGGCAAGGAGCGTGCAGACAATGATGGCGGCCGCACCGATGGTCATAAAGCTTTGGATAGAGGTCTGGCTTTCCTCGGGAAACGCTTTGGCGAGTTCGGGCAAGGTAGCAGAAACGGCCCCGGCCTCGGACAGCAGCAGCGAAACGGATAAAAGCGCTGCCTTAAATCTTTTTGAACGGATGTTGATGGACATGAAGCCTCCTCATTGAAGCGCAGCGGGCAGGGATCTGCCGCGGCAGCGGCACCACAGTCCCGCTTTTTAGGGTCGCCTGTATCTGCGGAACAGAGTGGCGGACGTGTTGCACAACACTAGGTCGCGAAGGATAATTAAGTCAACCCCTGACTTAATTAGGTTTGCTCTGACCTTGGAACTAGTCACAAGATGGAGTCCATGACCCCGCCCACCGACTCGGCAGACGTTCGACGACACAACATGTCCCTTGTGCTGCGCTCACTTGCCGATCATGAGCCTTGTTCGAGAAGCGAGATCCGCGCCGTGACGAAGCTCGTCAGCGGAACGGTGACCACGGTTGTAGAGGACCTGATGGCCCGGGGTCTGGTTGTCGAAACCGGGCACGCACAGGGAGGGCGTGGGAGGCCACGACGGCTACTGCAAACGGCCACAGAGCGTGTCCGCACCGTCGCCGTCCAGCTCTCGTCCCACGACGTGGTTGGGGAGGTGCGTGACTTCGCTGGGGGCATTCTGTGGGAGCGCAGCGAGGAACACGGCATCGGCCCCGGACGGCCCGAGGACCTTGTGCGCATTCTGGCCGGGATGACCAACGATGCAATGGACTATGCTGCATCCGTCCCTGGTGCCTGGATTATCGATCCTGTCGTCCTCCTGCCTGCACTCGTCACGGGAGATTCGACGGTTGCCGCGGCGCTCGGCCTGGGCCTCAGACGAACAGATTTGCATGGCCCGCTCACTGAAGCAATGAAGCATTCCTGTACACCCATATTTATGAACTATGGCCGGCTCGGCAGCCTCGCCGAGTACGCCGCCACCCCAAGCGATCGTCGCCCCCGGGCCATGGCCTACATTATGGAGGCGGACGGGGTGTCGGGCGGCATTGTTGTTGACGGAGAGGTATACCGCGGAGCCCACGGTTTGGCGGGCGAATGCGGACACATCACCGTCAACATGAACGGACCGGCGTGCGGGTGCGGAGGCCGTGGCTGCCTTGACCTCTACCTCCGTCTGCCCGCCATCATGGCCCGTGCGGGCATTGAGCTTGGCAGTGGCCAAGGCCAAGCCTTGGCTCTCGCCGAGCTCATTGACAAGTTGGAGGCAGGCGACCAGCGTGCCCACACAGCGTTGACAGATGCCGGAACTGCGCTGGCCGGAGCCATCGCAACCATGAGTAACTTCACCGATCTAGATCTTGTGGTTCTAGGAGGAACCCTGCCGCGGTTATACCGGTGGCTCGAACCGCACATCGTCACCCTCATCAGCGCCCGGGCGCAAATGGTCCCGGAATTTAACCCCGAAGTTGTGCTTGCCAAGTACGGCAGCGAAGGACCCCTGCGGGGGGCATGGCTCCAAGCGCGTAACCTGATCCTGGACAATCCTGCGGATGTCTCCCGGCTCTGGCCTTCTGACATTCGTAAAGGTGTGCAATGACACCCCCTTGCGGCCATCACAGCGGAATCACAGGCTGACCCTAGAGCAGCCCTAGCATGGCCTCGTAGCTTAGGGCAATGCACAAAGTAACTTCGTCCCTAGCCTCTATGTCCCTTTCCCGCCGAACCTTGCTCGGCAGCATGTCGGCTACAGCCTTGTTCGCGCTGGCTGCATGCTCGTCCGGCACATCAACCAACCCGGCTACCGCCACGGGGTCGGCAGCCACGACAGGGGCGGCTTCCGCGTCGGCAACGGCTTCAGCGACAGCCGGTGTGACGGCGTCCGGCAGCGTGACAGGGCTCGCCCAGACTTTTCAGGCGTCGCTGGGGACCGACCTGCAGTCGCAGCTGCTGCAGGACTACAGCCTGGCAAACGCAAAGTTGTGGTCGAACCTGCCCCAAGCACTGCTCTCCGGCGGGATGGGCGGCGGCCCCGGCGGCGGTGGCGGCACTGGACCCCGGATCGGGCTCTCCCTCGCAGACCTCGACGACACCCAGCTGGCAGCATTCAACGCCCTTCTCAAGGCGGCAGCAGGGAGTACCAGCGGCCAGGGCTTCGAGGAGATCCAGCAGCATCTCAACGCGGACGAATACCTGGCCGCGAACGGCGGCGGCAGCGACTACGGCCGCTCCGGCTACTACATCGCCTTCTTGGGAACCCCGTCCGATCAAGGGACTTGGGAGTTCCAGTTCGGCGGACACCACCTTGCCGTCGCCAACACCTACACCAACGGCACCCTGGCCGGGGCGACGCCGTCCTTCCGTGGCATCGAACCTAACGGCTCCTTCCAGTACGACGGAACAATCAACCAGCCGATGGCTGTGAAGGAGGCGGCGTTCGCGGCACTGCTGGGCAGCCTCTCGGCCGACCAGCTTGCCACGGCCGAGCTCCCCAGCGTCTACAGCGACCTTGTCCTGGGCCCGGGCGAGGACTGGGCTTTCCCAACCACCAGGGAGGGCATCGCAGCCTCCGCCCTCTCGGCGGACCAGAAGAAGCTCGCGCTTGCCGCGATCGCCGGCTACGTCAATGACATCGCAGACACCGACGCCGTCACCATCCTTGAACGCTACGAGGGAGAACTCGACAACACCTACATCGCATACTCGGGCAGCACCGCCCTCACCCAGCAAAACGACTACATCCGCGTCGACGGCCCGTCCGTCTGGATCGAGTTCTCCATGCAGCGCGGCATCGTGCTCTCCGGCAACCACCCGCACTCCGTCTGGCGCGACCGCACCACGGACTACGGCGGAACCAAAAGCTGATGGCACTGGCCACCCAGACGGCGGCACCCAAGCCAGGTGCCGCCGTCGTCCGCTCCCTCCTTGCGGCGTTCCTCATCATGATGGCGACGCTCATGATGGGGGCCGCGCCGGCATCGGCGCACGTCCTCCCCACCTCCAGCGTGCTGCTCGACGTGCGGGAGGACGCCATCGAGGCGACCGCCAAGATCCCGCTCGATGACCTGGAAGCGGCAACTGGGATCGATCTGGGCGATGGGTCCGCGGAATCCGTCGCCGCGCATGCCAGTGAGGTCTCCGACTACCTGCTGGCACACTTCGCCCCTACCAGCGACGACGGCAGGGCGTGGGGCGTCACGCTCGGGGAGCTGACAGTGGCGGAGGCAGGCAACGCCGCCAGCACGGGCATCTACCAGGAACTGGATGCGACGTTCACGCTCACGCCCCCGGCTGGCAGCGACGTGCGCTCCTTCGACCTGGGCTACGACGTGGTGGTGGAAAGGGTGATCACCCACGTGGTCCTGGTGAGCGTAACCTCGGACTGGGCCGGCGGGGTTGTGGAGGGCGCTTACGACGTGGGAACGATCCGGCTGGATACTGCCTCCGGGACGGTCCCATCCCTCCATATCAACCTTGGCGGCGGGAACGACTTCACCGGTTTCGCGAGCATGTTCGTGCTCGGCGTCCAGCACATACAGGAGGGGACAGACCACCAGCTGTTCCTGCTCACCCTCCTGGTCCCGGCCCCCCTCATCGCTACGGCCCGGCGCTGGAGGGATCCCGCGCCCGTGAAGTCGACCATCCGCCGGATCGCAGGGATCACCCTTGCATTCACAATCGGACACTCAGCCACCCTGGCCCTCGGTACGCTCGGGTTCGCAGTACCCGCCGGGCTCATCGAGGCGCTGATCGCGGTCAGCATCCTGGTCGCGGCGGTCCACGCCATCAGGCCAGTGTTCGCCGGGAAGGAGGTCCTCGTCGCCGGTTTCTTCGGCCTCATCCACGGCCTCGCCTTCTCCGGGACACTCCGGGAACTCGACCTGACCGGCATACGCTTGGGGCTATCTCTGCTGGGCTTCAACTTGGGGATCGAGGCCATGCAGCTGGCGGTGGTGGCCCTGGTCCTCCCGCCACTTGTCCTGCTCGCCCGTGCCGGACGCTACACAACGCTCCGGACTACGGCGGCGTTGGCGGCATCGGTGGCCGCAGCGGGGTGGCTCGCGGACCGCCTCGGCATGCCAAACCCGGTTGCGACCGTGGGGGACGGCATCGGTTCGCTGTCACTCCCCGTCGTCGCCGTACTGTGGGCCGGTGCGCTCATCGTGATGACTCGCAAAAGCCGGGCCACGGGAATGTTTCGGGCACGGAGCCGCCCGCGAGGTCCAGGTCGGTACGGCATTGTCGAAAACCGGGTAGGGGCTGAACCTGCAACCACGTCGGCTCCAAGCTAAGTACGCGACTAGTCACGGCGCGACGTGGACCGCCCGAACAACTGTCCGCCGAGCTTCAAGACGCCCGCCCGGCTTCCCTGCGGGGACCCGGAGGGGTTTCTGCCGTCCGACAACGCAGGGTCTTCCAGCAACGTTTTGTAACCATCAACGTGGTGAAACATGCGTCGGCCCGCCCCCTTGAGCAGCAGCCAAATCAGGGAGCCGTCCGGAGCTACGGCATCGACTGTTCCCGAGACGGCGTCGTCGTTATTTTCTGTTCGGAGTAGAACGATGGAGTCGCCCTCGACCAATTCACGCCAATCCGCCACAACAGCACGTCGGTAACCGTCGTGGGGGAGGTTGCAAAAGCGGTTAGCTGGCGAGTCCGCGTCTGGGGGTGTTAGCAATGGGGACTCCTTTCGGGTTCGTGTTCCGTGAAAGCGGGCCATCGACAGTTTCCTAGTCGAGGTAACGGAGTCCCGCTGCTTCAAGGGGTCCTCGCATGTTGTAAACATCGAGGCCGAGTTCCCCCTTGGCGAAGCGCTGGCGCTTGCCTTCTTCGTTGTCCTCGCGCTTTTGGGCCGCGGCGGCCACGTCGGCTGCGCGGGAGGCGGGGACGACGACGACGCCGTCCACGTCCGCGATCACCACGTCGCCGGGGTTGACCAGGGCGTTGGCGCAGACGACGGGGATGTTGACGGAGCCGAGGGTGGCTTTGACCGTTCCTTTGGAGTTTATGGCGCGGCTGAAGACCGGGAAATCCATCTCCTGGAGGGTGGCGACGTCGCGGACGCCGCCGTCGATGACCAGGCCTGCGCCGCCACGGGCTTGGAGGGAGGTGGCGAGCAGATCGCCGAAGAAGCCGTCTTCGCTTTCGGTGGTGCAGGCGGCGACGAGTACATCGCCGGGCTGGATCTGTTCGGCGGCGACGTGCATCATCCAGTTGTCCCCGGGCTGGAGAAGGACGGTGACGGCCGTGCCGCAGAGTTTAGCGCCGGGGTAGACGGGCCGGATGTAGGGGCGCATGAGGCCGAGCCGGCCCATGGCTTCGTGGATGGTGCTGACGCCGAACGCCGAGAGTGCTTTGACGTCGACGTCTGCGGCGCGGGTGATGGTGCGGTGGACTACTCCAAGTTCCTGCATCGGTTCAGTTTCCTTAAGATCGGTGGTCGGGGAGGGCGTCAGCGGCCCTGCTGCTTGAGCAGGGCGTTCAGGCGCGGGTAGACCGTACGGGCGTTGTGTTCGTGAATCGCGCTCCGGTCCGCTTCATTAAGTGCGGCGGTGTCGATGTATCGGGCGGTGTCGTCGAAGTTGTGCCCGGTACAGGGGTCGATGTCGCGGACGGCACCGATCATTTCGGAGGCGAACAGGATGTTTTTGGTGGGGATAACGTCCAGAAGCAGGTCGATACCGGGCTGGTGGTAGACGCAGGTGTCGAAGAAGACGTTACCCAGCAGGTGCTCTTCCAAGGGAGGTTTCTTCAGAGCCATGGCCAGGCCGCGGAACCGGCCCCAGTGGTACGGGACCGCACCTCCGCCGTGGGGGATGACGAGTTTCAGAGTCGGGAAGTCAGCAAACAGGTCGCCCTGAATGAGCTGCATAAACGCGGTGGTGTCAGCGTTCAGGTAGTGCGCACCGGTGGTGTGGAACGCTGGGTTGATGCTAGTGCTGACGTGGACCATTGCCGGGATGTCGTACTCGACCATTTTTTCATAGATGGGGTACCAGGACCGGTCAGTGATCGGTGGCGCCGTCCAGTGCCCGCCGGAGGGATCCGGGTTCAGGTTCAGCGCCACTGCACCGTACTCCTCGACGCAACGTGTGAGCTCGGGGATGCAGGTGGCGGGGTCCACGCCGGGGGACTGCGGGAGCATTGCAGCGGGGACGAACCGATCGGGATAGAGCTGGCTAACCCGGTAGCAGAGCTCGTTGCAGATCGCTGCCCACTCGGCCGAGGTTCCGAAGTCTCCCACGTGGTGGGCCATGAACGATGCCCTGGGGGAGAAGATAGTCAGATCGATGCCGCGGGCGTCCATCAGCCGCAGTTGGTTTTGCTCAATGCTTTCGCGCAACTCGTCGTCGGTGATCTTCAGATCCTCATGCCGGGGCGCGGAGGACGGGTCCGTGAGCCCGGCGATTTGCCGGTCTCGCCATTGCCCGAGGGCGGCTGGGGCAGTGGTGTAGTGCCCGTGGATATCAATGATCATCGTTTGTTTTCCTGGAGATTGGGGGCAGCGGGGACCAACGATGCGCGGGGATCATCACGTTTCCGGCCATGATCAGGCGCGCGGTGCGGACGAGTGCGGACTTGGTCACGTGCGTTGGTTCGGCGGGGTCCAGTTCCAGTTGGACGGTAAATTCGCCGCTGGGATGTTCCACAGATACCGCCGGTGAGGAACTGATGGGCAGGCTGGCAACATCGTGCGCGACGGTTCCGTCCAGGACGGCTGCGGTGGCGACAGTGACGGCGGCCAGCACGCCGATCGATTCGTGGCAGACGTGGGGAATGAAGCTTCGCGTGTTGATACTCCCGGCCTGTTTTGGTGGGGAGACGAGCGTCATTTTGGGGTAGTTCTTCGCGCTGACGTCGCCGAGACCCATCAGTTTCCCGCAGCTGATGCGCAGGGTTTCGAGCCGGGATTTGAGTTCGTTGTCTTTGTTCAGTTCGGCGACGGACTCGCTCCCCGTACGGTGCAGGGAAGCGGAGTTGATGATCACCAGCGGCATGCCGTTATCGATGCACGTGACCTCGACCGGGCCGAACCCCTCGAGCTGGACGGTGTCACGCAGGTGGCCGGTGGGCAGCAGTGCGTCGCAGACTGACCCGGCGGTGTCCAGGAAGTTAATGGTCACGGCAGCGGCTGCGCCAGGGACGCCGTCAATCCTGGTATTGCCGCTGTACTGGACGTACCGACCGGTGCCGTCAGCCGGTGTTGGGACCGAGATTTCCGCCACCATGCCTGTGTTGAGGGTCAGGACCCGCGCAGTTGTGATGTCGCCAGCGGGAACTAGCAACCCGGCCTCGATCGCGAACGGTACAACGGCCGCGAGCATGTTGCCGCAGTTGGCCGTGGTCTCCACCGTGCCCTTGTCCGGTTGGAGCTGGGCGAACAGGAATTGGAGATCCACGCCGGGCCGTTCGCTGCGGGACACAATCCCGGCCTTGCTGGTCAGCGGGTGGGCGCCCCCCAGGCCGTCGATCTGCCGGGGGTCCGGTGAGCCCATGGCCGCCAACAGCACTGCATCCCGTGACTCCGTATCCTGGGGCAGGTCGTCCACCCGGAAAAATGGTCCCCTGGACGTGCCCCCGCGCATGAACCAACACGGCACTGCCAACTGGCTCCCGGCCCGGCGGGGGCCAGCAAGCTGTGTCTTTGCATCGAGCCCGAGGGACACGTCTTCTCCTTGGTGTTGCCGGGTACTTGCTAGTGGGCGGGTACGGCGACGGGCGGGGTGCCGTGGGTGTGGAAGGTTTCGATGGTCTTCATGCCCCAGGCCTGGCCTTTGGCGCGGTCCGCTTCGGTCCACTCGATGGTCTTCCAGTCCGGCGCCAGGATCATGCGTGCGCCTGAGTTGCAGAACTCGATGCGGTTACCGCCGGGTTCGTAGACGTAAAGGAAGAAGGTCTGCTGGATGGCGTGCTTGTGCGGGCCGGACTCGATGTGGATGCCGTTTTCGAGGAAGATATCCGCGGCTTTGAGGATGTCTTCGCGGGTGTCCGTGGCGAACGCGATGTGGTGCAGGCGGCCGTTGCTGCCGGTCCAGTCTTCGCTGTAAACCAGGTCATAGGACTTGTTGGTGAAGGTGAACCACTGGGCGCCGAGTTTGCCGCTGTTGAGGCGGATCTGCTCGGTAGCTTTGCCGCCGAGCGCGTCCGCTGCAAAGTTGCCGTTGAGTGTGACGTCGGCGGCCAGGAAGTTCACGTGGTCCAGACGGCGGGCGTTGACGCCGGTGCCGGGAAAGCGCGAAGCCTGGTTCTTCAGCGCGGGCCGGGAGTTCTCCGACGGGACGTGCCATTCGGTGTCGAAGTAGATGTCCATCGGGTGCCCGTCCGGGTCGGTGAAGGCATAGGTGCGGCCGATTCCCGGTTCGCCGTCGTGCCAGCCGATGCCGTGTCCGCTTGATTCGATGGCGGCCACCCGGCGTTGGAGGGCTTCCTCGCTGGAGGCGCGCAGAGCTACCTTGCCGACACCCGACGTGGGACTGGCTGTCAGTTTGATGGTGTGGTGCTCGTAGTCATCCCAGGCATGCAGGTAGGCGGAATCGCCGGCGCGGGCCACTTCCTCCATGGCCAGGAGCTCGGTGAAGAACCAGAGGCTCTTTTCGAACTCGGGGGTGAGCAGCTCGACGTGGCCCAGGTGCGCCACGTCATGGAAAGCGTCGTTCATCGTGAAGGTCCTTTGCATCGTACGGGGGAGGGCGTCCGCCGAACGACGCCGTTGCTATCCAGTGAAACAGGCCCCTTCCACGATTGTCAACAATTTAGCGAACAAACTGGCACTTATAACGAGAGCGATAACAGGAACATCAAGAATATTAGATGTCAAAATTGTTGACAATGTTGCCACCACCACATTAGCTTGATCCTGTCGTAGTGACACGCACCACACCTACTTAGAGGATTGACATGAAGTCGTACACCGCCGTATTGGCCGTCTCCGCCCTCCTTCTCACCGCAGGCTGTTCATCGGCACCGCTTTCCCAGGGCCAGGCTTCGGGCACGGCAGCAGCAGTCGGCGAGGAGAAGATCCAGGTGGGCATCATCCCCATCGTGGACGTCGCCCCCATCTACCTTGGCCAGGAACAGGGCTTCTTCAAGGATGAAGGACTGTCCCTGGAACTGGTTCCCGCCCAGGGCGGCGCCGCCATTGTCCCCGCTGTAACCAGCGGAACGATGGACTTTGGCTTCAGCAACATCTCCTCCATGCTCCTGGCAAAGTCAAAGGGATTGGATGTGAAGGTTGTGGCCTCCGGGGCCAGCTCGACCGGGCAGGACGGCAAGGACTTCGGCGCAATCCTGGTGAAGAAGGACAGCGCGATTACTTCCGCAGCGGACCTTGCGGGCAAGACGGTGGCCGTGAACACCCTGAACAACATCAACGACACCACGGTGCGGGCATCCGTCCGCACGGCCGGGGGAGACCCCTCGGCCATCAAGTTTGTCGAGCTTGCCTTCCCTGACATGCAGGCGGCACTGGAGCGGGGTCAGGTGGATGCCATTCAGGTGGTGGAGCCCTTCCTGGCCACCGGTACCGGGGCCGGCGACAAGGTGCTTGCCTCCAACTATGTCGACGCCGCTGATGGCCTGACGGTCGGGGCATATTTCACCACGGCCGCCGCCGCCTCCAGCAACCCTGAGCTGGTCGAAAAGTTCACCGCCGCCATGGAGAAGTCCCTGAAGTACGCAAAGGACAACCCGGATGCCGTCCGCAAGATCCTTCCGACCTACACCAAGATCGACGCGGCCACAGCGGAAAAGCTCACCCTGCCGGACTTCGCTGACCAGATCAACCGCGCCTCGGTGGAAAAGCTGGTCACGCTCTCCAAGGATGACGGACTGCTGACCACCGACGTCAACCTCGATGAGCTGCTGCCGTGACCAAACAAACCCTGGGGATCGCGGGAATCCTCGGGTTCCTCCTGACCTGGGAACTGATTCCCCGCCTGGGACTGGTGGAGGCACGCTTCCTGCCCCCGGCTTCGGAGGTGCTCGCTGCCCTCGCTCTTGATGTCCAGCTGACCGCGTTCTGGGCGGCAGTGGGGGAGACCCTCGTGGCCTGGGCTATTGGGCTCACATCCGCCGCGCTGTTGGCAGTAGTCATCGGCTTCCTGGTCGGTTCATCACAGTTCCTTCGCCGGTTCACTAACTCGACGGTGGAATTCCTCCGGCCCATCCCCTCCGTCGCGCTGATCCCCCTCGCCGTCCTGCTGTTCGGCGTCAAGATCGAGTCCTCACTGATGCTGATCATCTATGCCTCGTTCTGGCAGGTCTTCATCCAGGTGCTGTACGGGGTGGCTGATGTGGACAATGTCGCCATGCAGACAGCCAGGAGCTATGGCCTGAACATGGCTGCCCGCGTGCGGCACGTGGTCTTCCCCACCGCGCTGCCCTACCTGATGACTGGGGTCCGGCTGGCCGCTTCCGTTGCGCTGATCCTGGCCATCACGGCCGAACTGGTCATCGGCTCCCCGGGCCTGGGCCGGGAAATTGCCCTGGCCCAGTCGGGCGGGGCTATCTCCGGGATGTACGCCTTGATCCTCGCAACAGGCCTGATCGGTGTTCTGATCAACATGCTGATGAGGTTCATCGAGCGCAAGACTCTTTCCTGGCACTCCTCCATCCGCTCTGAGGTGATCGTATGAGAATCGCGAAAGGCATCCTTTATGCCGTCGGGCTGCCGGCGCTGCTGGTCCTCATCTGGTGGGTGTCCACCTTGGGTGCCAAGAGCTTCTTCGTCCCCACCCCGGGAACCCTCGCGGCCACGTTTGCCAAAACCTGGTTTGGCGACCGGCTTTTTTCCGATGTGCTGCCGAGCATCCTGCGCCTCTTCGTCGGCGTCGCGGCGGCGATTATCCTGGGCATCCTCGCAGGACTGCTGATCGGTTCGGTCCGGTGGCTCCGGGCGCTGACCGAACCCGTACTTGAGTTCTTCCGGGCCGTCCCGCCGCCCGTGCTGGTGCCGGTGCTGATGCTGCTGATGGGCATCTCCGACTCCATGAAGATAGTGGTCATCATCTCCGGCTGCATCTGGCCGGTGCTGCTCAACACCATCGAGGGTGTCCGGGCGATCGACGGGGTACTCTCCGACTCCGCCCACACCTACGGCATCGGAGGCTGGGCCCGGGTCCGTTACCTGGTCCTGCCGTCCGCCGGACCGCAGATCCTCGCCGGCGTCCGTCAGTGCCTCTCCATCGGCTTGATCCTGATGGTCATTTCCGAAATGTTTGCCTCATCGTCGGGTCTGGGCTTCACCATCGTCCAGTTCCAGCGCTCGTTTGCCGTCCCGGAAATGTGGTCGGGCATTGTCATCCTCGGACTCATCGGCGTAGCCATGTCCTTCATCTTCCAATTCACCGAGCGCCGTATCCTGCGCTGGTACCACGGCCTGCGAGAGGTAGAAAATGCAGTCTGACATCAATGAAAAGGCAGGACCGGTCACGGCTTCCGCAACATCAGGAGCCGGTCGTATCCTGGCCGACGGAACGGCAATGCTGTCCGTCCGCAACCTCAAGAAGGTCTACCAGACCGACGGCGGTCCGGTGGAGGCCGTACGAAACCTCACCTTCGACCTCCGGCCAGGGGAGCTCGCCTGTCTGGTTGGACCTTCCGGGTCCGGTAAGACCACGCTGCTGAAATGCATCTCCGGACTGATGGCGCCCACTGAGGGGGAAGTCCTTCTCGACGGTGCCAAGGTCACCGGGCCGCCTAAAAAGATGGCCGTCGTGTTCCAGGAATACGGCCGGTCCCTATTCCCTTGGATGCGTGTCCGCGAGAACGTGGAGCTGCCGCTCAAGAACCAGGGGATGCCGAAGGCCGAACGGGACCGGCTGGTGGATGAGGCCCTTGAGGCTGTGGGCCTGTCCCACGTTCCGTTGTCCTACCCATGGCAGCTCTCGGGCGGCATGCAGCAGCGTGTGGCCATTGCCCGCGCCGTCGCCTACCAGCCCGAGGTGCTGCTGATGGATGAACCGTTCGCGGCAGTCGACGCACAGACCAGGGCCGACCTCGAAGACCTCATCCGCACCGTCTGGAAAAAGCTGGGCGTCACCGTCCTGTTCGTCACCCACGACATTGATGAATCGGTATACCTGGGCGAACGCGTGATCATCCTCTCCAGCTCACCGACCGTTGTGCAGGAGGACCTGATCATCGACCTGCCCGCTGACCGCGACCAGCTCAACACCCGGGCCCTGCCCCGGTTCACCGAGCTGCGGCACCACGTCTATGAACAAATCCAGCGCGCGAAAGCCGGGCACCGTCCAGCCGCCGCCGGGCACTGACTTTTCCGGAATATGAACGGATGTGGTCGGCAAAGTGTGGAGTACTCTGAAGAAACAAATTGTTAGCAATGCCTGGCCAGTAGGGCCGGCTGGGAGGCGTTACGCGTGGAAACCCTGGACCAAGTGCCCGGCCGGACAATAACGGCAACGGAACTGGCGGACCTGCTGCGCAACGCCATCGTCAGCGGTGAGCTGGTACCCAACCAGCGGCTGGTGGAGGCCGACCTTGCGGAGGAGTATGGAGCGAGCCGGGGAAACATCCGGGTAGCGCTGTCAGAGCTCAGCGTGGAAGGCCTCGTGGAACGGGTACAGAACCGCGGGGCACGGGTGCGTGCAGTATCCGTGGACGAGGCCGTCGAGATCACCGAGGTCAGGGCAGCGCTCGAAGCGCTCTGTGCAAGGAAGGCGGCCGAACGGATCACGGACGAGGAGATCGCAGAGCTGCGGCAGCTCGCAGAGCGCATGAAGGACGCCGTTGATCGGGGGGACCGGGAGTCCTACTCCGAGGGCAACCAGACCCTGCATAGCAGAATCATCGCCATCAGCGCCCAGCAAACGGCGGCGGCAACCATTCAGCGGCTCCGGGGGCAGGCAGTTCGTTTCCAGTTCCGGCTGGCCCGCCAGCCCGGGCGGCCCGCAGTGTCACTGCCTCAGCACTTGGCCATCATCGATGCGGTCTGCGCCCACGACCCCGATGCCGCCGCCGAAGCAATGCGAACCCACCTAGAAAGCGTTGCGGACGTTATTCGATCCAGCAATCCATAGAGCCATCACTCCCGTAAGAAACCGCTCTTCCAACAGTTGTTGGGGGAGCGGTTTTTCATTGGTACGCATCGATTGTTGACAATCTGGTTGACGTGATTGTGCTCACTTGGTAATGTGAGGCACAGCCCAAGGCTCCCCCAAGTAATCCCGAAAGGCAGCGATGATGCTCCCTCCACCTCTTTCCCGCCCAGCCCCCTCGTCTTCCAGGGTGGCCACAATCGTTGTCGCCCTATGCTGGCTCCTGGTCTTCTTTGACGGCCTGGACATGTTCATTTACGGCGCCGCCCTGCCGGATATGCTCGCCGACTCCACCCTCCGTTTGACGCCTTCAAGTGCCGGCGACGTGGGCAGTGTTGCAACCTTCGGGATGCTCGTCGGCGCATTGACCGCTGGCCTGGCAACCGACCGGATCGGCCGAAAGCGCGTGCTCCTGCTCTGCTGCGCTCTCTTCTCGGTAGCATCAGGACTGTGTGCCATCGCCCCGGATGTCACAACCTTCGGTGCAGCCCGTTTCATCGCCGGACTGGGTCTTGGCGGCCTGCTTCCGACTGCCATCGCGCTGGTGGCCGAGTATGCCCCCGACGGACGCCGAAACTTCCTGATCGGCGCCCTGATGACCGCACACCACGCGGGCGGCATAGCCGCCTCCACTCTCGGTCTTTGGCTCCTGGAAGACTTTGGCTGGCGGACCGTATTCTTCATCGGCGTAATCCCGCTCTTTGTCGCCGTGCCGCTCGTGGCCCGCTTCATGCCGGAATCCCTGGCCTTCCTGGTGGCCAAGGGCCGCCCCTCGGCCGCGGAGCGTATCGCCCAGCGCTACGGGCTCGTCCTCCCCGCCGCAGAGACTTCCCGGGACGGCGCTCCCCGCAAAGCAGCACTTGCCCAGCTCTTCAGCCGTAACCGCTGGCAGGTAACCACCCTGTTCTGGCTCACCTCCTTCGCCGGACTCCTCCTGGTTTACGGCGTCAGCACCTGGCTGCCCTCCTTGATGCGCGCCGAAGGCTACAACCTCGGCTCGTCGCTGGCCTTCCTGCTCGTCATCAACGGCGGCGGCATCGTCGGCATGTTCATCGCAGGCAAAATCGCGGACCGCTTCGGACCCGTGCGCGTCGCAACCATCTGGTTCGCCCTGACAGCAGCCAGCGTGTACTCCCTTGGTGCGCACCTTCCCCTCGCCGCCACCTATCTCCTGGTCTTCGCCGCCGGCATCTTCCTTTTCAGCGCCCAGACCATGGTCTACGCCGCGGTGGCACACGTGTACCCCACCTCAAGCCGGGCCACGGCCATCGGCTGGACCACGGGCATCGGCCGTTTCGGCGCCGTCTTCGGGCCTTGGATGGGCGGGCAATTGTTCGCCACAGGAAATCAAGGCTGGGGATTTGGGATCTTCGCCGTGGCCGCAGTGTTCGCTACCGGAACGCTGCTCGTACTGAGCCTGGTTGCGGCCAGGGGTGCCGCCCGGACGGTAAAGGACGAGAACCTGCCTAGGCAAGAGCAACGCCTTACCGCTTGACCCCGCGTGCTCGCCGTCGTGTGTTTGATTGTTACCCCATCGGGGCGACGTTCTTCACCAACCGAAACCATCGGCGGTGACCTCGACGACCCTCCAGACGCCGTCAACGACACCGCAACGCTGCAAGGACACAGGGACGCCGTGTACGCCGACCGGGTTCCAGGGTAGAAAAGACTCAAAAGCTTCCCCTGCGGCGACCACGAGCCGCCGTAGGGGAAGACACCCACCGGCCACGGACCCAGAACCCGAGCCAGCAGTGCTGCTTACTGCACTGCAACGCTGATAGCAGGCCATCGAAAGACGGAGACAACACAATGACTGCAACCCCAATCGGCGCATTTCCTGACCGCGACACCTATGCCAGCCCCGCGACAGCCCACCTCGGACACGGCCGCAGGACCGCGAAGGGGGAGTGGATCGCTGTCGACAACTACGGCAGGCCGGTAGCCACGATTTGGTCGCCCTACCTTGGGCACAAACACACCTTCCGCTGTGATCCACTGCCCCACGCCCGCTACGTCGACGCCGTAGAGGCTGATGACTTCTCGGTTGTCCTCGACTACGCGCTCATCAACTTCAGCCCGGCACAGTACTCTGCCCAGGGATAATCCGCGCCCTTGGAGGGAAAGAACTTGCAGCGGATCAGCGTCGTATTCGTCAGGAGAGCGGTTCCGTCACGAGATCACGGCCCCCCGGCGCGGCGATGCAACTACAGGGAGATTGCGTGAGCAGTCCGCCTACGGATCCGAACACACCTTCCCCGACCTCATGCAATGAGGCAGCGTGTCCGTCCACGCGGGCCTTTCCTTGTGTCAGCGCGGTTCTTTGAACGCCTGTCACTCCAAGGGTTTGCTTTGCAGGCGCGGGCGGAGCGGACACTCCTACGGCGCGGTGCCGGTTGGGGACTCGGTCTGTCGCGGGGCTTGATGGACCCCGGACGGGAACCCCTGCCTGTGGCCGAGAAGGTAAGAATTGGCGGCGGCCCGGGGTCGGCGAGAATGCTCGGAGCTGGCCAAACTGGGGTTGAAGAGTAGCCCAGAAGCCCCTCCCGGAGCTCCTCCCCGCCCATTCTAAAGAGCCGATAATGAAGATTATGTCAAGTCGTTTGCTTAAAGCTTCAACCTTCTCGCCATTTTGAGTCTATCAAGCTGAAGTCTGGGGTAAGCCCATGCAGCTCCCTCAAGGTCATCAGAGGTACTCCTCGATCCTCGGATCCAAGGCTTCGGCAAGGTCGGCAATAGCATCGATATCATCGCCTTCTCGGTATATTACGGATCCCGCACCGCCTGGTGTGTGAACCGTCATAGTCACTAAGTTTGCTGGCACGCCTATGTGGCGGATCTGGTAGGTCGGTTGCGTTTCGCCTAGCCAGGTCCAACGTACGAGGGTAGGAATCCCAACATCGAACTCGAGGGCGTTCCGAGGCTGGAGAAAGCCCCTGCCGTGTTCCTCGCAATCCTCTGGTCGGACCTCTCCGCTGCTGTGTGTTTCGGCGCCGATGACGATCCAGCGGGCCGGTCCCATCTCATAGCCGGACATCCAGAATAAGGACGGCAACATGATGAACGAACTTGGGGCTTGGTGCAGAAGGTCAAGGTGAAGACTTGGGGGCTCAACACCCGAACCCTCGATGAGTTGAACTGCGAGCATCAGAATTCCAGATTTCGACCAGCGACGTACAGTCCGACTACTAGGCGCCTCCGTGATGGGCAGTCCCATGCGTTCCGCCCACGTCAGCGCGAACTCGTTCAGCCTGTCCTCGACGTTGGAGGCACTGCGGTCTAGTCCGATATGAGCAAAAGCGGCCGCAACATCCCTTGACTTATTCCGGCGTCTGATGCCAACGAGCGCATGGAAGGCTTGCTCCGGGCTGCCGTGTCCAAGTATGCGTGTGACCTGTGGCGTGTGGGCAAGTGATTCCACACTGATGCCAGACTCCGCATCTGCGAATGACTCGAGTTCGCCAATAATGTCGTCCCGCATAGTCATGTCTGCTCCTGGATGTCCATTTGTTGTCACGACACAATCGTGCTCCCCGGACAGCATAGAAGGACGGCAAGGAACTACGGGCTAAGGAGGCTGGCTATGGGCTCGAAAGGCGGGCGTCCTAAGGCAAGGGCACAAGGTGCGCTATGGCAGGTCGTCGACCGAGCAGTGCATGGAGGTTGGGGGACGACTACTCGGCTCGGGTTTCTGCTGGTCATCGTCATCGCAGCTGGGGCGGGAGGCGGTGGCGCTGCTGTTCAGGGTGCAATTCAAATCATTGGGGAGTTGGGATCGGTCTTGGGCCAGGGCCAGTGATGCTGGGTTGGTGCGGAGGTCAATGGGGCTGGCGTTTGATAAAGGCGGCCATTCCTGGAACCGTGAATGCAATGACCCCATGCTCCGGAGCGTAGACGAGACCCTTTGCGATCAGGTTCGCTCGGATTGGACCGAAGCTGGCAGGGCCTCGTCCTAGTCTTGATGCAATTTCACCGGATGAACTGCCGTTGTCCCCGTCTTCGGCCATGCCCCTGAGGTAGTTCTGTTCGGCTCTGGTCGCCCTGTCCCAGCGTGCTCGAAAGAAGCCGCTATCGAGAGCCGCCCGACCGTTGGCAGCGCCGACGCGCGCATCGTCGTAGGTGATTCTGTCGCCTGTGGCGGCGTTCCACGTGTCCTGTCCGAATTGCTGCAGGAAGTACGGGTAGCCGGCGCTCTCGTCAACGATCAACTCCACAGCTGGGTCGTCCCACTCGACTCCGTCTTCGCTTGCTGGTTTGGTTAGGGCTTCGGATGCGACAGTTCCTCGAAGTTCCTCGATCTTTTCGTAGTTGAATCGTTCAGCATAGGACTTCGCTTCGGCGAGAACTCTCGGCAGGCTCGGAAGGCCGGCAAACGCGAAAAGGACCCGCCAGTCATCTTGCGCCGCGGCGTGGGCGATTGCGCACAGGGCCACCAATTCAGCCTGATCAAGGTCTTGGGCCTCATCAATCAAGATGGCCAAGCCCACATTCTCCTCTTCCGCCGCTAAGGCTAGGTCGTGAACGAGCTTCCGGAGGTCGGTTTCGAGGACGCCGGTGTCCGCTCCCCCACCGGAAGCCCCCGCCAGGTCCAATCCGAAGTTCCATGTTCCGCTCTGGTCATAGGACGCTTTAAAGCTGACCGCCGTCTTTAGGGCTTTGAGCAATCGCCGCCCGGCCGAAGGACGTGCCAGATCAGCAAGAGGGCCATGAAGGGCCTCTCCTAACGCCTCACGTAGTGACTTGCCAGCGCCGGCTTCTACCTGCGCGACCAGCCAGTCCCGTTCAGCGGCTGCTCGGCGGAAGTCCGAAAGCAACACCGTCTTCCCGACTCCCCTCAAACCGTAGAGCACGAACGGCTGGGCGGTCCTGCCAGCCTCAACTCGTTCGATGGCGACCTGCCAGTCCCGCCGAGGCTGGTCGCGGCCAACAAGGGCCGCGGGCTTCCGCCCTGCACCCGGCGAATAGGGATTGGATACGGGGTCCATGCGCCTCACCTCTAGAAGATCTACTGAAGTATAAGAAACTATAGCGAAACGCTAGATATTCGTAGATATTGTTAGCATTCAAGATTGGGCGGCAGTAGTCGCAGATCTAATTGATAGGGGACAGCTCGGATGGAGCCGATAGCCACTGGTGCTGTTCTGACCACGTTGGGGAAACTCGGCGCTGGCGCAGCTTCTGCACCCATCAGAAACCTCCTGAACAGGCGGCTCCTCAGGCTTCGGGTGGCCTTCGCTTCAGCCCGAAGTGCCGAAAAAATGCGTATAAAGATTAGTCCGTGGGCTATCCGGGGCTGGCTTGGGCGGGATGACGTCCAAAGCCAACTTTCTGCCGGAACGAGCGCGGCGGTTGACTCGGCCATCCACAATCTGGCATGGCGGCTCGCGGGCGATGAAGACAAGCGGCAGACAGATGCAGCGACCGTGCTCGGACTGGTTCTTGACGAGTATCTAAGGGCCCACGCGCCTGCGGACGCCAACGTTCTGGCTAACGGCTGGACTCAGTCGAAGATCGAGTCCGAGGGCGAACAGAACCGAAATGCGCTGCAGGATCAAACGAGCCTCCTTCTCGATGCATTCAAGGGGCAGGACACCTTAGAAGGCGATCTGGCCAAATTGCACCCATGGCGGCGCCAAAAGGCCCAAGAACTGGCCCAGACGTGGCCGGCGTTTCGCCGATTCCTACACACCCTGTGCAGCACTGATTCTCCAGGCAACGTCTTGGAGCAATGGGCCACAGATCATCCAAACCACTTCGATGAGGCGCCGGCCGAAGCTTGGTGCTGGTTCGGGCTGGTTGCCAACGACTACGGCAAGCATGAAGCGTCCCACACGTTCATCACTCAAGGTATCGAGGTCGGCGCAGCCCCCTCCAACTACTGGTGGGCTCGAACAGCCCTGAATTTTGTCGGAGAAAACGGTGACCACCAGCGGGCAAGGGAAGCTATCGAGCGCTCAGAACCGAGACACCCCCTAGGACTGGCCCTGAAACTGATGCTGGACGAAGATTACGCGGCCGCCGAGGGCGCGTTGCACCGATGGGAGCCAACCGACCCCAATGACAGCATGATCCGCAAGCTGCTATTGAGTCAGTGCGCGGCGGCACAGGAAGACCTCAACAGGGCGATTTCCATAGCACTTGAGGCTTGCTCGGGTAATTCAGAGGCAAGTGGCCCCATGCTGCGGGCAGCCGAGATGCTGCTCAGCCGTGGCCTCTACGGCGTCAGCGACAATCCACTCGCCGACTTTGCCACAGCGCACAGAATGGCTGTTAAGGCCCGAGACGGGCGAAGAACATGGAGGGGCGACAGCGTCACCCCCATTCTTGTGGCAGTCAAAGCCTCAGTTCTGGGCAACGAAATTGACCAAGCATGGCGCCACACCCAAGGCCCCCCGGATGGTGCAGCCACAGCCGAGGAAGCCCGAGACCCCCGGCTGCGGCGGGAAACAGCGATTCTGGCCGCGTGCATGAGCAATTTTGACCTTGCGCTCAAAATCACAGGGGGCATCGACGACCCCTACACAACCGCCTGGGTCAAGGCCTTCTCAGCACATGGCGGAGGCGACGATGAATCGGCAGAATCAGCATGGATGGAAGCATGGGACCTGGCCTCCGACGATTTCGAACGCCTCCAGGCCGCCAACGCTCTAGCACCTATAGGCGGGTGCATGCCCGACCTGTCTGATCTCGCAGCGCGACATCCTCACGCCGTGGAGAGGATAAACACCATTCACCGGGTCATGTCCGCACCTGGGGATCGAATCACGATCCTTCGCGCCAGAGCTCACGAGGCAGAAATACTCACCGTGCTTCTAGCCGAGCAGCTCTCAGCTGTTGGCCAGCACTCTGAAGCAGCCGGGACCCTCGAGGCTGGAGCGGAGCGGTGGCACAGTCCCCTCCTGGAGAAAATGGCAGCAGGGAAATACCTCCACGCTGGCGACTACGCCCAGGCGGTAGCAGCAACACAGTCAGCTTTGTCAATGGCAGGAGCCAGCTGGGACAGTGAACTAGACGTACTCCGCCTCCGCCTGGATGCCTTGGAAGCTCAAGGCCTCCACGATGAGTCGCTACGAACCGTTCGGCGCATGATCATGCTTGCTCCGGATAACCACGGCGTAAGGTGGGCTCTCGTTCACTGTCTCGTCCGAAGCGGAGATGGCGCTGGAGCATGGTCAGCCCTCACTGGCCCGGGCGAACCCATCCAGCCTCGCGACCTTCAAGACGCACGAGTTTGGATCTCGCTGGCATCAGCACATGACAGAAGCCCTCGGTTCGTGAATCGATCGCTGGAGATTATGCGACAGTTTCCAGAGGATGCGGACTTCCTCGGCGCCGTCCTCGCCCAAGTTTACTTCGGGCTTTCCAGCAAAGAAACAGAAGTTACCGAGACTGACCTCAGGGCCTTGCATGCCGCAACAGCCAGCTTCACGGAAGCGAACCCGAAAAGCACCGTCTTTCGAGCCATTCCCGTCGGTCCTGATGACAACCCGCTCTCAGCCCTCGAACAGGATTTCAGGGACCGAAGAGGCAGTAGAGAGCTCGCGGAACTCGAACAGCAGATCCGCGACGGAGCAATCCCGCTTGGATTCGCAACCGAAGTATCCGGGCGTAGCTATGCAGAACTTGCAATTCAACGCGGATCCGGCCTTGTTTACAGTCATAGTCCAACACAGGCCGAGGCCGGCAGTAGCGCCGTTGATGGAGCCCTCGGCCGCCCTGTCGCCATCGACACTTCTGCGGCCGTTTCCTTGTCCTTACTGGACCCCCAAATTGCAGACCAGCTCACTGGTGTCTTCGCAATGCTGGAAAGCACCGACACTGCCTTCCGCGATGCCCAAAGAGCCGAACAAATGCTCAACCTACGGACAACAATGTCAGCAAATTGGGACGAGGAAGAACAGCGAGTCGTCCCCTCCGTCATCAGCGAAGAAGCAGCAACCAAGGCGGCCGAAAGCGCCACCAGAACAGTTAACGCCTTCCGGGCTTGCAACCGACGCAACTGGGTGCCCCGACAATTGACGGATTTGGAGATGAGCGGTGTATGGCTGAACACCCTTGATTACGCCATCAGCTCGCAAACTCCATTCTGGAGCGATGACCGGCTGCTTCGGCTTCTCGCTGCAGAATACGGGCTTCCGTCCTTTGGAACCGTCGACCTCATCCGCGCGCTGGTTCGCAAGAGACGGATCCCACTCGAGCTGAGCCAAGTTGCAGAGGCAACCCTGCTGGCCAACTTCCATGTTGACCTCGGATTCAATCTGAAGGTGATGCGCCTGGCCGCTGAACTTACTGGTTGGAAGGGAGAAGGGGCAGCCGCAGCGCTGGCCCGCCCCCTCACCTGGGAAACACCGCGCTCAGTCGTAGATTTCCTGCACGAAGCGCTGTCCAAGGTCGCCCACACATCACCCGAGTCGGTACAGGTGTGGGTACAGAACACCGCAGCCGGGGTCCTAAACATCGTGACAGATTCCGTCCCCGCATCACTGAACCTGAGGCTGTTGCTCAGAGAGATGTTTACTCAGCCATGGATGCGGCCGGACACTTTGCCCTTTGTCTTGCGGGCGATGCGTGCGGCCAGCAAGGACTCCGCGTTGACCGTCGAAGATCCATTACAGCCTGTGCTGATGGGGATGCATCAGCAATTCCTTGAAGATAACGGGTCGGCTGCGGCCGCGGAGTTACTCATGATGTGGGTACGCCACCTTGAGGCTAGCGATCGTCAAGCGGCAGCACGGATCATCCTCACGAGTACTGATTAGTAGAGGCATCCATCGGCACGAATATGCACCATTACCAGTAGATTGCGTTAGGCAACCTTATATCTGTTCCTCCACACAAGACGCGAATCACCGCAAAAGCTTTACGAACCGGCATAGCGGACCTTCTCGGGCTTGAATCCGTCGATGAAAAGCCGTCCCAGGTTTTTCCAGTCGCCCGCCGATGCTCGCTCGTCAGCATGAAGGTCAAGGCAGTCTGCAACGGACCAGCCGTCGCGGAGTATGTACGGCTCGGACCATTGTCCTCGCGCCCAGGCTGCGCCCACCCCTCGACGTGTCTCGGACCTCCCCATACCAATCCAGAAGACGTTGCCTGGATCATGGCCCCCGATATTGGGAAACTCAGGCGCAAGTGACCACTTACGCCATGCGCTATTGAACGCGAACTCCAGCTCCATTTTGGCGCTCGTCACCGCCTCGACGTCTTGGGCGAGCACGCCAAGAGCAAGGCCCTCTACCACGTGCTTAACTTGCTGGTCCTTGCTCTGCCTCGACATGCACTAAGGCTAGCCGCTGCTGTTCATGGCTTTGGTCAGTGCCGTCAGGCTACGGCGTCGTTAAAGAGAAGTGTTTGATGAGTTGCCTTCTTCGGTCGCTTTCACCAAAACCTGCGTTTCAGGGTTTATATCCGCACGCGCGAGAACATCGTGCTTCCATCCTTCGTTCAACCCCATGAAGTCCACGGCTGCTTTTCCCTGCTTTACAGCTGCTGAGACTGACTGGCCCGAAGCCACGGCAGCATAAAATCTTGCAGCGAAGGTGGCCGCGGCGAGATCGCCTATGGATTCGGCCGTTGCAATGATCGTTCCGGTGACATCTAGGAGAACCTCAGCTCCATCTAAAGTGTCGCAACCGTTGAGTATGAGAAGGGCCGGTGGGGTGTCTGTGGACGAAAGAGCCAGCGCCAGCAAGTCGTAGGGGATGTCCCGCCCCTCCGGCATAGCAACATCACCATTGTCGAAAAGCAGCGCAGCATCGCCGGCATGGCCCGAAAAATGTACAACATGGGGACGCAGGTCGTTTAGCCCGTCAAGCATGTCTTCAGGTGTTGCGGATGGCCTGTAGGCAATTTCAATCAGATCCCGATGGAGCGATCCGCGAACGGCCTGTTGCACGCCCCTGACCTCCGCATCGGTCCGCAGGTTCATTTCGGAGTTGGCTGTCATGTACAGCACCCGCAGAGGCTCAGGCTTGGCCTCAGGAATGATGCGAACCTCGTGAACATACCTCACCTCCGCACGCGATAAACGAGCAATTTCTCGCGCGTGGGCCTTCTCCACTTGTCGCTCTCGTGTGGCGGCTTGGAGTGTTTGTTTGCGTTGGGCTTCGACTTTCCTGGCCGTAGCTTTTTCCTCCCGCTCAAGGTTGGTCCTGGCGGCGGTCGCGTCCTTGGCAAGCTGGGCCAGCTTCACCGAAGCCTTAGCTGCTTTCGCGTCCTCCGCGGCAGCCTGTTTTTCTGCGGTCTCGGCCGAACGACGGTGGGAACGAGCCATGGCCTCACTTGTCGTCCGCGATATTTTGTTCAGCGCCGCAGAGGCAGTGGATCGGTGCTTAGCTGCGGCAGCGCGCGCTTTAGACAGGTTCGTCTGCTCTATGCCCTCTTGGCGGGCTAACTGAACCAGCTTGTCCCGGTACTGCTTTTCAGACACGGACTCTCCTCTGTGATTAGCCTTGATGTGGATGTACGGAGCCCGTCATCGACTGGATTGAAGTCGCTGAATTGGCCTTTCTAGCGCTCTAGTCCGCCGCGTTCCAACGTCCTTCCTATACCCGCCCGCTTGGCCAATTTCGAGGTTTTAGCAAGCGATGGCTGCTGTGTCACTGCGGCCGTCGCTGGCGTTCCCTGGTGTTTGTCGGCCAGAAGGCGGGAGTTGACGGCTTCGCGGTCGCCTTTGCCTTCCAAGCTCTCTGCAAGTTGCTGGCGCCGTTCGGGTGAATCGTAGGCCGTTGCATCCTGGCCCTTCAGTGCTGCAGCGTCCTGCCTCTTGGCGCCTGCCACAGCGACGCCGGCCACCACTTCATCTGTGCGTGCAGCAGAGGCTTTGGCCCGATCGGCTTCGGCTTCTGCGCGGGCTTGTTGTGCCTGGGTAAGGGCTGCGGACACGGACGCCTCGTCGGCGCCGGTGTTGTTCACATCGATGCCGTAGCGGGCCTCGACCTGGTTGCGGAGGTGTTCTGAGGCGTGGCTGGCTTCGGGGTCGTATGCCTTCCATGCGGTGGCTGTCTGGTGGGCTTGTTCAATCATGTCGGGGGTGGCTTTGTCCCACCAGTCATCACGTGCGGTGGGGGCGAGCTGTGCCCGGGCTGCTGCGCGTTGGGCGTCGAAGCGTTCCTGCAGTTGTTGTGCGCGGTGTTCTTCGGCGGCGGCGATGTTGCGTTGTTCTTCTTCCCGCATTCGTGCCAGTTGCTCGCCGATGCGTGCGGCGACCATTAGCCCGGTACGCATTGCGCCGTCTACTGCTTCGTCCATTCCGTCTGCTTCGCTCATGCTCTTCCCCTATCGCTCGATGCCTGGTTTCGGATGGTGGTCCATGTGTGGTTCCTGCGGGCCGGCAGGTCCCGCCTGCTGCAGTGTTTTTTCTGCCCTGGTGAGTGCCGTTGGGATGGGTGAACCGCCGCGGGATCGTTCGGCGATGAGCCGGGCCCGGAGGGCTTCTTCGCTGGCTCCCGGGTGCTGTTCCCGAAGTGCTTCCATGGTCACGGGCTGTGCTTTGATGGTCTGTGTTGTGGCGCTGGTTTCGACAGTTCTGCTGGCAGCGGTCACGGCTGCGGCGAGGCCGCGGACGCGTCGGAGGTCGTCGGTGGCTTTGTGCATGTCGTGGATGGCCCGTGCGGTCTGGGCGAGCTGCCGGAACATCAGGGCGTATGCCGCGCGTTCGCTCTTTGAGGTGGCCGCCAGCAGGATCATGGTCGCGCCGCGTGCCGACGGCAGCGCGGCCGCTGGTTGCTTTGGGTATCGGCGGAGCTGGGCTGATTTGGACAGCTCGCGTGCGGCGTCTGCCAGTGGCCCGGGGGTGGGTTCGATGCGTTTGGACCAGGCACCAAATGCCGCTGCGGTTTCGCGGGCGGCCTGCGCCCAGGCGGCGTGGTCGTTGTGCGGGGTGGTGGCGAGTTTCTCGCGGAGAGCACTGATGTCAGTGGCGTACTTGCTCCAAAGCTCCGCCGAGGGCTGCAGCGTCTCCCTTCCCGGTGCAACGGGGCGGCGGTTGCGGGCTGCGGCGTTCCATTCCGCGACGGCCGCGGTTGCTGATTCGGGGGTGCTTTCCCAGTCACTGCGGAGTTTGGGCAGGGCCAGATCGCGGCCCAGGGAGTTACCGCCGAACCAGACGGCCCGCTCCCCCTTGCGCGGCCGTTCAGCCACAGAGTATCCGGTCACCACGTCGGTGCGTCCGGCAGCGTAGCGGGGCCTTACGAGCAGGCCTTCTTGGCGTGCACGGCGGACGAACTCGGCTTCATCCGTTGATGCTGTCGCGCAGGTGCGGACCTTGCGGGCGAGGCTGTGGCGCTCGACCTCGGGCAGTCCCTGACGGGCGGCTTTGGCCTGTTCCGCGGGAGTGTATCCACGTTCGGCGCGGACGGCGTCGAGTTTGATGAGTCCATACTTTTTCTCCAGCGCCCGGGCGACCTGTTGGGACTTGTACTTGCTCTTCCAGCTGTTCCATTTGGTGCCGTCGTCGCGGACCATGCTGGCCACGATATGGATGTGGTCGTTGCCGTTCTTGCTCAGTCCGTGGCGGACGGCAACCCACCGGGCCGGGGCCTTTCCGCCGTCCTCGGTGAAGTCCATGTCCTTCATGAAGTCGTTAGCAATGGCCCCCCACTGTTCGTCGGTGAGCTGGCCTTCTTCGGCCGCGAGGCTCAGTGAGCAGTGAAAGACGTGGCCCCCGTCGACGTCGGTCTTGTAGAACTGTTTGGCACGGTCCAGGGCGTTGGCGATGTCCAGGGCCGCGTCGCGGTTCAGTTCGTTGTCGTCGTGCCACGCCATGAGCGCGGAGTCACCGGCAACGAGGTGCGGTTCCTCGTGTTCGTTGGCACGTCCCGGGCCGGTCAGGTAGATCATCAGGCCTGCCATGCGGTCGCCCTGGGTGATGTTCGGAATCACGTCAGGATCACCGGCCGGCCATGTCAGCGAGCTGGCGGTCGATGCGGATGATGACGCTCTTGGCGTGCGCGATAGCCGGCGCCGCATCCGGTGGTACTTCACCCGTTGAGTTGGCGTGCCGGGCGATCTGGTTGATGTTGTTCGCCACGGACCCGATCACGCGTTGCAGGTTCGAAAGCTGCATGAACTGATCACGCCGCTCTGACGGGCTTTCGCTGTCCTCGTTCAGCGCTGCTTCGATCAGGAGCCGTGGGATCGTGACCCGGTGCTTCTCCGCCAGGGCCAACAGCTGGGCCTCTTCTTCGGGGCTGACCTTGACCTCGTGACGATGTATCCTGCCACCGTCAACGTTCGCGCGGCGGCGGCGGGACTTCCAACCGGCGAAGCCGTTGCCTTCACTCACCTATTCCGCCCCTCCCCTACCTTGCCAGCGCAGCGACCCGGAAACCCCGGGACCAGACACCAGTCTGCCGCGACCGGAACAAAGTTTCCGGCAACGACACGAACTTAGCCCGGCTAAGTTCCCAGCTTGCTCCGCCGAAGTCGGCTCCCGCTCTTTTCCCGCCTTTGGTGCTCTGCTGGGCGGAACGTGGCACACCGCTGCGCGTCGCTGCCCGAAAAGCAGGTCGCCCTGTGGTTACGGTGGGGGCATGCCAACCATTGATATTGAACAGACCCGCAATCAGGCCCGCGCTCTTCTGGACTCGCGGATCGAGTCCGTCACGAACCTGGTCAAGACCAGGCAGCGGATCACGGACCTGCGTGAGCAGCTCGCCGACGCCGAGCGTGAAGACAAGCGCGCCTACGTGCGCGCCACCAAAGACGGGTGGAGCCCCGAGGAACTGAAGAAGCTCGGGCTCGAATCCGGCGCCGCAGCACGTCGCCGGAAGCCGGCCACCACCCGGACCGCAGACGGCGGCGCCCCGTCCAATGATGACGGGGTTACCTCCGCCGAGTAGCTTGCCCCTCGCCCACTTGGGCACGGCAAAAGCCCACCCGCTCCGCTGCTTTTCCCGCACACAAGGTGGACGACGGGACCCACCGGACCACCTGCACACAACCACCACGTCACCTCATGTGCCCACGTCGCCCTTAGGCAAGCGGTGGCTGTGCACAGCCTCTGTTGGGTGCGGGGTCGAGGACGGGATAGTTTCCCCCGGAGAAGGCCTTGCCGCTGCCGTCCCAGGTCCTGGACGGGGCCAGATCTTTTGCAGCCGGGAGCACACATAGTTGAGGCTCCGCACCTGTTAGGTGCGGAGCCTTTTGCTGTCTGGAGTGACGGTTCAGAATCTTGCCGCTACACAGCCTGTTCGATCTACCTGGCCGTGGAGCGGCGTGCGTTGGTTAAACAAAAACAGGCCGGCTGGAGGGTCGGCCTGTCTTCGCTCCTCGGACAAAGGAGATCTTGCGAACTCAGCGTAGCTGAGCGTGTTTCCGTGAACCCAGCCGCGCCGGGAAACCTCCCGGTTTGTGACAGCGCGGCACCAGGTGAGGGTGCTCGGTAGTCGCGTTGAACGGCGGTCCGCCGCTGGTGAGTGGCTGCTGCGGTTCGCCCTGGGCGGCGGACCGCCCGACTTCTGGAAGGTTCCGTGCCCTGGTGTCGCGAGTGGGGTGGTGGCCTTGCCGGGCGGGTGCGACAGATGACGCCCGGCAAGGCGGTACCAGTTTAGGCGGCGTCAGCCTCGCTCGGCTTGCCGCTGTCGAGGATGATCTGCTCGACCTCACTCGCGGTGTATCCCCAAACAACCAGTTGCTTCAGGTAGTCCCGGTGAGTCTGGCTCGGGGACCGCCACGAGTCCTTCGCGATGGTCTTTTCATACCCTGCGCACACCAGCGCGATCAGGGAAAACTCCGGACGTGCCGTCGTCTTGGCGACATGGTCGCGGAGCGGGTTCCATGCCCAGGCATTGGAGTCTTCGACCTTCGCCCCGACCATCTCGGCCGCTACCTTTCCGTCGTAGCCGCTGGCGGTTTCGGAGTGGTGGGTGATGGCGTGCACGGTGAAGTACTGCCAGCCCTTCGGTGCCTGTTTCTTCGACAGCAGGTTCTTCACCCACTCGCGGCGGACGGTGGTCGCTGACTGCATCAGCTTGTTGTTCTCAATCAGGGTCTTCCGCTCGGCTTTCTGCTCCTCGGTCATCGGTCCTTTCGGGGCCGACGATGTGCCGTAGCCGCTGTAGTAGCGCAGGGTGAAGCCGAGTTCCTTCCATCCGGTGACCACGGCGACGGCGGAGTGCTCGCCCCTGTAGTCCGTCTCGATGTAGACGGCGTTCGCGTCCTCCTCCGTGGCCGGTTCCCCGTCCGCCCTTTTCAGCGACGTGACGCGGAGCGTTTCGCTATCCTCTCCGTAGCCGCACTCGGGAACAACCGTGGTTCCGGCCGCTTCCAGTTCGGCGGTCAGTGCGGCCAGCGCTGCTGCGCGGTCGCGCTGGTCGCGCAGTTGCTGGGTGACGTGCAGGAGCATGTCGGGTTCGTCCATGATGACCGATTCGAGTTCGGCCGTGGCTTCCTCGTCTGACTCAAACTCGGCGAGAATCAGGGCTTCTTCGATGGTGTAACCCTTGCCCAGGGCGGCGGCTCCGGTCTCGGTGGACTTGGCCTTCAGGGCGCTCTCGACAGTGGTTTTGGTCCGTCCGGTCTTCTTCGCGATCGCGGCAGCCGAGACGCCAATCAGGGACAGCTGGTGGTAGGCCTCGGCCTCGTCCGCTTCGGTCAGTTCGGCGCGCTGAATGTTCTCCACCACCTGCGTCACGATCCGCTCGGCTTCCTCCGGGCTTTCGATAATCATCACCGGGATAAGCGGCCTTCCGGCTTCGACGGCGGCGCGGGTGCGGCGCTGACCCATCAGGACATGCACAACGCCGCCCTCCTTACGGTGGGCGATCACCGGTTCCATCACCCCGTGTTCCTTGATGCTGGCAATGAAGTCGGGAGTCAAGGCGGCGTCCTTGCGGACGTTGACATCAACAGTCAGGGTGGCCGGGTCAAGCATTTCAAGCGTGGGTGTTGCAGTCATTGGTGGTTGTTCCTTCTTGTCCGAGAAGTGGGGTGGGTGGGGCGGTTCGTGGTGACCGGCCAGCTTCCCCGTTCCCTCCCGTTGTTTTTTGGTTGCTGGCAAGCTTGCTTGCTCGGCGGCCGACGGAAGCCTG